>Ga0081455_10000321_pt1 | contig 62752 bp, 49 predicted proteins | sample TabmetS3T2R1_FD_70207 | JGI IMG/M metagenome (GOLD analysis project Ga0081455, IMG submission 70207) | Tabebuia heterophylla rhizosphere microbial communities from the University of Puerto Rico - S3T2R1 | ecosystem: Host-associated > Plants > Roots > Rhizosphere ...
GGCCTGCCGGCGCTGCGCAACGCGATCGCCGGCTGGCACACCGAGCCCACCGACCCGGCGCAGATCATCGTCACCGGCGGCGGCCAGCAGGCCATCGCGCTGGTCTGCGACCTGGTGGTCCGGCCCGGCGAGGCGATCGTGGTGGAGGCGCCGACCTACCCGGGCGCGCTGGACATCTTCGGCCGGGCCGGCGCCCGGATCGTGCCGGTGCCGGTCGGCGACATCGCCGCGTTCACCGACGCCGTACGCCGGCACGCGGCCCGCCTGGCCTACCTCATGCCGGCCTGCCACAACCCGACCGGCCAGCCGATGCCGGACTCGTACCGGCGGGCGGTGGCCCGGCTCGCCGACGAGCACGAGGTGTACGTGCTGGAGGACAACATCCTGGCCGACCTGGTCTTCGACGGCAGCCGGCCACCGCCGGTCGCGGCCTACAGCCCGCGGGTGCTGAGCGTCGGCTCGCTCAGCAAGGTGGCGTGGGGCGGCTTCCGGGTCGGCTGGCTGCGCGGCCCGGCCGACCTGGTGGACCGGCTGGGCCGGCTGAAGGCGGCGGCCGACTTCGGCCTGTCGGTGCCCTCGCAGGTGATCGCCACCGGCATCCTGGCGCACCTGCCGCAGATCGCCGCGGCCCGGCGTACCCAACTGGTGTCCAATGTGGACATCGTGACCGGCTGGCTGCGTACCCACCACCCGGACTGGCAGTGGACCAGGCCGGCCGGCGGGCTGTCGCTGTGGGTACGGCTGCCGCACGGCGACGCCGACGACCTCAACCAGCAGGCGCTGCGGCACGGCGTCGACTTCACCCCGGGCAGCGCGCACGGGCCCGGCCACACCCACCTGGACCACCTGCGCCTGTCCTACGGCCAGCCGCCCGAGGTCCTGCGCGAGGCGCTGGCCCGGCTGACCCGCGCCTGGCACGCCTACACCGCGCACGCCGACACCGCCTGAGAGGCCAATCCCGTGCGGATTGGCTCTGCCCGGCGGCGGGTGCGGCGTGCGAGGGTCAGGCTCTCAACACTGGACAGGAAGGGGTGGGGTCGGTGCGGGATGCGGTGGGCGAGTCCACGGTGGCGCCGTTGTCGCTGGGGGTGCGGGGCGGTGGGCTACTGTTCCTCAGCGGCCAGGTCGGGACGGACCCGGCGACCGACGAGTTGGTCCCGGGCGGCATCGCCGAGCAGGCGGCGCAGGCCCTGACCAACCTGCTCGAGGTGGTACGGGCGGCCGGCCGCGAGCCGGGCGACGTGGTCCGGATCGGGGTCTACCTGGCCGACATCGCCGACTGGGCGGCGGTCAACAAGGTGTACGTGACGTTCTTCGACGCGCCCTACCCGGCGCGTACCGCGGTGGCCGTGGCCGCCCTGCCGCTGGGCGCCCTGGTCGAGTTCGACGCGGTGGTCGGCTGATGGACCACGAGTTCGTCCTGGTGGACGTGTTCACCGAGCAACCCTTCGGCGGCAACCAGCTCGCCGTCTTCCCCGACGCGCGCGGCCTGTCCGATGTGGACATGCAGGCGCGGGCGCGGGAGTTCAACTTTGCCGAGAGTACGTTCGTGCTGCCGGCGCGCGGGCCGGAGAACGCCGCCTGGGTGAGGATCTTCACCCCGCGCTTCGAGATCCCGTTCGCCGGCCACCCGACGGTCGGTACGGCCGCGGTGCTGGCCGCGCGCGGCGCCATCGACGGCAGCGCGGTCTTCGAGCTGGGCGTCGGCCCGGTGGCGGTGCACGTGGAGCAGCGCGGCGACCTGCCGTACAGCCGGCTCACCCTCCGCCGCGGCGCCGAAAGCCCCGCGGTGACGCCGGACCCGGCCGCCCTCGCGGCGACCCTGTCACTGTCCACAGTGGACGTCATCGACGGCTTCTACGCCACCGCCGGCCTACCGTTCTGCTTCGCCCACCTGCGCGACGCGGACGCCGTCGACCGCGCCGTCTTCAACCAGCCCGCCTGGGGCGAACACCTCGCCGCCGGCTGGTCCCCCGACATCTACCTGTTCGCCGGCGACCCGGAGCCGGGCGCCAAGGTGTACGCCCGGATGTTCGCGCCGTCCTCGGGCGTGAGCGAGGACGCCGCCACAGGCTCGGCCAGCGCCGCCCTGGTCGGCACCCTCGCCCACCGCTGGGACGGCCCCGACGGCAGCTACCCCCTCACCATCACCCAGGGCGTACACATGGGCCGCCCCTCCCGCATCGAGGCCGAGGCCACCAAGTCCGCCGGCACCGTCCACACCATCACCGTCGGCGGCACCAGCGTCATCGTCGGCGGCGGCCACATCCGCGGCTGACCGAGGGCACCAGACGGCCCGGCCCCAGTCGTGGGAGGACGGGGCCGGGCCTGGCTGGACCGGGTCAGATTGGCCGGGTCAGCCGACCGTACAGGCGGTTCCGTTGACGGTGAAGGACGCCGGTACGGGGTTGGTGCCGGTGTGGTTGCCGACGAAGCCAAGGTCGGCGTGGGCTCCGGGCGCGATGGTCCGGTTCCAGTCCAGGTTCGTGACGGTCACCTGCTGTCCACTTTGGACGAACGTGCCGTTCCACGTGGAGGCCAGGGTCTGGCCGGCGGTGAACGACCACACCAGGCGCCAGCCGTTGATGGGCGCGGTGCCGGTGTTGGTGAGCGTCAGGGCGGTGGTGAACCCGTTGTTCCACTGGTTGTTGATGACGTACCCGAGCCGGCAGCCGAACGAGCCGGGCGGCGGGGTGGTGGTGGGCGGCGGGCTGCTGGTGGGCGGTGGCGTGGTGGTCGGCGGCGGGGTCGTGGTCGGCGGGGGGCCGCCGAGCGCGGCCACGATGCCGTCGTAGGCGATCTTGCGGTTCAGGTTCTCGTCCCACGGGGTCGCCGCGCCCTGCCCGGAGAAGACACCGGGCACCCAGGAGTACTTGTCGGTGTAGTCCCAGACGGTGGCGCCGACGCAGCGGGTGACCGCGACGCAGGCACCGACGACGTTGCGGTAGTCGGTGCGCTGCTGCATGTCCTTGCTGGAGTCGCGGGGCAGGTTCATCCGGATGTCGAGTTCGGTGATCGCCACGTCGAGGCCGAGATCGGCGAAGCGCTGGAGGTTCTGCCGGATGGTGGTGGGCACCTGGCCGACGATGAGGTGCGCCTGCACCCCGACGCCGTCCAGCGGTACGCCCTGCGACAGCAGCGAGCGGGCCAGGTTGAACATCGCGTCGCTCTTGGCGTTCTGGCCCTCGATGTTGAAGTCGTTCAGGTACAGCTTGACCGTCGGGTCGGCGGCCCGCGCGGCGCGGAACGCGGTGGCGATGTAGCCGGAGCCCATCGCGTTGAAGAACGGCGAGGTGCGGAACGTGCCGTCCTCGTTGAAGGGTTCGTTCACCACGTCCCAGGCGTACAGCTGGCCGCGGTAGTGGGTCACCTCCTGGGTGATGTGGTTGGTCATCGCCGCCTGCAGCTGGTTGGCCGGCAGCTGGGAGACCCAGTTGGCCAGCTGGCTGTGCCACACCAGGGTGTGGCCGCGGACGATCTCGTTGTGCGAGCGGGCCAGGCTGACGATGGCGTCACCGCCGGCGAAGTTGAACTGGCCCTGGTTGGGTTCGGTGGTCTGCCACTTCATGGAGTTGCCGGGCGTGATCTGCCCGAACTCGCTGCCCAGGATCGACACGTACGGGGCGTCGCTGAGCTCTGGGTTGTCGGTGGCCGAGCCGAGATAGAGCTTGCCGGCCGCCTTGGCGAGCTGGTCGAGGGTCGACGCAGCGCCTGCCTGGCGGGCGAGCACGGGGAGTACGGCCGCGAACAAGCCGAGCACGAGGGCGGCGACTGCGGCCAGCGAGAGGGACTTCGTGCGGGTCATGATGCCTCACCTCGTCGTGGGAGCGCTCCCATCGTGGGCGGGCGTCAAGCACGCAGTCAACACCCCAAGTGGGCGTTGAGGGTCCTTGTTCGACACTCCGTTCGACAGTGCGTCACGTCGCGGCGGCCTTGCGGGCCCGGTAGGCGGCCACGGCGGCGCGGTTGCCGCAGCCGGACTCGCAGAAGCGTTTGGAGCGGTTGCGGGACAGGTCGACGACGACGCCGTCGCAGCTGGGGTACGCGCAGGTGCGCAGCCGGCCCAGCTCGCCGGACCGGACCACATCGACCAGCGCCATGGCCGCCTCGACGATCATCCGGTCGGCCAGCGGCGCGTCCGGCGAGATCGCGTGCAGGTGCCAGGACCAGCCGTCGTGCCGGACGAGCTGGGGCAGCGCGCCCGCCTCCCGCAGCACCTCGTTGACGAACCGGACCACCTCGTCCTCGCTCATGGTCCACGCCGCGCGCAGCCGGGGCCGCAGCTCGCGCACCGACCGCAGCTCCGCCTGGTCGTACGCCCGGCCGCCGGTCCAGCCCCAGGAGCGGACGAAGTCCTCCAGCGCGGCCAGATCCGGCAGCAGGTCCTCGTCCCCGTCCACGGTGTTGACCAGGGCGGCGGCAGCGGCCAGCGCGATCTCCGTGTCATGAGCAAAAACCAACTTGACCCCTGTCGCCGGCCGTTCGTAGTGTCATCAGCATAAGTCCACCTGACCAATGACAGGGCGGAGGAGCCGGATGGCACGCGATCGGGCCGGGGCCGGGCTGGGGCTGGCACTGCTGTCGGCGGCGACCTTCGGTACGTCCGGGTCGTTCGCGCGGTCACTGACCGAGGCGGGCTGGTCGCCGGCCGCCGCGGTGACCGCCCGGATCAGCGCGGCGGCCCTGGTCCTCGCCGTACCGGCCGCCGTCCTGCTGCGCGGCCGGTGGCCGGCCCTGCGCCGCAACCTCGGCATGATCGGCGGGTACGGCGTGTTCGCGGTGGCCGGCGCGCAGGTGTGCTTCTTCAACGCCATCGAGTACGTCTCGGTCGGCGTCGGCCTGCTGCTGGAATACCTCGGCACCGTGCTCGTGGTCGGCTGGGTGTGGCTGCGCACCGGGCAGCGGCCGCGCCGGCTCACCGTGGCCGGCTCGGCCGTCGCCCTCACCGGCCTCGCCTTCGTGCTCAACCTGGCCGGCAACACCCGGCTCGACCCGCTCGGCGTCGCCTGGGGCCTCGGCGCCGCGATCGGCCTGGCGGTCTACTACGTGCTGTCCTCGCAGGCCGGCGACGACCTGCCGCCGGTGGCCATGGCCAGCGCCGGGATGGTCGTCGGCGCCGCCGTGCTCGGCACACTCGGACTCGTACGCCTGCTGCCCATGCACGCCACCTTCGGGGACGTACGGTTCGCCGGGCACCAGACCAGCTGGCTGGTCCCGGTCGCCGGCCTGTCCCTGGTCGCCGCCGCGGTCTCCTACGTCGTCGGCATCGCCGCCGCCCGGATGCTGGGCGCCCGGCTGTCCTCCTTCGTCGGGCTCACCGAGGTGATCTTCGCGGTGCTGTTCGCCTGGCTGCTGCTCGGCGAGCTGCCGACCGCCATCCAGCTGCTCGGCGGCGCGCTCATCGTGGCCGGCGTCGCGCTCGTACGGATCGACGAGCTGGCACCGCGCCGGGCGTCGCGGGTCACCGTCGTCCAGCCGGAGCCGGCGCTGCCTACGGCTTCTTGAGCCGCATGTAGCCGGCGTTGGTCAGCTCCGCGATGCCGGCGTCGATCTCGGCGATGGCGATCGCGGCGAACGCGGCGATCGACTCCGGCCGCGCCGCGTCCGCGATGCTGTCCAGGGTGTGCCTGATCGTCTCGGCGCCCATCTTGGTCGGGACCGGGGCCAGCGCCCACACCCGCGTCGTCAGCGCGTGGTAGTCCGGTTCGCTGGTCGCGCGGCTCGCCGTCTCCAGGTTCTGCTCGGCGAGCTGGAGCGCCTCGGTCAGCACCTGCTGCGTCCGCGGGCTCATCGCCAGCGTGCCGTCGCCGGACAGCCGCCACGGCGTGTCGCCGCGGGCGTTGGTCACCTCGACGCCGCCCGCGGGCGTACCGATCGCGTTGTTGAGATGGTCGTGCACCATCCGCGCGAAGGCCATGAAGAACTGCTCCGGCTTGCTGGTGGCGAACTGGTACAGGAACTCCGAGAACCGCTCCCGGGTGACCTTGCCCCACTGCAGCAGGTACAGCTCGCGGTTGCCCAGCTTGCCGCCGGCGACCGGGTCGCCCAGCACCGCCCGGGCGACGCCCTTGGTGAAGGCGTTCTCCTTGAAGGCGAGGCCGCTGGTTGCCGCCGCGGCGAAGTGCTCCTTGGCGAAGGCCACCACCATGTCCTTGTTGACCAGGTGCCCGGCGGCGAAGGCGTCGGTGAGGAAGTGGCCGGCGAAGGCGTTCCTGGCCTTCGCCTCATCGGAGACCCGGCGGTCGAGCACGGCCTGCTGCATGGCGTACCGGTGCAGGTTGAAGTAGTGGCCCCGGTGGTTGTCGCCGGTGCCGCCCGGTTGCGGCGCGAAGTGCGCGCTGTTGCCGGCGGCGAGCTTCAGGTAGCGGCCCTTGGTCGCCTTCTCCCACTCGTCGGTACGCACCGCGGTGGCGCCCGGCTTCCCCTCGTGCGCGGCCCGGTCCCGCCGGATCAGGTCGCGGATCTCGATCAGCTCGGCCGGGTCGGTGATCTGCATCAGGGTGACATCGCTGAAGAAGTCGGCCATCGCGTTGACCTCGCCGACGGTCATCTCCACGCCGTTGACGCGCACCTTCGCCTCGCCCTGCGCGGCGTGCTCACCGGCCTCGTACCGCTGCACCATCGCGGTGACCGCCTGGTTGCCGGCCATCCGCTGCAACCGGAGCAACTGGTGCCGCGGCGCTGGCTCGCCCTCCGCCCGAGCCTCGGTCGGCGGCGGTGGCGGCTTGCGGCGCGGTGCACGAAGGCGCTCCATATGTCCAGTTTTCCGGACCGCGCCGGGATCCGCGTATGACCCGAGTGGGTGTTGTCAACCGCGGGCCAGCGCCTGCTCGACGAGCGTGGCCAGGTCGAGGGAGTCGGCCTCGGCGGCGATCGCGTGCGCGCGGGTGCCCAGCGCGGCGCGCGCCTCGGCCAGGGCGCGCTGCTGGTCGGCGATCTCGTCCGGGCTGAACAGCGGCGCGCCCAGGCGTTCCCGCTCCCGGGCGGCGACGGTGAGCAGCCGCAGCGCCAGCGCCGGATCCGTACGCACCTCGATCGCGGCCAGGCAGTCGAACATGTCCAGCAGGCCCTCGGTCAGCTCCAGGTCCCGGTACAGGCGCAGGCTGTCCAGCGCCAGCGAGCGGGCCCGGTCCGGCTCGCCGGTACGGTTCGCCAGCACCGCGAGGTTGCCCAGCGCCGCCGCCTCGCCGCGCTGGTCGGCGATCGCCCGGAACCGCTTCAGCGCCTCGGTTAGCCGCTGCACCGCCTCCGCGCCGCGGTCCATCGAGCGCAGCGTCACGCCGAGGTTGTTCAGCGCTGCCGCGGCCAGCCGGTCGTCGCCCACCTCCTGGGCCAGCTCCAGGCACGCCTCCCCGAACCGCACCGAGGCCGCCAGGTCGCGCTGCGCGTTGGCGGTCATGCACAGCCCCAGCAGCGCGCCCGCGATCCCCGGCCGGTCGCCCAGCGCCCGGAACGCGGCCAGGCCCTCCTCGCCCAGCGCCCGCGCCGCGGTGTGGTCGCCGCTGTTGCGGGCCAGCGACGCGGCAGCGCGCAGGGCCATCGCGCGTACCGGCGTCGGGGTCGGGTCGACGGCGTCCAGGCCCCGGCGCAGCGCTGTCCCGGCCTCGCTCATCAGGCCCCGTACCCACCAGAACCACCACAGCGGCGCGGCGATCCGCAACGCCCGCTCCGGATCCGCGCCGTCCCGCAGGCACCAGCGGATCGCGGCGCGTACGTTCGGCTCCTCGGCGCGCAGGCGGTGCAGCCAGCGCGCGTGGTCCGGGCCGCCGAAGCGCGCCGCGGCGGCCAACTCCTCGCACCACGCCGCGTGCCGCAGCCGTACCGCCGCGCCGTCCTCGGCCAGCCGCTCGGCGGCGTACTCGGCGAGCAGGTCCAGCATCCGGTAGCGGGTGCCGTCGGCGCGCGGCTCCATCCGCAACATCGAGCGGTCCACCAGGACGGCCAGCGCGGAAGGGACATCCGGGCCGGTGAGCACCTGCTCGGCCGCCTCCAGCGTGCAGCCACCGGCGAACACCGACAGCTCCGCGTACGCCCGCTGCCCGGCGGCGTCCAGCAACTGGTAGCTGCCGTCGATCGCGGCGCGCATCGTGCGGTGCCGCTCCGGGGCCGTACGGGCGCGGGCGTCGGCCAGGTCCAGCCGGCGGCCGAGGCGGGCCGCCACCTCCCCCAGCGACAGGGTGCGCAGCTGCGCGGCGGTCAGCTCGATCGCCAGCGGGAGGCCGTCCAGCCGCTGGCACAGCAGCGCCGCGGTGGCGATATTGCCGCTGTGCACGGCGAATCCGGGGCGGGCCGCCGCGCCGCGGTCGGCCAGCAGGCGTACCGCGTCGGTCCGCACCGCCACCGCCGCCTGGTCGCCCTCGGCCGGCAGCGACAGCCCGGCCAGCGGCCACACCTGCTCCCCGGCCGTACCGAGCGGTTCCCGGCTGGTGGCCAGCACCCGCAGGCCCTGGCAGGCCGCGGTGAGGGTGTCGACCAGCTGCGCCGCCGGACCGGTCAGGTGCTCGCAGTTGTCCAGCAGCAGCAGGGTGCGGGCCGTACGCAGGTGCTTGATCAGCGTGACCGTCAGATCCTCCGCCTGCTTAGCCAGCACGCCCAGGGCGCCGGCCACCGCGCCCGCCACCGCCGAGGCGCGCGCACCCGCCGGCACCCCGGTCAGGTCCACCACGTACCCGCCGTCGGGGTGGTCGGGCAGCGCGTCCCGGGCCAGCTCCGTGGCCAGCCGCGTCTTGCCGGCGCCGCCCGGGCCGGTGATCGTCAGGATCTTGCTCCGGCCGAGCAGGTCGCGCAGCTGCGCCAGCTCGCGCCCGCGGCCGATGAACCTGCTGGCCGGCGTGGGGATCGTCGACGGCGGGTCCAGCGTCGGGTCGCGGCGCTCGATCGCCCTGGCCAGCGCGGTCAACCGCTCGTCCGGCTCGGCGCCCAGCTCGGCCTCCAGCGCCTCGCGCAGGCTCGCGTACGCCCGCAATGCCTGGGCCGCCTGCCCGCACCGGTACAGGGCCAGCATCAGCAGGCTGGCCAGCCGTTCCCGGGTCGGGTGCGCGGTGACCAGCGCGGCCAGGTCGGTCGCGGCGGCGGCGTGCCGGCCCAGGGTGAGCTCCGCGTCGTACCGGTCCTCGGTCGCCGACAGCCGCAGCTCGGCCAGCCTGGTCGCCGCGGCGGTCACGTCCGGCCCGGCCGGTACGCCCGTGAACGGCTCGCCCTGCCACAGTTCCAGCGCGGCGGCCAGACCCGCGGCGGCGCTGGCCGGGTGGTCGGGCAGGTGGGTACGTGCCTCACGTACGGCACCCTCGAATGCGGCCGCGTCCAGGTGCTCGGCGTCCAGCCGGTAGCCGGCGGGTGTCGTGTGCAGCGCCGCGCCGAGGAGCTTGCGCAGGCCGGAGACGTGCACCTGCAACGCCGTACCGGCCGTGGGCGGTGGCTCCTCGCCCCACAGCTGCTCCACCAGCCGCTGCGCCGGCACCGCCTCACCGGCCCGCGCCAGCAGCGCGCCGAGCAGCGCCCGCTGCTTCGGGCCGCCGAGCGCGACCGGCACGCCGCCCGCGCTGACCTCGAGCGGGCCGAGCACGTGGAACCGCAGGTCGGTCACTCCGCCCACCCTTTAGCGGCCCTTTAGCGGGCCGGTCGACGCTTCGCCTCGCACTGGGGGGTGCGGTCGGCCGTCCGTTGAGAATAGGGGGCGCTCCGGGCGGCCAACCGCGCACATTCTTGGACTGCACCGGGGGGACGATCATGCTTTCTGCGGTTGCCGCGCTCACCACGGGCGCGATCGAAGGCTCGTTGCGATGAGACGGGCGTACGTGGCCGGGGTCATTGCCCTCGCCTTGCTGGGGACCGCGTGCCAGCGGACGACGTCGGGGCACGGGGCCGGCTCGTCGGGTCCGGCGCCGTTGACTGCCAGCGATCTGGCGGCGGCCGGGGTGGGGGACGGGCCGTTCGTGGTCGGTCCGGTGCAGGTTGCCCGGATGGTGGCCGGGGCCGGGATCCTCGGCGCGGATGTCGACTCGCTCGGGCCGATGCCGGCGGGGGCGCCGCCGATGAGCTACCTGGTGGCGGCTTGGGTGGCTCGGGGGACCTCGCCTGCCGCGCGGGCAGCGCACCGGGCGATGGGGGACCAGGACTGGCGGTTGGCGCCGCGGTTGACGTTTCCCAGCGGGGTGCTGGCGATGTTCGTGGCCGATCTGGCGCACGAGCTGCGTGGTGTGCCGGGGAATTTCGTTGCTCCGGCCAGGGTGTTGGCTGTCTCCGATGGGCCGTGCTCCGCGGTGACCGAGTTCCTGGCCAACGCGATCAAGACGTTGTTCGAGGCGTTGAAGCTGAAATCAAAGCCGGACGGGACGTTTCTGGGCGATCTGCTGGCGGGGATCGCGACGGTCTGGGGGTACGCGGTCGATATCGCTCAGGGGGTGGTGAATGCGGTTTACACCGTGATCACCGAGCCGGTGTTCGCTGCGATGCGGTTGGCCGCTGGGGCGTTGGGTGCGGCGACCATGATCGCTACGTACCTGAGCGATCAGAAGCTTGTGGTGAAATTGGCCAAGCCGGGGAGTTACCCGTTCGCGGTGGGGGACGCGCCGGCGGTGACCGGGCAGTTCGTTGCTACGGCGACGAATCTGACCGACTCGTGGCCGCCTGCTATCAAGGACTGTGCCAAGGCTGCTGGGCGGCCGTTGCCGGAGTTGAACCGGCCGGGGTCAAAATCGACCTGGCAGGTTGTGGACGAGCCGGATCGGCCGGGGATGATCATTCCGGGGCCGCTGTCGGGGAAGGTGTTGGGGGATCGGACCGCCCGGTTGGATTTCAGTACGAACCGGGAGACCGATGAGGATGCTAAGGGGACGCCTGATTCGGGGTTGCCTTATGTGACGGTGCAGGTTGAGCAGCCTATGGTGACCGAGTTTCTGGAGTTTGCTCAGGGCGAGTTGAGCAATCTGCTTGGTAAGACTCTTGATCTGATTCCGGATCCTACTGCTCGGAATATTGCTCGGGCCAAGCTGAAGGCGATGACGGATCCGGCGTTGCAGCGGTTGCGGGATGAGATCGAGAATCGGGTTGGTGGGGTTTACACGTTGAAGGGTAGTGGGCAGGTGTTGGTTACCTTTCACCGGCCTCCTTCGCCTAGTGCTACGCCTTCGGTTACTCCTTCTGCGGCTCCGGTTGATTTCTGCGGGCGGTATCGGGCGGTGTTCGTCTGGTCGAAGCCGCACCATGTCGGCGATGGGATCTCGCCTTCGTGGGAGGTGTGGGGTGCTGAGGTGGCGAACCGGTTCAGCGCCATCCTGCCGATGGCTGGGGGGTCTACTGCCGATCTCAAGGTGATGATCACTGTGTACCGGTTGATCGGGGAGGGTCGGAACGGTGGGGTCGTCGGAGGGACGATGGCCGATCAGAATTTCCTGGGCGCTGCCGGGCGGCTCCAGGCGCGGTGCAAGACGCCGTCTTTGTTGCCATAGTCGGGGGGATTGTTGTGCGGGTTCGTGTTGTGGTTGCGTGCGCTTTCGTTGCTACCGTTGTTGCTGGGTGTGGGCCGGATAAGATGCCTGGTGTTTCTGGTGGTCCTACTTCTGCGCCTGCCGTTGGGGCTGTCAAGGTTTCCATGGATGAGCAGGGTGGGAATGCTGGGCCTGGGCTGTGCCGGTTGTTCAGTAAGGAGCAGGTCGGCGGGTGGTTGGGGAGCTCTGTTGGGGATGGGGTTGTTGCCGGGCCGTTGAATTCGGGATGCGACTGGGCCACTGCCGATCATTCCGCCAGTGTGATGATCATGATGATACTGCCCAGTTTCTTTCCTAGTATTCCGGCTAGCTCGGCCGGCTATCATGCCGTGCCGGGGATCGGGCAGCAGGCGTTTGCTGGTGGGGAAGAATCCTTGGGGATGTCTGCCGAGGCGGTGCGGCCTGGGGTGGATATGATCAAGGTGAGCGTTAACGGGCCGGCCAATGGGATCGATATTGCGGTGACTATTCTGCGTGAGGCTGTTAGTGCCACGGGTGGGGATTCGCCGTTGGGGAGTGGGCCGCATATGGATCAGCAGGGTGGGGGTGCTGGGTCGGGGTTGTGTGCGTTGTACAGTGCGGATGAGATGGGGTCTTATGCGCATGCTGCTGTTCGGGAGCCTGCTGTTACTGGTACGGATGACTCCGGGTGCAAGTGGAAGTTTGCTGACGGGGATTCGTATGTGACTATTGAGATGTTGTTGCCTGAGCGGTTTTCGGTGCCGAGTCAGGCTCCTGGGTTCCGGGAGTTGAAGGGGGTTGGGGATCGGGGTTACGCTGCTGCTTACGATTTGAATTTGTGGAATGCTGTGGCGTTGCGGGAGGGGAAGTTCATGCTGCGGGTGGTGGTGCGGGCGCCGCTCACTATTGAGGACGCGGTAGCGTTGCTTACCGAGACGTTGAGTCGCGTAGCATGATGAGGAGGCCTACGGCTATGCCGGCCAGGGCTGCTGGGCCGTGCATGTCCTGGTGGTAGGTGAAGTAGATTGCGGTGAGGATTGCCGCTGTGGCTAGAATTGCTCGGGCTGGTCGGGTGAATGCGATGAGTGCGCATCCGGCCAGGCCGAGCATTGCTACTGAGTTGCCGGCGCCTGGGGGTGCCCAGGCGTAGGCTGCCAACTGGCCGGCGATGCCGCCGGCTAGGAAGGCGGTCAGCATCCAGAGGCGGCCTGCTGAGCGTTCGATCGCTGTGCCGAAGATCAGGATGCCGAGGAAGTTGGGGACCTGGAGGAGGATCTTGTCCCGGTCTACCAGGAGGGGTGAGGCTATGCGCCACCACTCGCCTTGGTGTAGGCGGTCTGGGTTTCGGCGCATGAGGTCGTAGAAGGCTTGGTCGTGCCATCCTTGGTAGATCGTTACCAGGGAGACTGCGAGGATCAGCAGGGTCAGTGCTGGTACTAGGCGGTGCGGTGTGCCTACTTCTTCGTCGTCTATGGCGCTCATTGTTTGACAATTCCCTCTTGTTGGCGTTCTTAACCGCTGCTGGCCTTCCCTCGGAGAGGGTGGGGTCCCATCTCTCCTCGGTCGGTCTGTTGGCGTTGTGCCACGGAACCTCCCCACGCGCCAGCTTTCCCTTTACGTCACCTTTTGCGGTTAATGGCGCGCGGGGAGAACCCGTGGCCGTGGGGTTGGCGGCCGACCGAGGAGAGATGGGACAGGAAGGGTTTGAAAAAGCGTGAAAGGCGGCGGACAATGAATGTATGGACCACCCCGCCGATCGCCTGGACGTACTCTATGCGGAAATAGAACGCACCACCCGTGAAATAGCGGTACTCCAGGCCGAACAGGTCCACCTACTCGCCGAATACAACGCCCTGTTCGCGGCCAGCCCCTTCTGTGATTTCGTCACCGACGAAGTCGCATTAGCGTTGCACTCCACCCTGAACATGGCAAACAAACGCCTCACCCTCGCCACCACCCTGACCACCCGCCTCCCCGGCACCCTGGCCGCACTCGAGGCCGGCGACCTGGACTTGGCCCGCGCTGAGGCGATCGCCGAGGCCACCCGACCCTTGAGCGACGAGTTGGCCGCCGAGGTCGAAGACCAGGTGTTGGCGGCGGCGCTCCAGCAGAACCCGAACCAGGTCCGCCGCGCGGCGGCCAAGGCCGTGTTGCAGTTGGACCCGGAGGGTGCGGAGGAGCGTCATGTCCGAAGGCGGGCGGATCGGTACGTGGAGATCGTGCCCGCAGCCGAAGGAATGGCCGACCTGTACGCACTGCTGCCTGGGGAAGAGGCCATGCGGATCAAGGTCCGCCTGGACGCGTATGCGAAGGCGCAGCCGAAGACCGACAAGCGGACCACGGACCAGCGCCGCGCGGATGCGATGACCGACCTACTCCTGGACAGGAGCGTGGGCCCGATCACGACCACCGTCCACGTGACCGCACCCGCCACCCTGCTGGCCACAGCCACCCAGGCAGCACTCAAGCCACCCCGGCCCACCGGCCACCCCCGCTCGACAAGAACCACCAAACACCACCGCACAGCCACGCCAACCCCGACCCCAGCCACCCCGGCCGGCACCTTACCCGCGGAACTGGCCGGGTACGGCGTGATCACCGGGAGCCAAGCGATCGCGTTGGCCGCGCGGGATGCGACCTGGCGGCGGCTGCTCACCGACCCGGTCACCGGGGAACTCAGCGACCTCGCCAGACAGCAGTACAGCCCGCCCGCCGCACTGGCCGACCATGTTCGGGCGCGCGACCAGCAGTGCGTCTTTCCGGGCTGCGCTGTGCCCGCGAGTCGGTGCGACCTGGACCACCGGGTGCCTTACCCGCGGGGGGAAACCAGCGCGGACAACCTCGCCGCCCTGTGCCGGCACCACCACCGGCTCAAGCACCGAGGCGGATGGACTTTGCGGCGGCGCGCGGACGGGGGGCATGTGTGGACCAGTCCGCAGGAGCGGGAGTACCTGAACCCGCCGATCCCGCTCGCCCCACCGGAACCACCGGCGCCGCCGCCACCGCCGCCGGTTCCGGCGGTGGTGGACTACGGGCCGCCGCCGTTCTGAGGGTTACAGGAGGTACGGGACCAGGGCTCTGCGGGCGGGTGGGTAGTCGGGGAATGTGTCGCGATACCACTTGTGGTGGTCCAGTGCTCTCGGCGCCAGATTGGCCACCGTGTACGCCGCGAACGCCGCCCCGGCAGGCGACCAGGCCGCCAGCGCCCACCCTGACCATTCCACGATCTCGCCCAGGTAGTTCGGGCAGGACACCCAGCGGTACGGGCCGCCCTGGGGAATCCGGTATCCGGCGCCGCCGTTGCGCAGGGCCCGCAGCGTGCGGTCGGCCCGTACGTGGACCGACAGGCCCAGCACGAACAGCGCCGCACCGACGATGAACCTCGGATCTGCCAGCCAGGACAGGGGATACGAGCCGTACGCGGTGATCCAGCGACCGTTCACCCAGGCGTTCAGGGTGTTGAAGCCGATCGCCAGCAGGACCACCAGCACCGGCATCCGGGTCCTCCCGCGCAGCAGGAAGGGGTACCAGAAGGCGCGGTAGCAGTAGTGGCACTCCCACATCACCAGCAGCAGGACCGGGACAAGCCCGGCCCGGTTCTCGCCGGTGGCCCAGAACACCGCGAACAGCACCGCGGCGGGCGTCTCCATCAGCAGCCAGCCTGCCCTCGCCGGCACCGTCGGGCCCCACCCGCTCCGCTCGTGCCGCCCGTACGGCGCCGTCACGAACCGCAGCGCCGCGAACGTCACCACGGCCAGACCGAACTCCAGCCACACCCAGCCCGCCACGCGGCGCACGTTACCGGGACGGGCTCTGTCCAAGCTGCGCGGGCTGGCTGTAAGTTAGGTAAGCCTTACCTAACTTGGGAGCTTCGGATGCGCAGACTTGTGACCGTCCTGGCCGTGACGTCGGCCTTCGTCGCCGGGTGCGGGTCGGGGGATACCGGCAGTACGCAGGCCGGCGGCGGCACCTCCACCGCGACCAGCACCACCAAGCAGAAGATCGTGCCGCTCAACGGCGACATCGCCGAGATCGTGTACGCCCTCGGGTTCGGCGACCAGGTCGTCGGCACCGACATCTCCGCGACCTACCCCGCCGACGCGGTCAAGAAGCAGAAGATCGGCTACCAGCGCAGCCTGTCCGCCGAGGGCATCCTGTCCCTCAGCCCGACCCTCGCCATCGGCACCGCGGAGGCCGGGCCGCCCGACGTCATCGCTCAACTCAAGTCCGCCGGGGTGAAGGTCGAGATCGTGCCCTCCGGCGACGGTGTCGACGCCGCCGCGGCCAAGATCCGGGCCGTCGCCAAGGCGCTCGGCGTCGAGGCCGACGGGGAGAAGTTAGCCACCACCGTCACGGCCGAGATCGCCGCCGCGCGGACCCGCGCCGCGACGGCTGCCAGCAAGCCTCGGGTCGCCTTCCTCTACCTCCGCGGCCCGCAGACGCTGATGATCGGTGGCCGCGGCTCGCGCGCGGACGCGATGATCACCGCGGCCGGCGGCATCGACACCGGCACCGAGGCGGGCATCAACGGGTACGCCCCGCTCACCGCCGAGGCCCTGGCCAGGGCGAAGCCGGACGTGATCCTGGTGCTGTCGGCCGGCCTGAGCTCCGTCGGCGGTGTCGACGGGCTGCTGAAGCTGCCCGGCGTCGCGCAAACCCCTGCGGGGCAGGCGAAGAAGGTCCTCGACTACGACGACCTGTACCTCCTCGGCATCGGCCCGCGCACCGGGAAGGCCCTGCAGGAACTGATCACCGGCCTGCACCCGGACCTGCCGGCCTCCTGACGCCGTGACCGACACCGACCGCGCCCGGCCCGGGGTCACCAGCCCGGTCAGCACGGCACCCGGTACGCCCAGGGCGGGGCGCCGGCGTGCCGTGCTGACCGTCCTCATCGGACTGTTGCTGGCCGCCGGCCTGGCCAACATCGGGCTGGGCGCGGTCGGGATCCCACCGCCGCAGGTGATCGCGATCCTCGCCGACCACGCCGGCATCCACCTGAACATCGCCTACACCGAGCAGCAGGACGCGGTGCTGTGGGCGATCCGGCTCCCCCGCGTCGCCATGGCCGCGATCGTCGGCTGCGGGCTCGGCATTGCCGGCGCCGCCCTGCAGGGCATCTTCCGCAACCCGCTGGCCGACCCCGGGCTCATCGGGGTCAGCTCCGGCGCGGCGGTCGGCGCCGCCGGCATGATCGTCCTCGGGGCCGCACCGCTGGGCCTGGCCACCGTGCCGCTGGCCGCCTTCCTCGGCGGCGCCGCGGCGACCGCCCTGGTGTACGCCTGCGCGCGCTACCGCGGCCGTACCGAGGTGGTCACCCTGCTGCTGTGCGGCATCGCGGTGAACACCATCGCCGGCGCGGTCATCGGGCTGCTCACCGTCATCGCCTCCGACGCCGAACTGCGCGGCATCGTCTTCTGGTCGCTGGGCAGCATGGGCGGCGCCACCTGGCACAACCTCGCCTCCATCGCGCCGCTGATCGCCGTGGCCGTCCTGGTCCTCCCCCGGCTGGCCGGCTCCCTCGACCTGCTGGCGCTGGGGGAACGGGAGGCCGGCCACCTCGGCGTGCACACCGAGCGGGTACGGATCGCCGTGGTCACCCTGGCCGCACTCGCGACCGGCGCCGGGGTCGCCGCGGCCGGCATCGTCGGCTTCGTCGGCCTGGTCGTGCCGCACATCGTCCGCCTGCTGGCCGGCCCCGGGCACCGCACCGTGCTGCCAGCCAGCGCCCTCGGCGGCGCGGTCACCCTGCTCGCCGCCGACCTCGCCGCCCGTACCGTCGCCGTCCCGGCCGAGATCCCGCTCGGCGTGGTGACCGCCCTCATCGGCGGGCCGTTCTTCCTCGCCCTGGTCGTGCGCACCCGGCGCCGGCACGGGGGCTGGGGATGACGGCCGCCGCGCTCAGTGCCGACAACGTCACCGTCCACATCGGACGGTCCACATTGCTCAGTGACGTGAGCCTCGCGCTGCGCGCCGGGGAGCTGCTGGCCGTGGTCGGCCCGAACGGCGCCGGCAAGTCCACCCTGCTGTCGGTCCTGGCCGGCGACCGGGTCCCCGACAGCGGGACGGTACGCCTGCGCGGCCGGCCGATCGGCGGCTACCGGCCGCGCGAGCTGGCCCGGCTGCGCGCGGTCATGCCGCAGTCCTCCGCGCTCCAGTTCGCCTTCACCGCAGGGGAGATCGTCGCCCTCGGCCGCGCGCCCTGGCCGCCCGACCCGGACGCCGACCGCACCGCGATCGCGGCCGCGCTGGCCGGCACGCACACCACCGGTTTCGCCGGCCGCGCCTTCCAGACCCTGTCCGGCGGCGAGCAGAGCAGGGTCACGCTGGCCCGGGTGCTCGCCCAGCAGGCCCCGGTCGTACTGCTCGACGAGCCCACCGCGGCGCTGGACATCCGGCACCAGCAGCTGGTCCTGCACCTGGCCCGCGACCTCGCCGCCGCCGGCCACGCCGTCCTCGCCGTCTGGCACGACCTGCACCTGGCCGCCCGGGCCGACCGGGTCGCCGTCCTCGACGCCGGCACGCTGCGCGCGCTCGGCCCACCCGCCGAGGTCCTCACCGGCGACCTGCTCACCGCCGTGTACGGCCACCCGATCCGCGTCATCGCCGACCCGCGCGACGGCCTCCCACTCCCCCTGCCGGGCTAGAACGCGACGACCACCTTGCCCGGGCAGTGGCCCTCCTCCTGGTACCGCACGGCGGCCGGGGTGTCGGCGAACGGGTAGGTCCGGTCGATCACCGGTGTGAGTTCGCCGGCCGAGGCCAGCTCCGCCAGCAGCGCCAGGTCCTCCCTGGTACGCCCCGAGGCCACCACGTCGGCCCGGGCGATCTTGGCCCGCACGAACGGCGACAGCGCGAGCGAGGCGAACATGTGCCCGGCCGGCTGCATCCACTTCCCCGCCGTGCCGCCCACCACCACGTACCTCCCGCCGCGCGCGATGACCCGGCGGCAGGCCAGCAGGGTACGGCTGCCCGCGATGTCCACCAGCAGGTCGTACCGGCGGCCCGTACGCGTGAAATCGGTTGTGGTGTAGTCGATTGCCTCGCTGGCGCCGATGGAGCGGACCATCTCCACGTTGCGGGTGCGGCAGACGCCGGTCACCTCGGCGCCGAAGGCGCGCGCCAGCTGGACCGCGAACGTACCCACCCCGCCGGAGGCGCCGTTCACCAGCACCCGCTGGCCCGGCTCGACGTCGCGGACGGCGATGAGCGCGGTGCAGGCGGCCAGCGGCACCGCGGCGGCCTGCTCGAAGGACAGGTTCGCGGGCTTGCGGGCGAACCGGCCGGCCGGCGCGCACACGTACTCGCCGAAGCCGCCGCCGTTGACCAGCCCGAAGACCTCATCGCCCGGCGCGAACGCCTCGACTCCCGGCCCGACCGCCGCGACCTCGCCGGCGACGTCGAAGCCCAGGACCCGCAGGCCGGGCCGGCGCAGGCCGATCGCGCCGCCCATCAGCCGGGCCACCCGCGGCTCGCCGCGCATGATGTGCCAGTCGGCGGGGTTGACCGAGGTGGCGCGCACGCGCACCAGCACCTCGCCCTCCCCCGGCGCCGGCACCTCGAGATCGGTCAGCTCCAGCACGTCGGCCGACCCGTACGCGGGTAACACGAACGCCTTCATCAATCCCCCTCTTACGTTGTAAGTCGTACGTCGTAAGGTAACCATACGACGTAAGGCCGAGGGAAGGGGTGGGACCGAAATTCAGCGCAGCCGGTCGAGGCCGTCGAGGATGATGTCCAGCCCGAACTCGAACTCGGTCTGGTCGTCGCACCAGCCGAGCGTGCGGCCCGGGTCGTCGTGCACGATGTCCATCAGCATGCCGGCCAGGTGCGGCAACTGGCTGGCCATGCCCGCCAGCATGTCCTTCGCCTCGGCCGGGGCGGCGCCGCCGTTGTTGTTGGGGTCGAACAGCTCCTGGGTGAAGCCGAGCGCCCGGCTGCCCAGCGCGTGCAGGGCGTGGTGGACCTGGTCGTGGGAGAACCCGCCGGCCCGCATCAGCGCGATCAGGCCGTCGAAGTACCGCAGGACGGCCGGGCTGGTGTTCGTCCGCGTCTCGAACAGGGCCGGTGCCCAGGGATGGCGCAGGAACACCTCCCGGGCGGCCAGGACCCGGCTGCGCATGACCGGCTTCCACTCCGCCGGCGTGGCCGGCCCCGCGATACCGCCGACCGCGGCATTGATCTCCTCGACGATCATGTCGACGATGCCGTCCAGCAACTCTTCCTTGTTGGCCACGTGGTAGTACAGCGACATCGCCTCGGCGCTCACCTCCTGGGCGAGCCGGCGCATGGTCAGCGCCTTCAGCCCGGCGCCGTCGGCGATCCCGATCGCGGCGCGCAGCACCCGGTCCCTGCTCAGCGGAGCGCGGGACCCGGATGCGAGGTGGCTGGTCATCGCGTTCCACGGTACAAGCCGGCTCAGAGGGTGTTCGACAGCTCCGGGCTGGCGATCACGCTGGCGTTGCGGCCCAGCCGCTTGCCCTGGTAGAGCGCGGCGTCGGCGCGGGCCAGCGCCTGCGCCGCGGTCAGGTCCGGGTGCCACTGCGCGATGCCGATCGTGCACGTCTGCCCGCGCGGTACGGCCGCGCGGATGCGGTCGGCCACCACCACCGCCTCCAGGCCCGTACACCCCGGCAGCGCGAGCACGAACTCCTCCCCGCCCCAGCGCGCGATCGTGTCCACCTCGCGCAGGCAGCCGGCCGCCGCGTCGGCGAAGTCGCGCAGCAGGATGTCGCCGTTCAGGTGGCCCTGGGTGTCGTTGTAGCGCTTGAAGTGGTCCAGGTCGGCCAGCAGGAAGGTGAGCGGCGCGCCGGTGCGGCGGGCCCGGGCGATCTCCACGTCGGCCACCTCGTCCCAGCGGCGCCGGTTCGCCAGCCCGGTCAGCGGATCCCGCTCGGCCGCCAGCGCCAGCCGCGCCAGCAGGTCCTCCCGCTCGATCGCGGTGGCGGCCTCCGCGGCCAGCGTCTCCAGCATGGCCGGTACGTACGCGGGCAGGGCGTCGATGGGCTCGTGCCAGATCAGCGTGATGACGCCGGCCGGCTGGCCGCCGTGCACCACCACCGGCTGCCAGGCCGCCGAGGCGAGCCGGAAGCCCTCCCGGGCGCGCGCCGACAGCCGCGGGTCGGCCTCCGCGTCGGGCAGGAACAGGAACCCCGCGCCGGCCAGCACCGCCGCGGTGACCGTCGACTCCATCTCCGCCGCGCCGATGCGGAGCGGGCGGGTGCCCTCGCCGAAGTGGGCGGTGGAGGCCACGCCGTCCTGCCCGTCCGGCTCCAGCAGGTACGCCGCGTGGGCGGTGCTGATCTCGCACGCGGCCGCGCAGATCGCGGCGCGGGCGTCGTCGGTGGTGAACAGCGCGCGGGAGGCGCGGGCCAGCACCTGGACGCGGTCGGCGTGGTCGGCCGACTCGGCGGCCTGCCGGCGTACCTGGCGCAGCAGCCGCTCCCGCTCCTCCCGGCCCAGCGTCAGGGTGAGGCCCACGATCGCGACCATCGCGAGGTAGCCCTGCACGACCAGCGCCCGCAGCCGCGGGTCCGGCACCGCCGCGAACGGCCCGTCACCGGCCAGCGTGAACAGCACCGCCACCACGCCGGCCGCGAGGTTGTGCAGCGCGGTCACGGTGGTGTCGAAGCGCAGCGCCACCCACACGGTCAGGGTCAGCAGCGGGAACGCCAGCGGCAGGCCCTGCAGGATCCGGAAGAACAGCAGGTACCCGACCAGCGAGGCGGACAGCGCCAGGATCAGCTCCGCGGGCCGGGCCACCGGTTGCAGCATCAGGCGGGTGGCGGTGCGTACGCCCGTGCGGCCGCGGATCCGCCACGCGCTGAGCGACCGGCCCAGCCGCAGGCCCACCGCGCCGATCACGATCTCGCTGGCCACGTTGCGGCACAGCCACACCACGGTGGCCGGCCAGGACCAGTCCGCGGCCTGCAGCCACGCCGCGGTCGGGCCGATCACCGTGCCCACCAGCGCGGACAGGACCGCGGCCGCGATCAGCCGGGACAGCTGCCGCAGCTCGGTCAGCGGCGCGCTGCCGCCGCCGCCCCACAGCTGCGGGCACCACCAGCCGAACACCAGCACGAACGTCCACACCTGCGCGGTGTTCGCGGCAGCGAAGCAGGCGGCCAGCAGCGGTGGCGTGCCGGTGGCGGCGTCGACCACGACCGTGACCGCCACCAGTACGGCCGAGTCCAGCCAGCCCGTCCCGGCCGCCCGCTGGGCGGCGAACCACACCACCGCCACGCCGGCCGCGGGCCAGGCCAGGTTCAGGCTGGTCCCGGCCAGCACGGTGAGCCGGCCGAGCCAGACCGCCAGCAGGTACGCCGCGGCAAAGGCCGCGCTGCGGGCGTACGCGCTGCCGCGCTGTCCCCCGGCCAGGCCCGACACTGCGGACTCCCCCTCGCTCCCGGCTGCGGCGCCCGGCCGGCGGCCGGGGCCCTCCCCTCCTACATCGGTGCGGGAGCGGCCGGACTTGAGGGGATAGCACGCCCTACAGGTGCAGCGTCGGGCTGATCGCCACGTTCGTGAGCAGGTCGGGGCCGAACGCCCAGTCCGGCATCGCGGCGCTGCCGTCGTCGGTGTACATGCCCATCCACACCGTCACCACCGTGCCGTCGGTGCGGTAATGGGTGACGACGGTCTCGTATGTCCACTTGCGACCGTCCATTCCGGACCGTTCGTAGGACAGGACGTGGCTGCCGTCCGGGCGGCTGGTCAATTCGCACAGGCGGGGGCGGATCGGGCCGGCCACCGGCTGCGTGCAGGGGTCCATCGCGGCGACCGGGACCCGGGCGCGGTCGATGGCGACGCCGGGTCCGGTGGCCGGGAGCCCGGGGCTGCTGGGGTTGCGGTAGCTGAGGGCCCACGCGCCGGTCGCGGTGTGGTGGGCCAGGACGCGGCGCAGCGGATCCCGGCTCGGCCACAGCGCGCGGAATGCCCGGTCCAGCCGGTCGGCGGTGGCCCGGTCGGCGGGGCTGAGCGCGCTCGCCGTACTTGCCGCGCTGCCGGTGCCGCCCTGCGCCGCGGGCGAACCGTGGTCGCCGCCGCGGTCCCGGCTGCCGCCGCGACCCGCGAGGGTGGCGCTGGTCGCGATGACCACAACGGCCAGCGCGGCACCGGCGGCGGCGAGCCGGTTGGTGCGGCGGCGGCCGGCCCGCGCCCGTGCGCCGGCGACCAGCCAGCCGGCGCGCTCGGCGATGTCGGGGTCGTCGTGCTCGGCCAGGGTCGCGCGGACCAGCTGGCCCAGTCGCTCGGTCATGGCAGTCGCTCAGTCATGGCAGGGTCTCCCGGTCCAGGTGGGGTACGACGGTGCGCAGCGCGGCCAGCGCGCGCGTGGCGGTGGAGCGCACGGTGCCCGCGGTGCAGCCGAGGACGGCGGCGATCTGCTCGTCGGACAGGTCCTCGTAGTAGCGCAGCACCAGCACGGCGCGCTGCCGGCGCGGCAGCCGGGCCAGCAGCCGCCAGGCCGCGTCCCGGCTGGCCTGCTCGCCGGCCGGGTCGGGGCCGGGGCGCGGCTCGGGCGGGCTGGGCATGGCCAGCTCGGTCCGGGCCCGGCGCCGCCACCAGCCCAGGTAGTCGTTGACGATCATCGCCTTGAGGTACGCCTCGGGCTGGGCCATCGCGGCCACCCGGGACCACCGGCCGAGCGCCTTGGCCAGGCTGTTCTGGACCAGGTCCTCGGCGCGGTGGTGGTCGCCGCACAGCGCGTCGGCAAAGCGCAGCAGGCCGGCGCCGCGCGCCGCCACCCAGTCCTCGAACCGCACGTCCACGACCCTAAGAATGCGGTGGGGTGGCCCAGGTGCTGAGACCAGTTCTGGCGGCGCGGCGTACGGAGCACCGCCTTACCGGCCACTTGGCGTAACCGGCCTTATTGTACGTGCGAATGATGCCGCGGGCCCGGCGGCGTTACGCCGGTTCCAGAAAGGTGCGCGTATTACGTCAAGTTGACGAACACTTGTCCAGCTCGCAGTTTCAACACGAAATAGCTGGTTGTACGCGAGAAATTCATTCGCGTTCATCCGTAGTGGTGGAATATTACCTCCGGACGGGCGAATCGCGGCGACCGGGGCGTACCTACCTTCTTGTCATGCGCCTGCCCATGAAGCTCGTTGAGCTGCTGAGCCAGTCCAGCCCCGGGTACATCGCCACGACGATGCCGGACGGGTCACCGCATGTCACCCAGGTATGGGTGGACACCGACGGTGAGCACATCCTGGTGAACACGGTCCAGGGAAACCAGAAGGTGAAGAACCTGCAACGCGATCCCCGGGTGGCGGTGTGCGTTTCCGACCCGGCCAATCCCTCGGGCGATTACGACGTCCGCGGCCGGGTGGTGAAGATGACCACCGAAGGCGGTGCGGACCATATCGAGGCGCTGTCGCTGCGGTACCTCGGCGGGCCGTACCCGTGGTTCGGCGGGCGCGACGAGGTGCGGGTCATCGTGACGATCAGCCCGGAGGCTGTTTACACGATGTAAGGCGATACTCACCGGTATGCGGATGAGCGACCCCGTCGACGGGTTCCAGCTGGCCTATGACCGGGCAGGCGGCGGGCCCGGCGTGGTGCTGCTGCACGGGTGGCCCGGCGACCGCCGCGACTACCAGCGGGTCGTGCCGTTGCTGTCCGGTGCGGCCGACGTGGTGGTGCCCGACCTGCGCGGGTTCGGCGCCTCCGACAAGGACTGGGCCGACCCCGGCACGCAGTACAGCGCAGACGCGCAGGCGCGCAGCGTGGCCGGGCTGATCGAGGAGTTGGGGATCGGCCCGGTGGTGCTCGGCGGGTACGACATCGGCAGCCGCACCGCGCAGACGGTGGCGCGGCAGCGGCCGGACCTGGTGCGGGCGCTGGTGATCACGCCACCGGTCCCCGGCGTCGGCACCCGGGTGCTGGGCGCCGCCGCGCAGCGGGAGTTCTGGTACCAGCGGTTCCACCAGTTGCCGCTGTCCAGCCTGCTGCTCGACGGCAACCGCGACGGCGTACGGGCGTACCTGCAGCACTTCTGGTCGCACTGGTCCGGGCCGGGTTACCAGCAGCCGCCGGCGCACCTGGAACAGTTGGCCGCCGGGTACGGCGAGCCGGGGGCGTTCACCGCGAGCATCAACTGGTACCGGTCCGGTTCCGGGGGCGTGGCCCGCGCGCTGGCCGAGACCGTGCCCGATGAGGCCGACCGGCTGGTCACGCCGACCACGGTGCTGTGGCCGGAGTTCGACCCGCTGTTCCCGCGGGAGTGGTCCGACCGGCTGCCGGAGTTCTTCGCCGACGCGACGCTGGAGCACGTGGATGGCGTCGGCCACTTCGTCCCGGTCGAGGCGCCTGAGGCGTTCGCGGCCGCGGTCACCGGCGCGCTCACCGGATGAGCGTCAGAACGCGCTGAAGCGGCCGAAGACGGTCACGCCGACCTGCGGGGTGAAGGGCGGGGTCAGCTCCGGCGGCTTGGTGGGGTCGGTGTTGGCGCGGGGCGGGTGGAAGTCGGGCGCGGGCAGGGCCGGCGGGACGGCGAGTTCGGCGCTGTTCACCTGGAGGACGGTGCGCAGGCCCAGCTCCAGTCCACTCGAGACACGGCGGACGGCGCTCACCTCCGCGTACGCGTGCACCGGGAACAGCTGGCTGAGGCCGCGGTCCTTCGCCTCCGGGTCCAGCGTCGGCAGCAGCGCGGCGGTCGCGGACAGGCCGGTGCGCTCGCCGTACCGGGCGTACGTGCCGCCGAGGGCTGGTGCGGCGACCGAGGTGACGCTGCCGGCGGGCGCGACGATGACGCCGTAGGCGTGCTGCTCGCTCGGGAACGCGTTCGGCGCGCCGAGCAGCGGCTGCTGGCGCGGCCTGGTGCTGGCCGCCTCCGCGCCGAACTTCGCGACCGGTACAGGCCCCAGCCGGGCCGTACCGTCGGCGGTGAACCCTGGTGCGGCCAACTCACTGCCCACTGTGGACAGTCCACTGTGGGCGGCGGTGGCCAGCCGGGCGGGGTCGTAGTGCAGGCGTACGGTCGCCTCCGCCACCAGCGGGCCGTAGCTGGCGCCCACCGTCCACCGCCACGGGCTGGTCACATCGGAGTCGACGCGGACGTCCAGGTCGGTGCCGGGGTGCAGGTGGGCCGGGTAGGCCGCGGGCACGTGCACGGTGGCCCAGCCGTCCAGGTGGCCGGTCCTCAGGTTGACCCGGACCGTCGGGTTCACCAGCTGGGTGGGCGCCGGCGCGTCCTTCCCCTCGGGCGTACCGGGAACGGTGCCGCCGGCCAGGTCGAGGCTGCTCATCAGGTGCAGGACGAGCTGGCGCGGATCGAGGTCGGCCACGAAGGTGGGGCCGGGTCCGGCGCCGAAGGCGTTGGTGAGCCGGAGCCGCGCCGGCAGCGGGAACCGGTCGCCCAGCAGCGTGAACCGGCTCGCACCGATGGGAATGTCCACTCTGGACGGATCGTCGAGCAGGCCGAGGCCGGCGTTGCCGAGGATCCGGTCCAGCCCGCCGGCCGGCGCCGCCGGTGCGGGCGCGGGCTGCGCGGGCGCCGGCTGCGGCGGTGCCTGCGGTGGCGCCTTGTCCGGGTCGCTGCCCATCAGAACTCCACCCCCACCGTCGCGCCGCCACCCCACACCGTCCCGCCGCCGAGGATCGGCAGCAGCAGGAAGCCTTCCGCGCCGACCCGGACGGTCTGCCAGGCCCGGATGCCGGCGCCGACGAACGGCGACACGTCGACCCGGTCGGTGCCGCCGGACACCGCCGCGCCGGACAGCCGCGCGCCGATCCGGGCGAAGAACCACGGCTCCTGGTACTCCAGCCCCAGCCCCACCCGCGCGCCGAACGACCTCAGGTCCCCGATCGGCGCCCCGAACACCTGCCCGTCCAGCGTCAACTGCGCCCTGGCGTTCTCGCTGCGCGCCAGCACCCGGGCGTACCGCACGTCGAAGCTCGGCGACCCGCCCGACTGCTGGAACAGCAGCCCGACCCCGAGCACGTTGCGGCTGGGCGCCTGCGCCTTCGCGTACTGCTCCTTGTACGCCTTCGCCGCCTGGTCGCCCTTGACCGGATCCCACCGCGGGATCGGCGCGGGGCCCGCCGCGGCCACCAGCGCCTCCTCGGTCGGGCTGTTCGGCGTCCAGCCGATCAGGTCCAGCCGGCCCTGGAAGAACGCCAGCCGCAGGCTCTCCTCCGCCTCCGGCCCGTTCAGCCGGGTCAGCGGGAACGGCCCGGTCAGTGCGCTCCGCACCCCGCCGACCGCGGCGACGTACCCCTGGTACTCCGGGGCGCTGTGCGTGTCGGTGACCTCCCGGGCCAGGTAGTCGGTGAAGCCCTCGTTGACCAACTTCTCGTCCCGGAACGCGGCCACCCAGCGCGGGTGGGCCAGGGCGTGCATGACCTCGTGCACCACCAGGCCGTAGGTGCGGTCGCCCTTGTCCAGCGGCACGTTGATCAGGTCGCTCTCGCGCTGGTAGTTCGCGCCGAAGTTGATCCGCGCGTACGTCCGGAGGGCCTCGGCGTCGGTCCTGAGCAGGCTGCGGGCGATCTTGTCGTACACCTCCTGGCGGCTGTCCTCGGCGACGTCGGCGAGCGCCGCCTTGACCACCGGGTGTTCGGTCGCCGCGGTGACGCCCGCGGTGTAGCCGAGCGTTTCGGTGCTCCGGAAGGTCACCAGCACCTCGTTGCCCGGCTTGCGCGCGGCGGGCAGGCGGCTCCGGTCCCGGGTCAGCGTGAGCTGCCGGTACAGGTACCGGCCGTACTTCGCCCTGATGTCCTGCCAGGCCCGGTCCACCGCCGCGTACGCCTCGTCCTCGGTGAGCGGCGGGGGCGTGCGCGCGGTGCCCGAGGACCCGGCGGCGTTGGAGGTCCTCATGCTGGCCAGCACCTGCCCGCCGAGGCGCGCCGCCAGGGCCGTCACCTCCGCGGGCGCCAGCACCCGGCCCTGCACCACAACGGGAGCCGGCGCCGCCGGGGCAGCGGGTACCGGGGCGGCCGGGGTAGGGGCTGGTGCTGGCTTGGGCGCCTGCGGCGCCGGGGTCACGGTGTGCCGTTCGCGGCCCAGTAACCGATCGATCTCCTGGCGCTCGTCGTCGGTCGGGTAGTGCGGCTCGATCCCTTGCGGCGCGGGGGTTGCGGGCGCGGTGGGGGAACCCGCGCCCGCCGGGGCACCGCCGGCGCCGAGGTAGAACCCGGGCAGGGTGGCGTTGCCGAGCGCCCGGTGCAGCAGGTCGGTGGGGCTCACCGCGACCACCGGGCTCGCTGTTACCGGACTCGGGGCGGCCGGGCTCGGCGCCGGGTGGTCGTGCGCCTGGTCCAGTGCCGGGTCGTACCCGCCCATGTTCTTCTCCTCTGCCAGCTGCGAACTCAGTCCGGCAGGCCCAGCAGCCGCCGCCGGATGTCGATCTCCGGCAGCAGCACGCCGGCCGCCTTCACCAGCAGCGTCGGGTGGTCGAGCAGCTTGTAGAGCACGGTCCGCCGGTACTTGCCGTCGGTGCCCACCGGCGGCGGTACGTGCTGCACCACGTGCTCGAACTTGCCGTCGTCCACCGCCCACACCAGCTGGTCGTCCTTGCCGGGCCCCAGCCGCTCGTGGTTCTTGTCCTGCGGTGTCACCTCGACCAGCGCCGCCAGCAGGCCGCTGGGGTGGTTGTGCACCCGGGTCACCTTGACCGTGCTGGCCTTCGGGTCGACCTTGACCGAGGCGAAGGTGGCGACCCGCAGCGTCCGGGTGAACGCGTTGCCGTTGACGTCCAGGCCCTCGATGGACAGCTGGAACTCGTAGGTGCCCTCGTGGATGACCTGGTTGAAGGTGTTGATGTAGTTGCCGTGGCCGTCGTCGGGCAGCTGGTTGGTGCCGTCCACGAACAGCCCGCCGGCCGGCTTGGTGTGCGGCAGCGTGCTCACGTTGTGCTGCTGCAGGACCATCCGGATGCGCTGCTCCAGCGGGGTCTGCCCGTCCCGGCTGCCGCCGCCCTTGGTCGGCGCGGGCGCGAGCTGGGTGGCCGCACCGAGCCCGGACAGCTCCTCGCCCAGGCCGAAGGCCGGCGCGGTGAGCGTGGCCAGGACCTTCGCACCGAGCACCGGCGCCGCGTCCTGCCGGATCCGTACGGTCAGGGTGATCGGGTCGCCGGTCTGGTACGAGACCCGGTCCAGCACCACGTCCGCGCGCAGGTGCAGGTCGATGTACGGCAGCACCTGGCTGACCGCCAGCGGTTGCGCGGTGGCCGGGCTGTCGCCGTTGATGAGCCGCCAGTGCACCGGCGCGCCCTTGGCGACCTCGCGCAGGTTCGGCACCCACAGCGCGCGGTCCACATCGCTCTCGTGGTGGTCGTCGGCGGCGACGGCGAACGTCTCGTACTTCGGCGGATTCAGTGCCAGGTTCAGCTTCGCGAGCTGGGCCTGGCCGGTGATGGTCGGCTGGTTCGGCCCCGGCGTCATCTCGACCAGCAGCCGGTCCGCGGACTCCTCGCTGCTGAAGTACACGGCCTTGCCCGGGGCCGGCAGGTCCGGGTCGGTGGCCGTACCGGTCGGGGTGTCCTTTGTGGACGGTGCGTTGATGTTCTGGGAGCCCTCCAGCATGTCGCCGAAGACCTTCGCCAGCTCGCCGGGGTCGGTGGTCAGCCGGTAGGTGCCCGAGTGCGCCACCAGCTCCGGGTCGTCGGACTCGTTGGACAGCAGGTCGACCAGCGCCTTCATGGCCTCCTGGTCGGCGGTCGGGCCGAGCGCGACACCGGAGACCACGCAGCGCAGGCCGTTGAAGACGTCCTTGCGCTTGGGGTGCGCGGGGTCGCTGATGGCCTGCTGCAGGGTGATCGCGCCGTTGACGGCGTTGCCCGGCTTGACCGCGATCGGGCCGGCGTTCTCCAGCCCGTCGGTCAGCACCACGATCGTGTAGCGCTGATCCACGATCGGGCCGGCGTCGGCGAGCAGGTCGACCGCGGCCACCACGCCGGAGCCGATCGGGGTGAACGTGCCGGGCGCGCCGAAGCTGAAGCCGGCGTCGTCCATGGCTGTCACCGCGGCGTCGGGCGCCAGCAGCGGCAGGATCGGCTGGATCAGCGGGGAGATCGGGCCGGACCGGAAGCCCTCGGTCGCGTCCTCGAAGGCCACGATGCCGATCCGGTCACCGTCGTTGACGCCCTTGCGCAGCCCGGCGAACAGGTGCACCAGGACCCGGCTCGCGATCTTGGCGTTCTCGAAGCGGCGCTCCTCGGCCATGCTGCCGGAGCGGTCCAGCACGATCACCATCTGCTGCGGCCGCGCCCGTACCGTCATGTGGTTGGTGTCGGTGTTGGCGTTGTGCAGGAAGCCGGTGTAGACGCCGGCGGCGTCCACGAACCGGGTCGACACCAGCGCGTGCACCTCCACCGGCCCGTACACGCCGGGCGGGGTGACCGTCACGGTGGAGTCCGGCACCGGCTGGTTCGGCAGATCGTTGAACGGGATGTCGCCGGTGTGGCCCCACAGGTAGTCGGCGGCCAGGCCGGTGGGGATGGCGCCGAACAGCGTGCCCTGCGTCGCCGGGGTGGCCACGAAGTCCGCCGGCTGCTGCTCCAGCACCGTCGACGGCACCGACACCTCGGCCACCGGGTCGCAGCCGCCCCAGGTGATCTCGACCTCCTGCGGGTCGCTCACCCCGAGCTGCCAGGTGATCGGGTCCGGCAGCGTGGCGCGCAACTCCCAGGTGTCGTCCTGCACGCCGGTGTTGCTGCTGAAGCTGACGTTCAGCTGCTTGCCGGTACCGTCCGGCGTCGTCAGGGTTTCGGCGTTGATGACGTAGACGCCGAAGGTCACCGAGGTGCCCAGCGTCACCGGCGTACGGGTGGTGCCCGGGCCGAGGTGGATCAGGCTGAAGGTGGGCGCGAGCGCCGCCGGGTAGCGGACGTTGAAGCCCTGCTCGTTGCCGCCGCCGTCGACGCTCAACTCGAACCCGACGATGAACGCCTTCGTATCGCTGATGACATACCCGGACCTACCCGCGGTCGGGTCGTCGAACTTCGGTTGTGGCACGGGATTCCCCCTCCTAGATGCTGGTGATGATTCGCTTGGCGAAGATGTCGGCGCTGGCCGACCAGAACGCCCACGGGCCGCTGGCCGGGACGAGGATCGGGAACGGGCGCGGGGTGGACGCGGCACCGGCGACCAGCTTCTGCGGGGCGGTCCACAGCCCGGATCCGGTACGGCGGCGCAGGAAGATGTCCGCGGTGGAGCCACCCGCCGGGCGGGCGTGCAGCAGGTGGACGGTGCCGTCGGCGTCGCGCAGCATGGCCGGCTCGATGTCGGCCGCCACCGTGTCCGGCACCCTGGCCGGCGCCGACCAGGCCCCGTTCCCCGCTGCCACCACGGAGATCCCGGCCCCGTCGTCGTAGCAGACCAGCGCCTCGGTGCCGCTGAGCGCGAGCACGAACACCTCGGGCGTACGCGCCGCGGCGAAGCTGGCCTGCATGTCGATGACCGGCGGGTCCTGCTGGTTGCCGCTGGGGTTGACCGGGTTGAACCTGGCCACCTGCACCGAGGTGCCGTCGCCGTGCGCCACCCACACCACGCCCCCGGCCGAGGCCGCGTGCAGGTCGCGCACGTCGAGGTCCGGCGCGGAGAACGGCACCGGGTTGGCGTCCACGAAGCCGTCCTGCACGTGGTGGTAGCGCTTGAAGTGCCAGCGCCGCTTGGTGATCCCGATGAGGACGAAGAAGACCACCTGGTCACCGACCAGCACGGCGCGCGCCTCCTGCTCGGCGGTGGTGTCCGAGCCGGCGACGATCTGCGGCTGCACGCCGGACAGGTTGGTGAGCGAGCCGCGGCGCATCTCCACGTTCGTGGTCACGCCGTCGTTCGCGCCGGTCTGGTACGCCACCAGCAGGTCGCCGTTGGGCAGCGGTGCGGCCGCGGGGTTCAGCCGGCGCCCGCCGCTGGCGATGGTCAGCGCCGGCTCGAAGTCGGAGGCCCGCGCCGGGTCCAGCCGGGCGCCGACGATCTGCTCGCTGCCGGCGTTCCCGCGCTGCCAGATGGCCACCAGCCCGCCGTTGGCGTCCACCACGCTGGCCCGGCCCAGGACGTCGGCGGCCGGGTTGGGCGAGACCGCGAGTTCCCGGGTGGTGGGCAACCGGCCGGCGAGCAGGGCGTTGATGGCCTCGCGGATGCTGACCTGCGGGCGGTAGGTGCCGCGGCGGTAGTCCTCGGCGGACAGGCCGAAGACGTCGTCCACGAACGTCCCGGGCGGCATCAGCAGGCCGCGCGGGCGCAGGTCGGTCAGCGCCGGGGCCAGGATGGTCGCCGCGCCGGCCTGCCGGAACATCCTGGCCAGCGGCAGGTAGGAGTGGCCGGTACGGAAGTCGGTGTCGGCCGGCTGCGGCACGGTGTCCAGGCCCGGGCGTACCCGCACCGTCCACTCGCGACGCAGGCGTACCGCGGTTTCCATACCTACCAGGGGGTTGACGAGGGCGTCGTCCTCGGCGGCGTTCACCTCGCGGTCCCACACGTCCAGGAAGACCAGGTCCGTCCGGGTGCCGGTGCCCGGCGGGGAGAGCGGCCCGAGCACCGGCACGTCCCAGGCCGCGGCCAGGGCGGCGTTGTTGAACAGCGGCTGGGCGGTGTAGGCCAGGGTGGTCTCGTTGACCGCGTCCCGGCCGTCCACCAGGCAGCGGCCGGCGCCGTCGGGCGTGCCGTTCCCGCCGGTGATGAGCAGGTCGTTGACCACACCGGCCGGATCGATCCGGAAGCCGTTGTTGCCGGCCGGCACGCCGTCGCCGACGAACCACTTCAGGAACGCCTGCACCTCGTAGCGCCGGATGTCCTCCAGCTCGTTCCAGTCAGCGTCCAGGAGCGGGACGCCCTGCTGCATGCGCACCCCGACGTAGTGCTTGAGCCGGTCGAAAGTGCTGCGGGAGAAGTCCCCCACGGTCGTTCCTCCTGTACTGCGGGCCGGTCTACGGCGTGATGAAGACCGGTCGGGTGGTCACCGGCATGAACTCGCCGAGCGCGCCGGCCAGTTGGGCGATCGCGGCGGCGAGGTCGACGTCGTCGCGCGGGGTCAGGTACAGGCCGACGGCGTCCCGGGCGATCCGGCCGCCGGTGCCGTAGGTGTAGGTCTGGAAGTCCTCGAACCGGCCGCGCAGCTCGCGCTTCGCGGTGGCGCCGGTGTCCACTGTGGACGTACCGGCGTACCGGTGGTCCAGGCTGCTGGTCGCGCCGAAGGTCTGGCTGGCGTACCGGATGCTGCGGTTGGACCGGTAGGCCACCAGGGTGCCGGTGCCGATGTCGGCCACCAGCGGCGCGCGCTTGGTGAAGGCGTCGGTGACGATCCTGGTGCTGGCGCCGACGGTGTTGGTGGCGGTGGCCAGCACCGCGCGGACCACCGACCAGCCACCGTCCTTTGTGGACGCCCAGAACAGCTCGATGTCGCCGCCGGGCAGCAGCAGGGCGGCCGGCTGCCGGTCGTGGTACGTCCCGGTCCTGGGCACCGCCCGGATCGGCGACCAGTCGGTGGCGGCCGGGTCGAGTGCCTGCTTGACCCGGTAGACCGTGCTCCAGCGGGTCTGGCCGGCGGCGGTGTCGCGGCGGGACCAGAACAGCCACAGCCGCTGGTTCGGGCTGGTGGGGTGGAACAGGACGTGCAGGTCCTCCTCCACCCGCGGCTGCGCCCCGGCGTCCAGCGGGAACGCCGTGCCGGCACCGGTGTTGAGGTCGGTGACCGAGGTGAACCGCTTGTACCGCAGCTGCCAGGCCCCGGCCGTACGCTCCAGCCAGAACAACCAGACGCCGCCGGTGTTGTCGGCCACCACCGCGGGCAGCCGCCGCTCGGCCTCGCCGAACCGCTCCGGCGCGCGCCAGGAATCGCCCACCCGGCGGGCGAACCAGACGCCCCAGCGCTGGCCGTCGAAGCTCTGCCAGAACAGCCACAGCGTGCCGCCCTGCAGCGTGGCGCTGGGGTTGGTGTCGGTGCCCGGGCGGTCCACCACCGGGAAGCTGGGCCGCCACTGCCCGCCGGCGAACCGCTTGGACCAGATGTCCGCGCCGTGCTCCCGCTGCGTCTGGTAGAAGACCGACACGCTGCCGTCGGCCTCCCGTACCGTCGCCGGCCGGCCCTCGTAGTTGGCGTTCACCGACACCAGCTCCGGGTCGGTCCAGGTGGTGCCGCCGCCGGCGCGGACCGTGGCCCACAGGTTCAGCCGCTCCGGCTGGTTGGTCCGCGCCACGTTGTGGACGAACTCCTTGGTGTGCGCCGGCACGCCGCTGATCCGGGCCACGCTCGCCTCCAGCGTCGGCATGCCGCCGATCGCCTGGTAGACCCGCGGCGCGATCCGGATCTCGCCGCGCTGCGCGCCCACCGGCAGCCGGTGGTTGGTGCGCCAGCCGATCCAGCCCGCGAGCAGCGGCAGCAGGCTGCCCTCCACCCGGTCCAGGTCGGTGAGGTCCAGCGCGGTGCCGGCCAGACTGTAGAGCCGGTCCAGCTCGGCGCCCGGCAGGTCCAGGAAGTCGCGCAGCTGCCCGGCGGTGTCGTAGCGCTGGTACAACGCGGGCAGCATGCCGTACATCAGGCCGGCCAGGTCGTACGGCGCGGTCGCCAGCGCGCTGACCTGGTTGTGCGGATCCGGCTGGTACGCCGGGGGATCACCGGTGAACGGGAACAGCGTGTAGTAGTAGGCCCGCTCGCCGCGCAACCGTGTGTCGCTTGTGGACACCAGCCCGATCCCCTGGGCCACCAGGTGCCCGTCCTCGGGGGTGACCGGGTGGGTGTCCTCGCCGCGTACCACCCGGACGCCGGCCGGTGGGGCGCCCTGCTCCGGCGGCGGGTACGCCCAGGACAGGTCGATCCGGTTGCCGTCGGGGTGGCCGGCCGCGGTGATCTGGAGCAGCCGCACCGTCACCGACCCCCCGCCGGGACCAGTTCGACCCGCATGCCGGCGGCGTACGCGGCGTCGGCGGGCAGCACCGGCACCTCGTTCGGGCCGAGCTCGATCAGGCCCCGCGGGTCTACCGCGGGCACCGCCCGGTCCTCGCGCCGGAACTCGGTGATGTTCACGAACACCACACCCGGGATGTCCTGGCTCTCCTCGTAGAACCGGCTCAGGTACAGGGTCTGGTTGAAGTCGACGTTGTCGAAGGCCAGCAGGTCGGCCGCTGCCCGCTGTACCCGCGCCACCACGTCGGCCGGCACGAAGAAGCTCTCCACCGCGACCTGCGCGCTGACCCTGATCGGCACGTAGTCCACATCGGACACTTCCACGATCTGGGTCAGCATCCGCTTGTCCTCGAAGTACGCCTTGAGGTCGGCCTCCAGCACGTCGCTGACCTTCCCGCCGCCCTGCGGAGCGACGTACAGGGTGACCTGGTTCCAGCCGGTGGCCACCGCGCGCACCTTGCCGACGCCCTTGAAGCTGAGGGCGAGCGCCTCGTAGTCGGCTGCGGTCACCGCGCGGCGCAGCGACCGGAACACCGCGGGCGCGTTGCGCACGGCGTGCTCGATGCTCTCCCGCTCCGAACCGCCGGTGGCCGCGGTCGGGTTGGTGACCCGGGCGCCCAGGGCGGACAGCTGCGCGGCGCCCACGATGGTGTCGATCGCCCCGGCCGGCACGTTGCCCGCGGCGCCGCCGCCGACCCGGTAGGTCACCGAGACCGTCGCGCCCTGCGCCGGCACCGCACCGAAGGCGCCGTCGCCGAAGATGAGGGTGGCGCGGTCGTCGGCGTCCACGTCGACCACGTAGTCGTGCTGGCCGGCCTGGCTGAAGGCCAGGCTCTCCCGCCGGGTCCACTGCTCCACGGTGCCGGCGAGCGCGGTGGTCACCAGCACGTCGCGGCCGGCCTGCGCGCTGGCGGTGGCATCCGGCCGGCCCAGGATGATGCCGGGGTGGGCGAGCGGGAACCGCTGGTTGGGCGTGCCGGCCGAGGTGCCGGCCAGTTCGGCCGCGATCAGCCGGCCCTCCTCGACCGGGACGCCACCCTGCGGCGGCCCGAAAACCCTGCGCCCATCGGCATCCGGGGCGATCGCGCCGAAGTCGATGACCAGCGGCGCCTCGCCGTTGTACTCGAAGCGGGCCGGCGGCCGGTCCCGCCGGCTGCGGGTGGCGAAGGCCGCGCCGCGGGCGATGGTCACGGTGTCGGTACGCGCGGCGGGCACCGACAGGGACAGCATGGTCGCCGCGGGCGCCGCCGTGCCCAGCTCGTACCCGATCAGGCGCAGGTGCTGGATGATGCTGCGGCGGGTGCGGGCGGTGCCGAGGAAGCTCTCGTTCGCCACCCGGTCCTGGTAGTAGCTGAGGATGTCGCCGATGTGCGCGAACAACTGGAGCAGCACGTTGCCGAAGTCGGCCTCGTTGGCGAAGTCGGTCCACTCCGGCAGGCGTTCCGGGATCTGCTCGCGCATGGCCCGCAGCAGGCTCTCGTAGTCCCGCGCGGTGTAGTCGACAACTGGTTGAGCATTCAACTGTACGATCTCGGCCATGGCTGGTCCCCCGTATGCGATGCGGTTGCGGACTACCTGAACTGGACCCGGAGGGCCTGGCGGGACTGGTCGGCGCGGCGGACGTACGCCACCTCGACCGCGAGCGTTTCCTCGGCGGCCTGTACGTCCACGCCGCCGACCACCAACTCGGCGCCGAGCCAGCGGGTCAGCGCCTGCCCGACGGTGAACTCGACCGCGGCGGCCATGATGCTGTTGTTCGGGTCGAAGACCAGGTTGAACAGCCCGCAGCCGAACTCCGGCTGGTTCACCCGCTCCCCGGGCGTGGTGAACAGCACCTGCAGCACCTTGCCGCGCAGCTCCGCGGCGGGATCGGGATCCGGCACGATGGTGCCGGATGCGCCTACCCCGAAGGGGAATCCGAAGCCCGTTGCCATGGTCACTCCACCGTGTGCTTCGCCGAGAGCGGTACGTCGAGCTTCATCGCCGTCGCGTTCACCGGCGGGCTGGGAGTACCCAACCCGGCGGTGGCGTGGGTGTGCACCTGGAGCGCGGCGAGCAGGGTGGCGACCTGGCTGGCGAGCTGGTTGCCCAGCACGATCGGCTCGCTGGCCGCGTCGCCGCCGATCTGGATGGCGTCCGGGCCGACCACCAGCCGGGTGCCCGCGGTCCGGATGGTGATCCCGTTGCTGTCCAGGGTGATCACGTTGCCGTTGACCGCCTCCACGATGGTCACCAGCTCGTCCCCCTCGGCGTCCTCGAACTGGACGGTGTGCCCCTTCAGCGTCTTGATGATCTTGCGGGTCGGCGGGGTGGCGTGCGGCTCCGGGAGCTGGCCGGTGGTCCAGAACGTGCCTACCCAGATGGGGAATTCGAGGTCGCCCTGCTCGAACTCCACCCACACCCCGGCGTCCACCTCCGGGACGAACAGGAAGCCCTGGTCGGCCGCGCCGCCGTACGGCACGCACGGCGCCGCCCAGCCGGTCACCACCCCGTCGCCCAGCACGCTCGGCACGCTGACCTGCAACCGGCCCAGCTGCCGCGGGTCGTCGTTGCGGACCACGAACCCGCGGTACTTGCCGTAGAACCGGCGCTCCACCCGCTCCACCAGCCCGGCCACGATCCGCTCCAGGGTCACCGCGCACCGCCCACGGTCGTGGCCGCCGCGGCCAGCGCGCCGGCCAGCTGCGCCGGCGCCGGGCCCGCCGAGCCGCCCACCAGGGCGCCCAGCACGCCGGTCTGCGCGGCGAAAACCTCTGCACCGGTGGGGTTCAGCGCGTTGCGCTTGACCTTGAAGTCCTGCGTGTAGCCGTCCGCGCCGAACCGGTGCGTGACGTGGGTGACGTAGTAGACGCCGCTGTAGGTGGCGCCGATGCCCTTGATCAGGACCGTACGCCGGGGGAGCAGGATGTTGCCGTACTGGTTGGCCGCCACCTCACCCTCGCCGGTCACGAACCACTCGGCCTGGTCGCGCAGGCCGCCCACCAGGGCCGCCATCTCCTCCTTGCCGGTGGTCACCGTCTGTCCGATGTAGACAAGCCCGGGGCTGAGGTCCCCCGGCAGGAAGCTGCCCGGGCGGCGGCTGCCGAGCGACGGCTCGGAGGTCGCGTCCGCCTCGGCGAGCAGCACCTCACCGGTCTGCTGGTCCACCTGGAACATGGCCACGTCCGCGGGTGCGAGCGCGTTGACCTCCAGGCTGAGCCGGTTCAGGCTGGTCTCCCGGCCGAACTGGAGCGCGAGTACCGGCTGCGGCGCCGCCGCCACGGCCGGCGGGCCGAAGTAGCCGACCTCGCCGGACACGAAGCACTCGAAGCCGTTGCGGGCCGCCAGCCGCTGCAGCAACTGGAGATCGGTCTCCCGCTGGATGATCGTGGACACCTCCTCCTCGTGCACGATCGGGGTGTCGGTCACCTGCGGGACCAGGTCGTACTTGAGGAAGACCTCGGTGGCGATGTCGCTGTCGCGGGTGTTCGGCCAGTCGGTCAGCACGTCCACCCGGTCCATCAGCACGCTGCGGTCCATGCCCCACACCACCACCCGGCAGTGGCTGAGGTCCCGGCCGAACTCCGGGCGTACGTGGGTGATGAAGCCGGTCAGCAGCTGTTCCGGCGCGTCGGCGGGGCCGGCGGTGATGGCCACCTCGCGCCACACGGCCAGCCGCGCATCGTCCACATAGGACCACGAGCCGTCCGGCCGCAGCGTGCTGGCCAGGGTGAGCCGGAACATCCCGACCAGCTGGTCGTCCAGCTCCACCTCCAGGCTGAGCAGGTCGCGCCGCAGCTCCGGCACCGCCTTGCCGTCGATCTCGATGAGTACGCTGTGCTGCTTCATCGTGCTCAGCCCCGTACCGCGGTCGGGATGGCGATCTGCTGGCCGAGCTGGCCGAGCTGCTCGCCCACCCCGGGAGTGAAGCCGGTGCTGGTGATGGCGTCCCGGATCGCGCGTTCGGTCAGGTTCCCGCTGTGGTAGGTCACCAGCACCGCGCGGACGGGCTGCTCGGTGACCACCTCGCTGCCGGGCGTCCGTACCAGCTCGATGTCTTCCAGCACGGTCACCTCGCGCACCCCGACGGTGCCGGTGAGCGTCGCGATCAGCGCCGCCCACGGCGGCGGCTCGGCCGGCGCGGCGAGCGCGAACCGGGCGGTCGCGACCGACTCCTTGCCCAGCATTGCCAGCGGGGACAGGAAATCCGGGTTGGCGTCGCAGATCCGCCAGTAGTTGAGGGGCTGGCCGTAGAAGGTGAACGCGAGCTGGTCCAGCCGGTCGCCGGCCTCGACGGTGTGGGTGAGGACGCCCGCCACGTCCGGCAGCGGCCGGGCGTCCTTGCCGGCCACCACGCGGCCGGACCGGTTCGGCGCGGCGATGTCCGGGACCAGCCGGTACCGCGAGAGCGTGCTGAAAGACATCCGCCTCACCCCGGGAGCGCGACGTGCACGGTCGCGGCGTTGTTGACCAGGTCCAGCACGGACAACTGCTCCATGACGGCCTTGGAGTAGAGGAACGGGACGCTGTTGCCCTCGATGACGGTGAGGTCCACCGCGACGCTGGCGCGCACCGGGCTCAGGTCGGCGCTGAACTCGGTCTCGGTGATCGCCATCGTGTTGATGTTGACCGGCAGCACCCGCTTGCGGCCGAAGACGAACAGCACCAGCGGTGGGTTGGCGGTGCGGGTGAAGCTGAACCCGTCCGGCTTGTTCAGCAGCAGGTCGACCGCCTGCCCGAGCAGGCTCTCCTGCTTGGGGTACATCATCAGTTCCAGCGTGGCCAGCTGCGGCGCGATCCCGTGCCGCTGCGCCACCGGGTCCCGCCCGTCCAGCCGGTCGGTCGCGTCCAGCCTGATGTCGAAGGCGATCGAGTGGTCCTGCACGGTGACCAGCTGCTCCTTCTGCAACTCCAGCAGGTCGGAGAACTCCGCCCGCCGCTCGCGCAGGGTCCGCTGCACCGCGGCCGTCTGGTCGCCGGCCGGCGTCGCCGACGGGGCGCCCGGGAAGGAGTAGGTCAGGCCGTGCTTGCGGGTGAGCTGCACCGGGTTGAACTGGAACACCACCAGCAGCGGCGGCACGCTCAACCCGAACTCGACGAACGCGCCGCGCTCGGTCCTCGGCTTGTTGGGGAATCCGTCGCTCACCGGGTCACCGCCCCGTCCTGGGCCAGCTCCGGCCAGAGCTTGCCGATCTTCGCGTACTCGCGCCGCGCGGCGCGCAGGATGTGCTGCCGGCCGATCGGCTCGCCACCGGGCGCGGCCAGGAACGCCGCTGCCACCGCGATGTTCCGGATGTACGCGCCGGCCACCGGCAACGTCCCGGCCAGCTCGGCGAGGTCCAGGTCCGGGGCCACCGGTGCCTGCGCCGGGAACACCGAGCGCCAGATGCGGTGCCGGCTGTCCGCGTCGGGGAAGGGGAACTCGACGATGAAGCGCAGCCGGCGAGTGAACGCCTCGTCCAGGTTCTGCCGCAGGTTGGTGGCCAGCACGACCACGCCGTCGTACTCCTCCATCTGCTGCAGCAGGTAGCTTGTCTCGATGTTGGCGTACCGGTCGTGCGCGTCGGACACCTCGGTCCGCTTGCCGAACAGGGCGTCGGCCTCGTCGAAGAACAGCACCGCGTTGCTCGCCCTGGCCGCGGCGAAGATGCCGGCCAGGTTCTTCTCGGTCTCGCCGATGTACTTGCTGACCACCCCGGACAGGTCCACTTTGTACAGATCGAGATCGAGCTCGGCCGCCAGCACCTCGGCGGCCATCGTCTTGCCGGTGCCGGGCGGGCCGCTGAACAGGACGCTGAGCCCGGCGCCGCGGCCCGACCCGAAGCCCCAGCCGGTCAGCACGCGGTGCCGGTGCCGTACCTGGTCGCGGATCTCGCGCAGCTGCTCGGTTCGGTCGGCCGGCAGGACCAGGTCGGGCCAGCCCGCCTCCGGGCGTACCCGGGTAGCCATCGCGCCGAGGGTCTGGCCGGACTGATCGCGGCAGGCGGCGGCCACGGCGGAGAGGGTCAGCTGCCCGGTGCCGTCCAGGTGGCGTTGGCCCTCGGCCAGGGCAGCGGCGGTACGGATGCGGGCCGGCGGGAGGCGGTAGCGGGCGGCCAGTTCGGCTGCCCACGCGGCCGGATCGGCGGTACGGCCGGCCAGGGCGCGCTGCCACAGCCTTGTCGCGCGGGGGATGTCCGGCAGCGGCACCGGTACGTGCTGGAACGCGGCGCCGGGCCAGCCGCGCTCGGGCGGCCAGGGGTCCTCGCCGGTGAGGAAGGTGAGCCAGCCGAAGTCGGCGATCGCCTCGTGCAGCGTGGCCAGCAGGGTGGTGGATTCCGGGCGCAGCAGGGTTTCGGCGCCGGTTAGTTGTACGGCGGCCTGCTGGAGCAGGGCCTCCCGGTAGGCCAGCCTGAGGGTTTGTGGCGCGGCACCTCCCTGGGCGGCGAGCGCCGGGAGGTCGACGCGGAGCACGATGGCACCGAGGCGGTGGCTGGTTTCGGCCGCGAGGGCGGTCCGGCCGGCGCCGGGGACGCCGGTCAAGTGGCAGACCAGCGGTCGCCGGGTCGGTGCGCCGCTGCCCAGGTGGTGGGTGGCCAGCCGGACCAGGCCGTCCACGAGCGCGGGGTCGGAGTCGGGGTCGGCCGGTGCCCGCTGGAGGGTGGCGATGCCGGCCAGCCGCGCGTCCGGTTCCGCGCCGCCCAGCAGGAACTGGCGGATCCGCTGGTCCAGCACCAGGAACCGGGCGAGGTCGGTGGCGCCGGACGGGCTGTGCGGATCGTCCACCACGGTCAGGATGCCGGCGCGCAGCAGCGGTGCGGACGGTGCGAACAGGGCCCGGGTGGCCCACTTCTCCCGCTCGGTACGGCAGATCAGGTCCAGGATCAGGTCCACGCTCGGGCGCTTGCGGGCCAGGTCGTCCTGCAGGTAGGCGTACAGGCGGTCGTACCGGCGGCGCAGCTCCGGGGCCAGGCAGCACACCACCGCGTGCAGTTCCACAGTGGACAGTCCGAACAGCCGGCCGAGCAGGGGCAGCGCGAGCGGGATGCCAGCCGCGTGGCTGCGGTCGACCCTGGCCTCGATCCGCGCCTCCAGTTCGGCGAGTGCGGCGTCCTCGCCGGGTACGGGACGCGGGTCGGCCAGCAGCCAGTCGAACTCCTGCCGGGTGATGTAGACCGCGCGGGCGACCTGGTCCGGTTCCGCCTGCCGGGCAGCGGTTTCGGCGCGGCGGGCGAGCAGCAGGTCCAACCTGGACAGTTCGTCGGCCAGGTGCTCGGCGCTGTCGGCGTACGGCTCGACGGCCAGCAGCGCGGTGCTCACGGGGTCACCTCGTACAGGAAGGTGCGGCGGAACAGGCCGCTCACCTCGACGACGACCTCGTAGAAGCCGGCGAGCAGGTCGCCCGGGGTGGGCACCGTGAAGGCGTCGCCGGTGAGGGCGAGGCCCGGCTCGATGACGCGGCCGCCGAGCAGGACCCTTGCGCGCCAGCCGTCCAGGTGCGTACCGGTGAAGGTGAGCGTGGCGCCCGCCTGGCCGGCCTGCGGGGTGAGGTCGGTGACGGCGGGTGGGCGCATCGGTGCCTGTACGCCCGGGACGCCGACCCGGCGGACCCGCGGCGCCATCGGGCGCTGGCTGGTGGGGAGCCGGTCCAGCTGGACGGTGGACACCTCGTACAGGACCGACAGGCGGAACGGTTGGTCGAAGGTGTGCCAGATCCAGCTCAGTTCCTCCGGGTCCAGCGGTTTGAGTGTCAGGCGCAGTTCCTCGCGCGCGTCGGCCAGGCCGGGGTCGAGGTAGGTGGGCGGCACGACCGGGTTCTCGTAGAAGATCCGCATCGCCTCGCCGAGGATCTGGTGGGCCGTCGCGTTGCCGGTCTCCGGGTCGTTCGGCGCGTACGGGGTGAGCAGGTAGTACAACTTCAGCGACATCGGTGTGGCGATGAGTTGGTTGGGGTTGCCGGGGCGGACCGTCACCTCGGCGTTGCGGAGGTATTCGTTCTCGGCAAGCTTGTAGAGGAAGAGGTTGACGCGGCGGCTGCCGGCCTGCTCGTCGGGCGCCAGGATCGTCACGTCGAGGGCCGGGTTGAGCCGCATCTCGCCGAGCAGCAGGCTACGCAGCGACGCGCTCACCATGCCGATCGCGGTGGAGGCGCTCACCGCAGGATCCCGGTACGCAGCCGGTTCAGGTGCCGCCGCTGCCAGAATGCCGGTGGGCTGGTCGGCGCCGGCGTGGGTGGCCGGACCACGAACACCTGCGGTGCGGGGGCCTGAGGTTCGGGGGGCTGAGGTTCGGTGTGCGGCGCTTCGGTCTCGATCTCGCGGGGTGCCACGGGTCGCGACCGGGCCGGCACGGGAGCGACGGGTACGGCCGGTACCGGGCGCGGATCCGCCTGTGGCACTCGCGTTTCCGGGCTGATCGGGAGTGCTGGCGGGGCCGGGATCGTGATCGATGTCGTCTCGACTGCCACGGGAGGCTCGCCAGCTGTGGGCGTGGCAGCCACAGACGGAGCGACGTGCGGTGGCGCATCGACGGGAGGGGCGGCGACGGGCTGCGCGGCCTCGGAACCGGCGCCCGGGGACGGTACGGCAACAGGTACGGGCACAGCGGGCGACGGGATGCCGGCCGCGGGTGGCGTCATCGTGGACAGCGGTGGCGCCGTGATGGGCCGCGCTGGCGTGGATGGCGCGGGCGTGAATGACGCTGGCGTGGGCGCCGCTGGCGCGGCGGTGGGCGGGGCGGGCGTCGGCGTGGGCGGCGTGGGCGTGGGCGGCGTGATCACCCGGGGCGCTGGCATCGGCGTTGCTGACGCGGACGGCGCGACCGCCGGCGGTGCCACCGCGGGCAGCTCTACCGGCGCGGTGATCATCGGCAACACAGCCTCGGGCGGTGCTGTCGCGGGCGACACAGTCGTGGGTAGCGGGGGCGTCGGCACCACGACCGTGGGCATCACCGCCGCGGGCGGCGCGGTCGTCGGGCGGGCGGCGGCCTCGAGCGGTGCGACCGCCGGCGGGATCGGCGTGGCGGGCGGAGTCGGGTGTACCCGTCCCGCCACGGCCGCCGCGGCTGGGCGGGCCTTGTCTACAGTGGACAGTGTGGGCAGCGGCTGCGGGTAGCCGTACTGGCCGGGGGTCTCGTCGGTGTCCACCGCCTCGGCGAGGATGCCGATGTACATGCGGCGCTTCTCGCGCGTCATCAACATGATCTCCCCCTCGCTCCAGTGGTAGTGATAGGCCAGGAAATGGACCTCCCGGTAGAGCTGCCCCGCGTCCGTACGCAGCTCGCCGAGGACGAACGCCTCGACGTCGAACGGTGCGGTGAACCCGCGCCCGCACTCGGCGCAGGCGACCTCCAGCGCCGGCTCGTCCGCCGGATCCAGCGCGCCGAGCGGGAATCCGATCGTCACCGGCTCCGCGCACCACGGGCACACCAGGTGCGCCCGCACCTGGTCGCCCAGCGTCTCCCGCCGCAGCCCCAGCAGCAGGCGCAGCCGGTCGGCACCGGGCAGCGCCCGTACGACCTCGACCGGCTGCCGCACGCAGCTCGCCAGCACCTCGGCCAGCGCCGCCGGCCCGTACCGCGCGAGCAGTTCCTCCTCGCGGCCGGTCAACCCCCCGATGCCGTACGGCAGCTCCCCCATCGCCGGCCTAGGTTTCCTTGACCTCGGTGACCGAGGCGTCGCGCACCCAGCCCTCGTTCTCCAGCTTGATGGTGCTGATCATGATCGCGCTGCTGGCCGCGTCGAGCTGCGGCAGCGCCTGGTACTCCGAGACCCAGCAGCGGAAGGCGTTGTAGGCCAGCACCTTCACGCCCTGGTGGTTGAAGACCTCGATGGTGATGTCCTTGCGGAAGCTCGCCAGCGACATCGCCGCGTCGCCCTCGAAGTTGTTGACCTTGTTGGCCCAGTCCTCGAAGGTCCGGTCGAAGGTGATGCCCTGCTCCAGCGTGATCGCGTCGTACTTGGTCTTGCCCGGGATCTGGTGCGGCCCGCTGGAGTCGCCGCCCTCGTACCAGGAGGTCACCTCGGTGGTGCGCTTCAGCGCGCTGCACTTGTTCAGCCCGGCCACGTACTGGCCGTCGACCTTGACCTTGAAGCGGCACCCCTCGTACGGGTCGAAGCGCGTGGTGTTGACGGTGAATTTCGCCATCTGGAAGCTCCTTGTGATGTGCGCGCGGCTCAGCCGGACGCCAGGCCGGCCTTCTGGCTGATCCTGACGACGACGAACTCGGCCGGCTTCTGCGGCGCGAAGCCGACCAGGACGTTGACCACACCGGCGTCGATGTCGGCCTGCGTGGTGGTTTCCGCGTCGCACTTGACGAAGAAGCCCTGCGACGGCGTCGACCCGGCGAACGCGCCCTGCCGGAACAGGGTCGTCATGAACGCGCCGATGTTCAGCCGCAACTGCGCCCACAGCGGCTCGTCGTTCGGCTCGAAGACCGCGAACTGGATGCCGTTGTAGATGCTGACCCGCAGCATGATCGCGGTACGCCGGACCGGTACGTACCGCCACTCCGGGTCGGAGGTGACCGTGCGGGCACCGAAGGCGACCACGCCCGCGCCGGGGAACCGGCGGATCACGTCGACGCCGAGCGGGTTGAGGTTGCCGTGCTCCACATCGGACAGTTCGGTGGCCAGGCCCACGACGCCGCTGATGCTCGCCTCCACGCCGGCGGGCGCCTTCCACACCCCGCGGGAGGCGTCGATGCGGGCGTACAGGCCGGCGAGGTGGCCGGAGGGTGGCAGCAGGATCGGCTGCCGGGACCGGCCGGTCGGGTCCTGCGCGCGCACCCACGGGAAGTACAGCGCGCCGTAGGAGTTGGCGCTGGTGAGCTGGTTGCGGAACTGCGCCGCCCGTTCCGGGGTGTCGTCGAACTCGCCCATCTCGCCGATGAAGAAGGCGTCCTGCAGCGGCCGGTTCGCGCAGTACTGCGTGCCCAGGTCGAACATGGCCGTGCTGCCCTCGCCCGGCACCGCGAGCAGGCTGAAGTCGGTGACGTTGTCCAGCTCGTGGAACGCGGCGGCGAACACGGTGTCCGCCACGTCGTCGTCGCCGTCGACACCGGCGACGGCCGCGGTCACCGGCGGGGTGACGGCCGCGTCGCCGACCTGGACCGCGGCGGCCAGCGCCGGCCGGCGTACCGCCTGGCCGTCCTGGGAGACCCCGCCCTGACCGGCCCCGAGCTTCAGCAGGTGCGTCGCGTCGTTGCTGGCCGCCGGCTGCACCAGCACCGAGGAGGTCGCCACGTCCGTGGTGCCGGACTGCATCAGCAGCCGCGCGCTGGCGCCGGATCCCTCGACGGAGCAGAGGAAGTTGCCGAACGCGACGTCCTTTGTGGACGACTTCTTCTTCGGCAGCGCCTTGACCGCGTTGGTGATCGCGATCGCCACGTCGGACAGGGTGGTGGCGGCGCTGGCCGCCGCCAGGCTGATCGCCTGGAACCCGTCGTGGTCGACGCTGACCTGGAGGCTGGTGTTGCTGCCCAGCGGGAGCTGGAAGCCGGTGTTGCCGCGGTGCAGCCCGCGCTGGAGCCCGCCGTTGGTGTCATCGGTCAGCAGCTCCGCGGTCAGCAGCGCGGAGTCCCGGGCCAGGATGCTGCCGGCGAAGTTCGGGTCGGCCGGGTCGACGCTGAGGTTGTCGAACACCTCCAGCGGCGCCAGGTTCGCCGAGTCGGCCACCGGGCCGGCCGGGTCGGCCTGCCGGCGGATGCTCAGCCGGAACGAGTTGCCCGGGTCGAGCGTGCCGTCCTCGATCTGCACCAGCAGGGAGTTCCCCCACGCGCCAGCGTTCTTCGCGCTGAACCGCCAGCCCTCCTGGGGCGTGCCGAAGCGGTTCCGCACCCGCACCGACGCGGTCGCCGCGTCGCCGGGCACGACCCGCACGATGTAGCACTGCCGGCCGCCGTTGTTGAAGAACTGGAACACGCCGTGCGCCAGGAAGCTGTTGCCGAAGAAGCTGCCGAACAGCCGCTGGAACTCGGTCCAGCTCGTCACCCGGGTCGCCCCGGTCGGGCCCATCTCGGCCAGCCCGACGAAGGCGGCCGTCGATGTGCTGGCCGCCTCCAGCGGGCGTACGCCGCTGGGAATCTCCTGGACGTAGACGCCCGGGTAGCTCAAGGTCGGCATCGCGAATCTCCCATCCTTACTTCGCCGCCCGGCGCCGGGCCGGCCGCTCTGGTTCGCCGGTCTCCCCCTCGCCGGCGGCCTCGGCCGCGGCGGCGGTCACCTCGACCACCTCGATGACGCCCAGCCGGCCGAGCCGGTCCACCAACTCGTTTCCGGCCACCTCGACATCCGGCAGTTCGGCCGAGCGCTGGCTCGGGGAAAGGCGTACGTGCCGGCCACTGCTCAACGGGATCGTGATCGGGCCCGCGACGCGCAGGCTTCTGATCTGTACGGCCATGTCAATTCTCCTCGCCCACCGCTTCGGGTAGGTCGAGTATTTCCCGGCCTACCGATCCGGGGCATGAATCCTTGGATCTGTATTTGGCAGCATCCGGTGCCGCCGCACAGTCGCGACCGCTTCGGTGCGGCGGCGTACCGCGAGCTTTTCCAGGATGTTGTGCACGTGGTTCTTCACCGTGGTCAACTGGATGTGCAGGCGCGCGGCGATCTCCTTGTTGGACAGGCCCGCGTCGATCAGCGCGACGATTTCCAGCTCGCGCGCGGTGAGCGGCGGCGGCGGGCCGGCGGCGCCGCCGGACGGCACGCCGAGCACCACGATCGGTACGCTCGCCGCGGCCAGGCCGTGCAGCGCGTCCAGCCCGCGCTCGTCCAGCAGCACCGCGATGACCCGCGGCGCTCCCCCCGTGGCCGGACCCATCAGCCCGGCTTGCCCGCGGAGTCGGTGACGTGCACGTCCACCGAGACCACCCCGTCGCGCACCGCGTCGAGCACCGCCGCGCGCACCTCGGCCGCGGACAGGCCGTGCTGCTGCGCGACCAGGTCGGCCAGCTTGCCGACCGCGGCGTTCGTGGCGGCCAGTTGCTTGCCCTGGACCGCCAGCACGGTGCGTACGGCCTCCAGGTTGAACGGGTGGCCGCCGCGGTCGACCGGCTTGCCGTCCGGGCCCTTCACGCTGTCCGGGGCGTCGCCGACCGACAGTAACCGGAAGATGTCGTCCAGTTTCTTCGTCAGCGCCGCGTACTGCTCCTCGCTCATGTCCTCCCCCTCGGTACCGGCGCCGGGCGCCGGCCACTGTCCCCAATCGGCCCGCAACACGGTGTTGCGGTCGCATTCGACGCCGCCGACGCGCACCGCGCCGATCTGTTGCAGCAGGTGCGCGCGGTCGGAGAGCCGGCCGTGCGACCACGCCCTGGTCTGCCAGCCCCAGCTCGCGTGCCCGCCGGACAGGCACGCGTCGATCACGTCGGCCTCGCCGTACACGCCGACCCGCGCGCGGCCGAGCACCTGCGCCGCGCCGTCCAGGCAGCCGGCGACCGCGGCCACCTCGGCGGGTGTGGTCACATCGAAGTCGGCGGCGAAGTACACGCACCGCACGCCCACCCCGCAGTGGTCGGCGTCGGCGAGCACCGCCCGGGCCGCCGCCGCGCCGGCACCCGCGCCGCCGAGCATCCAGCCGGCGCCCGCCTCGTAGACCAGCCCGACCGGTACGCCCGCGGCGAGCATCGCCTGCGCCTCGGCGCGGGTCAGGTTCTTGCCGCGGCCCGGCGTCCCGGCGTACCGCACCACGCCCGCGTAACCGCCGGCGAGTACCGTGGCCGGCGCCGGGTGAGCCGACGAATAATCCAATATCTCAACCATTCCGCTCCCCCCAAGAGCGACGCTCTCCCACGGCTACGAAATTAGGGCGAGCAGTTTGTAGGCTACCTTGCAGGTATCTTGCCGGCGGCCGAGAATTACGCCGCCGTTGCCCGATGGGGACGCCAGTTGGCGACCATGTACTAATGGGAGACAATGGCGCCCCGCGCGCGCCCGGACACCGCCGCCCGGCGGATCATCAGGACCCGGAGTCGGGTGCGCACAATTACCTACGGGCCGGTTTCGGCGCCGACCGGCCGGGAAGGGAGGCATTGTCTGCCCCCGTCGACGGCGAAGAGGTCACCTCCGATGCGTACGACCACCCGGCTCACCGTTGCCCCCCTGCTGGCGCTCGGCTGCGCGTTCGCGCTCGCCGCCGCGCCGGCCGGCACACCCGCGGCGCCACCGGGCGGGCCCGGCCAGCAGGCCACCTGGGCCAGCGCCGACAAGCACGGCTTCGGCACCGCGCGCGACCAGCACAGCCCGGTCTGGTTCACCCTCGGCCGCGGCGGGCTGACCGAGGTCTACTACCCCGACCTCGGTACGCCGAGCGCGCGGGACCTGCGGTTCGTGGTCACCGACGGGCGTACCTTCGCCGAACTCGACGGCGAGGCCGCCGACCAGCGGACCAGCCTGGCCGACCCACGCTCGCTCACCTACCGGCAGGTGGGCACCGAACGCGCCGGGCGCTGGCGGATCACCAAGACCTTCGTCACCGACCCCGACCGCGCCACGGTCCTCGCGCAGGTCTCCTTCGAATCGCTCACCGGCCGGCCGTACCAGGTCTACGCGCTGTACGACCCGGCGCTGGCGAACACCGGCATGGACGACACCGGCCGCTCGGCCGGCCCGGCGCTGGTCGCCGCCGACGCCCGCGCCGCCAGCGGCCTGGTGGCGGCGCCCGCGTTCACCGCGACCGGCAGCGGCTACCTCGGCAGCAGCGACGGCTGGACCGACCTGCGCACCGACTTCCGGATGGACTGGCGGTACGCCGCCGCGCCGTCCGGCAACATCGTGCAGACCGGCCGCACCGCGCTCACCGGCCTGCCCGGGCGGCAGCGGCTCACCCTCGCGCTCGGCTTCGGCCGCGACGACGCCACCGCCCTGCGCACCGCCACCGCCTCGCTGCGTCACGGCTTCCCCGCCACCGCGGCCCGGTACGCGGCCGGCTGGCACGCCTACGTCCGGAGCCTGAAGGCCCCGCCGCTGCGGGACAGCGCCGTCTACCTGACCTCGGTGATGTCGCTGGCCGCGCACGAGGACAAGACCTACCGCGGCGCGTACGTCGCCTCGCCGACGATGCCGTGGGCGTGGGGCAGCAGCCCGGACCTGGAGAACCCCTCCGGCGCGTACCACCTGGTCTGGGCCAGGGACCTGTACGAGATCGCGACCGGGCTGCTGGCCGCCGGGGACCAGGCCGGTGCGCAGCGCGCGCTGGACTACCTGTTCACCCGCCAGCAGCGGCCGGACGGCTCGTTCCCGCAGAACAGCCTGGTCGACGGGAGTCCACATTGGACCGGGCTGCAACTGGACGAGGTCGCCGACCCGATCCTGCTGGCCTGGCAGCTCGGCCGGCGCGACGCGGCCACCTGGAGCCACGTGCAGCGGGCCGCGGACTTCCTGCTGTCCTGGCGCGATGACGCCGGCCACACCGCGCCGTACACGCCGCAGGAGCGCTGGGAGAACCAGGCCGGCTACTCACCGGCCAGCATCGCGGCGCAGATCGCCGGGCTGGTGTGCGCCGCCGACATCGCCCGCACCAACGGCGATCCCGCCTCGGCCGCCCGCTACCTGGCCACGGCCGACGCCTGGCGGGCGAGCGTGAAGTCCTGGACGCTCACCACCACCGGGCCGTACTCGGACCGCCCGTACTTCCTCCGCCTCACCAAGGACGGCCGTCCCGACGCCGGCACCGCCTACGACATCGGCGACAGCGGACCGTCCGGTGTGGACCAGCGCCGGGTGGTGGACCCCAGTTTCCTGGAGCTGGTACGCCTCGGCATCCTGCCGGCCGGCGACCCGGACGTACGCGCCACACTGTCCGTTGTGGACACCCAGCTGTCGGTCCGCACCCCGGCCGGGCAGTTCTGGCACCGCTACAACGTCGACGGGTACGGCGAGCAGCGCGACGGATCCCCGTGGGACGTGGGCTTCCCGGCCGGCAGCCGGGCCACCATCGGCAGGGTGTGGCCGATCTTCGCCGGTGAGCGCGGCGAGTACGAACTGGCCGCCGGCCAGCGGGCGGGCGTACGCCTGGCCGCCATGGCCGCGACCGCGAACGACGGCGGGCTGCTGGCCGAGCAGGTCTGGGACGGCAACCCGCCCGGCCTGCCGCCCGGCACCGGCACCTTCTCGGCGACCCCGCTGGCCTGGTCGCAGGCCCAGTACGTCCGGCTGGCCTGGTCGATCCGCGCCGGCCGCCCGGTCGAGCAACCCGCGGTCGTCGCCGCCCGCTACCTGCCCTGAAACAGCCCGGTGGGCGGTGTGCACATGCGGCACACCGCCCACCGGAACGCGGGTTCCCCTTACAGCGGCGGGAAGGCGTTGTTGACCAGCATCTGGAACTGTGCCTCGAACCAGCGGCCGGCGTGCGGCGCACCGGGGAGGGCGTTGGTCGGGAAGGCGTTGTTGTAGCGGTTCTGCGCGTTCGGGTCACACATGGCGTCGAACTTCTTGGCCGGGTCGGTCGGGTCCGTCACGTTGGAGGCCACGCCGTCGGACTCACCCGGCGGCTTGATCCACACGTACGCGTCGAAGCCGGGTGCGGGGTTGGCGACCGGGCGGGCACCGATGCCGGCGCCGTTCTGGTTGCACCAGCCACCGCTGTGCGGCCTGCGGTCGATCTTGCTGGCCCCGACGTTGGTGTTCAGGTCCGTCGAGGTGCTGGCCGCGCCGGGCCGGTTCGCCCCGCCCCAGCCATCGCGCGAGGTGTCGATCAGCATGCCGATCGTGTTCGGGAAGCCCGCGGAGATGAAGGCGTTCCGGAGCGCGATGTCGTAGCTGGACTCGTCGATGAACTGGTTGAAGGAGTAGTACTGCGCCGACCGTACCGGCTGGCCGCCGATCTGCTGGTTGGCGGTCAGGAATGGCTCGGTGACCGGCGAGTAGTTCGCGGTGTTGCTGACGAAGCCGTCGATGCTGTTCAGCCCGGCGGTCGTGCCGCGGACCGTGCTGGTGATCAGGTTGACGGCCGGGTTGAAGTTGCTGTCCCAGCCGAGCCAGCCGTAGTGCGCGACGTCGAGGTACTGGTACACGTTCGGGAACGCGTGCAGCTTGTTGATCGCGTACTGGACACCCTGGACGTACGCGCCGGTGGAGTTGGCCTCCGCGCACGGCTGGATGTTGAGGTTGGTGATCAGGTTCGGCAGCGAGTCGGGCTCGACCACCGCGACGATGCGCAGGGGCGCGTACTTCGGGTTCGCCAGGATGGTGGCGATCTGGTCGATGTACTCGCTCTTGTAGCGGGACAGGCCGTTCTGCGCGATGAGCAGTTCACCGTTGGAGGCCAGCGCCGCGCAGTCCCGGTTGGGCAGGTCGTACACGACGATGGTGATGGCGACCGGCGCGCTCCCGGTGCGCTGCGCGAGGGCGGCGTCCAGGTGGCCGGTGAGCGTACGGGTCACGCCCGTACCGCCGGTGACCGCGGCGATCCGGTCCAGCCAGACCGCGGTGGAGGTGTTGGCAACCGCGCGCATCTTGGCGCCCAGCGTGCCGCCGGCGGCGGTGGCTGAGGCGTTGACCTGGGCGGACCAGTCAGGGTTCACGTACATCTGCGCGCCCGCGTAGGGGTTCGCGACGTGCGTGCCGTTGGGCGGCGGGGTCGTCGTCGGCGGCGGGGTGGTCGTCGGCGGCGGGGTCGTGGTCGGCGGCGGAGTCGTCGTCGGCGGCGGAGTCGTGGTGGGCGGCGGGCCGCCGTTGCAGGTGGTCCCGTTCAGCGCGAAGCTGGTCGGCGCACCGTTGGTGCCGCTCCAGTTGGCGGTGAAGGCCGGGTTGAACGTGCCACCCGTGGCCAGGCTCGGTGCCCAGTCCGGGTTCTTCACGGTCACGTTGGTGCCGGTCTGGGTCCAGGTGCCGTTCCAGCCCTGCATCAGGGTCTGGCCGTTGGGGAAGGCGAAGGTCAGGGTCCACCCGGCGGAGATCGGGTCGCCGGTGTTGGTGATGACCACGCTGCCCTGGAAACCGACGTTCCACTGGTTGGTGACGGAATAGTCGACCCGGCAGGCCGGAGCTGCCCCCGCCCGGCTGGCCACCGCGACGAGCAGCGTGGGGGTGAGCAGGAGGGCCGATGTCGCGGCCAAACCGCGGAGCAGGCCGCGGTGCCTGCCCCTGCTGATTATGGGTTTCATGCGGGAACTCCTCCTGGATGAGGGGGTTCGTCGAGGGGTAGTTGACGTGGGAGCGCTCCCACAAGAAGCGTAACGGCGCCGGAAACGACTTGAAAAGACCCGGTAACGGGCCGCGATCACGCCCCGGACGAGCGATCGACACACTTACCACCGCCCGGCGGGCTGACTGCTGGACCGACCAGGTGGCGCGACCCACCCGTTCGTGGATCGAACTCGCGTCGAACGCGCACAGACGGTGAACTCGGTGAGCCGTCACCACTCGATCGGGCGTACTTGGGCGGGTGCATGAACCTGATCATCGAGTCCGTTACGTGGCGGTGGATCCACCGATCCAGTGACAGCGGACCGCGGGTGGATACGCCGATCCGGCGGACCTTCCGCGCGCCGGGGGCGGTTCGACGCAACGGCGCCGCCCGGACAATTCGGTGGCGGGCGGCCGGCTCCTTTGCGAAGGTTCGCGGGATGCGCGCGCTCGGGTTGTACGCCATCGCGGCAATGCTGGTCCGGCTGGCCGACGCCGGCGCCCGGGTGGCGCTGACGCTGCTGGCGGTGGAGCGTACCGGCAGCGCGGCGCTCGGCGGCGCGCTGATCGCGGTCCTGCTGGTGCCGCACGTGGCGGTCGCGCCCGCGATCGGCATGCTGGTGGACCGGATCCGGCGGCCGGGCTGGGTGGTGGCCGGTGCCGCGGTGCTGTTCGGTACGGCCCTGGCGCTGGCCGCGGCGAGCGTGGGGCGGGCGCCGACCCCGCTTGTCCTCGGCGTGCTGCTGGTGGGCGGCTGCGGTGGGCCGGCGCTGACCGGCGGGCTGTCCAGCCGGCTCGCCGACCTGGTGCCGGCGCGCTGGCTGCCGCGGGCGGGCGGGCTGGATTCCGTCACCTACAACGTGGCCGGGATCGCCGGTCCGGCCCTGGCCGCGGTGCTGGTCGGTACGTTCTCGGCCTCGGCGGCGACGCTGGCGCTGGCCGGCTGCGCCGCGGCCGGCGCGGTGCTGGTGGCGCTGCTGCCGATCCGCCGGCACGGCGACCCGCCGCCCGCGTTCCGGGCCGCGGACCTGCTGGCCGGCGCGCGCGTGGTGGCCGCCGAGCCGACGCTGCGGGTGGTCACGATCGCGACCACCATCGAACAGGTGGGCGCCGGGGCCGTCCCGGTCGCGGTCGCCTCGATCGCGGTGGCCGCCGGCAACCCGGCCAGCGCCGGCTGGCTGCTGACCGCGGCCTCGGTCGGCGGGCTGGCCGGCGGCCTGCTGTGGACCTGGCGCCCGGCGCCGGGGCCGCGCTGCCCGGCCGTGGTGATGGCCGGGATGGCGGGCGTCGCCCTGCCGCTGCTGCCCGGGGCGGCGCTGCCGACCCACCTGCCCGTACTGCTGGCGGTGTTCGTCCTGTCCGGGATCGCCGACGGGCCGATGTTCGGCGCGACGCTCCAGTCCCGGCAGGAGCTGTCCCCGCCGGGGCTGCGCAGCCAGGTGTTCACCATCAGCGCCGGGCTCAAGATCACCGCGGCGGCGGGCGGTGCGGCGCTGGCCGGCGCGCTGACCGGGCTGCCGCCGGGCGCTCAGCTCGCGCTGGCCGCCAGCATGCCGCTGCTCGGCGCCGTGCTGGGCGCCGCCACCCTGCCGCGCCAGCCGCGCCAGCTCCGACAGCTGCGGCTAGAAGCCGGCGCCGGAGTTGCACCCGGTGATGCCGCCGTCCAGCGGGATGACGGTGCCGGTGAGGTACGCACCGGCGCGTGAGGCCAGGAAGATCGTGGTGCCGGCGACGTCGTCCGGCTCGCCGATGCGGCCCAGCGGCACGTTCGCGCCGACGGCCTCGCGCTGCTCGGGCGTACTCAGGAAGAACGCGGTCATCTTGGACTCGAACGGGCCGGGCGCGATCGCGTTCACGGTGATCCCGTCGCCGGCGAACCGGCGGGCCAGGTGCCGGGTCAGCATGTGTACGGCTGCCTTGCTGGCGCTGTAGGAGTAGTTGTCCATCGACGGCACGCGCAGCCCGTCGATGGAGCCGATGTTGATGACCCGCGCCGGGTCGCCGGGCCGGGCGGCCGTGCGCAACTGCTCCAGCAGCCCGACGCTCAGCCACCAGATCGACTTGACGTTGGTGTCCAGGACCTTGTCCCAGCCGGAGTCGGGGAAGTCCTCCACCGGCGCGCCCCAGCTCGCCCCGGCGTTGTTCACCAGGATGTTGAGCTCGCCGACGCGCTCCCGCACCGCGGCGGCGAACCCGCGCGCACCCTCCGGTGCGGACAGATCCGCCGGCACCGACTCGCACGCCCCGAACTCCGACAGCCGCGCCGCCGCCTCGTCGCACGCCTGCGCCTTGCGCGCCGAGATGATCACCTGCGCCCCGCCGCGGACCAGCCCCTCGGCGATCATGTAGCCGATGCCCCGCGACCCGCCGGTCACCACGGCGGTCTTCCCTTGCACGGAGAACAGGTCCACGGCGCACTCCCATCGGTCTCGGCCAGCCCCCGCCACCCTAGTCAGCGGTCGCAGCCGCCGGCCCGGTCCGGCCGGATCCCCGGCCGGGAGAGGTCGGCCAAGCCCTTGTACGCGTACGGGTCGGTGCCGGCGACCAGGACGATGTCGCGGTAGTCGGACTCGGCGAAGTAGTCGCCCGCCGCCGCACGCCCCCACGGCAGCATCGAGGACGCGCTCATGTAGTGGTTCACCAGGGCCCGCCGGAAGCCGCCGCTGTTGTTCGGCAGCGAGCGGTGCAGCAGGTAGCCGTTGAACAGCACCGCGGCGCCGGCCGGCACCTCGACCGGGACCGCATCCTCGTCGCGGTAGGGGAATCCGTAGGACTCCACGGTGCAGTCGAAGCGTACGTCGTCGTGCTCGCGGTCCGGGTAGAGCACTCCGGGCCGGTGCGATCCGGGCAGCACCCACAGGCACCCGTTGTCGACGGTCGCCTCGTCCAGCGCGATCCACGCGGCGGTGAGCGAGCGGTCCCGGGTCGGGATGAAGTGCTCGTCCTGGTGCCAGGCCTGCCCGGGCTTGCCGTCGGCCTTGATGAACAGCATCGACTGCATCGCCTTCACATCGGGCCCGACGATCCGCCGCAGCAACGGGACCAGCGCCGGGTGCGACAGCACGGCGGCGATCGCGGCGGACAGCTTGTGCGGGTGGTGGATGCACAGGTACCGCCGGATCACCGCCCCGTCCGGCTCCTCCGCGCCCGCGGGCACGATCCCCTCAACGGGCCCGCGCGTGCTGCGGCACAGTGCCACCGTCTCCGCCCGCAGCGCCGCCACCTCCGCCCCCGACAGGACGCCCGGCACCACCACGTACCCGTCTCGTTCGTAGTTGTCCATTCCGCTCCTCCGTCCGGCCGCCTCGTTCCATGGTTGCCTGTGCCGTAGCGGGAGACCATGCCGGTGCGGTGCGCGAAGATGGCGAATCGTGGCATCCACCTATCTACCGGCCGCGCGGCTGCGGGTCCGTCCCGGCGCCCGTGCCGAGGTCGTCGACTACCCGCCGGGCTCCCGGTTCGGGCCGCGCACGCTGGACGACTTCGAGTTGGTGTGGCTGCTGGCGGGCAGCGCCACCCGGCGCTGCGCCTCGCGGGTCGACCACCTCAGGCCCGGTTCGGTGCTGCTGGCCCGACCCGGCGAGGTCGAGACCTACCAGTGGGATCCGGACCGGCCGACCCGGCACGCGTACGTGCACTTCGACTTCACGGCCCGGCCGGCCACCGCGGGGTGGCCGGTGGCCAGGCACCCGGCGCCGGACGACCTGCTCGCCGCGCTCTGCCGGCACCTGCTGTGGCTGCGGTCGGCGGAGCCGCCGGGCGCGGCGGACCGGTTCGCCGATGTCCTGCCGTTGCTGCTCAGTACGTTCCTGGCCGAACCGGCCAGCGAGGAGCCGCCCATCCCGGCGCCGATCCTCGCCGCGGTCGGCTTCCTGCGCGAACGCTGGGCGGCCGGGCCGCGCACGCCGGTACGCAACGCCGAGCTGGCCGCCGCGGCGAACGTCTCGCCCTCCTACCTGGCCCGGCTGTTCCGGGTGCGGTTCCATCTCGGGCCGGCCGCGGCGGTGGAGTTGCTGCGGCTGTCCCGCGCGGCGGACCTGCTGCGCCGCAGCAACCTGCCGCTGGCCGCCATCGCCGGGCACTGCGGCTTCGCCGACGCCTACCACTTCTCCCGCCGCTTCCGCGCCGCGTACGGGATCCCGCCGCGCCGCTTCCGCCTCGAGGGCGCGCCACCGCCGGTGCGGACCGCCGCGCTGCTGCCCCTGCTGCGCCGGTTGTGAGCGCGCGCGATGTCCGTCATGCGCGCTTATGGTGTGGACAGTCGTGCACGGGAGGCGTCATGGTTCTGGCCGCTCCGACCACCAACAACGGCATCCTGGTGTTCGCCGCGCTGCTCGGCATCGCGACGGTCGTGGTCCTGATCACCTGGCAGCGCGTACACCCGTTCCTGGCGCTGATCCTCGGCTCCGCGGTGCTGGGGCTGGTCTCCGGGCTCGGGCCACAGCCCACAGTGGACAGTTTCACCAAGGGGGTCGGCTCGACCGTCGGCAGCGTGGGCCTGCTGATCGCGCTGGGGGCGATGATCGGCGCGCTGCTGGCCGATTCCGGCGGCGCGGACCAGATCGTGCGGACCATCGTGGCGAAGGTGTCGCCCGCGCGGCTGCCGTGGGCGATGGCCGGCGCGGCGGCGCTGGTCGGCATCCCGCTGTTCTTCGAGGTCGGCGTGGTGCTGCTGGTCCCGATCGTGCTGCTGGTGGGGCGGCGTACGAACATCTCGCTGGTCGCCGTGGGCATCCCGGCGCTGGCCGGGCTGTCGGTGCTGCACGGTTTCGTGCCGCCGCACCCGGGCCCGCTGGCCGCGATCGCCGCGCTGCACGCCGACCTCGGGCTGACCCTCGCGCTCGGCCTGCTGGTCGCGATCCCGGCGGTCGTGCTGGCCGGGCCGGTCTTCGGCTCCTACATCAGCCGGTACGTGACGGCGGCACCGCCGCTGGTGGCGGCGAGCGACCGGACCCCGGCCCGCGTCGGCGCCGGCCCGGACACCACCGCCGGCACGGACACCACCGCCGGCCCGGACACGCCCGCCGGTACGGGCACCGCCGGGGAGGTGGGTGATGAGGGCGGGACGCGCACCGCGCCCCGGTTCGTGCCGACCGTGCTGACGGTGCTGCTGCCGGTGGTCCTCATGCTGGCGCGTGCCCTCGGCGAGCTGGTCCTGGACGAGGGCACCCGGCTGCGCGCGGTCCTGGACGTGATCGGCAACCCGGTGGTCGCCATGCTGGCCGGGGTGCTGGTCGCGATGGTCACCCTCGGCGCGGCGGCCGGCATGGACCGGGTACGGATCTCCGGGTCCCTGTCCGGTTCGCTGGCCGCGATCGCCGGCATCCTGCTGATCGTGGCGGCCGGCGGCGGGTTCAAGCAGACGCTGATCGACGCCGGGGTCGGCAACGTGGTCGCCGACGCCGCGAAGGACGCCAACCTGTCGCCCCTGCTGCTGGGCTGGCTGGTCGCGGTCGGCATCCGGCTGGCCACCGGCTCGGCCACGGTCGCCACGATCACCGCCGCCGGCATCGTCAGCCCGCTGGCGGCCGGCCTGTCCGGCGGCCAGCTCGCCCTGCTCGTCCTGGCCATCGGCGCCGGCTCGCTGTTCTTCTCGCACGTCAACGACGCCGGCTTCTGGCTGGTCAAGGAGTACTTCGGGATGAGCGTGGCGGACACCATCAGGACGTGGTCGGTGATGGAGACGATCATTTCGGTCGTCGGCCTGGTCTGTGTCCTCCTGCTCAACCTGATCCTGTAGCCATAGGAGGTCGCGGGCACCGTTGGTCCGTTAGGGGCCAGGAGAGCTCGAGCGCAACGGATCAGCAACTGGAACGACGACGGCAGCCCGAGGGCGAGGCGAGCCTGCTCGATCGTCGCCACAGGCCGTGCCACCGTCCTAACCGACGGGTCACGAACGACTGATTGCCAGCTCGTGGAGCAGATCCCGCCGCAACCCTCGCCATCAAGGCGCAGATGAGCTCACTGCTACCAACAGGGCGAGATCATCCTGCGTTGGCTGCCTCGATTCGTTCACCTGATCGGGTGCACCAAGGCTGATCTACCTCCACGGCCTGACCCCGTCGGCCCATCAATAACCTCAGGCAGTTAGGTCCGATATTAGGCGGTACTGGTAAAACGCCGACGGCGCTGCGCCCAGGAGTCAATATATGGAAGCAATTCTTGAGGCACGTTGCCGGCAAGTCTGTCGAGCAGTTGTATGCGGGCCGCACTCCGAAGCTTATTACTCTGCGCGGTTCGCACTTGGCCGGCAAGCATACACATATCAGATCCATACATCTTGCCTAGGACCGCTTGGATGCCCGAACCGGGCAATCTACCACTCTCAACGGCCGCGAGAGCGCACACCAACAACGGCACACATATCCGCTGCCCCACCGTGCCATGCTTGCGCCCCGATCGCAAGAAGGCTTTAGCCGTATCCTCCATGTCGGCCAAGAATCCCGCCGCAGTGTAAACGTCCGGGACGCGGAGTCGGTTAGGCTTCATTAGAATAGCGTCCGCTATGTTAAGTGCCGCCTGTTCGGAGCTCAGATCACCTTCAAGCCACTGCACGGAGGCCCTAAGAGCGGGGCCATGGATCACCCCGAACCGATTCGCAATCACGAGAGCGGCCTCTGGGCCGAATTTCTGAACAAATTGCTCCGCGTCGAATTGGCCAGCGAGCATCCACTCACTGCAGGCAGATATCGAGTGTTCACTTGACCAGCATAGGTCATGCTCGTAGAGGAGGCCGAAAGAGTCTTTGTAGACCTTTGCCCAAAGACTCCGCTGTTCCTTCGCCGCAAGTTGTTGAAGTAGCGCAGGGACGAATTCCACAATGGTTCGCGCAAACCGAACGCGAGCTTCTGTCTCCCCGCTACGCAAAAGTGACTGGAGGCTCTTGACAGAGTCTCTGCCGATGTAGGCCAGGAGTCGAGCCAACTCATCAACCCTATGAAGGCGATAGTCGGCCATCTCGCCGATGGCAAGCGCCAGCACCTCTCGCGCCGTTGGCGGAGTAAGTGTGAAGAATTGCATTAGCCGGAGCGCGAACGGCAACATGTAAAGGTCCGTATGGACGGTCAGCGTCTCACTGCCGAAGAGCAGCACACGAAGCGCTCGATCACCACCCGACTGCTCCTTCTCGTCGTACCACTGAACCGCTATCTGAGGCACAACCTCGCTGGCGCCACCTGCGATAAATGGTCGTATGCTTGTTGCGAGACTCTGAGGTGACGTCGCGTTCCTGGCTATGTAGCGAGCAGCAAAGTACTCCATAAAGGTCCTGTGCGTGAAGTTGAATTGTCGACTATTCTTGCCGCCAGTGCCTGTCTTGGTGAGCAGCCAGGCACGGCCTGCGCAAAACTCGAGGAAGCCGGCTGCCTGGGCACGCGCATCTTCAGCATCGGCGACCCGGTTTGCGAGCATGAACTGAACAATCAACTGCTGGAGCTGACGCTCGCCAACACCACCTTGTGCGCTCTGGCTCTTGAAGAAAAAGTATGCCAGTTCCTGCACCAAGTAGCGTGCGTTGCGATCAACAGCTATAGCACGCGGTATCCGGCGGGCTCTGTCCCATCTGTCAAAGAGGAGTTCCGCACACTCCTCGTACACCTCCGGTCGGTTCTCGGGTATGTACCCCTCGTACCGATATATCGAGCAAATAAGGGACAACATCAACGGATTCGCTCGCAGTTCCGCTATGTGCTCGCTGTCCCGGAGAAACCCGATGGGAGTCAATTCACCATCGTCATCCCCGTCAACATTCAGGGCGAACCAGCGCTCAACATATTCTCGAACTTGGTCAGGACTGAAGTCCTTCAGCCCCACCACCGGGAAGACATTTGGATCGAGCGGCGCCTCGTTATAGCCGACTTCCCGCGAAGTGACGATCAGTAGACTAAGCGGAAACCTGCGAGCAAACGCCTCAATTGCTCGCACAATTGTGCGACGGTGAGTTAGGTCTACGATCTCGTCCAGCCCATCAAAAACCACCAAGCCTCTACCCAGACTTAGGATGTCCTCTATCGCCTCTCTGGTGATAGCGAGTTGGTCATGATCGTTGAATCGCTGGGCCAGCATCGCGCAAAAGTTCTTCGGATTGGGCGTGGTCTCTCGAAGATTCAGCAGGAATGGGACGATCTCCGCGTCCTCCGGGGTCGAGGATTGCGCCATACGATAGAGCAGATTGCGAACGAAAGTAGACTTACCTGCACCCGGATTTCCCGTGACAACAATTCGAGGAAGACCCGACATTATCCACGACTGGGTCGTCAACGTCTCATCGTGTTCTGCTTCCGCCCAGCCAACCAGGTCTCTGTGCACGTACAGGTCGTCCTGCTCGATATGATGGTCCTGACGGACATGCGGGAGCCGCAGGTATTTGTAGGCCGCCGCCGTTGCACTCCTAATCTGATTGCTGGCTGCTTCAACTGCTCTGGATCTCTCGGGAGTGGAGGCGGCCTCGATGTACTCCCGAACAAACGGGGCCAAAATGTTCCCCTCGGGAGGTTTAGTACGGGCCTGAGTTAGGTGCGATGCGGCGAGTAGGTCTCTGGGGTGCACAAGACCTTGCGTCTTCAATTCTGCAACACACAATTCCACTTCTGCACAGATGCTCTCCCATGTACTTGCGATGAGCTCCGCGGCGTCTCCGGGGATCATGTGTAGTGGATCAAGCAGTTCGATAACATCTTGCTCGAACTTCGTCTGCAACGCATAGAGGTCAACCTCTTGGGCGGACAATGTGCTCTTTGCCGCTAGAAGTCCCACTGCCTGGAGCAGCGTAGTCCCAGCATGACTTCGGAGGTATTTGCTCATGGCAACAGCGAAGGCCTCTGGGGTACTTACCGTCGACTTCTTTCTGACGGCGATTAGAGCAATAGCACCCTTCGTCCGAATGTAGACACGCTTGATTGCCTCGCCTGCCAGGTCCACAAGCAGATCGTTGAATAGTTCTTGTGCGTACTTCATCTGTGCTCTCGTCAACTAGCCGACGACTCGGAACCCCGGTCGATGCCTGCTGTCACACAGCGTACCCGCATGACCTCATTACCGGGCGCGATTCGACTAGTACGTCAGCAACGCCAGGCAGTACCGGACGGCAGGCGGCAGGTCGGTACGGCGCCAACGGCGGGGTCGCTACGGGTGCAAGTTCCCTAGGGTGACCGAACGGACAGCGCGAACGGGGGCTACTCCGGCGTAGTGTCGACCGGTGCCCGATGCCTCGACCCCGGACCAGCAGCCCGCATCCGCGCCCCAGGTGGTGGGCGTGGTCGCCGAATCAGGCGCCGGTGAGACGCGCGTGGCCGCGACCCCCGCGACGGTTCGGCAGCTCATCGATCTGGGGTATGAGGTTGTCGTGGAGCCGGGAGCGGGCGCGGCGGCGAGCTTCGACGACAGCGCGTACGTGGCGGCGGGAGCGCGGCTGGGCGAGGCCTGGCCGGCCGACGTCGTGCTGAAGATCAACGCGCCGTCGACGGCCGAGATCGCCAAGCTGCGCGAAGGGGCCACACTGGTCGGCATGATCGCCCCGGCGCTGCACCCGGACCTGGTGGACGCGCTGGCCCGCCGGCCCATCACGGTGCTCGCCCTGGACGCGGTGCCGCGCATCTCGCGCGCCCAGTCCATGGACGTACTCTCCTCGATGGCCAACATCGCCGGCTACCGGGCGGTGATCGAGGCCGCGCACGCCTTCGGCCGGTTCTTCACCGGGCAGGTGACCGCCGCGGGCAAGGTGCCGCCGGCCAAGGTGCTGGTGGCCGGCGCCGGGGTGGCCGGGCTGGCCGCGATCGGCACCGCCCGCAGCCTCGGCGCGATCGTCCGGGCCACCGATCCGCGGGCGGAGGTGGCCGAGCAGGTCCGCTCCCTCGGTGCCGAGTTCCTGCCGGTGGACGTGGTCCAGCAGCAGAGCACCGACGGGTACGCCCGGGCGACCTCGGCCGAGTACGACCGCGCGGCCGCCGAGCTGTACACGCGGCAGGCCGCCGAGGTGGACATCGTGGTCACCACCGCGCTGATCCCCGGCCGGCCCGCGCCGAAGCTGCTCACCGAGCGGGACGTGGCCAGCATGCGGCCCGGCAGCGTGATCGTGGACATGGCCGCCGCGCAGGGCGGCAACGTGGCCGGCACCGTACCCGGAAAGGCCATCGTCACCGACAACGGCGTGACCATCATCGGCTACACCGACATGCCCGGCCGGCTGCCGGCGCAGGCATCCCAGCTGTACGGCACCAACCTGGTGCACCTGATGAAGCTGCTCACCCCGGAACGGGACGGGCGGCTGGTCCTCGACTTCGAGGACGTGGTGCAGCGGTCGATGACCGTGGTCCGCGACGGGGAGAAGACCTGGCCGCCACCGCCGGTCTCGGTCTCGGCGGCGGGGACGGCAGC
>Ga0081455_10000322_pt1 | contig 62714 bp, 70 predicted proteins | sample TabmetS3T2R1_FD_70207 | JGI IMG/M metagenome (GOLD analysis project Ga0081455, IMG submission 70207) | Tabebuia heterophylla rhizosphere microbial communities from the University of Puerto Rico - S3T2R1 | ecosystem: Host-associated > Plants > Roots > Rhizosphere ...
CAATTATTCTGGTTCTTCCCCCTGGATTCCTCCCTGTCTTCGGCTATTGGCTGATGCTGCCTCCTCGATACATGTCTTGCATCGAATTGCGATTCCTTGCTCTGACTTTCTCTTGAAAAAGCGAGCCGGTACTTCGACGTTGCGACTACAGTCAGCGCATGGTACATCGATTAGCCTATTGGGATCGGTATCATTGGCCCCATTGTCGTCAATATTAGCATACGTCATTGAGATAATTCATCCATGCCCCTTTAAAATTCGCTTGACAAGTTGCACAAGCGCCATGTTCATAAAGCCAGTACGAAAGATCATCAAACGTTTTCTCGGTTGCGTCGGTATTTACGGGGAAGTCCTTCCATTTTCCATTGAGATCAAAGGCTAATTGATGCCAGGGATGTACGTGTATGTTTAGATATTCTCTACGAATCCAATCCTTGAATGGGATTTTTATTTTATGCTTGAGCCTTAATAGCATAGTCTAGTATGCTGGTCCTCCTTTAATTCGACTACAGAAGAGATGGATTACCCTGTAACTAGTTGGATCTTGTTGGTCTGTCCTTAGAGTAGCAATGGAATCACCGGGCTTTGCTGTTGTTAGCCAAACATCGCTAAACCAATCGCCGGAGTCTGTTGCATCAATAACCTTTTTCCAATCCTGTGCCGCTGAATTTAATATGCCAGTGTCGGACATGCCGGCGGTATCTATCCAACATATGCAGCGTACGCATTCTTTGCCATAGATTATTTGATTTACTTTCATGAACATAACGCCCGTATAGTGATTGCTCCGATTGCCCAAGTTTAAATTTGATACAGACATTCCAGTTTCATGATAATCGCTATGTGCTCCCTCTTTTCTGATTGTGACCGTTGTGCCGCTAATTTTGATGCCGATCTCATAACATCGCCCGGCTTTGCCACTGTCAGAATCAGAATGGGCTCCGCCGCCTAATTTGACCCTTATCTCCTCATCGGATGGGCCTTCGCATTTAATGTATCCTCCAATGAGAACACTATTTAGATCGCGTTTGCCCCTGCCAAAGTTTTCTCTAAAGGAGCCATTGGCTTTGTGATCTGATGTCGGTGAATAATCAATTGGGTCATAACTATAGGATGTCGTTGGAAGCGATGGTAATTTGATTCCATCCCTTGTTGTACCGGATCCAACGAATGGCTCCGGCGTGTCTATAATATCAAGTAGGTTATAGTCTTCGTCGCCCATCATTATGGCGGTGCTATCTCCTGAACTATTGCAGTATCTATCGTAGGATCATCGCCGTCTTCAAAGCCATCAATTCTAAGTTGCGCCTCATGATCTCCGGATTGGGGCGGTGTGAATCCTCCTAATGCTCCTGTGTTTTCTAACTGCTTGATCCAACTGCCGCCGGGTAGTTTAGTCCATAACTCTGTATGGGGGCCTGATCTTCTCCAAACGGTACATACGCCTACTCTCTTTTCAAGTACGCTGCCAATACTTGCGCCTACTTTGATACACGAGTTAGTATCTGGATGATTGGGTTCTGTGCCCAAACAAGTTTTTCCATTTTGAAAACTTACGCCATGATCATGCCATCCTCCGGACATATGACGGCCTCCAAGTTTGCTGCTGATATTATCATCATGCTCAATGCCATGCATTGTTACGTAGTATATGCATTGGTAATTTTGGTATGTTATATTCTTGGTATTTTTTTCTACGGTCTCGTCATCGGGCTTCCCTGAGGCGTAATGGCGTGTAGCCCTTCGAGTTTCAGATCCTAATTGTTTGCCAGTACCGGGATATGGACCTAAGCCTTGGCCTCCGCCTGGATCTGGTTCAGGTTCCGGATCGGGCCCCGGTCCTGGATCTGGAGGATCAGGGGGATCAGTGGGACCAGGGTCAGGCGGCGGAGTAGGACCAGGATCGGGGTTTGGATTTGGCACTGGCTCGGGGACTGGCGCAGGAGCGGGCGGAGTTGGATCCTCATCGGTCTCTACAATAATACTTTGAATTACATCGTCGTTATGCTTTGTATTGGGCGGAATTATTCGCTCCAAGATTATGCCTTTGTATTGTCCTGGTGTCAATGGTGGTAATATGATACCCTGATCGTACGAAGTTGGTTTACGCTTATTACCAGGATCGACGGGGATGACCTCGGGCTCCGGTGGCGGGTTGGGCCCTGGATCTTGTCCCGTTTCAGAGTCATAACTCTCTGCTCTATATGTGAGGTCAGAATGGCCCCCATCATTTTTAGTCCATGATGAGCCATTCCAGGAGGCGACGCTCGTGCCTTCGATATCTCTGTTAACAGGATCGGGAATGGGTTCGGGCTCTGGCTCAGGTTCGGGCTCAGGTTCGGGTATTGGTTCGGGCCCTGGTTCTGGTTCGGGTTCCGGTCCAGGTCCAGGATCGGGATTTGTATCGCCGGGCGTTATCTGAACGCATGATAACCATTTGCCCTTAGTTCCACTATTTGCATCGATACGGAATGTGCATTGAGAGGTTGAGCCCTTTGGTTTTAAGAGAGGGCTTGAGATATTGCCGCAGTTGCCTTGACAGTCAGTTGATTGGGAACATTTGACCCAATTGTTTGGAGGACTTGAGCCAGATGCGTCGCCCTTATCTTGCCATGCTTCCCAATGCACACAATTATTTGAAGTATTCCAAACTGCGACTTTGTAGCCATGCCATTGGGACATTGATAGACTAGAAGCAATCTCCTCACTAGAACAGTCGTGATTATTTGGATGAGGGCATTCGATCTCGTACTGCATGGACCCGCCGGTAGTTGGGAACTGGGGAATGTAGCAACAGCCATCCTTTGAAGATGAATCAGTATGCCTTCCTCCTCTAATTTTGCATGAAATGGTATCGCTGGAGGGACTTGACTTTTGGAAGTAGCCAGTCATCTCCATGTTTATGGGTGGGTTAGAAAAATCCCATCGCATAGAATCAGAATTTGAGGGAATCTCCCAATCATAGCCGATATTTCCATCGTTTTGGTACAAAATGCGCACGCCATTCTTGTCAGTTGATGCTGCTGCGAAGGCTCCTTCCTCTGCTGCTGCCGCTACGGCGCCCGATGCTTCGAATACCCATCCACCTAATGCTATATAATTTTGGGTGTTACCTTGCGAGTATTCTATGCCGATGAGATCGCCTATCTTCATGATATACGAATTGCTTAGATTGCCAAATGATACGATTCCAAATCCATTTGCTGCCGCTGGGATGTTAGAAGCGGGCATTGATGCAAGTGAAGCCTTTACATTGCCCGCCGAGTCCCATATTTTGCAGAAGACGGTACCTGTCGGTGTACCTATTCTTTTACCAAGAACGGTAAAGCGCGCAATTGGTACATTTAGAATGGGAGCAGTACCGGAATCGATCTTTACTGCGCGTCTAAAAACATTGTCTGCGCCTCCATTGCCAACGGGGAACGCTGTAGTTGCATTCGTACCATTGAAATCAGAAAGAATAGTAAAGCCTGGTTGCGGCGTGGGGGTTGGGGTTGGCGTTGGTATTGGCGTTGGCGTTGGTCCTGGAGAGGGACCAGGACTTGGGCCCGGCGATGGACCTGGTGAAGGCGCGGGCTTTGGCGCACAGTTCCCCGTACCTGGAGAGGGCTTTGGAATTGCATCGCCGCCCCCTGGACCGCCCGGGATGTTACCGACGGCCTCAGTCGTTTCATATTTGAATGCAAGTTCAGAATCAGCGGAGGACCCAAGAACGCTCCAATTGCCATTGTTGTCATAGGCCCATTCCTCTGTACCTGCAAGATCTGCGCTGCTATTTGAACTAGGGGATTGCTCATTGTCGCCGTTCCAATTATATGAAGAAACTAGAACCCTAGCACCCTCTCCGACATTCTCATCGTCTCCGTTCTCAAATCGAATCCCAATATAATCGCCCACTTGCATCGCATAGGTTTGATTCTCGTTTGTGAATACAAACGTGGGATCGTCAGAGGATCCTTGTTCGGTGAGATCGGAGGCATCCACCTTGCCAAGTGTGGCTTTTTTGTTACCGGAGCCATCCCAGATTTCGCAGGTCACAGGGCCCTCTGCGTTTTCGACTTGTCGAAGTCTGCATGTAAGGCGTCCTATCTTGCGGTTGGCCAAAGGTGAAGAGGAATCGACGACCTTCGCCGCGAGTCTTGTCTGTCCCGGTGATGTATTGGCGAGGTTATGGGTTCCGTATCTTGTTCCTTTGCCAATGACATCGGCGATAACATTCCAGGTTACTGCAGCCGCCCTTGCCACACTATCCCATAGTGATGGGGGAATTTCGGCGTCTTGATTACCTGGTTCCACTGCAGGGTTTGGTAATTCTGCAACTGCGGCATTTGCCGGAGTGCCGGCAATCTGCATTGAAGTAAAACTATCAAAGACACGCCAATAGGCGCGGGCATTCTTTAGAGTGAGAGAAGCATTAAGATTTTTGATATAGATGACACGCGAATCTTTGAATCCATATCTTGCTTGTCTCTCGCTTATATCAGTCCAGAGATTTGAAAAGCCTGATTGAATAATTTTTTGTGATGAGATGGCGCCGCCTGTGGATTTGAATGGGTTCTTGTTAGAAGCGCCTCCGCTAAGAAAATAGCCTACGTCATTTGGCGAAGCCGACATATTCTAAGAGATAGTTCTGTAGTGTATTGTCTTTAAATGACAACTATAATCAAGAAAGACTATGCCCAACGCTAAAGATGGTATTGCAATGATTAACCCTACCGCTATCGGCGGTGAGGAGTGGTATCTGTATACAGGGGGCGATCCAGTTGCAGACGATCCCCGTTTTAATGCTGTTCAACTTACGGGAAATGGTACCGACGGCTTTTCTCCCGGCGATGATTTTGGTTTGATGACTGTCGAGACTTCGACAGGGTATAACAATGGCGCTATCATCAGCGATATAGATCATAGTTTCGTTGCTTCGACAGGCTACATGTATAAAAGCAATGATTGGAAGGACGTAGAGATTACCGGTCTCTTTAACTGTAGCCGCGTCACGAATATGGATGCCAGAATTCAATTTATGGCCCGAGGCGCAGAACTCTCAGAGTTTAGACCTTGGTGCCCTGGCACGTTCTATATGGCCGAATTAAATATGGATGGACAATTTCGCTGGACAAAAGCACAGTATCATCTATCGCATGCGTCACAGGATTGGATTGACCCCGTGCTTGTGGGTCTTGGCACGGATGTGCGCCTCCAAGGATGGTTTGGCTTAAAAATTGTACTCTCAAATATCGATATTGGTGTGCCTGGCGAAGGAAGGCAGGGCGTTATGCTTTCTGCGTACATAGACAAAAATAATACTTCCAACTGGACATTAATCGATACTTCTGAGATTAGGGATATGGGCGGATGGGGAGAGGATGGCGGCGAATGTGGCGGCCGCAGAGATCAGATTATAACATGGGGCGGTCCCCTGGTTGGATTTAGATTTGAGTGGGGTTCTCGTATATTATTTAATAAACTCTCGGTGAGAGAGGTCGATGTCGGGGGCTCGTTTCTGGAGCCAGAGCCCACAAGACAGACACCGGCATTTGCGGCAGTCTCACGTGTGCTAACTTCGACGACTCACCGCTATAGAATTGGGACATTCATAGCGCCAACTTGCGCCGGTGAGGTTGGTACTGATCCCGATCCTCCTCCTCCAGATCCGCCGCCAATTGGCACTGTTGACGTTGTTAAGAAGATAGCACACGTCTACGATATACTGAAGGAAAGGAAGACAATTGACACTATCGATTGGCCTGTTAGGCATGTTAGAAGTAGGGCTGAAGCAATTGCCGACGGTGATAGGGTTTCAGTTGATACCGATACAGAGGGCAATGCGTGGGCTTGGGCTAAAGCGGGCTAAGGCGTTGGACTCCTGAATTCTAGCGCCAACTCGCTAGTATTCTTTTTTTGATTTGAAGTATTTACGGGGACTTCTCTTTTGAGCCAGAATGGAACATACCCGCCGGGTGGCAAGTTGGGAAGGGCGATTGCCGTCTCCCGTGAGACTGGATTCTCAAAGTTGACGCCTGTCGGTGCAGACGTGTCTCCTGAAATCCCTGCCGTGTATAGTTTACCACAAGCGTCGAAATCTGGAACGTCTCGCCACTGTGTTCCATCATAATTTACAAAGTGCACGTATGAGATAGGTGATCCCGCCTTTCTGATGAGGGCGATATAATTGGCCTCTGTTCCAGTGGTATATTCGCATGCGATAACATCCTCCAATGCTAGTTTGACAATATTCGTGGGGGCCGCGAATTGGTATATTGTCGGAGTAGAATTGTTTATTGTTGCAACATCGATTGATCCAAAATCTACTTTTACGGTCTCATTCTTTCTACTTTTTTGTTTTACAAATAAAGTTCCCGTCGGACTTCCAAAGCGTTGCAGAAAGAATTCGACCAAGGTGATGGGCTTATCGTATATCTTTGATGATTTTGAGGAGATGTATAGACCGGCTCTGAATCTGTCATGATCCATTCTGCCCTGAGATGTCGAAGCGGGTACATCGTAGACCTTTGTTGATGATTCAGTATTGAGGGAATCGTGTGTATTTACTGCCGCTCCGCTGTAGCCAACTCGAATATTATCTTGGCCTGGAGTTACCGATGATTGCCACATCTTGAGATTAGTTGCTGTTTGAGTGGCATGCGTATTTTTCCAGTAGCCGCAGAAATAACGGACATCGCCACTTCTTGCTTGGGCGTCTGTTACATCTCTGAATATTGTTTCATCGATATTCACACCGCTTTGCAGTGTTTGCTCATTTACTGAATTAGAAGAGATGACACCGCCTTGGGGCCCTCCTGGTCCGTTCTTGGTCGCAGTGCCCGAATAAAATAATTTGATTTGATTTGCTGATATTACCATGCTTAGTTAGTTTGGATCTCCCTCCGCTACTAAAGTATAAGCCACTGATGGCGTGACCTCTTCCTCTCGTTCGATGATTCGCTGCATGCATATAAACAGACGGCCGTTTGGTGGAATATTGGGACCGAGGCTTTTCGTTGTTCTATAATCTTCCGTTGATTTCGTGAAGGGCATCGGGAAATCAACCTCGGGCCCTATCTCCTCCTCCGATGGTCTGATATCTTCTAGATCTAATTCTTGGGGAGCAACGCCCAGCGGTAATCTACTGAGTTCTATATCTACCCGTGGATCCTTTGGGACGAAATAAAAGCGGGGATTTCGAAATGTATCTTTTCCTTTGTTCATCAGTACAATCCAGCGATATTCGACAATGCCCTCAGTTGCTTGAGTGGATGTTATCGCATCCCAGAGTTGATGTATTTCTGTCTTTGGGATCTGCGTTGTAGACATCTCACCGCCAAGTGAGAGAAATGGATTTGTATTAGAAGTGCCTCCGGTTAGATGCCATTCTAGATCGCCGCTTGTTACCAAATGCCTACCCTCAATTGATAGATGTCCGATGCGTATGAATCCGTTGGTTTGACTTTATCGGCGCGTAGTCGATTGCTTTTCGGTAGTAATGTACTATTTGCTTCTTGCAATTGCGCCTTTGTCAATGATATAATATATTCTTCTTTGAACGAATCTGCTAGCGATGGATAGTCTTTTTTGTCATGTTTTATAATAGGGTGTGCGAGCGGGATACCTTTGGAGGCAGCGGAAAGGTCTAATTTGGTGGGTTTCCGCCTGTCCTCTAATATCATCGCTCCAAATCGTCTAACTATCCATTCCTCTAGTTCATCCTTAGTATGTCTAAAGCGGGGATCGGGATATTCATCAAAACATGTGAATGTCACAGTGCACTCATTATTTTCTTCGTTCCAGTGTGAGAACTCTGCATTATAGCCGGCGTCCAGTGCTAGCAAATTTTTGGCGTACCACTTTCCAATTCGCAGGCGGACGGTCTTACTTTGTTCAGTCAAAGGCGTTAGGCCACAACGTCGTTGGAGTCTTTGCTTCGATACGCAGTGAATATAATTTGTATTGTTTTGCCTGCGATTCATTTGTCTTGTAGCCTATCGAAAAGGGTTTGATTGATTGGACTGTTCCTGTTACGGGAACATGGGACGTTTTAATGTTAAAGGTCTCAACTCCTCCAACATATCTGTGCAGTTTCACATTTGCAGCCGGTTCATGAGTCATCAGCAAACCACGGGGCGCTGTCTGCTGCACTGATTCGGAAGTTGGTTCTAGAGACCAGGTAGTACCGTCACCTGAGTCTATGTTATAATTACGAGAGGAGCCAGCGGTATCGCATGCCTCAAGTCCATAGCGCCGGTCGATGGGTGCTGCTACATGTACTAATTCCATTCCGACGCCAATCTTTACAGTCATTCTTGTGCCGCTTGTTGCAAATCCGGCGATTGCGAAAGCGCTCCGTCCTCCAATATCTATTGTTCCACCTTGGAGGTTGCCATTACAATAGCCGTTGGTAATTGGTTCGACAGAGAAATCAACTCTATCACCCTGATTGAGAATATCTGAAGTGCCTGTTATTGTTTTCTTGAATAATCCGGCAGCAGGCCAATAGTAATGCGCTGTGGCTTGATCGTGAATATTGACCCTATTGACATGTCGTATGAGTCCGCCGGCATCGTCGGCTTCTCTATTATGTAAATGAATAAACTGGGTATCTGGGATCCAACCGGTGTTTGATTCGTTTCTGAAGTACGTTCGATTTGGTCTAAAAATACCGCGGATTTTGGTGCCTATGCATCGGACTAGTTGCCCGGCATAAGTTACATTCATCGCTTGAAGATAATCGGCATCTGCCATGAGATTGGTCTTTGCTGTAAGTTTTGCTTGGGAGATATGATATTGAGTGCCAGAGAATGGATATCCTATCTCTGGGTTTGTTACAGTTAGAGTCGACAATATGTATTTACTACAATGGTAGTAAGATATGCCATTAAGTTAACTTTGGCTTGTTGGGAGCGAATGATATCCCTGCGATGAGAAGCCCCTCGGATCAAAGCCTCCGTCCTGGATCGTTCCCTGTTGCGTGAGATAGAGCACATCGAACCCTAGTGCATCGAATCCTAGTGCATCAAATGACGGAAAGCCATTAGAATAGAAATCCTCAACTCCTAACTCGTAGCCGCCGGGGTCATAAGCCTCATCCTCATAGGCTCCCGTAAGTTGCTGCGCCTCTGCAAAGACGAGTATCGAGCCGGCGAGGGCGGGGGCGCCGAAGGGCATGTCCCTTATTGTCATCTTGTTGGTATAGAGATTATCAATCTCTGCGAAAGTTAGGAGATAATTTCGGTAGATACGTAATTGTTGGATTCCTCCTTTGAATTTAAACCAGGTATTAAGACCGGTGCCTTTGAAGTTATATGTTGCTGCTACCCTCAAGCGCCGCAGTGGATCATCGACAAAGGGTAGATGATTTGTTGAATACAATTGAAAGAATCGATTGTTAACGGATATCTCCATTCTCGGCGAGATAATTGGGGGCTGCACGGGGGGCTCTGCCTCCGGATCTGATTCGGGATTATTACCGGGATCGGCGAGTAACTCGGCGGGTATTGTTTTTTTGTCTAATTGGTTTACTGTGAGGGTAATGTCATAGGCGAGGGGGGGATCTACTCCGACTATGATGTCCTTGGCTGTCTCAACTGTGTATTTGACACCATCCTTTGCTAGAGTAAACCTAATTTTGCCATCGGGTGTTACTGCAAGATGGTAGCCGTTTCCAACTGTGCCAGTATCGATCTCCCCCGCCCTAGTATTGTTAGACCATGAAGTATCTGGCTTATGCAATATTGTTCTATATTTTGTTCCTGTTGGCCCATCGGTTGCCGTGATATCCCTAGGGTAGATAGTGCATGTAATCGAAAATTGGTCGGCCGTTGATAAGCGTAGGGTGCTATAGTTGTCGACATAGCCGTAAAAGTTTTTGCCATCGAAATCGACGTATGGCGTAGTGCCAAAGCCCCGGTCGATGCCCTCCTTCAGCGGCGGATTATTGAGGAACATGCCATAATGGCCCCATCCTGAACCGTCTTTCATGAATCGGCCATTATGATCAAGGTCGTACATGCCGACGAGATAAGAGAAATCGGGCTCAAATGGCATGTAGAAAGCGGAGAGGGATCCCTTTACCTTTGACGTAAGGAATGGATCGTGATAGATAAGTTTGGAGTGGGCTACTCTGGCTTTGACACGGAAATCGGGGTTATCGACCTGTACCTGCTCGGCCACAAAGCGCTGATAATCTGCTACGAGATCTTTAAAGCGCCCTTGGGCAGTCGATGAGCGCCTAAACTGTCTAAATGATGTGCTCATACCGTGCTAGACGTATAAGCGGAGTGGGTTATTGTAAAGAAATCCTCGTTTTGCATATGCGATAATGGGTTAGACTCTGGAAATAAGACACGGGCCCAGATCATCTGCATTACATCATAGGAGGGAAGATCGACGGGAGCAAACTCCCATATTACTACCGATGGTAAGCCAGGCGTCCATATTCCCGAATGTTTGATTACTGCGCCGGCTGCGGAGGCATAGCCGGATTCGCGTATATTGATACGATTGAATTCATTGCCTAATTGATAATCCGAATCAAAGACCGGGAGTTTAGATGTCCCAATCGCCGCATAGTCAAATCTGTATCCTGATTCGCCGGTGATAAGTTCGGCTGCCCGGGTTCTACCTGCGTTTACTACTCTGTCAACTTTCTCCACTATGGAAAGCGGTTCTAGTATCTGATTGTTGGCATCCTCATCGAAGGCAGTCTGATCGTTTCTCACTCGGGCCAATTTCGTTTCTAGGTTTTCGATAAATCGGCGCTTTGCTGGAAAGTCCCGTCTTTTGTTATAGTCTCGGATTATATTGTATTTTTTCTTGAATAGTGCATAGTCAGATTTATCCCACGAATATGCATATGTGATATCGCTAATTTCAATACCTTCTGTAAACTCGCGATGGGCCATTTTCTTTTCTTATTCCTTTCACCTATTCATCGCGGATGTCTATAACATCAGAACCAACTAGTTTATAGTCATAGTGACCGACCAGGCCAATGTCTGCGAAGAGGGCTCCCAGTTGGGTATCTCCTCCTCCGCCAAAGTTATAGGAGGCGCTAGTGACTTCAGCCGTCATATTATCCTCGGGCAACAAACCGGATAGATTTGATTGCACGTTAACAATAATCCCAGGTAGAAAGAGATTGCCAGGTATTGTTACCTTGTTTGGGTTGTATGTAATTTTGGGTAGGGCGCGTATTGATAGCAGTTCTCCGATATATTTCGATGCGCCTATGGTATTAGTGGTAAATGATACATCGACCAAGTCCTCGACGATGCCGTATCTCTGTTGCGAATCGACATCCTCGGCTATTATGATATGAGTGAAATTGTCGAAGATTGAATAGGCAAAGTCAAAATCATTTGCGACGGCAACCTCCCAACCCGTCGTCGATTCATGGTCCTTAGTCCAAGGGGATCCGGGGACTCGGGGCCTGGATGCATTTGTACCGGTTCCTTTATCGTTTGTCGTAAAGTACCAGTTAATTGTGTTGTCTTCAAAATTGCCCCGCTCGTATAATGTGATCCAGTGATCCTTTGATGGGTCTACAGTTCTAACGAATGTAAGATTGTTCAAAAACATTGGAGTCGGTGTGTCCTCTGGAATTGAAGATAGAGGGATATCGAAATTTGCCACTTTGATGCCAGGGGTATTTTGCCCCGAGTCCTGATGAATGTGGCCGTGCAGTGTCTTGACCGTAGGGTTTACTGTTCCAACGCCACGTCTTGAGACGATGATAGAGATATCCCTGAACCTTGCCGGTGATGCCGGTATCTTTTGGGCTAAGTCTCTATCTGCGAGATTGACGAATCCGCCATAACTTCCATCTGAGGAGTTTGTCGATGTGCCCGATGTAACGCGACTCTTTGCTAGAATACGATTTGAGAAGCCCGATTCTTTGCTCCAATCTATCTCCCAATCCCAATCCTCCATAAAGTAGGATGTATTTACAGATTTATCGAGTCCAACCTCTGCAATGGTATCCCATGACTTTAGGATAATGCCTGAGACTTGTGCAGAAGGATAATCGAGATATGGTCTATTGTATGCATCAATGCCCCCATCTGCTCCGACAGAATCGAGTAACACGTTAAGGGCATGGCTGACCTGGACATAGGGCTCGTTGATTGCCAACAAAGAGGAGTTGACTCTGCTCCTATCGAGGGGACTAAGATCCATGGGATTGGCAAATTGCCCGGCTATAGGAACGTCGTCAACTACGTATAGATCCTTATTGGATAAAATTTCTTTGTATAATTTGCGAACAGACATTGATTCGTCGTTATGTAGTGGCGTCGATGAATCGATACTCTGCATTTTTGCAGTGCGCCGGATATTGATATAGCGCTCATTCAATAAGACACCAGAACCGATCCCCGATATTGTATAATAGAGTTGGTTGGCCTGATGAATCGGTCTAACTTTATGGACGAAGCCATAGAGCAGATTGGTATCTGGTTCGGATTCGTATTTACGTGCCTTGATGATTATGATACCTTTTCTCTTGACGGTGAGCGGGTCTATTGTTTTCTCGGTATCCCAAACGGTAAAATAAAAGGAGCCCGCATCGGAGACGCCTGGCGGAGTGACAGAGATCTCTGTTACCTTGATAGCATTGCTAACTCCTATCCCTCTGGGATTCCAACTAGAGAATTGATGCTTTTGTTCTAATTGAGATAAGTCCCACCATTCCAAACTTGCGCGTAGCGGTTCGAAATATTCGGCTACATTTGTATAGATTGGAGCATTCTGATATACTTCGCCAATGTTGCGCTGATCTGCTGTTAGGGCCATTCGTTAAGCGATTATCGAATCACTAATTTCAAATATTCTTCTGTTTACGATATCGATGATAGTCTTTGCATCTACTTTTATGACTATGGGCAATTCTCTGATTAGAGTTTGTTTCTGACCGCCTCCGCCTCCGCCCTGTGCTTTCTTTGTTATCTCGGCAATCATCTGCTGCGCTATTGCTTGGACATCTTTATCGGTCATCGTTGTCTTGGGTGCTCCCCCCCCTCCGGGGCCTAGGCTTATTTCTCCTGTGCCGGATCTGGCATAAGCGGAGGCGTTTGGTCCCGATGTGGAGACCATCATACCTGGTCCTGTAATCGTCTGACCTGATGGGTTCTCCAGTGGGGTAACAGTGACTAATTCAGCCTGGCCAAATTCTGAGACCTTGACGGGTCCGACATCTCTGGGTGTGACGTTCACATAGGCCGCACCATGTGCTGCAAAGACTCTCTGTACTACTGTTCTTTGAATTGTTGTAATAGTGATCGTCTTTGATTGCAGTGAATTAATTGCAGACTGTAAAGCCCTTACCGCTGATGTGGCACTGCTGGCGCTGCTCTGTACCTTGGACATGGCGCTGCTAAAGGAAGAAGCGAACGATGAGGCTTTAGAGGCCATTGAGGAGAATGCTGATCCAACAGTGGAGGCCATACTTGTCGCCGTCGATCCCAATCTTTGAAATGATGTCAAAATGGTAATTATGCCACTAGCCATTTTGTTCATGGCACTGGTCGCATTGTTTGCCATATTTGAGAATGCCCCTGATACTGTTGAGGCCATGCTCTGCGCCGTTGAGGCCATTTTTTGGAATGCGGCTAGTATTATCATAATGCCGCTGGCGAGTTTGTCCAGGGAAGCGGTAACGTTTGCAGACATGTTCGAATAGGCGCCGGAGACTGTTGTCGCCATTAGTTGGGCATGTTTACCAAATTGGTCAACGGCCAAAAACATGATCTGCATATCTCGGGCCCATGCATCCCTTGCAGCATCACCTGATTGACCGACAGCAAGAAGGGCGGCACTTGTCTGTTGTCCGGCTGTCTGTGTGCCTGTTGCCATTGCGCCCATTGATGCAACGACTTGACCGGCGGAGTTTGTAAGTTGGCCTGTTGTAGTATCTAATGTTAGGCCGACACTTTCAAACGCAGTCTTTAATGCTTCCAAGCCGCCTTGACCTTGGGCTGCTGCTGCAAATAGAGAATTGAATGATGAGATGGCGCCTTGCATTCCGCCCTCCAAGTTTGCCGATGCTGCAACAATTTGGGCCAATATGGGAGCGATGCCAGCGAGCCCACTCTGGGCAAAATCATATGATGCAAGTTTATCTAAAGCCGATTGGAGTGGCGCAAATGCTTGCTGTGCTCCCGCTGGCGCTGCTGCAATTTTCTGCTGCAGTGCCGTTAAAGCATCCTGCGCTGCTTGTGTCTTTAATCCAATCTCAAGGGGCTTATTTGATAACGTAGCGGCAAGTACTCCCAGTAGACCTTGAACGTCGTTCTTTGCCTTTTCGATGTTGGCCTGTACCTGTAACTCTTGCACTAAGGGTTGTGAGAATGTAGTGTGTAATTCCTGTTCTAATTTCGTAATATTCTCCATGAATCCATCGGCGCCGTCTTTGCCCGCTTTGGCTAGGGCCTGAATAATCTTCTGCCCCATCTTATCAAAGGCTCCGACAACTTTCTCAACCTCAGATGGAACTTGGGCGATTGTACCGATAAGGGTCTGCAATTGATCATTTGACATCGACATCGCATCGCTCAAATTAGTACCCAGCGACACGGCGAGATCGACCAGAGTATCTCTAAATCCTGCGCCCTCTCCGGCTGCTTGCGATAAGCCATTAGCCCATTCTAATACTTGTTGTTTGCCGTCGGCTACTCCTGCGTTGAACTTGATCATCTGCGTCTCTGTATTATGGAGTTCGTTCTCAAGTTCTACAATCGAGCCAACAGTCTCCGCATAACCTAATGCAAGTTTGACTAAGGCTTGTTGCTGTCCTAGAAAGCCCTCCATTAGTGCATTGTTGACGGCTTGGGCTGCCGTTGCCGCATCCTTGTATCCTTCGATTTCACCGGCTGTATTTGCCAGTTCCATAGCCTGCTCTTGGATAGCAGTCTTTGTCTCCTGTACGCCGCTAGCGAATTCTACTTCTAAAATGGTCCCTTCCTTAATCAAAACATTGTTTGCATCGTATGCCCCTCTGGCTTCGTTGAGTGCTTCTATCTTTTCCTTGAGGGCCATCCCCGCCGATATGACACCTTGACCATATGCTACAACTTGGAGTGTTCCCTCTGCAAGTTGCTGGCTGTACGTTTGTAGCAGACCGGCTCCGTTAGCAAGTTCGGCGGTCTCATCGATAAGTTCGACTTTGGCCTGTGCAACTCCTAAGGCAAATGACGCTTGTGTAAGTTCAGCCATCTTCGTCTCTTCTGCATAAAAGGCGACTTTTGCATTGGCTTCGTCAACGGCCGTCCCAACGGCGGCGAGTTCATCGGCTGCTTTCTTGGTAGCCTCCGACATCGCGACAGTTGACTCTGTCGATGCATCATTGGCTCCTGGGACTGTTGCAGCAGTCTTGACATATTCGACAGTCGCCGAGTCGAGTTGTCTCCAACTTCCTGCGGCTACTGTTGTACCATTTGAAAGCCTCAGTGTGCCATCTTCTAAAATCTTAAACTTATTGTAGCCCTCTTTTGCGGTCTCTCCTACAGTACCCATAATAAAGCCAAATTCTGCCATGCCCTGAGAAAGAACATTGATATTCTTTTGGCCTTGGGGTAATGTTCCCGTCCATTTATCCCATGCTTCTTGTGCGTGCAGTGTTCCTCCAGTTAATTGATCAAATCCGCCAAGTATGAAGGAGATACTTGAATTTATTGCATCGGAGAGATTGATAAATGCCTGCCTTCCATCTTCAAGGAGTGGTTTTAGTTGCGGGAATGTATTACCAATAGCGACGCCTAACTCATCAAAGACACCGATATTTGCGCGAATGGCCGTGACTGTTCCAACAAATGCGGCAATGGCAGCGGCAGCAATGCCGGCGGGTACGGCAATAGCACCCAATGCGGGAATAAGTGATTGTGATAATACAATACCCGCATCGACGAATGCTCCTTTTAGAAGGGTCATGACACCTCTTGCCTTTGTGGCAGCACTTCCGATCTGAACCAGTCCGGAGACTCCAGATATTAGAGCCCCTCCTGTCTCCAAAAAGGAAGCGTTGAGCCCTTCATTTGCCCTAGTTAATCCTAATTGTGATGACGTCGCTTTCCTAGCACTTGATTCGACTCCCGATATTGCGGGGCCCAATTTAGCAATGACTTCGTTACCTTTTACTGTACTAGATGTTAAGCCATCTTCGGCCGCCCTTAATTCTGCTAGAGCGGCAGCAAATGCGGGGCCGCTTCTAACTCCAGCATCCCAGAGAGCGTTAAGTTTGGCCTGTGCGGCTGCTAATCTTTGTTGACCTTGAATACCATTCTCGGTATCAGATACGATTTTGTTTATAATTCGGTTTAAAGCATTATAGGATGTCTCGGCTTTCTTGTTGGCATCTATGACTTTGGTCTGCGCTTTTTCTACGGCTGCCTGCGCATCTCGAATGTTAGTATAGGCTCCGTACAGACTCATAGCCGCGCCCGTCACGGCACCGAACCCAGTGCCCAATGTCACAAGGGATCCCTGTAATGTATCGCTATTTGATGCGGTTGTATCTGTAGACGCCCCTAATTCTTCCATCACTGTGTTATTTGCAGTAAGACCGCCCTCTACTGGTCCAAGTGATTCACCCAATCCTCCAAGGGCACCCGAATAATCATCTGTTGCACTACCGGCGTCCGTTGCTGCTGTGCCTGCGCCTTCTAGAATGGGCACTGTACCCTCTAGAACTGTTTTACTTTCCTCCATTGGCGGAGTTAGATCGGTGAATCCTTGCGCAAGATCTGCGGCCCCCGTTGCTGTCTCACCCATAACGGGCGCCGTTTGACCGAGTACTGTGTTGGTCTCGCCCAAGACGGTATTGGTCTCACCGGTCGCAGTGCCCAACTCTGTGACAAATCCACCTGTGTCACTTGATGCCGTTCCCAGTTCAACGACTCCCGTACCGGCATCTGTTGCTGCTGTGCCTAGTTCTGTCGATGCGCTGCCCGCTTCCGTGGCACTGGAACCAAATTCGCCCATACTCCCAGTTGCTTCAGAAATAAAACCGCCCGTTTCACTTATTGAACCGTTTAATTGTTCGGTAGCACCGGCAAATTCGCCCATTGAACCGGCGGCAGAGCCTAAAGAACCTTCAAGACCTGACATACTACCCTCAAGTTGGCCCATTGAACTGCCAACACTACCGAGGGGCCCTTCCATCTGCGAAACTGTCTGCCCAAACTTGTCGAAATTCTGCGAAGAGCCAAGCATCGCCTTATCCAATGATTCAGCAGACCTCGCTAACTGATCAAATGCCGCTGTTGGAGGCGTTTGGACCTGGAAAGTAATAGAAATGGGGAAACTACTCATTTAAGATACACCGGCATACTTTCTGGAGATAATACCGGCTGCTGATGATAGTTGCCTTGCGTAGTAGGCGGGCCATTGTTGTGCTACCGAGATGGCACCGGCCCAATAACCACGGCGATTATTAACAACGTTAGCATATGGGGCAAATTGTCCCAATACAGTTTTGGACGCTGACTCTTTTCTTATTGTAGTAGAACGCTTGAGGCGCCCGGTAACAACGGGTGTATCCTGTTCTAAACGCTGTTTGGCCTGTCCGGCATAATATGAGATAGTCTGCTCCGCTACATTGCCGGAGAACGCAGCACCTAACTCTTTCATTCCTATACTAATACCCTTTATTCCTTTGATTGTGATAGCAGGCATGATCTAGAAAGTAGAATTATTTGGTCGGATCCGGTATTGTATAACTAGCGCGGTGTGTTATCGGTTGACTGCTACCTGTGCGCCGTGCTTCAGCATCGGCTTTCTGCTGGGCTTTCTCTTTATTCATTCGAGCGCGTTCCCTTCTAAATTCTATGAATCTCTCGTATACGACTAGATCCTCTTGCAGTGGTTCTTCCTTGTCGAATTCCCACCACCACATACCCCACGTTCTCTTTATGGAATAGTGCCTTAGGCACTTAGCCTCAATCGGAGTTATTGCACGCCCTGCGAAGGTGCCTGCAATGATGAGGGCTTTGATAGCCGTAAATTTGCCGAGCCGTGTATCTGCTTCCAATCGCAGGCCCTTAGTATATCGTCAAGGTCTTCATTCATTACCTGGTCGTATGTCTTTTTGTCTTTGTGGAAGTAAATTGAGAAGGCTTCTGAATCTGACTCTTGTCTCTTCTCTGCTAACCTTTTCTGAATGCCCATCTCAAATTCTTGGAAGAATTTCATATTATTCTGGATTTCTTCTAATGCTGCTTTGTTGGGGTCATCGCGGTTTGTGACCATGCCCCTAGGTTTATTTCTGGCAAAAATTCGTAATCGTAACGACTCTTGTGCCTCTGCTAATTTGGTTGCTTGTATCTGCGCCTCTGATTCTAGATCTTGAATCTCGGCGAGGTCTTTACGTCGTTTCTCCCAAGCGCGTTTCGTAATGGGATAATAGGTGAGTTCGGTCAATTTAAAATCTGGATAGGCAACTGTATCCGGTGCCACATTATAGCGTACTTTGTATTTTAGATAGGTTGCTAGAGATGCGGCCCTTGATTGCCGTCGGTCGTTAATAGCACCAAAGTAGCGGTTCCATGCCTCCATTGGAAAGCCGCCGTATTCTGAGGGATCAAAGGATTGCTCGCCGTCTTGGATAAGGGCGCCTTCGTCGTTAATGCTTTCGGCCCCTTCATTAAGTTCTAAGAGTTCATCTTTTTCTTGTGGCGGCTGCTGCTGCTGCTGCTGCTGCTGCTGCTCTTGCTGCTCACTACTGCTAGGCATAAATATACTGTTAGAAATAGAGAGAGGTTCTTAGAAATATCTATTTTCTTAGGTATCTGTAATAATTAGATCTCCTGCTGCTTGTCCCGATAACTCTTCAATTCCAAAGTCCGTTGAATTTGCGTCCAGTGTTCTCGTATATGATTCAAATTGCACGTCTTCAAATAGCAATGATTTCCCTGGAGCAAAGGTATATTCTACGTCCCTTGGCGTATATCCCCGTACATCACCGATGAGTATGTTATCCTTGACAAGGGCATTGAATTCGCAGGTCATGTTTCTCTGCATTGACTTCCTAAATTTGAAAGTTGACTGTCCCAGTGGTTTGTATGACATCACACCCAAGTCTACGTTAAATGAGAAAGAAGTCGAATCATAGGGTACTGTTGCAATCTTTAGCGGGTCGGCGCCTCCCGATATGCCGGTAAATGGATCTGTTGCCGTTGGGTTTGGCGCATATGTTGCCGCTCCTCCTGTCCATGTTGGTTCAGCAATCCAATCTGAAACGCTCTTACATTCAAATGGCATCGTAAATGTGCAGCCTCCGTCTCTTGTAATTTCACCGGAGCAACCGCCGAATTTTATGCCGGACCAAATTTTATACTTCTCGATTCCGTCGATACGCGCAGACATTAGAATAGAAAGTGATACACCTACTGTGCCATTGGGTGCGACTCCTGTAGGATCTGGCGGGGTTACTGCCGGAGAGATTGGTTTCTTTATGCCGTAGCCAGCGAGTGCAAAGTCGAAAGGTTTGAATGTAATTTCAGATGTGATCGTTTCTCCCAATTTCAATTGCTTCTCGACATCATAGGAGCCAAGCATTCTCAACTTGTCAGATTCAATTGCAATCTCTTCCCCAAGGGTCATTCCCCAACCAACTGATGTAAAAGTGACTGGCCCCGGCGTTGCTCCGACTCCGTTATCTAACGGGAGTGTCCCCTCGACTTTTTCCTCAACGAATTGTGGACGCTTGATGACATCCACCTGTGCCATTGGTAAATACGACATTCTATTCTGTTCAAATGCAAACGCTCTTTCGGGAACTTTGAGAACTATTGAAAATGACTCTCTTTAACAGAGAGTTAGACGCTTCTACTTAGTATTACAGAAGATGGCAGTTTATGCTACTCCCGAAGAGGTTAGGCCGCTTGTTGGCAATATATCGGAAGGCATTGATGACGCGCAGATTCAATTAGCCATTGATTCGGCTACCGATGAGGTCAATAGTAAGACGAACAGGCAACCGCCAAATGATTGGCAGACAACGGATCCCAATTATGACTATGTGAAAAAGATAACTCGTTATTTGGCTGCAATAGAGATCTCGATACCTATCTCAGATTTTGCAGAGAGTAGAGAGGCGATGCGCCGGGAGATTGCGAGGATGTTTGAAACTATAACGACTTTTGACGTGGATACCTCTACCGATTATAGTGAGACGTCAGATAGTATGACATGGCCTATGAATTCGGAGAATGGTATTATTTGGTCTTCAAGATTCCCTAATTTAAGAAAACATTCTGTATTGTTTTATGAGGAATCAGATCTTTACAAATAGTGCTTAATCAGCATGCCCTGGACACCTTACGCCAAACAACCCGACGACGCAATACATGACTGGCTGCGTTCTCAATATACACCGTATAGAAATGCGCTAGCGGAGCCTACGGTACTACCTGAAGAAAGTAAGATTAACTGGGATACAACTTGGGTGGGGATCTTTGAGACGTCCTTTGATGTCTTGGAAGATATGACTATTCATAATAATCGGGGCTTGGGTATTCACACAATAGACTTTGATGGCGTGTTTTTCGCTAAGGTAACAATGAAGTGGGTAAAGTCTGCCAAGCCTCCAAAGATGGGCCACTTTCGTGAATTCCTCACAAAGGTGCTACATAGCAATGTTAATCCCATTCCAACGACTCTTAGAACGGAGGCGGGGATCTGGCAGATGGTTCCAATTAATTCGCGGGTCTATCAATTCCCGCCGGAAAATGCTCAAGCCGATTTCTGGATTCTAGAAATGAGGATTGCGACACGGGTACAGAATAGCATCATTTAAGCACGTAATTTCGAATATGTTTCATTGATGATGTTTGATTTCGGATCCCTTCTAATGCAGATAGTTACCGATAATTCGACCGTGATTGGAGCAGTACCGGCAACTGACGTCATAGATCAGGCAACGGCGACAATGGCCTCGATTGCTGGGTTGATAACAATAGTCGGCAGTATTATAACATATTTCATTACGCAGTATCGCAAGGTCAAGAAAGAGGAATTAACGGAGAGGGATAGATGGATAATGGAGGCTATGAAAGGGGCGCAGTTAGCCACGCAAAAGACTGCGGAGACGATAGGGCAGAATAAGGACGTTATCAAAGCAATCTATGAGACGAATATCCCAGAGGAGTATAGGAAGGCGATAGAAGACAAGGTAACACCGGTTTTAAAGGAGACTGATATACGACTGCAGAAAGCAAACGAGCAGGCTGCTATGATAAAGGCGCGCGCTGTGCAGATATTCGGAGAGGAGGGAGATGTCGATCGGGATCCAACTATTCCCAGAGAGGATCCTGCGATATCGCAGAAATTAAGACAGACTTAGATACTTTTTATCTTTTCACAATGGCATAAACGGCTATTCGATCTTATTTGAGCACTGAAGATATAGCCGGCGAATTTGTAATTAATACCGCGGTTTTCTATCTTGCGTTTATAATTAGTGTGGCCACTGTTGTGGGGCTCGGCGCGCAAGGTTTTCGATGGTTAAGGAAAAAGCAACAGGAGGACGCACGGCGCGAACAGGAAAAAGTTAATAGAATAATAGACGAACGTGCGGCCAACGTCAAACACATCATAGAAAATATGCAGAATGAGATAGTGCAGCACAAAGAATTGAATAATGTCCTGGTCAAGATAGAGGAACTCAAAGGACAGTTACTAAAGCATGAACAGATGTTAGCAGAATTATTTCAAAAAGTCAAGGAGTTAAGAGATGCCAGCAGCAGAAAAGCACGATAACAATAACGGCGGCGACTCACATCTATCGCTTAGCATTGGTGTGTTTCTAGTCTTCAGTGTCATCGCTGTAATAGCGATGGTTATGATACTGATCTACATTGCATTTAACCAGGGCAATGCAGACCAGGCAGCAAATGAAGAGATTACCGATCATCTTCAAAATGCAACGGATCAGAATACAGTGATCTTGGTAAAGGTCGATGATCAAATAAATCATACAAATGTTGTGTTAGGTGTAATGAACCAGACACAACGAGAGATAGCAGAATTAACAAATGACATTTACATTATGCAAAAGTCAGAGTTGGAATCGCGCAAGACGTTAGGCCAGTTCCTTGCGCTCGTAGCCAGAAACAACAATATCACGATCCCAGAGGATCTTCGCCAGGCATTGCTTATCGATAATCCGGAACCTAAGCAGTCGGCGCCTCCGAACTACTGATTAAGTTAGTATTCCCTTTGTTTTTTCCCTGATGATTTCCCAGTACTACGTGATGGGGGACGTTTCTGCTGGTCTTCCTCTTCAGCAGTATCACGAACATAACTTGATACTTCCTCAGATGCCTCCGCTTCAGCCTCTTTCCTCTCTGCACGTTCGGCAGTAGTTTCCCCTGTCATAGGAGTAGCAAACGGTTCACCGGCTTCTGCTAATGCTTGTTGAGCCTTCTCTTTCTCTTCAGGGGATTCCGCTTTCTCGGCTACGCTGCGAATCTCAGTTATTGCTCTCTGCTGTTCAGTCCATTGATCTAAAGTCATACCGAATTTCTCTAGTTCGTTGAAATCACCGTCCTTGAATGCGTCGAAGTTTGTTACTTTGATGGGAGATGCATTGGCACGCTGTACGTAATATGATGTGGCTCCCTGTTGCTTTTTCTCATCGGCGCTTTTGTGCAGTTTGTCAGCGGCGCCTGCCCCGGCGGGGATTGAATAACCTACGTCATGCCGTAGAATTTCAACTACTCTCTTTTCTTGGGACATATCGGGCCCTATTCTCATTTCATAACGCGGGATAGGCTTTGGATACTTGCCTAGATCGCCCCTAAAAAATTCGCGCTCATTACCCAGCGCGTCATAACCTGTCTCATTGCATCCATACGTAAGATACTCTTTTTGGTCATCGGCTAAAATACGAACGATGCTTGTAACTGTCTCCTTATTCTTTTGATTATGTGGCGAGTTTGCTATCATCGCCTTAAATTTATCATATTCAATATCTAGTACTTCGGCGGGGTATGATAGACCGATATCTGAGTATGCTTTAACGCCTTCGTCGGATTTCCAATAGCCAGTTACCATATTCTATATTTCTAATAGCCGATTATTAAAAGAATAGAAAGAGAACTATAATATCGTAGGCTACGTTAGGTTAGGTTAGGTTAGGTAACTAGCGCTATCACCGCGATGGCGATAGCAACAATAGAGAGGATGTCTGACGCCGTCATCAAACGCTGACTAACTCACGGCCCCACGATGCCTTTCGCAGATGTTGTTTGAACCAATCCTTTTGTATGGATACTGTTTGATCTGGGTTGTAGAGTTGGAATTGTGTCGTCTTCCTTGGTCCTTGGATCATTACGAATGCTCTATTGTCAAAGACGTAAACGGTATCTGTTGGCACATCTTCGTTGATATACCATCTATCTGCCCAAGGTATTCCTCTCGGTCTGTTTATGACATCGTTGACATCTCTATCTGATGCTGTCAGTGGTTGACCAAATTCTCGGGTCCACGTATTGGTATCGTAGTCAATCCATTGTAATTCGTTTGAGACTATTGTGTTAGCGCGAGCGACTTTATCGCTGTTGATTGCTTGCTTTACTACATTGAGATCAGTGGTTGGTCTGTTTGTGCTCATGAGATTGCCTGCTGTATAAGCGCCCCAATTTGCTCCCGTGACATTGGCAAATGATGGGAGTAGCGCAATAAGGCGCTCATGCTTTACTCTCTGGAAGTCAATGGCAATTGCCTCCAGTAAAAATTGAGTAATTGGATATGTGAACTGTCTCATATAGAATTCTTCGGTGAATGCGGTACCAACACCTGACTTCTCTAGGCCGATACGGGTCTCGGTGAACGCTCCCGGTCCAACTGTATCGATTGGCTCATCTTCCTTGTATCCCGCTCTGACCTTCTTGCCCGTGTCTGCATATTCTGGATATATGACCCATAACTGGTCTGTGTTTATTGTCGTAGTAATGCCAAGTAGGTTGTACTTTTGTGCGACGAGTAACTCATTTCTCAATAACTCTTGGGAGATAGTCGTTGTCGTAATTGCTGGGAATTCAGTTGATGTGATTACACCGGCGCCTCTTGCTTCAATAAAGGCGTCACATCTTGCGGCCTCATCTTGCCACTCGGGCATGTAAAAGCCATATTTGATCTGGTCTTCGTTTGCATGCCTAGATTCACCTGATGCGGATCTGGCTGCTAATTCGGTGTATCGTCTGAAGTTAGCAATCTTTGGATAGTTTTTCCAATCGATTGGTCTGCCCTGGTTGCTGCCCTCTACAGTACCATAGGATGGATCTTCTAGATAGATACACTGATCCAGTGGATTGTATACTGCACTCTTTAGTCTCTTCTGTTCGGTGAGTTTATTTTCATGGCGCATTAATTCGCGGAGATAATCGTCATTCACGGTATTAGTACCGCTTCCGCTTACAAGGTAAGGATAACTATTGGAAGAAGACATTTCTAAATGTCCGCGTCCTCGATGTCAATCATCACGGCATCGTTTAATGCTGCTGCCGGAGTTACGTCGACATTGTGCCAATTCGTAAGGTTTCTAATATAGCGACCAATAACTGCGCTTCTGCTTGTTCCATCCCACGCCATAACCTTCGTTGCTGGCGCAGTTGCATCGGGCATTACTAACTCCCCTGGCGGTATTGCTCCCCCAGCAGTTTTTTCAATTCGGCCTTTGACCTGTACCGAGAGAGTGGCATCGGCATCGGCCGCTCCCCTAGTATAGGTCGTTTGACCAGTCATCATGTCAAGAACTTGTGTCAGTATGATTAAGTTGTGATTAAAGCCAAATGGCTTTAGACTTCCGGCTACTGCTTTCTTCCATTGATCAGTAGCCCGGTCATAGGATAGGGTATCACCGACTGATGTCCCAGTACCGGCGCCCGTGGGCTTGGGTTGACCGGATAGAACAAGAAAGCCGTGAATTCCTGGCTCAGACTGTCCGTAAGCCATTTTTAGATTGTGCGACCTCCGCCAAACATTTTACGCCCTAGACTGAGTTCTCTATCAATAGTAGAACTAAGATAATCTGTATTGGTATCGGTATTGTTATAATTTGGTACTTCCCTTTCTTCACTCGACGCAGACTTTGCTCTAATCTGTGGCGTTGGGATCTCGACCTGTTGCTCCAAAGATCTTGCTTTTCTCATGAGTTGATAGTGTTCTGTCAAAAACTCTTTATCGCGATCTGAATTGTTTGTAATGACGCGTGCGACTTCCTTTTTGTGGGCTTCGTCGCTCTTGAATAATTCCCGTGGGATTAGTGTGGATACTTCGTAAAAGCGCTTATCGTGCTCTAGGATGTTAAGCCGTTTCTCGAAGGCGCTCATGCTCTTGGTATTATCTTTAAGCATCTGATCTTTAGCGAGAATTTGATTGCGCAGTTCTTTGATTATTTCAGTGGCTTCGGTGAGTGACTTTGGCGCATCTTGGGTTGAGGGATCTTCTTGCTGTGGGCGATCTCTTTCATGTGCATCGCCCTCACTTGATTGGCCTGACCCCTCGGGGGGCGCTTGCTGCTGCTCACCTTCTTGCTTGGGGTTCTGCTCCGAGAATGTAAGAGTCTTTGTCGTTAGGACTTCGCCTTTAGGCAATTGCGTTTGAACTGCTGGAGTACCTTCATTTGTTGCTGTTGAGGACAAGTTTCTATGAACGTCAGTGCTTGAGGCCAAATTTTGAGAACTATCAGAAAAGTCGTGAGAAGTTGACTGAATTAGATCAATTGTCGCCTGTTTAATGCAAAATCCTAGATTCTCCTCTAGGGAGGCATTCTTTGTTTTAATAAGACATTCTTGTTCTTCGCCTAAACACTTCCCTCTGAGGGCAGACTTTTGGAATCCGTAAGCCGGTGAATCTGTGAGAAGGACATGTGATATTATCCAATGGTCATGAGTGCCGCTTTTTTCCTCTTGGGGATGGGCCCCGGGATAATACAGGATTTGGGGCGATGTCCATCCGGGTATACCTTTCTCATATTTATCTGACTTTAAGATTTCTTTAGATGCGGGGTCGGTGATCTCTAGAGTGAATGCGTAGCCCTTACCTTCACGCTTCTCAATGTCTCTAACTCGGCCAACTGCAAACTTCTCCTGCCATTGATAATATTGTGACTCTGTTACTGTGTGTCTTGGTACTCCTAAATCCGCTGCTGCCTCATCGACTGTTGGGTGAACAAAGTTACCGGCCTGTTTTGTATGAAATTGGTTCTTTGGATCCTTTGGGTAAATGATGACGGGCTTGTTAATGCCACTTTTTACGTTTGTATCGAGTGAATGCTCGCTAACTCTCCAATTGTTAGCGTTAAAATTCGTGGGAAGGGCATAATATACTAGAAATAGTCGATCTTCTTGGCGATTATAGTACTTCTGGACCTCTAACACGCTTTTCGTACATCATAAAAGCAATTGTGAGAAGTAATTCAGCATCAAAAATGTCTTTTAGACGAAATATAGCGCCCGACGATGTTATTGAAGCACTGCAAAACGCAAAAATGGATGCCGACGATGTACGGCGCCGTGGCGGTACGTGGCTCAAGGAACAGAATAAAGGAGAACAAAGAAAGCCCATCGTACTGGGTCGCTCTATACTGGAGCCAATAGATGAGGAAGCGCGAATTAGAGCGAGGGAAGGACGCGAGAGAGTTAAGACATCGCCACAGAATGCAGTTACCGGTTTATCAGTGCAGAGCGCCCGCGATATGTGTGGGGAAGGCGGTTCTTTATTTACAAAGCATAATCCTCGTGTGGCATGGCGCAGGTTCCCTATTCTGTATAGTATAGATTGTTCCTCTGCTCCTGTTACCGATAAGACTGTTGTAGAGGCTGCAGTCGACAGAGCGTTTAACACGTACAATTATGCCATGCGAACAATCAAGAACAATTCTACTTTTTACATTTTCAAGAAGGTACCAAATAATGATTCTAGTTTAGCACAGATACAGGTACGATGGCAGTATCTAGATGGGGCTCTGGGGAATCTCGGCCGTTGTTATTATAGTTGGTACTCGACGGGAGAGATGAAAAGCGCCAGCATTAATTTCGATGTCGCTGATAAGTGGTATATATCCAGTATTGAAAGATGCGGTTATAGTGGTTTGTATTTTGATATTGAAAGTGTCGCTTGCCATGAGATTGGTCACAGCATAGGATTGGCGCATAATGTTGGAGATGTCTATGCGACAATGTACCCCAAGTCTAAAGCGGGCGAGACTCTTCGCAGGTCTTTGGGTAAAGCCGATTGGGCCGCTCTCCGGGATCTCTATTCCTGATTTGTAGACTATCGGCAATTATTACTTGTAGTATAAATGGGCCGCTTTGAAAATAGGGTCATCAGTTGAGGTCGTGGATTTTATCTGCAATTTAACCGGTCTAACTGTATCCTGGAAAGAGGCGGGGATTGTTCCGAGTATCGCATTACGCCCGTTAACGCAATTTGTAACTTCTGCAAGTACGGCCGCCGTTCCCTGATCTATTAGACGGCATCCATGCGTACCAGTTCCTCCATTCTTATGCCACGAAACATAAAAACGAAAGTTATTCATCCCAGTGCCATCGACATCAGCGCCAACGCCGTCACCGCCTGAAGTGAATAAATCGCGGTATGTGGTACCGACATCGGTAAAAGCGCCGACGGTAGTGGGTGCGGCAGTGCGCAGGTCAATAGTCGGATTAATCCATGATGCAACGCAGACCTCAGATCTTACTGTGGCAATATCGAATCGATCATTTGCAGCATCTTCAGTGATGGCAAAATCATCGAGATTGGTAAAATTAAGACGGCGACCTTGAGCGCCTATCTGTATCCCTCCTTCAAAGACTGCGGCCCTAATATCAGATGACGCGGAGGATGCTGCCCAAACAGGGGCGCCTGTCTGCATAGTCAATATTTGGCCATCGGTGCCAGGGGCTATGGATGCGATATTACCCGATGCATTGCCCTTGAGTATGCCGTTAGTAGTATGAGTGTTAACGCCTGTCCCTCCTCTTGAGACGTTGAGGATGCCGCTCATATTCTGAAGTAGCAGATTGCTCTCGACGGCATCAATATCAATCTCGTTGTTCGTGGCATCGAGGGCTACTGTAATCTTGTTACTGCCTGCGTTTATGTTTCTAAATTCTAGATTTGCGCTAGTCTTCTGCTTGAATGGGCCAACTCCGCCGACTCCGACATTACTTGCTGTGTTAGCCTCACCCACTGCTCCGGCGCCTATAACATCGAAATCCACGGTAGTGCCCCCCGGTGATTTCATTTTGAAATGATTATCTACGGGGTCAACATAGAAGCGCTTAGTATTGGCCCCCGGATTACCCGGTATTACCGATGCGGCAACAATGTCAAAATTATCAAGCCATTGCCAGGGGTTCTTTATTCTAATGCGCCGATTGGTCACTATCTTGGCATTGAAGATACGCATGATCTCGTTTAGATCATCGGCTCCGTAGAATGTCGATGTGCCTGGATTGTTTATGGATACCTCTTTGAAATCTGAGAAACTCATTCTTTTTGTTGCTCGCCTGATATCTGTCTCTGTAAAATATGCATCTGCTCTACGTTTAATTTCATTCTTGATGTAATATCATTACCCAATCGCTGCAGTGTATGGCCCTGATCTGAGGCTTGAAATCCCATCTCCTTTAGATTGGTAGCGAGCAAATAGAGATTTACTTTCAACTGATCGCGCTCTTGCATTACCGCCTTGAGTTCTTTCATGAGCGTGTCCATTGTCTCGCGCTCTTCATTCTTCGTTGCTTCTTTCTCTTTTAATCGTTCGTTTGTCATTTTTTTATTATTATTATTGTTATTATTGTTATTATTTCACTGCCTTACATAACATCTCTATCTCGTAGATGTTCAAATCTTTGTTATCTGTCGTCGTATTCTGCAGAAATATGATAAAGCCATGATGCCCCGATGCCGGTATACTCGTACTAATTGGCTTGCCTCTTCCCTGAATTCTCGCGATATAAAGATCGGTATCAAATGATACCATTACCTGTACTGGTCCACCGGTTGCATTAGAGGCCGTTATTGGATTATCGAAATTTGTGAATGAACTACTTGCGGCGCCATTATTATGCATCACTCGGAAATTGCTCGATACATCCGTATCAAGCCAGAGGCCTACGCCGTTTCTTGATGCAAGAAAGTCAGCCGTAGCCGTTGGATTAGAGAAGTGGGTCCATAGTCCAATAAAGAGGCGAACGCCCGCAGTTGCGTTGGTTCCGCCTAACAGAAATCTAACCGAGATCTGTGGGTTATGCGATCTTCCCCACATGCTATCGCCGCCTGTTGCGGCTGTATTGCTAAAGTACATGTATCTGATTGTATTTATCGTCGTTCCTGTACTGAATTTGCCTGCAGGACCGTTTGTAAGTGAAACCAAAGTGGGGGCCACGCTCTCAACGAGATTATTCCAAAGAATACCTGTCGCTCCACCTTTTGGCGTGGCGCCAGGCAAATAAATACCCGTATGCGCGCGGAGGGATGCACTGGGCTTTAGAAGTGATCGGGTCTCTGTATCAAAGTTGGAGTATGTTACTAGGTCAACAACATCGCCGCCATCGGCAGATGTTGATACTACGTTAGAGGTGCGAATGTTTGCTGTTCCATAATCTTTGAGAATACCTATCGCTCCGGAGCGTGGAAGATCATTAATGCCTAAGCCTGCGCCAATGCTGGCAGTTCTAAACATCTCTATCTGTACGTTAGAGATGTTTGTCAGCGAACCCACTGCCCCTATTGATCCTGCTGGTACAAGCCATATGCCGATGTCACCGCTTGCTGCACTACCTTGGATCCACACATTGTTTATATTATTCTGTGAGGCGCTCATTTTCTCGCCTACTCTACAATTGAGGAAATAGTTGCCTGATTGTTCTGTTGATGTGGCTTTAACATCAGCGAGATTTATGCCGTATTCTAAGCCACGAAACGCGCAGTTATTTATGTTCCAGAAATACTGGCTATGGAATTGGCCATCAAACTTTAACCCCGTCTGCCCGGCTTGATACTCGGCCAAGGAGGATTCACTGCCCCCAGTGTTGTAGTTAGCACCATCGAACTGAACATAGTCCACCATTCCCCACCACATCGGGGTATTGGTCTCGCTTACGAGTTGGACTAAATTGGTAACGTTACTACTGCCGTAAATTCGCAAGTTCGAAAGGCGCGGCCTGCCCATTCTTATTCTGATTGCGTTCGTTAACGTAGAGGACGGCGTGAAGTTCAGCCTTGTGACGGGGCCCTCGCCGATGAGTTGGACGCCATGATAACCGAGGGTGACACCGTCCAGGTCTACCAAGGTCTTACAGTTATAGACGCCGCCGAGGACGCCAATACCGCCCTTGTATGTGACCGTGCCAGAGACGGCGCTCGTTGGAAGGTTCTGTATTGCGTAGTTGAATGCCGGCGATGAATCTGTCGCGTCGGTCCAAGTTGTGCTTGATACCACTCCGGTAACGTTGTTTCTCACCTTCGTGAGTGAACCGGAGCGATATATCGTCATCGATGTGGGCCCAAGATTATCTACTACTCCGCCTCCTCCGCCGCTGACCTGTTCAATCCATGTTGTTCCGTTATAGTAGAATTCTTTCTTGGTGTCTTGCTCTAGCAGATATGAATTCACAATGGCCGGTGAGGGTCGTTCTCCGGCTGTTGTTACACGATATTCTGCATTACCGAGATATTTTATTGTCATTTTCTTCTATCTAATCACCGTCATAACCAGACTCTGTAAATATAGATCCTTGTTAGTGCCGGCTGTTGTTTGTATGAATACAAGCCATCCAAGACGCGTTCCTGTCGCCGGTATCCTGGTACTTACAACAGTGACAACATTATCATATCTGATTCCAAATTTAGAACCAGAATCATCAGGCACTATTTCAAATTTGTGAATAGCGCCCGTATCAATTATAGGATTTCCGGATATCGCATCTTTGACGCTTGCCCCCGCTGTTCCATCGTTATGAGCAGCCTTCCATTGTCCAGAGGATACATTAGCATCTGCCCACAATCCTACTCCATTAGTTGAATCTAGAATATCAGTCGTTGCCACTGGAGCCGTGAACAGTGTAGGAGGCGTTGGATTACCGAGATTAATGAGGCCAATAAAGATACGGACGTCGGTATTGTGGAAAGTGCGCATTCTGCCGAATATGCGCATCTCAGAGGCCCGTGTATGAAACGATTGAACAAATTGTAGGCTTGCCCTGTTGTCAGTTGTGGCGCCAGTTGAGAGTTTCTTGTCGAAATGGCTGATGCCATCGTACGTCGTACTGATCGCGGCCCCTGTACCGGCTACATTTTCTCTAACATTGGGTATGCTGCACAATCCAAAGCCACTCGTATACGTACTAGTCGCTGGAGTAGTTACAACAATGCCTTGATCCATTCCAGTAAGATAGCCAACTCTTCGGCCAGTAGCAGAGGGACTTAACATATTATATTTAGAGTCATAATCAAAGTTCACGCCAGCGATATTCTCATCAAAAACAGTAAATTTCTTGATATCATCAGCGGCCGAATTGTACATGTTACGCATATAGCAGTTGTTCACGCCGCTCTTGATGTAAACGAGATATGCGTTTGATCCATCTGTTGCGCGTAGTTCACCGTTGATGTTATTCATGAGCGTAATATTCCCGCCTTGGCCACTGCCCGGTACTGCCAGATAGATTCCATATGTGCCGACATTAACAGTGCTTGTTTGTGCATTTGATTCTATTCTGAAATTGCTGAGATTATGTTGTACTCCCTCGATATAGTAACCCGTCCGGCACGAGCCAATGTGTATGTTTGAATGGTTGCACATATCCGCGTATTGGCCGATAAATCGCGCACCATAGTCAAGCCCAAAGAATTCACAATTATGTATCTTCCAGTTTGCTGCGAAATTGCTTATTGTGCCGCTCTCAGCACCATCGGTAAAGAGAGCGAGGCCCGATTGTCCAGTGGTAACATTGACATTATTTGAGATTGTTTTTGCTCCACCGATTGGGATTTCGGAGTTAGTACCATTAAATGATACATTCTCAACTACTCCCCAATTATACTGCGCTCCAGTTGCAACAGCGGGGCCCTCGATCCTACATAACTGTGCGAGATTAGCATTACCCCAAAGCATCATATTGCGTAGTTGCGGATAGTTCATCTGGAATCTAATGCCATAGTTTACCAAAGAGGAAGGAGACCAGTATAATAATGTCCCAGCGCCTTCACCGCTTACTGAGATTCCATGTCTTTGAGCGGCATCAAAATCAGCCTCTATTGTAGTTTTGCAGTTATAACGACCTGCGAGGATATTAACCGAGGCTCCAAAGTTTGCATCTAAGCCAGTTATCGTCTTAATATTATTGATTGCCTGGTTTATGACAGTGGACGCGTCGCCCGTAGTTGCGTCATTACTAGATGAATAATCGACATTTCCAGTGCGATTGTTGCGCGCCTTTACTTGGGGCGGAGTGCCGCCGGTAATGTAAATTGTATATGCAGAGTTGCTAACGCTGCCTATTGGATTCCAATTGCCTGCACCATCGAAGATAAATTGTTGTAAAGTATCAGTCTCCAAATAAACGGCATTGGGCAGGACGTTGGTAACGGGTCGCGTATCGCCTTTTAGACCGCGTATAATTTGGCCAGCATGTCTTGTTATTACCATTTACGGGGCGATCTGGACCTCCTGAATTACACCGGCTATCTGCAGTTTGATAAACAAGCCGTTATTATTTGCGTCTATGGCACGTACATATAAACGACCAATCTCAATATCGGTCTGAGATGCGGGAGTCGCCACGTTAGCGAAATCAAGATAATTCCCAACGGCAGCGAATGAGGGATTACTTAGGTTAATTTCTTGTACCGCTCCGGCTATCTGCAACTTGACGCAGAGAGCGTTATTGTTTACATCTACCGTTTTAACGTATAAGCGCCCCATCTCTGGGTTGCTGGGATTAGCCGGTACTGCGACATTAGCAAGATCTAGATAGTCGCCAATTGTCTTGTTAGTAAGCGTGGTTGTACTACCGGCAGTAAATGCTGCTCCTGCGAATTCTCCAACGTAGCCCGCTCCCCAAACCCACGAGCAATTTAATGCGCCCGTTCTGGGGGCCTCGGGATATTGAATATTGATATGCGTCGAATCAATCGAGACATCTGGCGTGCCCCTTGCATCCTCTGAACTTGGGATCGCAAAGAACGATTCTGGAAGTGTTACGAGACCGTGGGGAATCTTGAATAATCTGTTTGAGCCATCGCCTGAGAGCGAATAAACTCCGCCACTTGCCAACGTTCCTCCGCCCGCTCCTCCTGCTGCTCCCAATTCGATTTCTTGCATTGTGCCGCTCTTCTGAATAAGAACACAGAGAGCATTGTTATTTGCGTCGACGGTACGAAGATAGAGACGTCCCATCTCTACATTGCTAGGGTTAGCGGGAGCGCTTGCGCCTATATTTGTGAAATCGATATAATTTCCAATTTGCTTATTGGATATTGTCTGCGCGAATACTTCAGTGACCAATGTATCATTGATATCGAGGAGAGGGAAGGAGACGATTCTATTATCTAATATGGCAGAGGCGGCAATGGCATAGGCAAAAGTATTCGTGGGATCTCTGAGGAGGAGGCGCGAGGATGCAAACGAATTATCGGAGGAATTGCCAAATGTATTATTTTCATCGGAGTAAACAATTTCTGCGGGTATCTTGGTACGTGTGGTAATTCCTGATGCAGCAATCGACGCGTCTGTAATATTGAGAATAGAATTGTTAGAGGCATCAATGGTCTTATTGGTGATTGCTTGGGCGTGGGCTTGCATCACAAAGGTATCGTCCTCTATTAACGCCGGCAGTATCACACTCTGATCCGCTGCCAAAGCAGAGGCTACAAAGATATATTCAGCAGTGCCGGCGGGATTTGATAATTCCAAAAATGAAGAGCGGAATGTCTGCACGAATCCCGCATTGTATACGTTAGTTTGGTCTGTACATACTACGTTAATGCCAAGATCGATGTCTACCTTATTGTTAGTGGTATCATCTAGCAGGGAAATGCGCGTATTTGGCGCATTTATCGTTTTAAATTGCAATTCTACGCCTACCTTTTGTTTAAAGATACCAACGCCCGAAGTGCCGACATTTAAAGCGGTATTTGCTTCACCGCCAGCGGCACCGGGGGGAAGAGCGGGCACCCATTCAGTGCCATCAAACGTTAGAACCTGGTTAGTGGTAGGCGAAGGGGCATTAACATCCTCGATCATGTCCAGCATATGGGGGCCTACGCCCTCCAAAGATACTGTTGTGCCGTCCGATGTCCTTACCGACAATTCCCCACTGGAGGAATCGACGAATAAGCGTCGCGTTCCCATTGGTGGATTGCTGGGGAAAGGAATATCGCCTATGTCTAGGAAGAAATCGCCAAAATCGTTATTTTGATCGTTATACATTACAGCCGATGGCAGTTTAGCGCGGTTTGTTATCGTCTGAAGCACAGAATCGGGGATGTCGACATTCTCAAGGTCGATGATAGTACCCGATGGCTTCTTTATTTTGAGTCTGAAATCTGTGGGATCTGCATAGATACGAGAAGAATTGGAATCAGTCGGTGATGCCGGTGATAATGCGGGCGGTTTTATATCGAAATGGTCAAGCCAGATCCATTCGTTATTAATTTGAGGGCGCTTGCCTGTTAAGGTTTTGCCGTTTAGTATCATCATTATGCCCTTGAGATCATCGCCGCCGTACCTGATTGAAGTGCCAGGGTTAGTTACGGTGATTTCTTTGAATTCTGTGAATGACAATAGGTTGTTATTCTATCCTCCATTTTGTTTCCATGATTACTTGAGAAATATCTGACAATTGCTAACACCGGCATCGACATTATCTCCTCCTCCCATCTGTAGCCGCAATACCTTAACTCCGGTGGCCCATCCAGGTAGGGCCGCTAAGGCAGTGATCTGAGTGCTTGATGTAATCCCCGTAAATTCTCGCAGTGTATTGCCTGGCGTTGCATCGTCTACAATCTTGACATTAATACTTGCATTACCATCGACTACCAAAGACATTGATATCTTGAATTGAGTCTTGCCAGTGAAATCAATAGGCGATATTGTTTTGGTTCCCTCGCCCAACGCTGTATCTGTAAAAGGAACATAACTGTTGAGGGCATCCTCATAAGCATCACCGAGGCCGTCAACTCCTCCAGGGCCCAGCGTTGATTCTAGACTCTCTCGTACAGTAGCCGCCGGTGCTGCCGGTAGTGCTGCATTAACCCAATTAGTCCCATCGAATTTTAGGAATTGGCCCGCTGCTGGCGTTGTGATGACAACGTCGGAGGGATCATTGAGCAGTGACAAAGCATTGACCCAGTTAGTCCCATTATGTCTTAGTACTTGCGCTGCTGCTGGCGTCGTTATTACGACATCGGTCATGCTATCAAGTGGGCCCGGTGATAATGTGGGCAGTGCTCCATATTCTAGGTCGGTACCTCCTGAATTAACTCGCAAATAGGTTCCTGCTCCGCCTCTTGCGAATCGGGCAAAGCGAGAGCCATCATTTCTCAGTAGGTCACCGACTCCATTGGTTGTAGAATGCTTCAAGACGTTAGTATCCATGCTGAAAGTGCAGCCACTTTGGAGATCTTTGTTGATCATTGTCTGAGTGGCTAGAAGCATGGCGAAAGTATCATCTGCTGAGATTAAGGGAAGGGAGACGTTACGCGATGCGCCGGTTAGTGCTGCCCCAACAAAGTTATATGCAAAGGTATTTGCTGGATTGGTCACACGAAGACGTGATGATCTAAAGGTTTGAGCAAAGTCGCCGTAGGTGTTTGCCTTGTTTACAGTGACGATAGACGTCGGTAGATCGATGTCTATTCGCTCGTTGGCAGGATTATCGGTAATGAAGACAGTGCCTTGGGGCGAAAATATCTTTTTGAATTGGAGATCAATGCCTAACTTCTGGGCAAAGAGACCGATGCCTGCGGTTCCAATGTTTGAGGCAGTGTTAGCCTCGCCCCCGGCGCCTCCACCGCCTCCGGCGCCCGATACCGTTATCCATTCCAGATCTGTGCCTGCAGGGTTGACGGATAGGACTTGATTGGGTGCGCCCTTTGACTTGCGACTGTAGCGAGTGCCATCGTAAACCATGATGTCGCCTACAAAGTTTGTTGTAGAGTGTTTTATGAAATTAGATTCAATGGGGATTGTTTTATTCTCAATTGTCTCCGCACCGATGTTATTCCATGTTCCCGTACCGGATTCCTCTAGGTCAACGACTAGGCCGCCTGATTTCTTTACTTTGAGTTTATTGTCTGCTGCGTCATTATACAGGATTATAGTATTGGAATCAAGTGGCGCCGGCGGAGTTGTCACCTGTTCGAAGTCAACTGGACCAGAGAAGCGCCAGGGGTTGATAATGCGGGGACGTTTGTTTAGAGTTAGTTTAGCATTAAAGATGCGCATGATGTCGAGAAGGTCATCGGATCCATAGCGCGTATCGCTGCCCGGGTTGGCCGTTACAACTTCCTTGAATGGTTGGTAAATTATTGACAATGCCTAGTAGTTAGAAGCGCTTGATTGGTGGCCCTCGCTTTGGCCTCAATCCTTCTTTAATTCCAACGTTCTGCCCGCTTATGGATTTGCGCATGTCCTCTCTGAACTTCTCGCGCTGCCGTTCGACTGACCTTTGTACGTTTCCGCGGCCTCTGATATCGGCTCGTTCTTGGCGCAGTACTTTCTTTACTTTCTCATCGTCGCCGTTAATCTGGTCTCTATCTGTCTGCGATAATCTAATCTCCTCATCAATGGCTTCTCTGCGCTCTTCCTTTTCCAATAGCGCGGCAATCTCATTCTCATCGTCAACTCCTATTCTTCGCAGTGCTGCGCCCGTTGTAGACAGTCCATTATTCTTTAAGAGGATGGCCGTCTCTGCCTTTTCCTTGAAAGTATCGTAATTAAGTTCGTCAAATTCGATTTTTATCTTCCAATTTAGTCGATATATTAATACCTCGCCGGTTGCCGGATCTATGGCTTCGATAGGAATTACTTGTTTTGTCACCGCCGGGGCCCTATTCGGATTATCACCCTCATCAGTTGCCTCATCCTTTATCGTTTGCTGCTTTTGGTCTTTAGATTCCGCTTGGAACTTTAGCGGGGGTAATCCTTCTTGTGTTAGTAACGTTTGGCGAGCGGCCTCTCGCTCATTCTCAATCATCGTCTTCAAAATAGGGTTAATCCACTGGTCTTGGATGAGGTCTTTGAGCCATGACCTGTAGGAACGAAGGACAGAAACGGTCCACGCTTCCATTAATTCCTGACTTGTAGCGCGGTTCAAAATATCAGGATCGAATAAAATTATGGGTACTTGCAACTGCCTGATAATTTCGCGATAGTTCTGGTCTCTCTGATCGAGTAGTTTGTCCATGTCATGGCCTAATTGATGGACTTCGACCGTTGCTGCTTGATTTGTAATAATGGAATTACCGGCGCCGTTGGCAATATCCTTCAAGAGTTTATTCATGAAATCCTTATTGTATGATTGCGGTAGTTTGATGAGTAGGAATGCGGCCCATAACCGATAGTTGATCTCCTTTAGATTGCGCTGGTTTGTTATGCGATTAAGTTCGCTGAGGTCGGTAATGCGCTCTAGGATGGAATAGCCGTAGTGCAACGTACCGGGAGAGATGCAATGATCCCTAAGGGCAAAATATATGATATCCTCCGATTTGAGGATGGAAGCGGGGAATTTGAAATCTTTGTGTTCAACGCCAAGGACGCTCCACTTCTTGCGATGGACGTATACTTGACCTAGGTGCATCGATGGTAATACTTTGATTGCGATGGGTAGGTTATCGATGTCTGATCTTTCGAGTAAGCCGCATGCTCTACCAAAGACCATACACTGGATAAGCAGCGAGAATAATTGAGTCTGAAATTTAATTTCTCTATTGATTTGGTCGAGTCTATGCTTATATCCACGGATTTGCTTGTTGGCATTGAATGCGTCCCTGGCTGCCTTCTCTTCCTCTTCAGTATCGAACTCGGCATTAACGTCTATTATCGTCTTGAAGTGATCGCCGAGCATGAACTGTATAAGGAAGTCGAGCGCTGATGCGACAATGCCATCGTCTCGCCATGCTTCGTGGAATCGAATTAGATCAACAGTATCGTATGGAGATTTGAATGCGTCACTGTAGTCGGGGCCCAGTATCTTGAGAAGGTCTTCATTCTCTCCGCGTTTGAGGTCTTGAGTCTCACCTTCCGTTGATAGTTGGCTGTTGACAGTGCGAGATGCTATAATGGATGCGTTGCGAGTTACGAATGAGGTAAAGCGGGGATTGGGTCTTTTCTCTTTATTGTCAAAGACTGGCTCATCTTCGGGCGTCGCTGTCGTCTCTTCAGTGGTAATAGTAGCCATTATCTAGAAATACTACGAAATTAGGTCGAGAGAAAATAAAAGGAAGCATTACCCCTTCTCACGTTACTAATGGAATGTTTTGTATGTAAGGAGAATATTGATTGCGATACAGAGGACTATTTGATTTCATATAAACATGGTCAGAAGAAAGATGGCAGATGGCAGCATGTTAGTTGTATGCGAAACAACATACTCAAACGATTGCACGAGTTCATCGATGGCGATATAGGTGGCGGCAGTTGTTAGGTGAACAGACTGACTGATTAGTAATCTCGCTTAACTTCTAGTTTTTTATCGATGATTGTGCCGCCCATCTGCCTAATCATCGCTTCCTCGTTGGGTTCTGGGTCTATTACGTCGTCGTTCGTACGGCTAAAGCGAATCATCTGCTGGTCTGATTTAGATTCTGGCACAATAGAAAGGGCCTCCGAACTATCGCCCACATCTACAGGTTCGATTGTTACCTCTCTCTGAATCAATGTATAAGATGAATCTGTTACTGTACCGCACCTTGGGCAGATATATCCGTCGCCGGCATAGGGATTCTGTAATTTAAGTTGGGGATATGGTAATAGGATAGCAGCATCAGGACATGCGCCACAGAGCAGGCGCGGCTCCGGTTCATAGCCTGAAATTAGATTAATCGGTTCCCTCTTCTCGCTGTTGACGGGCAATATCCTCAATCACTCTATTAACGACCGCGTCTTTAACATCTGTAGAATATCCTGCCTTAACACTTGCATATATGGCGTCAAGTTCTTCACGCAGTGGGTTAGTATGTCCATCAATCTCGACATATCCTCCTCCGGCAAAATATTCCTCTTCGCCTCCTGTTGGACTACGTCTAAAGCCCTGTCCAGTATCAGGGTCGTATCGTAAAGAGCCATGTATATCTTCGCCTCGCTTGTTGCGGATATGGAACCGGAGTTTAATTTCTCCGGGAGCATGCTCTCGGTCATACATTATCATTTCGTATTCTCAGCCTTTATTTTCTTACCGCTCTCACAAGAATATAACCACTTGCTATATTCTGTAGAGAGTTCTTGATATCTCAGTTCTCGCAATTTATGATCGTGGCCCATTTCAATATATTTGCAGATAGGGGCACCATCAAATACTTGGCATACTCCTGTTCTCTTGTTGCGTACCGTGAAATGATTCTCTGCATACTCTAGGGAGCCGGGGGCAATGTAGAGGCGTGGGATGTTTTGAATTTGTCCTCCGAGATTGGGATGAGGCCATTGGTCCCACATCTGGCAGGGGATACAGTAGGCTTGCCTGTATGTTTCTCGCTTTATTTTTGATTCCAAATCTTTTTTGAACAAAGCATAGTTTGTTTTCTCGCAAACGATATATTCATCGGAATCTAAGACGATTAGAGCATCCATCGATCGAACGGCGGCAATGTCGAAGTAGGCTTGTCGCTTTTCGTTTTGTGTAAAATCTGTTAGACCGATATAATGCACCGGTAACTGTGGTTGGAATGAATGTATCAAGTCTACGCATGCCCCATCTGAGAAATAGGGGTCATCTGCGTTGGGCCATTCCTTATATTTGCCATCGATGGCAATGAGTAGATCGAATGAGCAGCACTGAAGTGATCGCATTAATCTTTGAAGGGAGTTAAAATCTTGGTAGAAATTTAGGCCGATTGCTATTTTGAGCAAGATGATCTTATCTTATCTTATACCCTTAAGTTCTTGGTTGCCCAACAGATACCGACTTAATAAAATGGCAAATTTGACAAACGAAGAAAAACAAGAGAAGGAACGATTACAGCAGAAAGAGAACGATGGCAGCATAAGCGGTAACGAACGGCAAAGACTTCAAGAACTGAAACAAAAATCATAGATAGAGAGATTTCTTTCCTTTTTTTTACTCGCGTAGATGGAGGATCCGAACTGTTTACATGGACATGGACCAATATATTCAAAATCTCGTGTCCACGCTTTAATTCCAGGTACAAATTCTATTTCATAATATTCGGATTCATAAGGTCAAGTATCGCTTTCCCTCTAACGCATTCAATACACCAATGCATTACTATCTGCTGAGGTTCTAATCCTGATTCCTCAATACCTTCGTAGGTTTCACTATGCGCATGTTCGTCCACAGTCTGCATCATATAAACGGGCATAACATGCCAAACATAGTCACCACATCTATCACAAGAATATTGTCCCTTTTTGTAACCAGCCACAGGGAAAGTAAGTCTTTCCAGTTTTTATTTTATTCTTCTAACCGATGGTTATAGATCGGTCGTAAAAGGCTCTTGGATCTGTCGGTATAACGAATTGTCGACATCTACTATTATTATCTTCTTTTTCTTTTTCTTCCGAGATGCATATGACTCCAAAGCCTCGCGTATAGTTTAGGTTTAGATTCAGGATATAGGAGGAGTCATCATTATTGTTATCGTTGTCATTGTCATTGTCATTGTCATTGTTGTCATCATTGTTCTTGTTATTGTTGAAAGGGCCACCGCATACATCCTCATCTGGATGATCTCGGCAAATTGATTCGATAGATGAGCATGTAGGAAAGTCGGGATCCATTGCATAACCTGGTTCGCATGGCGTTGAGTCGGGGATGCATCTGCCAGTCTCATCGTTTTCGTGACTATGATATCCTTCGGGGCAACCATCTGGATGCAATGGGAAGCAATTGCCATCTTCATTCTGTGCCCAACCCTCTGGACAGTTCTGATTCTCATCTGGTTTGGGGCAATCTGGGTTAGAGGGATCTAAAAGACAGGGATTAATATTATTCTCATTTGTTTGCTGTTCTATGTCTGCGGTCTCCTCTTCGTCCGTGTCTTCTTTGGTATTAGTATCATTAGAAGAAGAACCATAGACAGCGCCAACTGCAGCGACCAGAGTTAATAACATGACAGTGAATAGTGAAATCGCGATTATAGCCATTAAGGACAAATAGGTATTACACTCGTTACCTTTGGGATTTAGAGATATATCTTAGGGTCTTATCTTTAGGACGAATTAATAACGCTTTAATCTTTTTTCAAATTCCGTTGTTCTCTTGATTCCTCGGCCTCGGGCCCGCGATACAAGGATAGCAGGCTGCAGTGCTTTCTCTTTTGTACAATATTGTTTGTAGTGATATCTGCGCATATACTGGCCACTATAACGAATCTCTGTAGCCTCCTCTGGCTCATCTGGGTTGAGCCACTTCAGACAAACGGAACAACGTAGATCACCATTGGCATAGCCGCGGGCGTGGGCAACATAGCGATACTGGCGATGTGTCATGGCAGATACAATTCACCTATTTGATTAACTTTGAATGTTATACTGCGATCGCCGTTGGAACGGGCCATACCAATGAGACGCGCAAGCATGAACTTGTTTAGTTGTTCGGCGAGTGGTAAAGGAATGGATATACTGTTTAATGGTGGTGGTGATGCTTTAGGCTTCGATGATGATGATGATGATGACAGTCTATTATCTATTGTAATGGATGTCTTGCAACGACTGCACGATACACGTCGTGCCGATGCTTTGCCGTGGTACTCCCAATGGTAGTCGCATCTCTTACAATGCAAATACATACTAATACATACAAAAATGGTGAGTATGTAAAGACCAATACATACTTACCTGCTGCTTTGTTGCATTCTCTGCATAGAGTCATTTCATTTATAATATTCTAGTGCAAGACGGAATGCATCAAACAGATCTAGTCTATTCTCTGTTTTATCCAGTTTGAATGTTTCCGGTTTGTTCTGGGCTATCCGCAGATCTGTAAGCAGATCGGCATTGTTTGAGATATCTGGGTTTATGGCTATCACGCCACGATCAACGCAAGTCTTGGCATGGTCGAGCATGGCCTGCTGTTTCTGGGAGAAATTGACCGGTACGATATTCATAGCGTAACGGGGATCGGTATCGGTCGTCTTGAGTTGGGCTAAGATAGGGAGATAGTCCCGTGATTCGCCAATGCTTTCCTTAACTGCGCCAATGAATGACGGAGCGCTGCCGTCGATATACACTTTGTTAGTTCCATTGTCAAGAGAGTACTTTCTAATGAGCCCATAGGCGAAGTTGACCATTGCCTTGTGATCTGGTCTATCATATTGTTGACATAGAGCAACTCTGATTTTGCCATCGAGGTATTCGGTAAGAACAAACGCGGTTCTGGAGGATCCCCAACCGATATCGATCCCCAAACTTTTCCTTGATGGTAGTGTAGCGAGAGAGTTAAGTCCTTGTTCGCTCCTGATGAGATCGTCGTCGTCGTCGTTTGTTGTTGTTGCTGCTCTGCCACTTGGGGCGGCGGAGACGAGTCCGAGTCTTGCGTCAAGTTCCCGTCCGAGTCTTTCGCAGGCTGCGATACTCTCCTCTGAGAAGAGTGTGCCGACCCCATAACTGTACTGTCCTTCGTATTCTCGTTTGAAGTAGGCGTGCTTTTTCTCTTCTTCAATGAAATTCGCTTGGTATATCTTTCCAATTCCTCTTTGGTATAAGTATGACAGTCTCTTAAAACCCGCTTCCTCATCGCTTGCCATTTGTTCGATGCGATGAAATAGACTATTTGGCTGATGTGGAGTTGATACCATTACGATCCAGGGTTGTGTTTTCGCAATGAATCCCCTTACCGCCGGCAATAACTCTTCTTGTTCTAATGGTCTGAAGTAGTCGGCCTCATCTAATAATATAAATTTAAAATTCTCGTACCCTCTCATTGCAACAGTGTGCGAAGGAAAGGCTTCGATAGTGACGCCGTTGAGCACGACCGAATCTTTGAGTGGATCCTCCAGAAAATAATCCATGAAGAGCAACTTGAGGCGGCGAATAAGATCCAGGGCAATGCGCTCCTTTGGACCCGTTACGACGATAAAACGCTGACCTGCGAACTCGTTAGAATAGAGGGCGCGCCAACCCATGTACCTAAGCAATAACTCGGTAATGCCTAATCCTCTAGCCTTTTTGATCCATAGGTGCCTATACTGATTATCAGTTTTGCCTTTCTCTAGATATTTGAATAATTCTAATTCGTAGTCGAATATAGGCTTGTGAGTCCCGTCTTTCACCGGTAATCTGATTATGTGATTGAAGCAACAATTTTCATGTGTGCGGTCGAATATGATCTCATGTTCTACGGGATCGTCTATCCAGAAGGGCTTACCGCGTATGTTCTGGAGTCTAGAATTGGCGATTCCCTTGATCTTGTTGGCTTGTTGTTTGCGTTGCTGATATGCTTGGAATCTCTTGGTATATCTCATCTCTAAACGCGGTACCTCCTACAGCATCGATCTCCGGTATTAATTGCGTCAGTTCTTGGATCCGTCTGTTCGTCTCCAAAACGAGATATGCGGCGCGTTGCAATAGGTAGAAATCCTTCCTATCACCTGTATTGTAGCGATTCATCTCTGCCATTGCAATATCTCGCACGTATTTTGCTTCGTCTATTCTTGCTAAATGTTCGAGGCGATATGCGAAATCATCGTTACGATATTTATTCCATAAGTTGGTTCGTCTTAGTTTCAAAATGCCCTTCCTATGGTGCAGCAGAGTGCGTCCTATTCTAATGCCTGTTTTCTGATGAATATAATCAATTGCGCCCTTCTCGCTGAGATTGGCAAGGGAAGCATTGTGTACTTCTCTATCGATGCGTTCGTATGTTTCTGGTTTGAAGCGCATAGCGTGCTAGTACTATTTTCAGCGTATACTACGGTCTGACAACTTTGGTGATAGATCTACTGAGAACCCGCTTAGGAATTGTTTCTTGTCGGTGCGGTACCATGCTATCCATTCCATGAATCCTGGGATGGTCTCAAAGAACCATTTGCACCATAATGGTATTGTTTTTTGTCTTGCGCCAATTTGTTCCCTCGTCAATTTCCTCCATTCACCGCGCCATGTCTTCGTTTTGAAATTAGAGGCGGCATGATGCTTGAATGAATCGTCTGCAAATTTTACTATTTGAATCCAATCGAAAAAGGTCTCTCTATATTTATCATCTGTTGCTGGGTCATGTGCATGTCTTAGTGCTGCCCATCCTGCGGCCATTGATTTCTCTATCTCTGGGTTTGAGATGGGGTATTCTGTTAACTTATTGAGTAGGGCAGGTAAGAATTGAGTCATCCATATTTTGAATTCTTCTGATAAGTGTTCTGGCACCCTTGGTACTGGTTTATGAATTCGTATTGTATCTTCGTATTTCTCGGGGCCTCCGTCAAAACTATTTTGCGAGTTTGTTACGATTGGAATGCCTTCGTATTTGCATAGAGTTTCGTTCTCATCAAAGATATCCATGCACTCCGGTATTATTGCTTGTAGGTCTCTCCTAGGGATTAAGTGATGTTCTTTCTTTAGGTTGGCGAGAATGGAAAGGGCATCATAATACTTCTGTGCATTTGTATGGTAAAAAAGTTCCTCATCTTTGGTGGATATGTCTACTGATCTACTAGTAGAATGATCCAACGATTGCACAAAACGATCGTCGTACTCTTCTAGTGCCCTATACACGTACTTATATTTTGTTTCTGGAAATCCCCTAACCTTAAGATCTTTGACTATTGTTCTTCCTATTTGTTGGGTCCATTCGGGTTGTCCATGCAGCAGGAATATTTCTTCCCATGCAAATGCTGCGGCTTGTATCTGACTTTTGATTGTGGAATTCTTTTCTAAGCCAGAATGAGCGGCAAAGATAGCCTCTCTGTAAGCGGCTTCCTTCTGTGAATGTAATTCTTCTATTCGTTTTATTTTGTTGGCATTAGTATCGTTGTTTTCGTGTGGTGGATTCTGGGATTTCGTTTTTGTAATCTCAGATGTCAAATAAAATTTATCGCTAGACTATAACACTCGCTATATTTATAAGAACATCTAAAAAAAAGAGAGGATTTAATTAGTTATTTACTAAGTTAGTCCTTAGTCGCCTCCGTCGCCGTTATTACTGCTTTCACTATCGCCGTCGTCGTTTGATTCTTCGGCCTGTTCTTGATCTTCTATGTTAGACGGTAACTGTGTGGCTGTTGGAGGTTGTTCGATTATGACAGTGTCGTTATCCGCGGGTATTACCGGCAGTTGTGCCGCTGTTGGCGGTTCTCCACCGGTAGCAGGGGGAGGCGGACATGTGCAATTCTGACCTGGTGCTGCTCCTCCTCCTCCTTCAGGGAAGACAGGCAATTGTGCCGGAGATATTGGATCTACGACGACGACATCGCCCGGTGTTTCGGTGACATTTCTATCCGGCGGCGCTACAATTATGGCCGTGTCATTGTCAATAATCGTTGCATTTCCATCTTCAATTTGTGTAATATTTCCGTCTGGTTCAATGATTGTAACATTTTGCGGCGGTTGTTCTTCCTCAGAAGTCTCATTTGCTGGTGGGGGCGGCAATATTACAGTGCCATTGTCACCTGAGGTTTCATTTGGTGGTACGATGACTATGGGGCCCTCTGGAACTTGCTCTATCGGTCCGCCTCCGGCTCTTGTAATCGTTACAACTATTCGATCTTGTGAAATGTCTGTGTTTACTGAAAATTCTTTTTCTGCGGGTAATTGTGTTGCTGTTTGTGCATAAGATTGCGCTATGATTGCGCTAACTGAGATTATCCCTGCGGCAATTGCGATTGCTACAAAGATAAATGAAAAATTTCTCTGCATTATTTGTCCTACTAAAGCGTTGTATATAAAAAAAGGAAGCCGACTAACTCTTAGCAGGTTTATCTCCCTGTAGCAGGAGTTCGACCATTTTGCCCGTGAATTCTGCGGCAAATTCTGGGTTTACTTTTCGGAGTCCTGCGATTTCGTCGACGATCTCCTGTTGCTTTTCGGTTATCTCACCGCAGACAAAGCCACAATAATTATCATGTTTGTCGTCAGCAGCAGCAGCAGCAGCACAATCGCAACTCTCGGCAGTACTACTCATACCGCTGAGGCCCATGCTGCCTGTATCTTTGGCTCGTCATTTTTCTTGAATCCATCAATGCGAAGTTGACATTCAAATGTTGATGCCTTTGGATTGAACCCTGCGATGTCTGTACCTTCGACTTGTTTCTTCCATCCATCGCCCAGATTCGTATATAGTTCGCACTTATTTTCATCCTTGAAATATACGGCTCCAATTTGAATGCGCTTGCCTCTTACATCGCCTATCTCTGGACCCTTTATTACGAATAATTTCGTCGATGGATGTTTTTTTTCTACGCCTAATCCGATCCGGCCTCCGTATATGCTTACTGATTGGTCAAACCATCCTTCATTCATGTGTCGGCCTCCGTGCTTCATGCTTAGGTTATCGTCATGTTCCATTGTCTTGGGCACTTGCACATCTACGACAAATTGGTGATTGCCTTCTTTGATCGATTTGATATTTGCCTCTACGGTCTCGTCATCGGCCGCTCCACTGGCGTAATGGCGTACGGCTCTTCGAATGGTATGAGAATATTTGTTGCCTTTGACGGGATAAGGGCCTTCTGTACCTTCACCTGCCGAGGGCGGCAGTGGTTCTTCAGGTTTTACAATAACCGGCGGTTCCCCGGGTTCAGGAATTGGCAGACCTTGCTCCTTCTTGCATTGATGATAGGAAATATATTTATCGGCATCTTGTTGCGAATCAAATTTATCGGCGATATTCTTGTCTTGGCTATCGACGACCTTCCATTTATTGGGGTCGTCTTTCATCGCGGTACTTTTCCATAATTCTGGCGATGCTGTATCGCCTCCCCATCCACCTTCTTTTACGTGCGTGTTATCGGGATCGGGATTGGGGCCACAACCTGGCAAGGGGCCGGGAATAATCTCTGCTTTTCCAAGATGATCTTTGAGTAAAGCATCTATTGCGGTATCAAAATATTCGCGCGCTATATCTGGAAGTTCTGCGCTGCCGTTCGTTGCAGCATCCATATACTCTTTTTTCTTTGCGGCAATTACTTTCACGTCCTCATCGGTGAGGCCGTGCTGTTTATCACTACCTTCTTGAGATGGCATATTATTATATAATTTCTATTTTTAGAAGTTATAATAAATAAATCAAATAAATCCATAGACACCGATTTCAGTGATCCCATTATAATCGTCCTCTGCATTTCCATTGCAAATTATTTTGATGTGATGGGCCATGATTTCTTCATTGGTGGTTATGGATGCAAAGAGCGCAGTATTCATTGCCGTTGTAGGTATGAGATCCATTAAATCACTTAGGTTATCCTCCATTGCTACCTGAACCTTATACGTTCCTGTCCTCGGTAGGGATGGATCCCATTCAATATCTAGGCGCTGCAGATCACACTCTTCTGCGAGATTAAGCATTAGCCATTGACCTATACCCTTTGAGGTCCATTTTGTATTCTCATTGTTATCGAGGACATTTGATGGAAGGGTTGAATTTGTGCTTGATGAGGCTGTAACTGTGGCTACGGCACAATCTTTGAAATTACTTTGTGAAGGCAATTTGTCCTTTGATGAAATATTTTGAGGGACTACTACATGCGTTAGCGGTTGAATAGACATATTTTTTTGATGCTTATCATTACTTGCTAATTAAATTAAAAATATTATTATTGATATGCCAGTCAAATTGGGAAATCGAAAAAAGCCATACAAAACCTTTGGAGGCGCAGCCGCAGCGATTGCAAAAAAGAAGGGAATTAGCAAGGAAAGGGCAGCCGCATATGTTGCAGCCGTCGAACGGAAGCAAGGAATAGAGCCTAGAACGGGTAAGAAAAAGAGGGGAAAGCGCTAATTATTTGATTTACTTTTTAGATCCGTATCGCCTAGAATAATTTCAGTCGCTAGTTCATTCTTCAGATCCGCTAGTTCATCCTTCAGATTATCTATAACTCCTTCGAGAAACATTTGTTTATGAAGAAGATAGCAAACCATTTCTTGCAATCTCCCGATCTTAACCAAATTTTCATCTACATATCTTTCACTATCGCTCATATTGCTTTGGCCTCTATAGATTCTTCTAATTCATTCCATACATTCTTAAAATTGTAGTCATCATTTAGGATTGATCTGCCAAGATCACCGCGCCCATCAATTCGCTTCTGAAGGGCTTCCATTTTTTTTAGATATTGTCCTTGTTCTATTCTACGAACTCCAAGAAGCCGATGAACTACGGCGCCAAGGGGTTCCTTTAGATTTTTATGCCAGACTATCCACCTATACGTATCCTCATCCAGAAGGACAGGATATTTGTAATAGTATCTGGATAACTTTTTTGGTCTACCCATAGTAATTATGTTTTTATTAATAAAAATAGAAAAACTTTTGGGACTAAGAGCATTGACAAGTTGCAGCCGGGGCGTCAAACTTTTGTACTAGGAAAAAGCAGACTATGGCGTAAGGGGGCGTCTATCGCCCGCTTCCTCTGTGGCTCTAACATACACGAGCGGATGCGATAGGCCTTCTTACTATTTCTATGCAATGGCTGCGGCATATTGTCATCTAACTCAAAATAGTTTGTATGTTTTTATTTAGTGAAATGATGAAATGCTAACGGCGGCGGCGTCCTCTTCTTGTTCGTGCCCTACTTTTTGCGGCTACTGTTGACGGTGACGAAGATTTCGGCGCCGTAGGGGCAACTGCTGGCGAATATTTCACGGTAACTCTAGCAGGAGGCGGAGGAGTTCGTTTTCTATTTCGGGCCATGCTACTAAGACAGATTTCCCAAACGCTGCCTTATCTTGACTACTTTGCCAGCGTCTTTGTCAAATCCTATGAATTTGCGGCCGATCTTTAACGCTACAAGTCCGGTTGTCCCTGTGCCGGCAAATGGGTCCAGGACGGTGCCGCCCTCAGGACATGAGATACAGATACAGGATGCAATGATAGACTCGGGAAAGCCCGACTCGAACTCCCCCGGGTGAGGTATTTGGTAAGCCTCCGTAATAACTGAGGATAAGGAAAATAGGGAATTATTTTCGAAATAATAGCCGTATCTTGATGCCGTAAACATCATGATATAATCATAATTTCGAATAAATCTGTTAGAATCTTCGCGGCTTCTCTGTGCATCCTGTTGCGAGATAGCGCGATGCCAAATAATCTCTGATCTCTTGAGCCAATTTAGTTGACCTGTCATATGTAGCGCAAAGCGTTGGGGCATCTGCTCTAGCGTCCCATCCTGGTTATGAAAGTCGCCCATATGGACCCAGATAACGCCTCGGGGATGCATCACCCTCCGTACTTTCTCAAAGATGAATTGAAGACGCATTAGATCGGAGCCGGTCTTTGGTGGGTCAGGCGACGTAAAGAGGCAGTCTATTGTGCCGCCCTTTATACCGTCCAGAAGGTTTAGCGCATCGCCTAAAATTATTTCAGCGTCCATCGTCGATGCCATCGTTTAGGCCCTTCTTTATTTGTTCGAATATGTCGTTATTATTGTCGGCTCGGCTACCTAAAGCCACATAGCGCATTCTAGTAATGCAATGAAAGCAGATAATCATTGTAGGATCGGGGGGCTTTCTTAGCACAGAAACGGAGATTAGCATCCTCTTTTTGCAAAGGTCGCAAAGTGCGGGCTTGCCTATGTTTGTTTCAAAATCTACGTTGGACATCTTCTAACTAAATTATATTCTTCCTGTAAGCGCAAATTGGATGAAAATATTTAGTGCCGTGCGATTTGGACATTGAGATGCATGTCTCGCCGTTGTCAATTAAATTGCGGCACTCATAGCAAGGAAGCCCGGGCGGATAGTCTAGGCCATGTTCGCGCCGGTATTTCTCTGCCAAGTCCATAATGAGGGCATAATAAAATCCCCCGTCTCCGGTTCGGCGATTCGTGGGTTTGCCCTTTGGATTGATATTAACATGAGTGCGACAATATTTGACAATTTGGGCAATTATTTGGTTGCTCATTCTACTCTTTTTGAGATTCTTGCTCCATTGGATTTTCGTCATTACCTTATTGAGAAAGAAAGAATTTGGTCCTGAGGACGGTTGTACGACCTTTTGGGAAATGGGATCGATTGCCAACTCTAGGGGAGCGTTTTTCTGACTATTTTCTGGGTATATGTTAGTCATTTTTATTCATGAAATACGCTCGATTACGATGTCTAAGTGATGAGTGTTGGATATGTGCTTTTTCTGAAAGTGTTCGGCCTCGATCTTGTTTTTGGCAAAGACTTTATGATCGCATTCGTTGCAGACAATTTTGTAGGTCATAATTTAGGTTCGTTCTTTTTTTCATTCTTGGCTAATTTCTCTAAACTTTTGGACATTTCATCTAAAATATCTCGTATATCTCCAAATGTTTCACTGATTAGGCCCAATGCTTCTGTATTCTTTCCAACGTTATCATCCAGTAATTCGAGGGCTTGCAGCAGTGCATGAATACCTCCCCGGAAATCTTCGTCGTTGACCATGCCTAAGCCCAAGGATCTTCTTTTTTAAGATGTATGTCAACGATAGTAAACTCTGTGCTGCCGGTGCGTTCCATCCATTCGACAAATGCTTCTTTGGCATCCTCTATCGAAGAGCCTAATATTGTGCTGCGGACATTGGTAAGATGAATCTCGTACTCGTGCAGATTAAGTTTCTTCTTCATTGTTACTACCATTATGTTGATTTCTTCATTCTTGGAGTTCTCTTCCGGCCTGCTCTGATGTGATTGTGATAATCGAGTAATTCCCCTTGTGCATCCATTATTTTTAACATTTGCCGCCCCTTCCCCGTAATAGTGACATGGAATTTTGCCTGTCTCCCTTTATGGCGGCTGCTCATTTTATTGAGAAGCCAAGGGGCCATCTGAATTTTGATTAAACCGCTCTCTTGCATCTCGACAAGGATCCCGCGCGTATGGACGAATGTAGAGCGAATAAGAAAATGGACGTGAGAGGCATTAGTGCGGCCATGATCATGGAGTATTTTGAGTACGTTGTGTATTAGCGTCCGCCGGTCCCGTTTCGTCATTATTAATCATCGGTTTTGATGACATCCCTTAATGCGTCGGCTTTACCGGCCATCGGTCGTCCTAAGTCAATGCTCTCATTTACAATCGCTCTAAAATGTTCGAGACATACGTGATAAACAGTAAATTCTCTTTTTTCGTTGTATGAGCCGACCCTTTTCTCTGCATTCTCTTTGCATAATTTTTTGCGTCCTAGTCGGTCCTTTGCGACGATATACTCGCAATAATGAGTCATTATTATAATCTCATCTCTTCCGCGATCTCTTTGTCGGTCCAGTGCGCAAGGCGGGAGAATGTGATACGGTGAAATTCGATTGGGCCATACGCTTCTTGTATGCGCCTGGTTCGCAATTCATCAAGGGCAAGAGCGAGGCGCGACTTATGTCCCATATAGCCATTAACTTCGATTGCAATTTTGCGATCGCCTTTAACAGCATAGAGATCAACGCGATAACGGAGTTTGATTGTTTGGCCCCGGTAGTTTTTGAGAGTATAGGGAAATCTTCGTTCAATCGCGATAGACTTAAACCCATATTGTCTAAGCAGATTAGCCAACCGAATTTGATATCTGATGTGTCTTTCACTGCGCCGGTCCCTCCAGCGTCTGCTTGTCTTTGCCCTTGTCGTCTTTGTCTTTTTGCTCGGTGGCCGCTTCGTGTGCCCGATCTCTTTGCCACTGGTCAACTTTTTCATTGAGGGCCATTAACTTATCACTGGATTGAATAACTTTGTCCATTTTATCATGATATTTTTCTTGTAATTGATGTAATTCCATTTCGAAATTTCCTCGTTCCATTTCTAATTCGTAGATGCGTTTGTCTTTGTCATCGCAAAGTTTGAGGGCCTCATCTAGATGCGCTTTGAGTTTCTTGATAAGAATTCGTTGCGATTGAGATCGAGTTCCTTTTTCTTTATTACTACTAGTCATTCTTGTTCTTGGTCCTCTTTGAGGATTAAATCGGTAACTTTACCGTCGGCTTGAGTTTGGAATATTAATTTTTGCCAGGGCTTATTATTATCGACTGCATGATCTCGGGCTTTTCTCAATTTCACAAAAAAGGGAAGAGCGTCGATCGCATGTACCCAGATCTCTTTTGGCGCTTCATTCGATGCGCGAATTAATTCGCCGGCCTTCTTAAATTCTAGTCGTTTGGTCTCTATCTCTTCGAGTTCTTGGACTCGGTTGTTTAATATCCTCGCGCGTTCTTCGCATGGTAACTTTTCGAATTCTTGCTGTTCACTCATCGCCATAGAATTCTGAGGGCACTATTATTTCATCTTCCTCTTCGACGTCTAATTGTGTGGGTTCGCCGCTATCATTGTCGTATTCTGTTACAGTGATTGTATGCTCGCAGGATTTTTTACAGAGATAACACACATCTGTTTTTCGTTTGTGTATGCAGATATCGCATAGTGTTACCCGCTCGGGTAATTCGTCGTTGACTTCGTACCATCCGCCAAGTAACTTGTCACAGTTGAGGCAATGCATCCTTTTCCATCCATGCGATGACGAAGCACTCTTTTTCTGTAGACTACCATTGGGCGCCAGAAGGGATAAGCGTCGGATCATTTCTTTCATCTCGCCCTCAATTTGCATTACTTGCCTGACATATTCCTGATTTTGCATCTCTCGACCGATGATGATCTCGTTTGTATGATTTACTAGGTCCAGCATTCCATTATTGTTATTTGGTATCGCGATTAGTTGGCGCTTTTCAGGTTCTTGTGAAATGATTTTTTTCGTGTCATCTTTGATTCTCTGCGCGACGGGGCGATGATGCTGCCTTTGTGGTTGTGGGGGTTGTTCTAGGCGCCTAGCATGTTGATGGTTCGCCATTTTATATTTGTCCGGTAGGGAACTAACGGCAAATCCTCCATTGATGAATTCTTTTAATTTATTTGAGATTTCAGCGGAGATAGTATGCGTTGGCATGCCTGCGGCTTCCAATTTCTCAGCGGTTTCGATTACGATTTCCCTTTTGCGCCCATAATAAAGGTGGGCGTCTTTACACTCATTTAGAGCCCATTTTATTATCGAGGCGATCTTTGCGTCGATTTCAGCGATTTGTTGCTGCTGCGTTGTTGTTGTTGTTGTTGTTGTTGTCATTCTATTCATCACTTAGTCGCTTTATCGAGCAATTTCATGCGGTCATCTATTGCAGTCTCAAGCCATGTGAGCCAATTGTACTGTTGTGTTCGTTCCTCTTTTGAGATAGTTGCGATATATTCTTTGAATTCGTCCCTTGTTGGTTTAATAAAGTCCAGCATTATATCATCAGTGTGTAGGGGCATATGACTCTGACCGGTCAACTCGGTCCATAATCTCGATATGGCCCCATTGATTGAACCGTATTTGAAATATGCGCTCTCTCTTTTTTGTTGCTTAGTGGGTTGGAATTCTTTCAATTTGCGCCTCTTCTTTTCCTTAATTTCCGATACCCTGAATTTTACGATATCTTTCTTTTCGGTGACTTTGGCCCTCTCAATTTCCTTATTAATATCAGCGAGATCTTGGACAACTTCTTTTTGTGCTTGGGGTCTATTTCTCAGTCCTTCAGTAACTAGTACTTTGCGATCGCCTTTAGGTAGATCGACGCGTTTAACTTCGTTGCGCACATCTTTGTTTACCCATACGACATAGCCGAGCCATTCATATTGTGTCATTCTTGGAATGCCTAGTTTTTTGTGTAAGTCTAGAAATCTTGCATATTCTTCAGGGTTTTGTCTGCCGAGTTCTCTACTTATGTCATTTGCATTTGTCGGAAAAGCGCCCGGATTCCGGGCGCCTTTTTGTCTCCGTTGTCTCAACGTATTCAGATAACTAATTGCATGTTCAGGGTCTACGTTTCCAGTTCGATAGTATTCTGCTAATCCCTCGCCTTTCTCTTCAGGCTCTAAGTCCTTTCTATGGATGTTTGCGATTAATGATCTTTTGAGTATCTCTGGCTCAGCATTCTCACCTTGGTAGACCATTGCCGGAATTCTGTGCAGACCTAAGAATTTAGCCGCCCGGAGCCTTCTGCCCCCGTCAACGACTTCAAATCTTCCGGCTCCCAGTTGGAGCACGTAGATAGGTTGCAAAATTCCCAGTGTGCGAATTGATTCGACTAGACTTGTGAATTTGTCAGTTTCGGCCTCCTCCTGTTCAAGTTGTTCCTTGTGATACTGCTCTTTTTCTCTACGTAACTCGAATCGACTTGTCTCAATATATCGCAGGTCGGGCTCAAGATATCTGTTTTCCAATGTTGCTGCTGTCATTGTGATTATTAAGACACCCCCGCCGAGTCTTTTCTGGAACTCTTCTGGTTAGCGTGACTTTTGCGTTTCATTACGATGACCATGTTTTGATCATATTCTATCTGTTGCCTGTATTTTTCCAGTTCGTGCCTTAATTTGCGCGCCCCGGCTGCTCTTACCTCTTCAAGACTGGCGATAGATTTGGTTATTCCATCAATGACTTGCTGCATTCTGTGGATTACCTCTTTGATTGTATTACCATAGATCAGAACAAGGTAATAGCGTACCAAAGCGACACTACTCTCAGATTTTTCTTCGTCCTCGTCTACGTATGGAATACTATACACTTTCGCGAACGGATATTTTTCTTTGTATCCATTTTGATTAAGCATTCGTACTGTTGTGTTGAGATTTCTCTTGCCATCTTCTGAGGGTAATCCAGTTCTAGGATCAGTGTGTTGGGGCATGATTCCCGCAATTATTTCCAATTTTGAAAATGGGCCTTTATTGCTCTGGGTAATCATCAGAACTCGCTTGTATCTTGGCAGATCATGGAATCTATGATTGATCCGTCTTACTATTTCGACTTTATGCCGTTCGAAGGCACGCACTACTTTGTAGGATTTAGGTCGTCCTGTCATTCAAATTATCCCTTTTATCCTATGGCCACTATTGGCTTATCCCGTTGGGATATTCGTTGCCTTCATATTCGTAGTCTCGTGGATCCTCCGTTGGCGGAGCATTGACTGCGGACATGATTGCGTCTAACTTTACGTGTATCCCTTTAAGTAACGCTTCGATCTTTGGTGCTGGGAATGATTCTTGATTTTGTGGTACGATATTGGTACTTTCTTTTGAATTTCGATGTCTATGTGGCGTGACTTTATCTACTTCAATTCGAACGGGAAAGCCTTGCGAAGTCTTGCCCTTCAAATAAACTTGGACACCGGGTACGCCGTGTTTTTTGCATGTAAAGCATTCAAAGGTTCTGTCGGATATTTTGGGCTCCTGGTTAGTGCTCAAGCGCTAATAAGCGCCCCCTTGTCATTTATATTGAGGGCTTGGATCAAGATCTTTCGAAGAAAAGCAGATCTCGGTACATCGCCCCGTTGCTTATCGATCTTGTGGATCATTGCTCGATCCATCATGATCGTTATTGGTTTTTTCATTTCCAATTTTGTAATATCTATTAGTTCTATTGGCTATATTAGTGTTCCTAGCCCTATGGGAGAGGGAGGGGGAAGAGACTGTTAGCGTTATTGCTAGTTCTTTAGCAAAGTGACTGCGTTAGGGCGTTAATGTCAATTCCTATAGGTTATCAAGACCCATCAGGGGCTTGGAAGAAAATAGGCGACGTGCCTATTCCGCAGGCGCCAACAGCGCCAACAGCGCCGCCAACAGAACCGACAGCACCAACCCCGGCGCCTCAGCCAACGAAAGATAAATGGGGCATACAAATGCTGAATCCATCAATTCAGACGGCGGGCAAAAAGCGAGAGTGGTATCTTAATGAAACAAAAGCAGTAGACGGACAATTTTATAGAAAATCGGGGACAATTGTAGGGCCTCAGAGTGATGGCTCGTACTCATGTGATGGCGCTGTTCGCCTCTATGTGCAAAGTCCTGATCCATTGCCAATGTGGAAGAACTGCGAAATTACCGGCTATTATAAAATTGATGTGGGGGGAGCAGTGAGAGAAGCGATCCAGCATTATACAGGCGGGGGGATTCACACAAATACCAATTACAAAGCAGACGATGGAAGTTCAAAGCCTGGCAATCCGATGGGTACGAAATTATCTTGCCGAATTTACGCCAACGGAGATGTACTGTCGGCAAAAGAGATCGGGCATAGTGTGTATGCTGGGTATAGAGGTTCAAAGAATGATGCAGTGCCCGACTTGGTCTCGCCCCGTAGGTGGTTTGGATGGAAATGTGTGTTTAATCAATATACTAAGAATGGAAAAGAGTGCCGCAAGTTAGAGGGATATATTGACGACAATGCGCAGGATAGCAGTGGAAAATGCACGCCTAAGAATAATTGGAAATTGATGACAAGTGCAGTCGATGAGGGTGATTGGAATAATTATGACCAGACGAAATTTGATGCATTGGTAGCGCAGGGCGCTCTTACAAAGACGGGCCTTACAGCGACGCAACTAAAGAATATGATAATAACGTGGTACGGACATCCAAACTTTCTGAGGTATAACAGACCGATAGCGAATTGTGCCTCCTTTAGGTGGGATAATCTGACGGTTCGATTCAAGTATCTGTCAGCGAGGGAGATTGTACCGGGAGCCTAATCAACTCCCGATCCTCAAACTTCCGGCACTGACAATAATCATTAGTATTTTCGTGCATACAACAATGTCTAATCATATCTATGTCTGTATAATGTAATGAATCAGGATGTCCGCAGTTTTTACAGTTAGTCATGGTCATGGAAGATCCATTGATAGTCCTTTGTCAGTTATAATCCCGTTATTATGCATTCTACGAGTCCTTATACTACCGATAAGAAAGTCTTCAAAGTCTACCGCGTCTATCCTTAGTGTCTTTCCTAGAACATTCTTAATGATAATGTGATCTATTTCGCAGGTATCTATGTCTAGTATACCTATTCTTCTATTTTTTATTTCTAGTATTTCTTCTTTCTCAGTCATGTTCCTATCTCTCTATTCATTACGTCCGAAATGATACGCAATATTGGACTGTATCGGTGTATGTCCTCGGTTGGTTTGATAAATCGCGCTATCTCATTTTCAATCCAGCGAAGAGTGTATATGTCTAAGTTGTCGCCTTTCGTTCTACCGCTATCCAGATCACAATAGTATTTTTTCTTCTTCCTAGTAGTCATGGCCAAGGGGTCCCCGAATTGGATGCACAATCGTATTGTTTAATTCCACAGTGCTCCCCCTTACGCCTGGATTGATGGCTACGGGATGCCCGTCTCTTTGATTGGCGATATCAACCACATTATTGATAATTTCATTGTTTGTTGTATTCTTTAATACTCGAATACCGCTTCTTTCATAATCCTCTATCCTGTTGCCCTCTACAGTATTCAGCGATGCGTTGGCTTTGAGGTCTATGCCGTCTTTAACTAGTCTGAGATGATTATCTTTTATCAAATTTGAATGGCTCTCGGAGACGGATATGCCTGAGTGATTGGATCCATACACTGTATTGCCAATGACTACTGAATCGTTTGTATTTCGTGATAGCATGATCTGCCCCTTGCCATTATCATGAACCGTGTTGGCTGCAATCGTTATATTTTTGCAATCTAAAGAACAAATTATTCCAAATGCTGGGTTGTTATAGACAGTATTGTTTCTGAATATCATATCTGTACTACCGGTATGTGGGTCGATTCCGTAACGCGCTGAGTTTGCGACAATGTTATTCTCCATTACAATGTTTGAAAAGTTTTTGGTAAAGAGGCCGTCGAACATTTGTGTAAAATTGTTGTTGCGAATTATATGCGTCTGCGGTTGGCGATTGGGAAGGCTATCATAATAGACTAGGCCATTGGGTTCGGCTGTCCCATTCTCATGATATCCAAGTGCTATGAGTGTTGAATTTGTTATGCTAGTGTCGGAGTCGGGTCTTTGTATGAATATGTAGCCGCGATGATTTGGGTATTCGATTGGACCCTGGCTTGTATTATTCCAACTTGTGACGGTGACATTATTAAGGTGAATTGTGCCTCCTGCGACAATAATTGCGTTGTCGCCTAAGATTCGCAGTTCAGTATCTTCTAGGGTAAATGTCTCGCCCTTGGAGATTATCTTGTCGTTATAAAGATAGTCGACGGCTCCCAAGACATATGTGGCTAGTGCGGTGAGTAGGACGAATGCGAGGAAGATACTGACGACGCAGAGAGTTAGATCTGTGATATTCATTTCGATGCTAAGAGAAGCCCTTTGATACTCTCGTCGGGGATGAGTGTGTTTACAAATTCTTCTTTGTTCTCCTCTGGCACGCTATCGACTGCGCTATCCACGGCCATTAATCTCCAAGATAGATCCGTTGCTCTCTGTCCTAGATTTAGAATTGTGGTAAAAATTTGACCCAATGCTGTAATCTTGAAGCGCTGCTGTCCTGTTTTTGCTGGTCGTATGAGATTGGCTTCTCTGAGTCGCGCGATCCTAGAATAGTATCGCCTTGGCGTCTCAAAGTCCTTCATTTTAACGGGTTTGTGTTTGGCTATCTTTTGAAACATATCGACGCATTTCTCATCTGATAATACAGAAAAAATTTCGCAGATGTGCATCTGTCCGTTTTCTTTGTCACATGTTTTGATCTTTGGTGACATTGCTATCGTTGCCATCTCTATTTCGGCACTCGCTCAAGAACACGCAGGTATTCGATTGATTCCATCATACTCACAAATTCGTCGTCTTCAAGAAAATACAACGTTTCTTGGGGTTCGGCAAGATGCCTTTTATTATTATGATTATTAGTTTCTTCAATTGCATACATTTTGTTTAATTCGTCTCCCAGATGATACAGGCATAGATGTGTTTGCATGTTTCTTGCCGGTGTTCAAAATCGGGGCAATCGCATGTAACCGTTCCATCACTTTTTTCTAGTACGTTATAGTATAGATCTTTGAACCGTTCGCTTTCAACCTTCCACAGTTGGGCACCGGTTGTTTTTGGAATCTTGCGTATGTGGGAAGTGGCTGCGATGAGCCAGCCACGCCCATATCTGGATTGATTCTTAGTATGCTCCATATTTCTCACTCACTCAGTCACTGCTCTGCTAATATCTCATCTACTACCTGATTCAATTCGGCCATTGATGCATCGAGTTCCTGATTTGCCTGCTCAACTTCTTGCTGTGCCTTTTGAACTTCAACACTTGCGACCTGATAGTTATGCAACCCTATGGCACCTAAAATAATTCCAAAGGCTAGCATTGCAATTCCGCTTATTAGTTTCATATTCATTTCTTACTTACTATTTCTCACTAGTCTAATGCTACCTATATGTGTTATGTTTAGGTATGTATAAATATGTCTCGTTATATTGTATCGATATGACTAGAATCGTTATAGCAGTCGACACTGAAACAAGGGAAATGTTGAAAAGCCTTGGAAGTAAGGGCGAAAGTTATGATCAAATTATTCGGCGTTTAATCGCTGAGAGACGTAAAAAGAAATGACCAAACAATTTAAACTGATAAAGCAGCAGGCGTTTAGACGGGATAACTATACATGCCAAAGGTGTTTTGATGAAACGAAAAAAGTAGAGATTCATCATATTATTCCAAGAAGATCAGGCGGCTCTGATGAATTGGATAATCTAATTACATATTGTAGAAAGTGCCACAAGATTATCGAGCCATCGCATATTATAAGGCGCTTATCTATTATTGCCCAAATGGATTTAATTATTAAAGTCTCGGACCTAAATCATACCCGTCTCCAAGAAATAGGCCGCATGACCGATACAATGGATGATGTGGTTGGGCAATTGCTAGATTGGTGGGACAGTACGCATAAGGAGGCGGCGAAGAGAAAATGAAGTCTGTTAGATTATAAATTGCGGTGTGCCAGTTTTGGACACAACGGAATGAATAAAGAATACGTAATTTTTAGTCTGCTGCTATTGCTATGCGCGACGGCAGCAGCAGCGACAGCAACAATAACAAATGCAAATGTGAAAGCCTCAACTCTAAGCCTCGAAGCCCCTCCGCCTCAGCCGTTGCCAATGAATGGTACATCTATCCAATTAACTGGCGATGAATCTGATCGAGACATAAACATCGATCCGACTGCTGAATTGCCCGCAAATAGGACGCAGACAATTAGCACCCAATTGGCGACTGATTTAGATATTAACGAATTCCCGCCCGTCGGTGTTAGTGTGATTATTCAGAATGACACGATAACGGTTACGAATCAGACGGTGACTATAGGGGAACCCGCTAATACTGCTCCCGCTCCCGCTTCCGCTTCAGAGTCGGATTCTTCAGGCGACGGCGATAGCGATAGTGATGGCGATGGCGATGGCGATAGTGACGACGAAAGTGATTAGGGATAAGAAGAAGAACAAATAAATCGCTCTCTTTTCTATATTATATTGCGCTAGGCTCTCTAGGGGCATGATAATGGGTACAATCAGGTTGATCAGGGCTTGGATTGCGTTCGAATTCTTCAAGTGCGGGGCCCCTAGCGCATTATACTATTATTGCGCTTTTATTTCTTGGGCTCGATAGTTTTATTCATATTACTATAGATTCTAAGGTAATTACTCACTAAATCTTTTTATTCTTTCATGCTTACAATACTACTACTAATAGGAATATAGAGCATAGATGGCGAAAAAGAAACAGGCGCTTCAGGCCGGCTACAAAGATCTGGCTCTTCATCGATATTACAGTATCTGTCGGCGCTGCGTCAACTGCGCAATTATCTACCCGCTCGCTTCATCCAATGATACAAGACTTTGCAGCAAGTGCAGAGTAGAGTCATTGGCGTGGCCTATGAAGTATGAGCGAGAGTCTTTAGTTTAATTTGTTACGAAAGGGTTAGGCCCATCATAGCCCTGCAGACTTTATCGGCTAGTGGTAAGCCATAGCCATATCGATTATCGCGGTCTGTTGTAAATTTGCCCAATTTATCGACTGCCATTCGAAACGCTCCGCCGACTACTTTATTCTTCTTGACACCGGCGCCATAGGGAGGGCAGCCTGTATCTTTAAACACAGATAAAGCGAGGGCTGCAATTCCTGAGGCGTGGGGCGTTGCCATTGATGTGCCATCTAGCATTCTGTATAGGTTGCCATTTGCCGTTGACCAGATATCTCGACCGGGACAAGTGAAATCAGTATTAACGCCCGAATTACTAGTTGCGGATAGATCGTTTGTTGTGGCAATATTTGAAATTCCAATTGTTCCGTAGGCATTACTCATGAAAGAGTTTGCGGTTGGATTACCTTCGTTTCCCAGTGCTGCCATGTATATTATGCCCTTATTATCATGTCCATCTCTCACTGATGCCTGAATTGTATCGGGCCCTGGCGTCGTTGGGGCTACGTTTGGTGCTGCGATTGAATTATTGACTATGGGCGCGTTATTGGTTTTCGCATACTCTAATGCTTCAAGCCAGTCAGTCCATGCAAAGGCGGCATTGGCGTCTCCTCCTCGCAGATTCCAGAGCAACGCATTTGGTGCCACTCCGACGAATCCCTCAGTATTATCGGCCATTGCAATCGTGCCGGCGACATGAGTACCATGCTGGACGGGATCTTGAGCCTTGAAGCCTGTTGCTGCTGTGAAATTCTGGTTAATTTTTGTACATGTCCTAAGTTCGGGATGATCGGGATCGGATCCTGTATCAATGACTGCGACTATTACGCCGTCGCCCTTTTTTTTTGTAATGTCCCATGCCTGTTTTGCTCGAACCTTGGTATATCCCCACGGGATTGTTTGCTGTCCCTGTGTCGCGCCGGGTTGTGAATAGGCATAGGCCACGCCGTCGGGGGCGACATATTCTATATTAGGATCCTTTCTTAATCGCTCGACCTGATCGGGTGTTAGCCGGGCAATGATAACGGGAACATAGTAATTGTTGATGTCTGTGACCGTAGACAAACCTTTGACGTTTTCTATGGGGTCAGTCATGTGGCTTCCCGTAAACCGATTGAGATCAAAGATATCTTTGGTATCATGGAGCCCCATCGCTGAACGGAATAATTCGAATTTATCGTCTCGTTTGTTTCGACGTTTATCTTTGGGTTTGAATTTTATGAAATATTTCGGCGCTGATTCATCTATTTTAACCAATTATTCTGGTTCTTCCCCCTGGATTCCTCCCTGTCTTCGACTATTAGCCGATGCTGCTTCTTCGATACATGTCTTGCATCGAATTGCGATTCCTTGCTCTGACTTTCTCTTGAAAAAGCGAGCCGGTACTTCGACATTGCGACTGCAGTCAGCGCAGGGAATGTCGATTAGCCTATTGGGGTCGGTGTCATTGACCCCATCGTCGTCAATATTAGCATACGTCATTGAGATAATTCATCCACGCCCCTTTAAAATTGGCTTGACAGGTTGCACAAGCGCCATGTTCATAAAGCCAGTACGAAAGATCGTCAAATGTTTTCTCGGTTGCGTCGGTATTTGCTGGAAAGTCATTCCATTTTCCATTGAGATCAAAGGCTAATTGATGCCAGGGATGTACGTGTATGTTT
>Ga0081455_10000323_pt1 | contig 62637 bp, 64 predicted proteins | sample TabmetS3T2R1_FD_70207 | JGI IMG/M metagenome (GOLD analysis project Ga0081455, IMG submission 70207) | Tabebuia heterophylla rhizosphere microbial communities from the University of Puerto Rico - S3T2R1 | ecosystem: Host-associated > Plants > Roots > Rhizosphere ...
GGCGGGCGTGGAGTTCCTGCTGCTCGGACCGGTGCAGGTCTTCGACGGGGCCCGGCGGGTGGCGATCGGCGGGGCGCAGCCGGAGAAGGCGCTGGTCGCGCTGGTGTTGGCCCGGGGGCGCGTGGTCGCGGCCGGGGGGTTGGTCGAGGTGCTGTGGGACGGGCAGCCGCCGCCGACCGCGAGCCACCAGGTGCACAAGATCATTGCCGGGTTGCGGCGGCGGTTGCCGGGGTTGATCGCGACCGACGGGCCGGGGTACCGGATCGCCGTGGAGCTGTGCGGGACGGATGTGGAGCGGTTCGGCCGGCTGTCGGGCGTACGGACCGCGGCGAGCCTGGAGGCCGCGCTCGCGCTGTGGCGGGGGCCGGCGCTCGCGGGGGTGGACAGCCGGGTGCTGCGGGCGGATGCCGCGGCGCTGGAGGAGCAGCGGCTGGCGGTGGTGGAGGCGCTGGCCGAGCTGCGGTTGGCGGCCGGGGAGGCGGCGGCCGTGGTTGCCGAGCTGCCGGCGCTGGTGGCCGCGCACCCGCTGCGGGAGGGGCTGCGGCGGCACCTGATGCTGGCGCTGTACCGGTCCGGCCGGCAGGCGGAGGCGCTGGAGGTGTACGCCCAGGCCCGCGCCCTGTACGCCGAGGAGCTGGGCCTCGATCCGGGGCCGGAGCTGGCCGCCTTGCAGCAGCAGGTGTTGCGGGCCGATCCGGCACTGCGCGGGCCGGCCGCCGCGGTGCGGGGCGCGCTGCCGTACGACCTGCCGGACTTCGCCGGGCGCTCCGGTGACCTGCGGCGGTTGGTGGCGGCGGGCGGGGCGGTGGTGATCAGCGCCATCGACGGGATGGCGGGCATCGGCAAGACGGCGCTGGCCGTGCACGCCGCGCACCGGCTGGCCGAGCGGTACCCGGACGGGCAGCTGTTCTGCGACCTGCACGCGCACACCCCCGGCACCGCGCCGCTCACCTCGGAGGCGGCGCTGGAGCGGCTGCTGCGGATGCTGGGCGTACCGCCCGAGGCCATCCCGGACGGGCTGGAGGAGCGCGCCGCGCTGTGGCGGGCGGAGCTGGCCGGCCGCCGGGTGCTGGTGGTGCTCGACAACGCGGCCAGCGCGGCGCAGGTGCGGCCGCTGCTGCCGGGCACCCGCTCGTGCCTGGCGCTGATCACCAGCCGGCGGCGGCTGGGCAGCCTGGACGGGGCGAGCGTGCTGTCGCTGGACGTGCTGCCGCCGGCCGAGGCGCTGGAGCTGTTCGCCGCGGTCGTGGGCGCCGCGCGCGCCGCCGCCGAGCCGGCCGCCGCGGCCGAGGTCGCCGCGCTGTGCGGCCACCTCCCGCTGGCCATCCGGATCGCCGCCACCCGGCTCGCGCACCGTCCACAGTGGACGATCGCGTCGCTGGCGGCGCGGCTGCGGGAGCGTACCGACCTGCTTGCCGAACTGCGCGTCGAGGACCGCGGTGTCGGCGCCGCCTTCGAGGTCTCCTACGGGCAGCTCCCGCCCGCGCAGCAGGAGATGTTCCGCCTGCTGGGCCGGCACCCGGCCGCCGACTTCGACGTGCTGGCCGCCGCCGCGCTGGCCGGGACCGACCCGCTGGCGGCGGAGGACCTGCTGGAGGCGCTGGTCGACGCGCACCTGCTGCGCGCCACCGCGGCCGGCCGCTACACCTTCCACGACCTGCTCCGCGAGTACGCCCGGAGCCTGGCGCCGGGCGGCACCGACGGCCTGTACGACTACTACCTGGCCGCCACCTGCGCCGCGACCGCCCGCATCGCCCGCGACGGCACCCGGTTCGAGGCCGCGCTCGCCCACCCGCCGGCGTACCTGCCCGACCTGCCGGACCTGGACGCGGCGATGGCCTGGCTGGTCGCCGAGCACGCCACCCTGGTCCCGGTCGCGCTGGCCAGCGGCGACTGGCAACTGGCCTACGTGCTGCGCACGTTCTTCGAGCTGCGCGGCCACTTCGCCGACTGGCGGGCCACCCACGAGCACGCGCTGGCCCACGCCGACCAGCGCGGTACGGCGATGCTGCGGGTGAACCTGGGTGCGCTGGCGATGTGGACCGGCCGCGGCGAGGAGGCCATGGCGCACTTCCACCGGGCGCTGGCGGTGCGGCCGATCGAGCCGCGGGTGGAGGCCGCCGCGCTCACCAGCCTCGGCATGATCGCGCACCTGCTGCACCGCGACCTGGAGGCCGCCGGCTACCTGCGCCGCGCGCTGGCGATCGAGCACGGCGACGCCCGTACGGTCGCCCTCGGCTGGAACAACCTCGCGCTCACCGAGGGCCGGCTGGGCCTGGCCGGACCCGCGCTGGACCACCACCGGCACGCGCTGGCCGTGGCCCGCGGGTCGGGCAGCGCCTCGGCGGAGCGGGCCATCCTGCTCGGCCTCGGCGAGACCTCGCTGCGGCTGGGCCGGCCGGCCGCGGTGGCGTTCCGGCAGGCGCTGGAGCAGGCCCGGGCCGGCCGGTTCCGGATGCAGGAGGCGCTGGCGCTGGACGGGCTGGCGCACGCGACCGGCGATACCGGGTACTGGCGCGCGGCGCTGGCCATCCTGACCGATCTCGGTGTGCCGCAGGCGGATCTGGTACGCCAGCACCTGGCCGACCCGGCCGGGCGCAGCTGCGACCTGTGCCGGGCGGCGTCCACTGTGGACGTGCCGGGGGAGCTGTCCACAGTGGACGCCCGCTGAGCGGGACCGGTCAGGCCGGCAGCAGGTGCACGTTGTCGATGGCGACCGACCACCGGCCGTGTTCGAACACCAGGCCCATGCTCACCGCGAAGTGCCGGTCGACGCCGATGTCCGGGCGCAGCAGGTGGGTGTCCAGGATCGCGATGCCGGAGCCGCAGCCGTACACGGTCTCGGACAGGATCTGGTAGGTCCAGCTCCAGCCGGGCACCGCGAAGCTCTGCCGGGCGGTGGCCATGATGGCGTCGCGGCCGTAGGTGGTGTTGCCGTCCTGCCAGAACAGCATCCGCGGGTTCAGGATCGCCTCGTACCGGTCGGCGTCCTTGGCGTTGTAGGCGTTGTTGTCCTCGTGCACCGCGGCGTCGAAGCCGCGCTTGCACCACTCCAGCAGCCAGTTGGTGGCGTGCACGGCGGTGGCGCCGGTCGCGGCGGGCTGCGCGGAGGCCACGGCCGGCACCGCGATGCTGGCGCCGATGGCCAGGGCTGTTCCGGCCAGCGCGGCAAGGTACTTGCGCATCGGGTTCCCCTCCTCAGGGTCGGGTGTCTGCGTACCCACCCGACCCTGCCGGGGCCGGCTCCCCGCCGGCTTCCCGCGCGCTACCCGCGGGCCGCGGCGACCACCACCTCGGTCTGCCGCGGCGCCACCTTCTCGAACCGCTCGACGAAGGTGTCCAGCACGCTGTCGATCGCGTACCCGACGAAGAAGACCGAGGCCACCGAGACCTTGCCCTGTACGACCAGGAACACCCCGGCGGTCACCGGCACCACGAAGCTGTAGAACAGCAGCGCGCTCTCGTTCACGTGGATCCAGGTCAGCACGTTGCCCAGCGCGGTGAACGTACGGGCGCCGTTCGCGCTGGCCGTGCGCTGCTGCTTCAGCGCGGCGATGCCGATGTGCAGCACCGCCCCGGCGTAGGCGACCAGGATGCCCCGGACGAAGTCGCCGCCGCGCAGCTCCGGCTTGGCGGCCAGGTCGAGCCAGCCCATCCAGTGCCGGCTCTGGCTGGCGATGAGGACCATCAGCGTGCCGAGCGCCAGCACCATGCCGACCGAGGCCCACTGCCGCAGCGGGCGCGGGTCGGCCCGGACGACCGTGCCGCCGGCCAGGTCGACCACGCCCTCGACGGTCTTCGGGTGCCGGCTCATCCACTCCAGGATCTGGCTGGCCATCGCGTGGTCGGGCAGCTCGTCGGCGAACTCGTCGTAGAAGCTCAGCCGGCCGCCGACCCGCAGCGTCTCCAGGTTCTGGTTGACCCGGGCCGGCACGGTCAGGAAGGCGATCTCCAGGATGCAGGCGCGCAGGTCGCCGCGCAGGTCTGTGGTGGCGCCGCCCTCGGCGCGGGCGTCCCAGCCGCGACAGTACGCGGCCCACAGGTTGTCGATGCGGATGACCGAGTCCGAGCACCACGAGGCCAGTGCCGGGTCCTCGTCCACGATCGCGGTCGCGGCGGCCAGCCGGGTGTCGACGCCGGCGCGCTCGGTGCCCACGACGGTCACCAGCTCGTTCTCGCGGCCCGGCCGGTCGGCGTCGCTCGCGCTCTCGTAGGCCGCGATCAGCCGGTCGATCGAGGTCAGCTCCTCGCGGATGTCCCGGAGCTTGGCCAGCAGCCGCAGTCCGGAGTCCGGGTTGGCCATGGTGTCTGTTTCTCCTCATCCGGCGTACGGCGCCCAGGATGGCCCGCCTCAGCCGCTAACGGAGCGCAATGAACCAACTGCGCCCCAACGGGCAATCCGTCCTACACCAATAAGGACGAACTACTCAGAGCGTATCGAGGTGGTACGACAGAACCGCGGCCAGCCGGTCGGGGGGCCACTGCTCGGGGCGCAGCCCGTAGTGCAGGACCAGCCCGTCGACCAGCGCGTACGTCTGCTCGGTGGCCAGGTCCGGGTCGGGGCCGCCGAGCCGGCGCAGGTGCCGGTGGATGAGGTCGCGGGTCTGGTCGTACACGCGGGCGTTGAGCGAGCGCAGCGCGGGGTCGGCGATGACGCGGCCGACGAAGGCGAGCCAGATCTCGTGCTCGGTGCGGGTGTCCGGGGTGAGCGGCAGCAGTTGGCGCAGCACCTGCTCCAGGTCGGCCCGGGCCTCGCCGGTGGGCCGCAGCCCGGCCAGCCGCTCGCGCAGCCGGCGCTCCACCTCGGCGAGGGAGAAGGCCAGCAGCTCGGCCTGGGTGCTGAAGTAGTGCCGCAGCGACCCCATGGACAGCCCCGCCTCGGCGGCCACGGCCCGGACCGACACGTGCTCGATGCCGTCCCGCCGCACGATGCGGAACACCGCGTCCACGAGCTGGGCGCGGCGGCGGGCGTGGGTGTCCGGGTCGGCGGTACGGGCCATCGGGGATGTTTGTAGCACAGCCGTGCTATTCCTAGCACAGTCGTGCTAGCTTCGATCGCATGCTCATCCTGATCGTGGCCTGCGAGATCGGCTTCTGGGCGCTGCTGGCCGCCGGCCTGCTCGCGCGGTACGTGCTGCGCTGGCGGCGGGTCAGCGGTGCGCTGCTGCTCGGCGCGCCGGCGGTCGACCTGGTGCTGCTGGTCGCCGCGGTGCTGCGGTTGCGCGGCGGCGACCACCTGCGCGCGGTGGACGGCCTGGCCGCGGTCTACCTCGGCATCTCGGTGGCGTACGGGTCGGTGCTGCTGCGCTGGGCCGACGAGCGGTTCGCGCACCGGTTCGCCGGCGGCCCGGCCCCCACCGCGTACCGGGAGCCGGCGGCGTACGCGCGGCGGCAGCGGGAGCTGTGGCTGCGGCACCTGCTGGCCTTCGCCGCCGGCTCCGCGCTGCTGCTGACCGGCGCCGTGTTCGCCGCCGACGCCGCGGACGTACGCACCCTGCTCGGCTGGATCCCGCGCTGGGCCGTGGTGCTGGCGATCGACTTCGTGTGGAGCTTCAGCTACACCGTCTGGCCGCGGCGCGAGCCCGCCCGGCGCCGCGCCGCCGCCGGCTGCGGTGACGCCCCGGCCCGGTAGAGGGGCCCGCGGCGTCCGTAGGCTGCGGTACGTGGTGCTCAGCCTGGTCGGCGCGGTCGCGGCGGCGGTCTGCTTCGGGCTGGCCTCGGTGCTGCAGGCGATGGCGGCGCGGTCGGTCGGCGGCGGCGGAGCGGTCGACCCGCGGCTGCTGGTCCGGGTGCTGGGCCAGTGGCGGTACGTGGCCGGCATCGGGCTGGACCTGCTCGGCTTCGCCGCGGAGCTGGCGGCGCTGCGCGGGCTGCCGCTGTTCGTGGTGCAGGCGGCGGTCGCGGCCAACCTCGCGGTCACCGCCGTCGCCGCGGCGGTGCTGATCGGCGCCGACCTGGCACCCCGGGAATGGCTCGCGGTCGGCGCGGTGTGCCTGGGGCTGGCGATGCTGGGCCTGTCCGCGGGCGCCGAGAGCCCGGCTCGTACGGGCCTGGCCTTCCGGATCGGGCTGCTCGGCGCGGTCGCGGCCATCGCGGTCACCGCGCTGGCGACCCGCCGGCTGCCCGCCGCGCTACGCCCGCCCCCGCTCGGCCTGCTCGCCGGTCTCGCCTTCGGGGTGGTCGCGCTGTCGGCCCGGGTGCTGCCCGACCTCGCGCCGCTGGCCCTGGTCGCCGACCCGGCGGCGTACGCGCTGGCCGCGGGCGGGGCGCTCGGGCTGCTGCTGTTCACCTCGGCCCTGCAGGCCGGCGCCGTCACCGCCGTGACCGCGGGCATGGTGCTCGGCGAAACCCTCGCGCCGGCCCTGATCGGGGTGGCCGCGCTGGGCGACCGTACCCGCCCCGGGTTCGTCCCGGTCGCGCTGGCCGGCTTCGTGGTGGCGGTGGCCGGCGCGCTGGCGCTGGCCCAGTTCGGCGAACCGGCCGCGCAGGCCGCCGGGACGCCTTCTCGCTGAGGTTACCGCCGCGTAACCTCGCACTATGACCGCCGTCGAGAACCGCCCCTCCACCGACAGCTTCGACTCGTTGAACCCGGCCACCGGCGCGGTGGTCGACACCTTCCCCATCCACGACCAGGCCGCCGTGCGCGCCAGCGTCGAGCGCGCCCGGGAGGCCGCGGCCTGGTGGGCCGGGCTGGGCGTGGGCGGCCGCCGGCAGCGGCTGATGGCCTGGAAGCAGCACCTCACCGGCAAGATCGACGAACTCGCCGACCTGCTCCAGCAGGAGAACGGCAAGGTCCGCGGCGACGCGCTGGTCGAGGTCGGCCTGACCATCGACCACCTCGACTGGGCGGCCCGGCACGCCGGGAAGGTGCTGCGCGGCCGGCGGGTCCCCAGCGGCCTGCTGATGATGAACCAGGCGGCCCGCATCGAGTACGAGCCATTCGGCGTCATCGGCGTCATCGGCCCGTGGAACTACCCGGTCTTCACCCCGATGGGCTCCATCCTGTACGCGCTGGCCGCCGGCAACGCGGTGGTGTTCAAGCCCAGCGAGTACACCCCGGCCATCGGCCGCTGGCTGGTCGACTCCTTCGCCGCGGTGGTCCCCGAGCAGCCGGTCCTGCAGCTGATCACCGGCTACGGCGAGACCGGCGCGGCGCTGTGCCGCAGCGGTGTGGACAAGCTCGCCTTCACCGGCTCGGCGGCCACCGGCCGCAAGGTGATGGCCGCCTGCGCGGAGCGGCTCACCCCGGTGCTGATGGAGTGCGGCGGCAAGGACGCGGTCATCGTGGACGACGACGCCGATGTCGCCGCCGCCGCGGACGCGGTGCTGTGGGGGAGCTGCACCAACGCCGGCCAGACCTGCGCGGGCGTGGAGCGGGTGTACGTGGTGGACGCGGTCTACGACAGCTTCGTCGCGGCGCTGACCGAGCGGGCCGCCGAGCTGGACCAGGACAGCTACGGCCCGATCACCATGCCGGGCCAGATCGACGTCATCCGGCGGCACATCGACGACGCGCTGGCCCGCGGCGGCACCGCGCTGGTCGGCGGGCCCGAGTCGGTGCGGGCGCCGTACGTCGGCCCGGTCGTGCTGGCCGGGGTGCCGGAGGACGCGGCCGCGGTGCAGGAGGAGACCTTCGGCCCGGTCACCATCGTGAACCGGGTGCCCGACGCGGAGGAGGCGCTGCGCCGCGCCAACGGCACCGCGTACGGCCTGGGCGCGGCGGTCTACGGCAAGCGGCGCGGGATGGAGCTGGCCCGCCGGATGCGCGCCGGGATGGTCGCGGTCAACGGCGTGCTGTCCTTCGCGGGCGTACCGTCGCTGCCCTTCGGCGGGTCGGGGGAGTCCGGGTTCGGGCGCATCCACGGCCCGGAGGGGCTGCGGGAGTTCGTCCGGCCCAAGGCCATCGCGCGGACCCGCTTCCCCGCGGTGGTCAACCTGACGACGTACCGGCGGAAGGCGAACGCGCTGCCGATGATGCTGCGCACGGTGCGGTTCATCGGAAAGCGCTGACCGACCTACCCAGGGTGACCAAGGCCATCCCGACCATGTCAGTAACTCGTGCGAAACTCGCGGCACCGGACGAGTAGAGGAGAAGGCTGTGGCGCGGGAGTTCTCCAGGATCGGCGTTGTCGGGCTGGGCACGATGGGGGCCGGCATCACCGAGGTGCTGGCCCGGTCCGGCCTGGACGTGGTCGCGATCGAGCAGGACGCCGAGGCGGCCGACCGCGGCCGCGGCCACCTGTCCACCTCGACCGGCCGCGCCGTCAAGCGCGGCAAGCTGACCCCGCAGGACCAGGCCGACCTGCTCTCCCGGGTCAACTTCTCCACCGACCTGGACGACCTCAAGGACGTGGAGCTGGTCATCGAGGCCGTGCCGGAGCGGCTGGACCTGAAGCGGGAGATCTTCTCCCGGCTGGACAGCATCTGCCCGCCGGACACCATCCTGGCCACCAACACCTCCTCGCTGTCGGTCACCGAGATCTCGGTCGCCACGCACCGGCCGGGCAAGGTCATCGGGATGCACTTCTTCAACCCGGCGCCGGTGATGAAGCTGGTCGAGGTGGTCCGCAGCGTCGTCACCGAGCCGGAGGTGGTCGAGGACGTCGAGGCGCTGGCGCAGCGGCTGGGCAAGTCGGATGTGACCGTCGGTGACAAGGCCGGGTTCATCGCCAACTTCCTGCTGTTCGGCTACCTGAACCAGGCCGTCTCGATGTACGAGCAGCGCTACGCCACCCGCGAGGACATCGACGCGGCCATGAAGCTCGGCTGCGGCCTGCCCATGGGCCCGCTGCAACTGCTCGACCTGATCGGCCTGGACACCGCGTACGAGATCATCGAGACGATGTACCGGCAGACCCGCGACCACCGGCACGCCCCGGCGCCGTACCTGAAGCAGATGGTCACCGCCGGCCTGCTCGGCCGGAAGTCCGGCCGCGGCTTCTACACCTACGAGCAGCGCGACTCGCCGATGACGGTCCCGGACGCGCAGACCCCGGACGGCGGCGACGGCGCGGACCTGGCCCGCCCGGTGACCAGCATCGGCGTGGTCGGCTCCGGCACCATGGCCACCGGGATCGTCGAGGTCGCCGCCAGGGCCGGGTACGAGGTCGTGTACGTGGCGCGCTCGGCCGGCAAGGTGGAGGCGGTGCGCGCCGGGCTGGAGCGGTCGCTGGAGAAGGCCGTGCAGCGCGGCAAGCTCAGCGCGGAGGTGCGCGACCAGACGCTGGCCCGGGTCACCGGCACCACCAGGCTGGACGACCTGGCCGGGGTGGACCTGGCCATCGAGGCCGTGCTGGAGGACGTCAAGGTCAAGCAGGCGCTGTTCGCCAACCTGGACGAGATCTGCAAACCGGGCGCGATCCTGGCCAGCACCACCTCCTCGCTGCCGGTGATCGAGCTGGCCGCGGCGACCAGGCGGCCCGGCGACGTGGTCGGCCTGCACTTCTTCAACCCGGCGCCGATCATGCGCCTGGTCGAGGTGGTCCGCACCGTGCACAGCAGCGACGCCGCGGTGGCCACCGGGGTGGCCGTCTGCGCCCAGTTCGGCAAGCACCCGGTCAACTGCGGCGACCGGGCCGGCTTCATCGTCAACGCCCTGCTGTTCCCGTACCTGAACGACGCGGTGAAGATGCTGGAGGGCAACTACTCCAACGCCGACGACATCGACACCGCGATGAAGCTCGGCTGCGGTTACCCGATGGGCCCGTTCGAGCTGCTGGACGTGGTCGGGCTGGACGTGTCACTGGCCATCCAGCAGACGCTGTTCCGCGAGTTCCGCGAGCCCGGCTTCGCCCCGGCGCCGCTGCTGGAGCACCTGGTCACCGCCGGCTACCTCGGCCGCAAGTCCGCCCGCGGTTTCCGCGACTACTCGCACTAGCCGCACAATGTTCCGCGCCGCCGGACGCATCTCCTAGGTGGTGAGCACCACCGACCTGGGCTTCGAGGAGTTCGCGCGGGCCCGGATGCAGGCGCTGCTGCGGTACGCGCTGATGCTGACCGCCGACGAGCACCTGGCGCAGGACCTGGTGCAGGAGACGCTGGTGCGCGCCCAGCTGCACTGGCGGAAGGTGGTCCGCGCCGACCACCCGGAGCGGTACGTCAAGCGGATCGCCGTCAACCTGTACCTGGGCTGGCGGCGCGGGTCGTGGACGCGGCGTACGGTCCTGGTCGCCGACCCGGTGGAGTACGGCGGCGGCGACCCGACCGCGCGTACGGCCGAGCGGGACGCGGTCTGGGTGCTGCTGGCCGGCCTGCCGCGCCAGCAACGGGCCGCCCTGGTGCTGCGCTACTACGAGGAACTCACCGACACCGAGATCGCCGCCGCGCTGGGCTGCCGGGTCGGCACCGTACGCGGGTACATCTCGCGGGCCATGGTCACCCTCCGCGCGGAACTGGGCTCGACCGAGGTGCTGGAGGGGCTGCGATGAACGAGCTGGAGGAGCGCGTACGGGCCGCCTTCGCCGGCCGCGAGGCCGGAGCCGTACTGTCCACTGTGGACCTGCTGCCCGCGGTCCGGACCGAGGTACGCCGGCGCCGGTGCCGCCGGCTGCTCGGCGCCATCGCGGCGGCCGCCGCCATGGCCACCGTCGCGGCCGGCCTGGTGGTGCTGCGCCCGGCCCCGGTGCCCGGCGGGACGGGGCCTGCGGTCGGGGCGATCCGCTGCGTGGAGCTGGATCCTGGCTGCCCGCCGCAACAGCCGATCGGGCCGCCCGCCCTCACCCTCGGCTGGCTCCCGCCGGCCTCGTCGTCGGTGGAGTCGCAGCGCTCGATGTACGGCGAGCAGGCGACGACGTACGCCGTCCGGACCGGCGGCAGCACGCTGCACGTCACGGTGACCAACGGGAACCTGCCGCCGCTGGACTCGTGGCTGGTCGGTCACGGCGGGCAGGCCGGCCAGCCGGCGCGCGTACAGGACCTGCCGGCGACCGAGTGGGACGGCCCGCAGGTCTACACGGTGCGGTTCACCCTCGCCTCCGGCCAGCCCGCGGCGGTCGGCGTCACCGGCGGCACCCGGCCGCAGCGGCGGGAGTACGGCCGGCAGGTGGCCGGGAAGGTGGGCCCGATGGTCAGCTTCCTGGCGCCCAGCTTTGTCGTGGCCGCCCCGCCGCGGGGGCTGGAGCTGAAGGGCATGACCTACGACCCGGTGAACGGCTCGGCGTACACCTACGCGGCGCCGTCGGCGACCCGGCCGGCGCGGGACGGGCAACTGGTCGTGGCGAGCGTGTCCGGCCCGCCCCCGGGCCTCGTGTACGACTACCTCGACCCGGCGTCCCAGCCGGCGCAGCCGGTCCGGCCCTGGACGGAGGTCGGCGGGCACCGTACCTGGGTCGCGTACTTCCCGACGTACGTCCAGTTCTGGGTCGAGGGGGTGCTGCCGCCCGGCCGGCTGCTGACGCTGATCGGCGGCTCGCGGGTCACCGACCGGAACGGCCTGCTCGGGGTGCTGGACGCGATCCGGCCCACCTGAGGGCTACCGCGCGAGGAAGCCGGTGAGGAGCGCGCGGAACCGGTCCGGGGTTTCCAGCGGGGCCAGGTGCCCGGCGCCCTCGATCCGGGCGAGCCGGGCGTCCGGCATGGCCGCGGCCATCGACTCGGCCGCCTCGAGGAAGTCGGGCATGTCGTCGACGCCGACCGCGACCAGCGTGGGTACGCCGATGCCGGTGAGCATGTCCGGCTTCAGCGGGTCCGGCACCTGGGCCGGGTCCGGCGCGGCCAGCTGCGTCAGCAGCGCCCGGCGCTGCATGGCCGCGACCCGCTCGCGCAGCTCCGGCGGCGCGCCCGGCCGGGTCCACGCCTCCACCACGGCGGTGACGGCGGCCTCGACGTCGCCGCGGTCCAGGGCGGCGCCCTCCGCCTCCCAGGCGGCCCGCAGTTGGGGCGAGGGGTCGACCACGACCGGCGGGGTGGAGATGAGGACGAGCGCGCCGACCCGCTCCGGCGCGGTGACCGACACCCGCAGCGCCACCGCGCCGCCGAAGGAGTTGCCCACCAGCGTGGCCCGGTCGATGCCGAGCGCGTCCATCGTCGCGACGACATCCAGCCAGGCGCTGTCCGCGGTGGCGGCCGGCGCCTCGCCGTACCCGGGGAGGTCCAGCGCGACGGCCCGGTAGCCGGCGGCCGCCAGCGGGGTCAGGTGTTCGCGCCACATGGTGCGGTCGCAGACCCCGGCGTGCAGCAGTACGACCGCGGGGCCGGTGCCGGCCTCCTCGCTTGGTAGCGGCATGGGCGCAGCTTATCGGCGGGGGTAAGCGTCTTCAGGGCGTGGAGTTCGACGAGTTCGCGCGGCGCACCCTTCCTGGGCTGGTGCGCTACGCGGTGATGCTCACCGGAGACCGGGAACTCGCCCAGGACGTCGTGCAGGAGGTCATGGTCCGCGCGCACTCGCGGTGGCGGCGCATCCAGCGGACCGAGCGGCCGGAGCTGTACGTGAAGACGATGGTCACCCACGAGTACCTGTCGTGGCGGCGGCGCTGGGCGGTGCGCTCGATCACCGCGGTGCCGGACGCGCAGCTGGACCGGTCCTCGGGCGTGGACCTCGCGGCCGACCCGGCGCTGCGCGAGGCGGACCGCACCGGCGTGTGGGCGCAGCTCGGCACGCTGCCCCGGCAGCAGCGCGCCGTACTCGTCCTGCGCTACTACGAGGGCCTGACCGACGCCGAGATCGCCGAGGTCCTGGACTGCCGGCCGGCCACCGTCCGCTCGTACGCCACCCGTGCCCTGGCCGCCCTGCGCCTGGAGGCCGACACCAAGCCGAACGCTGGAGTCAATCGATGAGTACCGAGCTGATACTGACCGAGACCTTTGCCGGGCATGAATACCTTGCCCCGCCGCCGCACGAACTGCTGCCGGCGATCGAGAACGGCATCCGGGCCCGGCGTCGTCGGCGCGCGGCGGTCGGCGCCTTCGCCGCGGTGGCCGTGGTCGCCGGGGGCGCCGTGGTCGCGGGCGGCGCGCTCGGCGGGCACGCCGCCTCGCCCAACACCCGGGCGACCTCCGCTCCGGCCAGCGCGCCGGGCCGTACCGTGGTCGGGCTGGTCGTCACCGTCGCCCCGGGCTGGCTGCCGAGCGGGGCGCGGGAGATCGCCCGCGGCTCGGTGTACGGGCATTCCAACCGGAGCTGGCGGGTCGGCCAGATGTTCCTCACCCTCGCCACCGGCGACTACGACCGGAACCCGCCCGGCCGCGCGGTGCCGGTGACCATCAACCGCGCGCCGGCCACCGAGTGGACCACGGCAGGGTACGAGCTGCGCTTCCGGCTGCCCGCCGGCGGCGTCGGCCGGGTGAGCATCAGCGGCGCCAGCCTGGCGACCGCGCGCCAGATCGGCCGGCACGTGGCCACCGCGGCGCGCGACGGGCAGCACCTCGCCGTCACCCCCGTCGACTTCAGCGTCGGCGCGGTGCCGCCGCGGGCGGTGCTGCAGGGCATCAGCCGGGCCGAGGGGCGCGGCACGGTCTACACCTACGCCCCGGTCACCGCGCGCGGCCCGGTGCCGGTGCGGCAGCAGGTGCAGGTGTCCTCGGCACGCTCCGGCGCGCCGAAGGTGGGCGAGACCTGGTTCGACCCGGCCGGCCACACGACCCGTACCGCGGTCGCCGGCCGGCCGGTGCAGGGCCACCCGACCGTCGTCGCGGAGTGGACCGGCGGGGTCAGCCTGTGGGTCACCGGCCTGGTGCCCGGCGGGGTCGTCGAGCTGAGCGGCGGCGACCAGGTCAGCACCCTCACCGACCTGTACGCCCTGGCCGGCAGCATCCGGCACTGACCCACCCACCCCGGGGACCGGCCGCCACCGCGCGGCCGGTCCCGCCACGTACCCGGGGGTCCCCCGTACGCTGGTGCCTATGTGGGCCCAGGACCGGGAGAGCTGGCGAGGCGAGGAGTACGCCGTGCGCCGGGTGTCCGGGGCGACCTCGGGCAAGCGCTACCGGTGCCCCGGCTGCGACCAGGAGATCCCCGCCGCCGTGCCGCACGTGGTGGTGTGGCCCGAACACGACACCGAGGCCGAGCACCGGCGGCACTGGCACACCCCCTGCTGGGCAGCCCGCGACCGCCGCGCCCCCAACACCGTCCGCTCCCGCAACGCCCCCCGCTACGGGTGAGCCTCAGGCGGAGTCCTGCCGGGGGATGACGATCTCGCGGAAGATCAGTTGGAGTGCGGCGGTGACGGGTACGGCGAGCAGGGCGCCGACGATGCCGAGGAGGGCGCCGCCGAGCAGGACCGCCACGATGGCCGCCGCGGGGTTGACGTCGACCGATCGTTTCATGACCCGCGGGTAGATGACGTAGTTCTCCACCTGCTGGTAGATCAGGAAATAGATGAGCGTGGCGATGCCGACCGGGATGGAGACGAAGAACGCGACGGCGGTGACCAGTACGGCGCCAATGGTGGCGCCGACCAGCGGGATCACGTCGGTGATGGTGACGATTAAAGCGAGCGCCAGCGGATAGGGCACGCGGACGATCGACAGGAATATCAGCGAGGTGGTGCCGGCGATCAGGGCGATGGCGAAGGCACCGGCGACGTACCCGCCGACGCGGCTCAGGATCTCATCGCCCAGCAGGTTCGCGCGGGCCCGGCGGGTGCGCGGCACCATCCGGTACGCGGTTTCCTTGATGTTGTTGAACGAGGACAGGAAATACAGCGTCAGGATCAGCACGGTCAGGGTGTTGAAGAACAGCCCGGCCAGCGCCTGGGCCACGCCGATGACGTTGCTGGCCGCGCTCTGGCCCAGCCTGGCGCCCTGCTCCGTGGCGTACTTCTGGACCTTCTCGATGAAGTGGTACTTGTCGTCCAGGTTGCGGATGCTGCGGTTGTTCTGCAGGTCGGTGAGGTACTGCGGGATGGCCTGGACGAAGTGGGTGATCTGGGTGACCACCGGCGGCACGATGGCGTACCCGACGACGGTGAGGAAGGCGACGAAGCCGAGGAACACCAGGCCGACCGACACACCGCGGCGCAGGCCCATCCGCTCCAGCCGGCTGACGGTCGGGTTCAGGCCGATGGCGAGGAACGCGGAGATGGCGATCAGGATCAGGGTGGCCTGGGCGCTGACGATCGCGCGGTAGAGCAGGAAGACCATGCCCGCGCCGAGCGCCGCGGAGAAGCCGATCCGGAATGGCGAGCGCCGGCTCATAGGCCGCCCCAGCCGGCCGAACGGGTTGTCCTCGTCCACCCCGGCCTCGCGGGCACGGACCTCCTCGTCCAGGAGCGGGTCCGCCGAGCCGTCGATGTGTACGGCCACATCCTGGGCCTGCTCCGCGGCCGCGCCCGCGTGCCGGGCCGCCGCCGCGGCATCCCGCGCCGCCGCCCCCTCGCTCCTGGCCGCGGCGTCGCTGGCCTTGTCCTCGGCCACCCGCGCGTTCGCCGCCACCGCCCGCGCCGCCTCGGCCGGCTCGTCGGCGGCCACCGCCCCCGACGCGGCCAGGTCCGCCGCGCGCTCCTCGGCGGCGCGGTCGGGGGCCAGGTCGGGAGCGTCGTCGCGCTGGCTGGGCGGTCCACCGGGGGAGGTCACCCTGGAAAGGTACGGGTTGGGCGGTGGCAGGTGAAACAAGCAGGCCCGCCCCGGCCGGAGTGGCGGGGCGGGCCGTGCGCCGCGGGACGGGTCAGCGCTTCAGGTTGACCAGGTCCTGGAGGACCTCGTCGCTGGCGGTGATCACCTTGGAGTTCGCCTGGAAGCCCCGCTCGGAGATGATCAGGTTGGTGAACTCCTGGCCCAGGTCCACATTGGACATCTCCAGGCTGCCGGCCTGCAGGGTGCCGCGCCCGCCGGTGCCGGCCGTACCCAGGTGCGGCTCGCCGGAGTTCACCGTGGTCCGGTAGTCGTTGTTGCCGACCTTCTCCAGGCCGACCGGGTTGTTGAAGTTGGCCAGCGCCAGCTGCGCCAGCGGTTGCTTGAGCCCGTTGGAGAAGATCCCGATGAGCGTGCCGTCGGAGGCCAGCGTGAACGACTGGAGCGAGCCGAGCGCCGAGCCGTTCTGCTTCTGCGAGGCGACCGAGGAGCCGCCGGCGTAGCTGGTGACCCCGGACAGGTCGATGGTGACGGTGCCGAACAGGAACGTGGGCGGGGTCGGCGTGCTGCCGTCCGGCGCGAAGGCCACGTTCTGGGTCTGGCTGGTGGCGCCGTCGGTCACCGTGACGTCCCAGCTGGTCGGCGACACCTTGGCGAAGCTGGTGGTGTACACGACCTTGTTGCCCTGCTGGTCGTACCCGGTGATCGAGGTGACGATCGGCGAGGTGCTGGTGGTGTCGGCGGGCAGGTTGCCGCCGATGGTGACCTCGGTGGTCGCCTGCGGCTGGAGGAGCGTCCCGACCGGCAGTTGTACGTTGCCCACGGTGGTGTTGGTGTCGACCTTGCCGGCGGAGTTGGCGGTCCAGCCCTGGACGACGGCGCCCTGCGGGTCGACCAGCAGGCCGTTGGCGTCGAAGGAGAACGACCCGGCCCGGGTGTACAGCGTCTCGCCGCCGTTGCGGACCGCGAAGAACCCGTCGCCGGTGATCATCAGGTCGGTGCTGCGGCCGGTGGTCTGCGCGGCGCCCTGGCCGAAGTTGGTGTTGATCGCGGCCAGCTTGACGCCCAGCCCGATCTGGGCCGGGTTCGTACCCCCGTTGGGCGGCTGCGGCGCACCGGCGGCGTTGAGCAACTGGGACAGGGTGTCCTCGAAGATGGTCGCCGATGACTTGAAGCCCACGGTGTTGACGTTGGCGATGTTGTTGCCGGTCACGTCCATCATCTGCTGGTGGCTGCGCAGGCCGCTGATGCCGGAGAACAGGGAGCGGAGCATGTGTCGCTTCTTTCGCTGGTAGGAGTCGGGTGGCCGGGGTTCCGGCTCAGCCGGTGGTGGTGTCGCGGACTTCCTTGACCGAGGACAGCGGCACGTCCGTGTTGCCGACTCGTACGGTGGGGTTGCTCCCGGTGAGGGAGACCGAGCTGACCCGCCCGGTGATCACCGCTCCACCGTCGGCCGGGGTGTAGCTGACGGTGCGGCCGATCAGCGTGCTCGCGCCGACCATGAGCTGGGCGTTCAGCAGCTGCTGCTGCCCGGTCACCAGCGCGTTGAGCTTCTCGACCTGGGTGAACTGCGCGGTCTGCGCCATGAACGCGGCGCCGTCGGTGGGCTTGCTCGGGTCCTGGTAGCGCAGTTGCGCGACCAGCAGCTTGAGGAAGGTGTCCTGGTCCATCGCGGTGGAGCCGGCCTGGGTGGTCGCGCCGCCCTTGCCGAGCACGTCGCTGATGGGCGTCGGGGCGGTGCTCGGGATGGGGCTGATCGGGCTGGTCATCGGGACAGTGCTCCTTGTCAGACCCGAAGGTCCAGGCGATTGTCGGTACGGTCGGCAGCCGGGCGTACGCGCTGAGGCTGTTGCTGCGGGAGGATCTGCTGCTGGTCGCGGGCCGCCTGCCGGGACTCCGGCGCCGGCTGGCCGTGCTGGCCGGGGTGGCCGTGCTGCTGGCTCGGCTGGCCGTGCTGGGCCAGTGGCTGCTGCCCGACGTCCAGCGAACTGGTGGTGTAACCGGACTGCTGCAGCTCGCGGTGCAGGTCCGGCAGCGCCGCCCGCAGCGCCTCGCGGCCGGCGTCGGTGGCGCCGGCCAGGTGCAGGTGGATCTGGCCGGCGCGGATCTCCGCGGTGATGCTGACCGGGCCGAGGTCCGCGGGATGCAGGTGTACCTCCAGCCGGTGGATGCCGTCCGGTTGCTGGCGCAGCGGCGCGATCTGTTGTGCCAGCTGGAGTGCGGTGGCCGCCGGCAGCGGGGGCGGTGCTGCGGTGGCCGGTGCCGCGGCGACCGGGACGCCGCCGGCCGGTGCCGGGGCGAGCGCGGTGGCCAGCGATGCCGCGGCCGGGTCGGTGCTGGACTCCTCGGCGCGGTCGGGGCGTGCACCGGCCGGCCGGAGCGGTACGCCCGCGGCGGCCGGCGGTGGCGCGATCACGGCGACCTGACCGGGCAGCGGCGTGCCGGGCGTCGTGGTCGTCGGCGGCAGCGCGTGGTGCGCGACGGGTTGCTGGGCGGCCGGTTGCGGCGCGATCGGCTGCTGTGTGGTCGGTTGGGCCGCGGCCGGTTGGGACACAGCCTGTTGGGAGCCATCGGGTTGGGCCGCGACCGGTTGTGCCGCGGCGGGTTGCTGGTCCGGCAGCGCCGGCTGCGCGGCGGGTGCCGGCGCCGCGGTGGGGCCCGTAGCGGTGGGGCCCGTCGGGGTCGGGATCGGCGCCGCCGGGGCGTTGGCCACCATGATCGACTGCGCCGCCGGGGCCGGGGTCGCCGCGTGCTCGGCGGTCAGCGGCCCGCCGGGCATGGCAACCGCACCGGCAGGAGCGTGCGCCGCGGCGCCGGTCGGTGCCGGGACCGGTTCGGCACCGGTCGCCGGCTGGCCGGGCAGGGTGGACACGGCCTGAGCCGAAGCGCCCTTGGCCGCGACGGGCGCGGTCGAGTCCGTGGCCAGCGCAGCGGCATCGGCCGCAGCAGCATTACCTTGGGTAGCAGCCAGCAGCGCCTGGGCGGTCGCCGTGGTCTTCGCGTTGCCGGCGGGCAGGCCGACCGCACCGACCATGGCCGGCGCGCCGGGCGTACCAACCGCTGCCGGGAGCGCGACGGTCGGGACCAGGCCGAGCAGCGCGAGCAGTTCGGCCCCGAGCCGCGCGTCGAACTGGCCGGTGCTGGTCGCCACCGGCTCCGCCTCGGCGGACCGGCCCGCGGCCGGCGTGGCCGCGGCGGCCGGGACGGTGGTGGGAACTGGCGCGGTCATGCCGCAACCCCCGATCCGAGTGCGGCCATCGCGGCCTGCACCTTCGTGACGTATGCCTGGGTCTCCGGGTACGGCGGGATGCCGCCGTACCTGCGCACCGCACCGGCACCGGCGTTGTAGGCCGCCAGCGCCAGCGGCAGGGAACCGAACTCGCGCAGGTTCCCGGCCAGCAGCCGGGCCGCGCCGTCGATGGCCTGCGCGGGATCCATCGGGTCCACGCCCAGGCCCGCCGCGGTGCCGGGCATGATCTGCATCAGCCCCCGCGCGCCGGCCGGGCTGACCGCGCCCGGGTCGTACCCGGACTCGACCTTGGCCACCGCCGCCAGCAACCCCGCCGGCAGGCCGTACCGCGCCGACGCCGCCGCGAACTGCGCCGCGTACGGGGTGCTGCCGGGACCGGTGAGTGAGGGTGTCGATGGCAGTACACGTCGGATGGCCGACGGCGTTTCCCAGACCTTTTCCAGGGTGACCTTCCGGCCGGGGCACGGCGCGTCGATCATCTGCCCGTCGCCCACGTAGATCCCGACGTGGTGCACCGGGTGCCCGAACGCCAGGATGTCGCCGGGCCGGGCCGCGGCCAGGTCGGGTACGGCCTGACCGACCCTGGCCTGCTCGCCGCTGACCCGCGGCAGCTCGACGCCGAGGTCGCGGTACACCCGCTGCACCAGGCCGGAGCAGTCCAGCCCGGTCGCCGGGTCGGTGCCGCCCCAGACGTACGGGATGCCGAGGTACTTCCGCGCGCCGGCCACCGCGTCGGCGCCGGTCGGGGTGCCCGCGGCGGTCCCGGTGGCGGCTGCCAGCGCGCTGGCGAAGTCCGAGCCCGAGGTGGCCGGGGCGGCAGCCGGAGCGCCGACCAGGTTCTGCAGCTCACTGATCCGGCCCAGCACCGAGCTGAGGCCCGCGGGCAGCGACATCGTCACCGGTCGCCTCCGCCGGGGTTGCCGCGCCGCGCACCGGCCAGCTCGTCCAGCTGGTGCTGGCCCGCCCGCGCGTCCGCCTTCCGTACGTCGTCGGCGTGCCGCTCGGCCAGCTTCTCCATGGCCCGCCGGCGGACCGCGGCCGTGGTCAACTCGCCCATCCGGTCCTCCACGGCGGCGTCCGCGGAGGCGGTGGCCATCGCGGCGGCCGACAGCTCGGCGGCCAACGCCTGCCGGGCGGCCTGCGCGGCCACGAAGGCCAGCGAGTCGGCGTGGTCGGGCACATCCCGCTCGGACAGGGTGTGTTCGGTCTGCACCTGGTGTTCGGCGGCGCGGTTCGCCTCGGCGCGGGCCCGTAGCACGGCGCTGCGGGCGGCGTCCTCCTGCGCCTGGCGGGCGCGGAGCACGCTTCCCAACCGGAATCGGCGGTTCATCGGTGCCCTCCTTCGGACAGCAGCGCGGCAAGTGCGCGCCAGGAGTCGGCTGCTGTGGTGACGGCGTGGATGTCCTGGGTCAGGAAGTCCACGATGTCCGGCCACAGCGCGCGGGCGGTGTCGGCGTCCACGTTGGTGCCGGGGACGTACGCGCCGATCTCGATGAGTTCGCGTACGTCGCGGTAGGCGGCCAGCAGGCGGCGCAGCCGGGACGCCTCGGCGCGCTGCTCGGGGGTGGTGACGGCGGCGGCGACCCGGGACACCGACTCCAGCACGTCGATGCTGGGGAAGTGCCCGGCGGTGGCCAGCCGCCGGTCCAGCACCACGTGACCGTCCAATATGGACCGGGCGCTGTCGGCGATCGGCTCGTTGTGGTCGTCGCCCTCGACCAGGACGGTGTACAGCCCGGTGATCGAGCCGACCTCGCCCGGCCCGGCCCGCTCCAGCAGCCGGGGCAGCAGCGCGAACACCGACGGCGGGTAGCCCCGGGTGGCCGGCGGCTCACCGACCGACAGGCCCACCTCGCGCTGCGCGGTCGCCATCCGGGTCAGGCTGTCCATCAGCAGCAGGACGTCCTGGCCCTGGTCGCGGTACCACTCGGCGATCCGGGTGGCCACGAACGCGGCGCGCAGGCGTACCAGCGGCGGTTGGTCGGAGGTGGCCACCACCACGACCGAGCGGGCCAGCCCCTCCGGGCCGAGGTCGTTGTCGATGAACTCGCGCACCTCCCGGCCGCGCTCGCCGACCAGCGCGACCACGGTGATCTCCGCCGCGGTACCCCGGGTGATCATCGACAGCAGCGAGGACTTGCCCACCCCGGAGCCGGCGAAGATGCCCATCCGCTGGCCCCGGCCGCAGGTCAGCATGGTGTCCAGGACGCGCACGCCCAGCGGCAGCGGCTCGCGGATGCGGGTCCGGGCCAGCGCCTGCGGCGCCGCCTCGTCCACCGGCACCCGGTGCGCGCCGGACAGTTCGGCCCCGCCGTCCATCGGCCGGCCCAGCCCGTCCAGGACCCGGCCGCGCAGCTGCGGCCCGACCGGGACCAGCAGCGGCCGGCCGGTGCCGCTGACCGGGCTGCCCAGGCCGATGCCGGAGACCGGGCCGAGCGGCAGGCAGTGCACCTTGTCGCCGTCCAGCGCGACCACCTCGGCCTCGACCACCTCCGGTTCGAGGCCGATGCGGACCAGCTCGCCGACCCGGGCGGTGATGCCGGCGGCGGTGACCGACAGCCCGACCACGGCGGTGACCCGGCCGGTGACCCGCGGCTGCGCCGCGGCCAGCAGGTCGCTCAGCGTCGGGATCACTGGCCGAGCACCTCCTCCAGCCGGGCCAGCGCCGAGGACAGCCGCGCGTCGACCCGGATCGCGTCGCACTCGGCGATGGCCTCGCCGGTGAGCAGCGCCGGGTCGGCCAGCAGGCTGACCTCGCGGCCGTCGACGGTACGGGTGGCCGGACCGCCGCCGGTGAGGTTGGCCAGGTCCGCGGGGGACAGCCAGACCGTCACCGGCCGGTTCGCCGGGGTGTGCACGACCGCGCGGCGCAGCGCGTCCAGGCCGGGCTGGGCGGCCAGCGCCAGCTCCCGGCCGAGCAGGGTCTGGGTGAGCTGGAGCGCGGCGCGCAGCACCTGCTCGTCGGTCTCCAGCGCGGCCGGCGCGATCCGCCGTTCCAGCTCGCGGGCGGCGCCGGCCACCGCGGCCAGCGCCTGGTCCAGCCGCCGTTCCTGGTCGGCCTCGGCCTGCGCCTGCCGGCGGGCGGCGGCGTCGAGCTGCGCCCGGGTCGCCTCGCGTACCGACCGGTTGCCGGCCGCCCAGCCCGCGGCGTACCCCTGTGCCCTGGCCGCGGCCCTGGCCTCCTCGGTCATCACGACCGGACCGGCCCCGGCGACCGGCAGCTTCAGCTGGAACGGCGTGGCGGCGCCGTGGCGCTCAGGCGACGAACTCATCGTCGTCCCCGCGCCGGATGGTGATCTGGCCGGAGGCCTCCAGCGCCCGGATCGCCTGCACGACCTTGGCCTGGGCCTCCTCGACGGTACGCAGCCGTACCGGGCCGAGCATCTCGATCTCGTCGGCCAGGTTCTCCGCGGCCCGCTCGGACATGTTCCGCATGACCTTGTCGCGGACGTCGTCGCGGACGCCCTTCAGCGCGGTGGCCAGGTCCGCGGTCTCCACCTGGCGCAGGACGAGTTGCACCGCGCGGTCGTCCAGCAGCGTGATGTCCTCGAACATGAACATCTTGCTGCGCACCTGCTCGGCCAGCTCCGGGCTGCGCGCGTCCAGGCCCTCCAGGATCTGCCGCTCGGTGGTCCGGTCGGCCCGGTTGATGATGTCGACCAGTGGTTGCAGCCCGCCCACGGTGGACATCTCCGAGGGTTGCAGCACCGAGGACAGCTTGCGCTCCAGCATCGCCTCGACCTGCCGGATGATCTCCGGCGAGGTGCGGTCCATCAGCGCGATGCGGTGCGCCACGTCGGCCTGCAACTCCGCGGCCAGGCCGGACAGCACCGCCGATGCCTGCGGCGCGGGCAGGTGGGCCAGCACCAGCGCGATGGTCTGCGGGTGCTCGTCGGACAGGAAGGACAGCAACTGCCGCGGGTCCGCCTTCTGCAGGAAGCTGAACGGCAGGTCGACCAGGGTGGCCGACAACCGGTGCAGCAGGTCCTCGGCACGCTCGACGCCGACGGAGTTCATCAGCAGCTCGCGGGCGAAGTCGAAGCCGCCCTGGCCCACGTGCGCACGGGCCGCGTGCATCTGGAGGAACTCGGCCAGCGCCTGGTCGGAATCGGCCCGGTCGACCATCCCCAGCTGCACGATCTCGGCGGACAGCTCCTCGATCTCGGTGTCCCGCATCTGCGCCATCACCCGGGCGGAGTGCTCCGGGCCCAGCTGTACCAGCAGCATCGCGGCCTTGCGCACGCCGCTCATCTCGCCGCCCCCGGGCGCCTTGTCCGGCATCCGGGTCAGCTCCGGCGGTCCGCGAGCCAGCCGCGCAGCAGGTGGGCGACCTCGTCGGGCTGCCGCTCCACCAGCGCGACCAGCTGGCGCTGCGCCTTGTCCCGCTCGATCTGCGGGTCCGGCGGCAGCCCGGCCACGGCCGTACCCGGGCCGCCCTCCAGGGCCAGCGTCCGGGACCGCTCCAGCGCGGCCTGCATCTCCTCCAGCTGCGCCTGCTCCTCGGCGGTGAGCGGCGCCGGCCGGCCGGCCTTGCGCGCCCGCAGCGAGGCGATCAGCAGCAGCAGGGCGATCAGCAGCGCCAGGCCGGCGGTCTTGGCGTACCCCAGCAGCTTGCTGGTCTTCTCCTTCTTGGCCGCCGCGTCCAGGGCCTTCTTGTTCTCGGCCGCCTGGGTGGTGTCGAAGGGCAGCGCGGTCACCGCGATGATGTCGCCGCGCTTGGCGTCCAGGCCGACCGCGGAGGAGACCAGCTGCTGCACCTTGGCGGCGTCCACGCCCTTGGCCACGGTCTGGTCCAGCAGCACCGCGACGGCGAGCTTGCGGACCTGGCCGGGCGCCGACTGGGTGGTCTGGGTGACCATGCCGATCGCGTTGTCCTGGGTGGTGGAGGTCTTGGAGTACTTGTTCGCCGCGGCCGTACCGGTCGTCGTGCCCTGTCCGGTGCCGCCGGTGGTGGTGGGCACCTGGATGTTGTCGGCGCCGAGCACGCCGCCGACGCCGTAGGTGTTCCCGCCCGTACCGGAGCCGTTGTAGGTCTCCGAGGTCGTGGTCTGCGACAGCGGCGGGTTCTTCTTGTCCGACACGTACGTCTGCGACTTGGTGTTGGTCTGGTCGTAGTTGAGGTCGGCGGTCACCTTCACCACGGCGTGCCCGGGACCGACCACCTGGTCCAGCATCGACTGGATCGAGGCGTTCAGCCGGGACTCGTACGCGCCGGTCTGCTGGGCCTGGGTGGCCGCGGCCGCCGAGCCGCCGGTCTGGCCGGCGGAGGACAGCACGGTGCCGTCGGCGCCGGCCACGGTGACCTGCGCCGGCTCCAGCCCGACCACGCTGGAGGAGACCAGGTTGACGATGGCCTCCACCTGGTTGCTGGTCAGCGACTGCCCGGGGGCGGTGGCCACCAGCACCGAGGCGGTCGGCTTCTGCTGCTCGTCGGTGAACACGCTGGGTTGCGGGATGGCCAGGTGCACGGTGGCCGAGGTGACGCCCTGGATGGCGCCGATGGTGTTGGCCAGCTCGCCCTCCAGCGCCCGCTGGTAGTTCACGTTCTGCATGAACTCCGAGGTGGTCACGCCCTGCTTGTCCAGCAGCGAGTAGCCGGTGTCCTTGCCGGCGGGCAGGCCCTGGCCGCTCATGGTCAGCCGCAGGTCGTACACCTTGTCCTGCGGTACGAGGATGGTCTGGCCGCCGTCGCTCAGCTCGTACGGCGTGCCGCTGGCCTTGAGCTTGTCCACGATGGCGCTGGCGTCGGTGGCCGACAGGTTGCTGTAGAGCTGGCCGTAGGTCGGCTTGGACGCCCAGGTGGAGAACAGGTACCCGCCGACGACCAGCGCGACCAGCGTGCAGATGGTGGCGGCCTTCTGCCCGGCGGAGAAGCTCTGGAAGGTGGCGACCCCCCGGCGCGCCGCGGCACCGGCCTTACCCGGCATCACGCCTGCATCCGCATGATCTCGTTGAAGGCGTCGACCGCCCTGTTCCGGATCGCCACGGTCAGCTGGGTGGCCAGCTGCGCCTCATTGGTGGCGATCATGTAGTCGTGTACGTCGGTCAGGTCGCCGGTCGCCGCGCTGACCGCGAGGTCGTCGGCGTTGCTCTGCGCCTTCTGCAGCTTGCCCAGACCCTCGGTGAGCAGGTGCCCGAAGCTGGCCGCGCCGCTGGTGGTGGACTGGCCGTCCTGGTCGGCGTTGAGCGCGGCGATGGTGGGGGTGACCCCGGCGATGGCGGAGATGCTCACGCGTTCCTCCCGAGCTGGATCGCCGCCTGGAAGGCGTCCTTGGCCCGGTCGACCACGGCGAGGTTGGCCTCGTACCCGCGCTGCGCCATGATCAGGTGCCCCATCTGCTCGGACATGTTGATGTCCGGGTACCGCACGTAGCCCTCCTTGTCGGCCAGCGGGTTGTCGGGCTCGTACACCAGCCTGCCGGCGGGGTTGCCGAGCACCACGCCGCCGACCTGGGCGCCGCGGCCGTCCGCGGCGGTCTGCGCGATGATGTATTCCTCCTGGTACGCCGCGGACGAGGTGCTGGTGGCGTCGTTGATGTTGGCCAGGTTGTCGGAGACGGCGTCCAGCCACTTGCGGTAGACCGTCACGCCGGTCCCGGCGATGCCGATGGCGTCGAACAGCGTCATGGTCAGCCTCCGATGGCGGTTCGGAGCAGGGCGAACTTGGCGTCCATGCCGCGCAGCGCGAGCTGGTACCGCAGGCCGGTGTCGACGTTGGCCAGCGTCTCGTGGTCGAGGTTCACGTTGTTGCCGTCGACCCGGGTCGGCTCCATCGAGCTCTGGATCGACAGGGTCGTCTGCGCCGGGTCGTCGTGGTCGATGACCGCCTTGCGCAGGGTGTCCTCGAATCGCACCACGCCGGCGTGGTAGCCGGGTGTCTGGATGTTCGAGATGTTGTTGGCGATGGCGCGCTGCCGCTCGGCCAGGCCGGACAGCGAGACGTGCAGGGACGCGGTGGTCACGTCGTCGAACACGGGCCGACTCCGTTTCCGAAATGAGGGATGTACGCCGGTCCGTGGCGGAGGGTGAGCCGATCCGTGCTCGGTGTAACTATCGGTCGGGCGGCCGCCCATCTTGAGGGTTCCTCAGAACCGAACTGCCCGCCGGCGGGGGGCCGGCGGGCAGCAGAACCTGAGATGTCGGGGTGTATCGCGTTACATCGCGCAGTCGAGGTACGCGGGCCGCTGGGTCTCCTGGCTACCGCTCTCCAGCCGGGCGGCCACGGTGGCCTGCCGCCGGTTCAGGCTGAGGCCGGCCGCGATCTCGGTGGCTACGCGCAGCTGCCGGGCCAGGATCCCATCGGCGCGCGGCCGCAGGTCCAGCGGCAGCGGGCCGAGTCCGGCCGGCGGCGACCACGGGTCGATCGCCGGCAGCTCGTGGCCGCGGCGTACCTCCGCCAGCAGCTGCTCGGCGGCGGCGAGGTCGAACTCCAGCTCGTCCAGAGCGGCAACCCACGCCTGGTGCCAGTCCGGGTTGGGGGCCGGGGTGCCGGCCCACCCCGGCCCGCTGACGCGGGCCGGGGTGACCGGTACGGCTGCGACCAGGTCCGGCGCGTGCTCGGCCGGCTGGCTGCTCATCCGAGACCTGCCGCCATGCGCAGCGGGCCCGGAGTGGACACGCCGGCGGTGGCCGCCACGGCGGGCACGTCGGCGCCGAGCGCGGCCGCCCGCCACGCCTCGGCCAGCGGCTGCACCAGCTCCCGGCAGCCGGCGACCCGGTCCGCGTCCTGCCGGACGTTGGCCCGGATCAGCTCGGTGAGCAGGTAGCTGTAGAGCTGGGCCAGGCCGGGTGCGCCGGCCCAGCCGGTCACATCCAGCGAGGCCCGTAGCTCCAGCACGATGTCCTGAGCGTGGATCAGCCGGTCGGAGGCCATCTCCCGCTCGCCGGACCGCAGCGCGGCCTCTCCCTGGGACAGGTCGAGCAGCAGCCGGTCGTACAGCATTACCAGCAACCTGGCCGGCGAGGCCGTGGACACGGTGTCGGCGAGGTAGCGGGCGCGCAGGGCAGGTGAGGTCATGAGATGGTCATCCCGAGCTCGAGGACAGGTTGGCGACCTGACCGGCGAGCCAGGTGGATTGGTCTTTCAGCTTGCCGAGTGCCACCTCGAGGCCGGAGTACTGCCGCTGCAGGGCGGTCTGCCGGGCGGCCAGGCGTACGTCCCAGTCGGCGATCTCGCTGTTGAGCGCGCGTACCCGGTCGTTGCTGCCCTGGATCGCCTGGGTGATGGTGCCGCTGACCGAGTCGGTGGCGCTCTTGGCGATATCGACCAGGCTGGTGGCGAGTCCGGTGGAGACGGCGGTCTTGGTCCCGTCCGGGTCGGCTTTGTACGCCGCCAGGAAGGTGTCCTTGTTGAAGGTCAGCGCGCCGTTGGAGTCCAGCTGGATGCCGACCTTGTTGAAGCCGCCATACCCGGACAGTCCGTTGCTGACCGCGGACAGCACTCGCTGCTGCAACTGCTGCACGCCGAGGTTCCCGCTGAGTACGCCGCCGTGCTTGGCGGCCGTGTCGTACGCCGTCTTGGTCCGGATCTCGGTGAGGGCGGCGTTGGCGGCATCGACCATCTTCTGCATGTTGTCGGCTATGCCGGCCGCGTCGGAGTCGACCGAGACGGTGACGCCGAGCTGCTCCTTGCTGACCGTCAGCGTGACCCCTGGCGGCACCCCGGTGAGGGTGTTGGTCGGGCTGCTGACGGTGTAGCCACCGGCGTTGGGGTCGCCAACGGTGATGGTGGCGTCTTTGGCCTGGCTGAGGATGGCGGGCGCGTTCAGGAAGTTGTCGATGGTGAACTGGTGCTCGAGACCGGTCTGGGTGGCCGACAGCTGGAGGACCCGGCCCTGGTTGGTGGTGATCACCGCGGCCCGGATGCCCAGGTTCGCGGCGTTGATGGCGTCCGCGGTGCCCTGGGGGTTGTTGTCGTTCACCACGATCGGCACCGGCGGGACCGCCCCGTTCACGCTGAGCTGGAGCGTGTCGCCGTTCACCACCGGCGAGGTGTCGTCGTCGAGGGCCACGGTCAGGACGTGCGTCCTGGCCAGGCTGGTGACGTCGAAGGTCAGCTGCCCGACCGGCGCGCCGGCGCTGGCGGTGGCGGCAACGGTGTCCGAGGAGGACGTGGCCGCCATGGCCTGCCAGGCGGAGCTGCCGGTCAGGGTCGAGTACGTGCTGCCAGCCAGCGCCTCGGCCGCGGTCTGGAGCGCCGCGAGCTTCGAATTGACCGACTGGTACGCGGTTATGACGTTCTGCTGGTTGGCCAGCTTTGTCTTCAGGGCGGTCTGCGGTTGGGCTTCGACCTGCATCAACTTGGTGATGATGTCGGTCGTGTTCAGTCCGCTGATCAGGCCGTCCACGCTGGTGATGCTCACCGGGTAACTCCTTCCACCCGAAAACCGCGAATTCAGGCCGTTGATGCCAAGACGGGGCGGGGTGGCTGGGGACGCTTTACCCAGCCACTCCGCCCGTCCGGACTTACCTCTCCAGCCTGCGGAGCACTAGCTGGGCCTGGATCAGCCCAGCAGCTTCAGCACCGACTGCGGCGCGGCGTTCGCCTGCGCCAGCATCGCGGTACCAGCCTGCTGGAGGATCTGGTTCTTGGTGAACTTCACCATCTCCGACGCCATGTCGGTGTCGGTGATCGCCGACTTGGAGGCGCTCAGGTTCTCCACCGACACGTTGATGCTGTTGATGGTGTGCTCGAAGCGGTTCTGCAGAGCACCGAGGTTCGCCCGAACCGTCGACATGTCCTTGATGGCGGTGTCGAGCGTGTTGATGGCCGCAGTCGCGGTCGCGGTGGTCTTCAGGTCCGCGGCGCCGGTAGCCAGCCCCGCGGAGTCCAGACCGGTGATGGTCAGGCCGTTCAGGGCGCCGGTCGCCGAGGTCATGTCCACCGCGATGGTGGAACCGGTCCCGGTGCCGGAGTCGACCTGGAACGACCCGTTGTAGCCACCACCGAGCAGTTGCTGCGAGCCGAACTTGGCCGTGCTGACGATCCGGTCGAGTTCCTTGTTCAGCTGCTGGAACTCGGTGTCGGCGGCAGCCTGGGCATTGGTGTCCTGGGAGCCACCGTTGGAGGCCTGGACGGCCAGGTCCCGCATGCGCTGCAGGATGGCACCGGACTCGGCCAGCGCGCCGTCGGCGGTCTGGACCACGTTGATGCCGTCCTGGGCGTTGCGAGCCGCGACCTGCAGGCCGCCGATCTGCGACTGCAGGCCCTGGCTGACCGACAGCCCGGCAGCATCGTCCGCGGCCCGGTTGATGCGCAGACCCGAGGACAGCTTCTCCAGCGAGCCCTGCAGCGACTTGTCGTTGACCGACAGGTTCCGGTACGCGTTCATCGCCGAGATGTTGGTGTTGATGCGCAGTGACATTTCTGATTCCTCCGTGAAGGTTTTCGCCGGCCCATCCGTGGGCCGGTCTGCCTGTTCAATCGGCGCCCGGTCCCGCGGGCTGAGATTTTCCGGTGGCTAGTTCTGCCGGTCGGGTGGACGGAGAAGGGACCTTCAGGCGGCCGCGTGCGGGACGCGGGCCGACGGCCGGACCTGCGGCTGGACGGCCGCGGCGATCTCGGCGTAGTACGCCTCGCGACGGCGGGCGACGCAGCCCTCGGGACGCGCCTGCGGCGCGACCAGGTCGGGGTCGAGCTGGGAGTTCAGGCCGTCACGCAGCAGGCCGAGCGCCTCGGCGCGCAGCTGGGAGACCCGTGACTCGCTCACGCCGAGTTCGGCGGCGATCTCGGCCATCGGGCGCTCCTGGAGGAAGTAGCACTCCACCACGGTGCGCAGCCGCTCGGGCAGGGCGCTGACCGCGGCGGACAGGTAGCCCAGCCGCTCCTCGTGCAGCAGCTGCTCCTCCGGGCCGGCGGAGGACTCCACGACCAGGTCCTCCGGTACGCCCAGGGCGAAGCCCTGCAGGCTCAGGACGGCGGCGCGCTGCACGTCGTCGCGTACGGCGTCCACCTCGGCCACGGTCGTGCCGGTGGCCTCGGCGATCTCGGCGCGGGTGGGGGTGCGGCCCAGGCCGGCGGTCAGCTCCTGCTGCGCGGTGTCGAGCTGGCGGGCCCGGCTGCGGACCGAGCGGCTGGCCCAGTCCAGGCTGCGCAGCTCGTCCAGCAGGGCGCCGCGGATGCGGCTGGAGGCGAAGCGGCCGAACGGGACGCCGTACCCGTCGTCGAAGGACTTGGCGGCGGTGACCAGCGCGATCATCCCGGCGGAGACCAGGTCGTCGCGGCTGACCCGGGCCGGCAGGCGGCCCAGCAGCTCGCGGACCAGGTGGCCGACGAGGGGCAGGTGAGCGGTGATCATTTCCTCCTGCTGCCGGGGCGACAGCGGAGCCTTGGTGGCGGTCGTGGCGGCGGTCTTGACCATGGTGGCGGCGGCGGTCACGGCGGGCACCTTCCTGACGGCTACTGTGTGTGGCCGGGCGGTTCGCTCCGGTGACCAGAACTCTCCGTGTCCGCGGGAGCACACTCCGGTGCACGTCGGTTGCAGGACGGTTGCAGCGCGACAGAAATCCGAAGGCCGGAGGAGGTCCCGAATTGCCTCAGGCCGGGCCTCGCGATGTCGATGGAAGAGGCTGACCAGGCCACCGGTGTGGCCCTGAATTCCCTGGTCAGAGCCTTAGCTGTACACCCCTTGGAGGTCAGTTCCGTGAGCCTGGCCGAGCTGGCGAGCATCCTCTGGCGGCAGCGGGAGAGCATGGAGCTCCTGCTGTTCAAGCTGGAGGAGGAGCAACTCGTCCTCGCCTCCGGCCGCAACCGTTGGCTGGCGCACGCCACCCGCGAGGTCGAGATGGTCCTGGACCGGATCCGGCAGACCGAGGTGCTGCGCGCGGTCCAGGCCGACGCCGCCGCCGCGATGCTGGGCCTGCCCCCGAACTCCAGCCTGGCCAGCCTCGCCGCTGCCGCCCCGGAGCCCTGGCGCGCCCTGCTGCGCGACCACCGTGCCGCGTTCCTGCAGCTCACGGCCGAGATCAACGCCCTGGCCGAGGCCAACAGGGACCTGCTGAGCACCGGGCAGCGCGCCGTCCGCGAGGCCGTGTTCGCGGTGACCGGAACGGTTCAGACGTACGGCCGCTTCGGGGAGAACACCACCCCCGCCCAGCGGTCCCACCTGGTAGATGAGGCGATGTAGGTGCCCGGGACCTTCGGCGGTCTGACCACCGCCATCAACGCGCTGAACACGCACCGCAACCTGCTGGAAGTGGCCGGCCAGAACGTCGCCAACGCCAACACACCCGGATACAGCCGGCAGCGGGCCGACCTGGCAGCGATCGGCGGTCAGGGCCAACCGGCCATCTACGCGCTGTGGCAGGGCGCCGGCAGCGGGGTCGCGGTCCAGGACATCGTCCGCGTCCGGGACGCCTTCACCGATGCCCGGGACCGCACCGAGCACGCCCGCGGCGGCTACCTGGACGGCATGCAGACCTCGCTGGACCAGGTCGAGCAGCTCATCAACGAACCCTCCGACCAGGGCCTGCAGGCCCAGCTGCACACCTTCTGGTCGGCCTGGCACGAGGTCGCGAACAGCCCCGGCAACCTGCCCGTACGTACCCAGATGTTGGGCCAGGCGCAGACCGTCGCGATCGCCCTGAACGACGCCAACAACGGCCTGAACGCGATCTGGGCGACCACCCGCGGCCAGCTGGACGCGCAGGTACAAGACATCAACGTGACGGCGAACTCGATCGCCGAGCTGAACCAGGCGGTCGTCCGGGCGAGGACCTCGGGCACCGGCGGCAACGAGCTGGCCGACCGGCGCGACCAGCTCGTCCTGCACCTGGCCGACGTGGCCGGCGCCACCGCCCAGCCCCGGGCCGACGGCTCGGTGGACGTGTTCATCAGCGGCTCGACGCTGGTCAGCGGCCAGAGCGTACGCCCGCTGGTGGCGGCCGGCGCGAACACCCTGCCCGGCGCCACCTCCGCACCGGTCACGCTGACCTGGTCCGACACCGGCACCGCGCTCGGACCGACCTCCGGTGCGGTCGCGGCCACCATGGAGTCGCTGACCACCACCCTGCCGGGGGTCCGCGACTCGCTGGACTCGGTGGCCGGCACGCTGGCCAGCACCGTCAACGGCCAGCACGCGCTCGGCTACGACCTGAACGGCGATCCGGGCGGTACGTTCTTCGCCGGCACCGGGGCGGCCGACATCCGGGTGGCGATCACCGACCCGAAGCTGGTCGCGGCCTCCAGCACCCCGGGCGGCACCCTGGACGGCGACAACGCCGACGCGATGGCGCTGCTGTCCGGCGCCGCCACCGGCCCGGACACCACGTACAAGACGTTCGTGGCCGACCTGGGGTCCACGGCCAGCACGATCCACCAGCGCAGCCAGATGCAGAGTTCGCTCACCCAGGCCGCCGACGCGGAGGTCACCGCCCAGTCCGGGGTCAGCCTGGACGAGGAGATGACCGACATGCTGCGTTTCCAGCGCGGCTACGAGGCGGCCTCCCGGGTCCTCACCTCGCTGGACAGCGCGCTCGACACGCTGATCAACCACACGATTGGGTTCTAGCCGCCGATGACCATCAACCGGGTGACCCAGCAGTCGATGTCCACCGGGGCACTGGCCGGGCTGCAGGCCAACCTGACCCGGTTGCAGGCGCTGCAGCAGCAGATGACCAGCGGGAAGCAGATCGTGCGCCCCTCCGACTCCCCGGGCGGCACGGTCGCCGCCATGCAGTTGCGCGGCGACCTGCGGCTGTCGGCCCAGTACGCCCGCAACGCCAACGACGGCATCGGCTGGCTCGGCACCCTGGACGGCACCATGACCGGCATGGTGACCGCGCTGCAGCGGGCCCGCGACGTGCTCGTCGCCGGCATGTCGGCCGGACCCGCGGACGCGCCCGGCGCGCGGGACGCGCTGGCGAACGAGATCGACAGCCTGCGCAGCACGATGCTCGCCGCGGCCAACACCCGCTACCTGGACCGGCCGATCTTCGGCGGCACCACGGCCGGCTCGGAGGCCTACGATGCGGCCGGCACGTACATGGGGGACACCGGCGCGGTGATGCGTACGGTCGCCGACGGGACCCGGGTACGGGTCGACTCCTCCGGTCCGGATGTGCTGGGCGACGGCACGTCCGGGGTGTTCGCGGTGCTGAGCAACATCGCCAACAACCTCCGCACCAACCCGGCGACGCTCGGGAATGACTTGAAAGATCTCGACACGGCCATGACCAAGGTCTCGACGGAGCTGGCTAGCGTGGGTACTCGTTACAATGAGTTGATGCAACTGGGACAGACAGCTACCGACCGGCAGACCACGCTGGCCGCCCAGCTGTCGGACGTCGAGGACATCGACCTGCCCAAGACGATCACGGACCTGCAGTTGCAGCAGACCGCGTACCAGGCGGCGCTGGCGGCCACCGCGAAGGTCCTCCAGCCCTCCCTGCTCGACTTCCTGCGCTGACCTGCGCGGGCCGGCGCCCGGCTGAGGAGCCCATGACCGAACCGTCCGGCGAATTGCCGATCATCGAGTTCGTCACGCCCATGCCCGGTTTCCCCGACCACCGCAGGTTCGTCCTCACCCGGATCGACGGCACCGACCTCCTGTACGCCCTGCGTGCCGTCGACGACGCGGAGATCCGCTTCCTGGTGGCGCCGCCGGCACCGTTCTTCCCCGACTACGCGCCGGAGATCGACGACCATTCGCTGGCGCTGCTCCAGGCCAGCGACCCGGCGGCGCTGCTGGTGCTGCTGGTGCTCAGCGTCCAGGGCGCCGCGGACGGGGCCACCGCGAACCTGCTCGCGCCGATCGTGGTCGACCAGCACAGCCGGCGTGCCGCGCAGGTCGTCCTGGCCGGCAGCGACCTGTCACTGCGCGCGCCGCTGGCCATCGCATGACCCGGCTCCGGAGGAACGACCCATGTTGGTGCTGACCAGGCGGGCGGGCGAGAGCGTGATGGTCGGCGACGAGGTCGTCATCACCGTCCTCGAGGTGCGCGGCGAGGTGATCCGGCTCGGCATCCAGGCGCCGCGCAGCGTCCAGGTGCACCGCGAGGAGGTCTACCGCGAGTTGCAGAAGGCGAACCGGGAGGCGGCGCTGTCCAGCGAGGAGGTGGCCCGCGCGGTGGCCGGGCTGCTCGGTGGCGCGAAGGCCGTGAAGCAGGAGGAACCGACCGTCGACTCCGAGTGACCAGCCGCACACCGCCGGTTTGCCTTAAGCCCGCGCGCCCCGAGCCGATGTGGTATCCCGCCGGGCGACGGTCGCCCGGGCGGTCGTACCGATGCGCGCCTCGGACGGAACATCGTGATCCTGCTGACCCGACTGGGCGGCGCACTGTTCGCCCTGAACCCTGACCTGATCGAGCGCGCCGACTGCACGCCCGACACCGTGATCACCCTGGTCAACGGCACCAAGTACGTGGTGCACGAGTCGCTTGTCGACCTCGCCTCGCTGGTCCGGCAGTACCGGGCCGGTGTGCTGGCCGCCTCGCAGACCGTTGACATCAGCCACGCACCAGTACTGCCCGCCACCTCTGACCACCCCACGCCCGACGAGGGCAGCGGCGTGGTCCGCCTGCACCGACGGGAGCCGTAATGGATCCGGCCAGCATCATCGGGCTCGTCCTCGCCTTCGGCTCCATCTTCGGCTCCATGGTCATGGAGGGCGGCAACCCGGCCGCCCTGCTGGTGATCCCGGCGCTCATCCTGGTGATGGGCGGCACCATCGGCGCCTGCATGGCCAGCGGCATCCTGAAGGACACCGTCGGGCTGGGCAAGCAGTTCCAGCGGGCGCTGATGAGCAAGCCCACCGAGTCGGCCGGACTGGTCGACGAGGTCGTGAAGCTGGCCGACAAGGCCCGCCGGGAGGGGCTGCTGGCGCTGGAGGACGCGGCCAAGGACGTCCAGGACCCGTTCCTGAAGCGGGGCCTGCAACTCGCGATCGACGGCACCGACGGCGAGGAGTTGCGGGAGATCCTGGAGGCCGAGGTCGACGCCAAGCGCAAGGAGGACAAGGCGGGCGCCAAGTTCTTCACCGACGCGGGTGGGTTCGCCCCGACGATCGGCATCATCGGCACCGTCATCGGCCTGGTCCACGTACTGGAGAACCTGTCCGAACCGGACAAGCTCGGCCACCTGATCGCCGGCGCGTTCGTCGCCACCCTGTGGGGCGTCATGATCGCCAACGTGGTCTGGCTGCCGCTCGGCAACCGGCTCAAGCGCATCAGTGAACTCGAATGTGCCCAGATGGAACTGACCATCGAGGGCATCCTCGCCATCCAGGGCGGTGCCAACCCGCGCCTGGTCGCCCAGAAACTCAACAGCCTCGCTGGCGCCACGCCGAAGGAGAAGGCCGCTTAATGAGCGCGCACAAGAAGAAGCACAAGCGTGGGCACGAGGAGGAGCACGAGAACCACGAGCGCTGGATGGTGTCGTACGCCGACATGCTGACGCTGCTGTTCGTGCTGTTCGTGGTGCTGTTCGCGATCAGCCAGGTGGACCAGCGCAAGTTCGCCGCCCTGAAGACGGGCCTGGCCGCCGGCTTCGGCGCGGCCACCCCGTTCGACGGCGGTACGGGCATGAACTCCGGCAGCGGCATCGCCTCCAGCGAGGACAGCATCAAGCCGGACATGGGCCTGACCCCGGCCGTCCCGTCGACCAACACCGGCAAGACGACCGCCGAGTCGGCCGCGGCCGACCGCGCGGTGGCCGCGGCGAACCTGTCCCGGCAGCAGCAGCAACTGGCCGACGCCGAGAAGGAGGTCGAGAAGTTCGCCAAGATCAAGAAGCAGATCACCCAGGCGCTGGCCGACCAGAAGGTCAACGCCGGGGTGCGGTTCACCGTCGACGCGCGCGGCCTGGTTGTCACCATCGTGACCAGTTCGGTGGTCTTCGCCGGCGACAGCGCGGTGCTGCGACCCGAGGGCCAGCGGATCGTCGCTGCGATCGGCCCGGCGCTGCGCCCGCTGCGGAACGGGATCGAGGTGGACGGGCACACCAACCAGCTGCCGGTGCCGACCCGCAACTACCCGACCGCGTGGGAGCTGTCCACCGCGCGCGCCTCGGCCGTGGTCCGCTACCTGATCGAGCACGGCGGCCTGGCGGCCACCCGGATGTCCGCGGCGGGCTACGCCGGCGAGCGCCCGCTGTACGCACCGACCGACCCGCGCGCGGTCACCCTGAACCGCCGGGTCGAGGTGATCGTGCTGTCCACGCTGCCGCCGGAGGAGTCCGCGCTGCTGCCGACCGCGGCGCCGAGCAGCGGGCTGACCCCGGCCAACGAGTGAAGGATCGCCGCGATGGCCAGCAGTACGAAGCTCAAGGCCGCTGAGCCCGAGGCCGGCGAGCAGAAGAAGTCCAAGAAGAAGCTGATCATCATCCTGGTGGCCGTCCTGGTGGTCGTCGGTGGCGGCGGCTACTTCATGTTCGGCCGCGGCGGGTCCAAGGCACCTCCGCCGCCGGTCAAGGGCGCGGTCGTGCCGCTGGACGCGATCACCATCAACCTGGCCGGCGGCCACTTCCTCAAGCTCGGCATCGCGCTGCAGGCCACCAAGGCGGCGGCCGAGGCGCCGGACGGCAGCGAGGCGCTGGACATCGCCATCGAGATCTTCAGCAACCGCACCGTCGCCGAGCTGAACAGCTCCGAGGGCCGGGAGAAGTACAAGAAGCTGCTGACCAAGAAGGTCGTCGAGGCGTACCAGGATCCGAAGACCAAGGTGCAAGAGGTGATGGACGTGTATCTCACCTCATTTGTCATGCAATAGCCGGGTGCGATTGGTCACAGACAGTGGCCACACTTCCCTCATCCCGTCCCGCGGTGGGCCGATCTGGGTGCCGTGACACCGCCGCCAATGTCCAACCCGTCCGGCGCGCCCCCGCGCCAGGGGCGACCGGGACGCCCCGGCTCGCGCAGCACGGGACCGCAACCGTACGACTTCCGCCGGCCGGCGACGCTGCCGCGCGAACAGGTACGCGCCGTACAGATCACCTGCGAGACCTTCGCGCGCCGCTACACCACGCTGTTCACCTCCAGCCTGCGCGTGGTCAGCAACGTTGCCCTGGTCTCCATCGAGCAGGTCACCTACGAGGAGTACGTGTCCGGGCTGAGCACGCCGACGCTGATGGCGATGATCACCCTGGAGCCGCTGGTCGGCACCGCGATCCTGGAGTTCGCCGTCTCGACCGCGATGGTCAGCGTCGACCACCTGCTCGGCGGTCCCGGCGGGCCGCAGCCGCAGCGCCCGCTCACCGAACTGGAGGCGCCACTGCTGCGCGGCCTGCTGTCCGGGGCGCTGGAGGAGCTGCGGATCGCGCTGGAGCCGCTGGTCGCGGTACGCCCGCACCTGGGCGCGATCGAGTACAACCCCCAGTTCGTCCAGGCCGCCGCGCCCTCGGACGCGATGGTCGTGGCCTCCTTCGAGATGCGGGTCGGTACCTCCGAGGAGTGCGTGGCCACCCTGTGCCTGCCGCTGTCGATGATCCTGCCGGCACTGACCGAGGACCCGGACGCCGTGCTGACGCCGTTGCAGCGCGCCGAGCGGGACCAGGCGTACCGGGACATGTCGGCCGGGCTGCAGCACGTACCGATCGAGGTGGCCGTCCGGTTCATGCCGATGCGGATGCACCCCGAGCAGCTGGTACGCCTGCAACCGGGCGACATCCTGCCGCTGGTCCACCCGCTCGGCGCGCCCATGGAGGTACGCGCGGCGGGCCTGACCTTCGCGCACGCCGTCGCCGGCAGCCAGGGCACCCGGCTGGCCTGCCTGGTGGTCGAGCCGGCGATGGAAGAGGCGCGCAGGTGAGCCGCCCGGCCCGGGCTCTCCGGGAGGCGCGCCGATGAGCGCGGGCGCCGAGGAGGTCGTCGCGGCCGAGGGGATGGGCGAGGTCGACCAGGTGATGGCCGCGGCCAGCGCCGCCGCCGCGGTACTGCCGGCCGCCGCGCCGCTGAGCCTGGGCCAGCCCAGCCGCGACCCCGGCGCGGTACGGCTGCCCGGGCAGGCCGTGTGCGCCCGGTTCTCCGGCGCCGCGCAGGGCGAGGTCGTCGCGGTCGTCGCGCAGGACCTGGTGGACGCGCTGAAGGCCAGCCCGCTGGGCGAGCTCGACCTGGCCCAGGCCGTACGCCCGGCACTGGAGGCCGCGGCCGGTGCGTACGGGCCGGTGGTGGTCGACCCGGCCAACCTGATGGAGCCGGAGGTGGCCCTCACCGCGCTGGCCGCGAAGGGCGATGCCCTCTACGTCCCGCTGGTCGACGGGGACGCGGTGCAGGCGGCCATCGCGGTGGTGATCACCGCCCGGGCCAACATGCCGGGCCCGGCGGCGTTCCGGCCCGACCCGGCCAACCCGCTGTCCAACCCGCTGCCGCCGCCGACCGCCACGCTCGGCGCCAAGCCGCCGCTGGGTGGGCTGGACCTGCTGCACCACGTGGAGCTGGAGGTGTCGGCCGAACTCGGGCGTACCCGGATGACCGTGCGCGAACTGCTCTCGCTCACCCCGGGTGCGATCGTCGAGCTGGACCGGGCCGCCGGCAGCCCGGCGGACCTGCTGGTGAACGGGCGGCTGGTGGCCACCGGCGAGGTGGTCGTGGTGGATGAGAACTTCGGCCTGCGGATCACCGAGATCAACCCGGAGCGGTCATGATCGGCCTGGCACTGCGCATCCTGTTCTCGCTGATCGTGGTGCTGGCCATCATGTGGGCGCTGGCGCGGCTGGCCCGCGGGCCGCTGGCCAGGGGCGGCGGGCTGGGCGGGCTGACCGTGGTGGCCCGCCAGCAGCTCACCCGGGGCGCCGGTGTCGCCGTCATCCGGCTGGCCGACCGCGGCCTGGTCCTCGGGGTGACCGACCAGCAGGTGAACCTGATCGCCGAGACCGACCTGGCCGAGCTGGACCACCTGGCCGAGCAGGTCGCCACCCGGCACCGCGCGCTGCCGTTCCGCCGGCGTACGCCACTGTCCCATGTGGACCTGGGCGGTACCGCCAACCGGGACTCCACTGTGGACGGTGGGAAGCTGGCCGGCTCGGTGCTGTCGCGGCGTACGTGGTCGCAGACGCTGGAATTCCTCCGCGAGCGCACGGCGCGGCAGCCGTGAGCCGACAGCGTAGTGAGCATCGCAGGCCGACGGGGTCCCCTCTGGGGTGGCGGCCGAGGAGCGGAGCGGAGCGCGGAGGCGAACAAGTGAGCGCCGTGAGGCGGGGGATCGCGGTTGTCTGGTTGCTGGTCTGCGTGCTGACCGGGGGCGGGTTGGTGCTCGGCGTGGCCAGCGCGTACGCCGCGCCGGGGGAGCCGCCCGCGGTGCCGACCGGCTCGCCGCGGGTGGACGTGGGCAACGCGGCGACGCCGACGCCCGGGCCAGCCGGGCCGAGCGGGCCGTCCGGCGCCGGCAGCGCCGGCACCAGCCCGGACACCCAGATCCAGGCGCCACTGATCAATGTGGACGGTAAGCCCAGCAACTCCATCATGATCATCATCGCGCTGACCGTCCTGTCGGTCGCGCCGGCGATCCTCCTGCTGTGCACCAGTTTCACCAAGATATTCGTGGTGCTCAGCATCACCCGGAACGCGCTGGGCCTCACCACGGTGCCGCCGAACCAGGTGATCGCCGGGCTCGCGCTGTTCCTCAGCCTGTTCATCATGGGCCCGGTCTTCACCGAGATGAACCGGGTCGGGCTCGCGCCGGTCATGCGCGGCGACAAGACCGTGGCGCAGGCGTTCCAGCCCGGCACCGCGCCGCTGCGCAACTTCATGTCCCGGCACACCCGGCAGGAAGACCTGGCGCTGATCATCAAGGCGGCCAAGGCGGACAAGCCGGCGAACCCGCGTACCGCCGAATTCACCACCCTCATCCCGGCATTCATCCTGAGCGAGTTGCGGGCCGCGCTGATCATCGGTTTCGCGATCTACATACCGTTTCTCGTCATCGATATGGTCGTCTCGGCCTCGCTGATGTCGATGGGCATGATGATGCTGCCTCCGGTGACGGTCTCCCTCCCGTTCAAGCTGCTGCTGTTCGTGCTGGCCAACGGGTGGGGCCTGGTGGTCACCTCGCTGATCGGAAGCTACCGATGACGGACACCCAGGTCGTACACCTCGGCCTCCAGGCGATGATGCTGGCGGTCAAGCTCGGCGCCCCGATCCTGGTCAGCGCGCTGGTCGTCGGCTTCGCCGTCTCGCTGTTCCAGTCGGTGACCCAGATCCAGGAGGTCACGCTCTCCTTCGTCCCGAAGATCATGGCGGTCGGGGTCGCGCTGCTGTTCACCGGCAACTGGATGCTGCACGAACTGGTCAGCTTCACCACGAACCTGTTCGGCCAGATCCCCGCACTCGTCGGGAGCTAGCCGGCCGATGGTTTCCCTGCCGCTGTCGCTGCTGATCGCCCTGGTGCTCGCCTCGACGCGCGCGGCGGCGTGGCTGGTGGTCGCCCCGCCGTTCAGCACCCGCAGCATCCCCGGCCAGGTGAAGGCGCTGCTGGCGGTCGGGCTGGCGCTGCCGATGGCGCCGAACCTGGTGGACCAGTTGCCGAACCTGACGACGCCCGCGCTGCTGGCCTGCGCGGTGGAACAGGTGGCCATCGGCGCCGGGCTGGGTTTCCTCACCGCGCTGATCTTCGCCGCGGTGCAGGCGGCGGGCGAGCTGATCGACCTGTTCGGCGGGTTCGCGATCGCCTTCGCCTTCGACCCGCTGGCCTTCACCGGAAACTCGCTGTTCGGGCGTTTCTACAACCTGTTCACCGTCACGCTGCTGTTCGCCACCGACGCGTACACCGTGATCCTGCGCGCCTTCCTGCAGACGTACCAGACCGTGCCGTTGAACGGGTCGCTGTCGATGTCCCGGCTCGGTGCGGCGCTGACCAGCGGGTTGGGGCAGATGTTCCTGGCCGCGCTGCAGATCGCCGGTCCGCTGATCGGGGTGCTGTTCCTGGCCGACGTGGGTCTCGGGCTGCTGTCGAGGGTCGCGCCGGCACTCAACGCGTTCGCACTCGGATTCCCCGTAAAGATCCTGCTCACGCTGTCGTTGGTAGGGATCAGCATCGCCCTGCTCCCGCAGACCGTGCGCTCCCTCACCGAGCAGGCGATCCGCGCCCTGTTGGGAGTGACCGGGTGAGCAGTTCAGACAAGACCGAGAAGCCGACACCGAAACGGCTCAAGCAGGCCCGGAAGGAAGGGCGGATCGGCCGTACGCCCGACCTCGGGGCGTGGGCCGGCATCCTGGCCGCCTCGGTCCTGCTGCCGATGGCGCTGCGGTCCGGGATGCGCGCGGCCAGCGACATGCTGACCGAGGTCCGCGCGGTGATCCAGCGGCCGGACCCGGCGTTGCTGCTGGGCATGGTGCGGCACGGCGCGTACGCCGCCGCGCTGGCCGTCGCCCCGCTGGCGGTCTGCCTGCTGCTGCTCGGCGTCGCCGCGACCGCGGTGCAGGGCGGGCTGTACCCGGCGACCTCGATGCTGAAGCCGAAGTTCAGCCGGCTCAACCCGTGGCCGGGCGTGAAGCGGATGTTCGGGCCGCACGCGATCTGGGAGACGGTCAAGGCGGTGGTGAAGACCGCGGTGCTCGGCATCGTGCTGTGGTACTCGGTACGGAACCTGATGCCGCTGCTGGCCGGCTCCGGCGCGCTGCCGCTCAGCAGCACCCTGAACATGATCTCCGCCGCCGCGCTGACGCTGATCCGTACCGCCGCGTTGGCCGGCCTGGTGATGGCCGCGGCCGACTACGCGGTGGTCCGGCGGCGTACCAGCAAGCAGTTGCGGATGACCAAGCAGGAGGTCAAGGAGGAGTTCAAGCAGACCGAGGGCGACCCGCAGTTGCGCGCGGCCATCCGCTCCCGGCAGATCGCGATGTCGCGCAACCGGATGATGGCCGAGGCGGCCAAGGCCGACGTGGTCGTGGTGAACCCGACGCACGTCGCGGTCGCGCTCCGGTACGAGCCGAAGAAGGGCGCGCCGCGGGTGGTGGCCAAGGGCGCGGGCGTCATCGCGGCGAAGATCCGCGCCGTGGCCTCGGAGAACCGGATCCCGATGATCAGCGACGTGCCGCTGGCGCGGGCGCTGTACAAGGCGTGCGAGCTGGGCCAGGAGATCCCGCCGGAGATGTACGGCGCGGTGGCCAAGGTGCTCGCGTTCGTCCTCACCCTCAAGCGGCGCGGGTCGGCGGCCGGTCTGCACCGCACGGCGAGCAGTGCGATGGCGGGGTAGCGCGATGGCGGACCATTCGACCAAGTGGATCCTGTGGCAGCGGTCCGACCAGAAGGGCGACCAGGAGCAGCAGGCCCGGCGGCGTACCGGCGGTACGCCGCTGTGGGAGCGGCCCGGCGAGGAGCCACCGCAGCCCGAGCCGCCGCGGGAGGAGCCGCCGCGACCCCCGGCCAGCGATCCGCGCGTGCCGCCGGTGGCCGGCCTGCCGGCGCACCGCGCCTCGCACCCGCCGGCCCGCGCGCCGCTCACCGGCATCCCGGGCGAGCACGACCTGATCCGGCGGATCGTGGCCGACCGGGACATCAGCGTGCAGTTCCAGCCGATCCGCGACGTCGTACGCGACCAGGTCGTCGCCTTCGAGGCGCTGACCCGCGGGCCGGAGGGGCCGCTGCAGCGCCCGGACCGGCTGTTCGCCGCGGCCCGGCTGGCCGGGCTGGCCGGCGAGCTGGACTGGATCTGCCGGGCGGAGGCGTTCCGGCAGATGCTGGAGGCCAAGCTGCCGCCGGCGGTGTCGCTGTTCGTCAACGTCGAACCGGACTCGCTGATCGAGCCGTGCCCGGACGACCTGCTGCAGACCGTCTGGGACGCGACCGCGCGGCTGCGGGTGCTCATCGACCTGACCGGGCGGGCGCTGTCGCAGTACCCGTTCGAGGTGCTGGAGACCGTACGCCGGGCCCGCGCGGCCGGGTGGGGCGTGGCGGTCGGCGATGTGGAGTTCAGCGCCACCGGCATCGCGCTGCTGCCGACGCTGGAGCCGGACGTGCTGAAGGTGAGCCACGGCGTACTCACCGTCGGCGCCGGCTTCGCGGTGTCCGCGGTGACCGCGGTGCTCAGCGAGGTGGAGCAGACCGGCGCGATGCTGCTGGTGGAGCGCGTGGAGGACGAGGCGGCCCGGCGGATCAGCCGCTCGGTCGGCGCCAGCCTGCACAGCGGCCGGCTGTTCGGCTACCCGGACAAGCTGCCGGCCAGGCTGCCGATCCCGGTCGCGCCCGTACGCCTGAAGGAGGTCGACCACACCGACCAGGGTGAGCACATCACGCCGTGGAAGGTGCTGGCCGAGCGTGGCGCGCACGTGGCGGCCGGCGTGACCCTGGCCGAGAGCGACAACATGGTCCGCATCTTCGCCACCCAGGCGGCCAGCGCGGCCAACCCGCCGGTGGTCGGCATGCTGGTGCCGGACGCCGAGGAGGTCTCCGAGCAGACCCGGCTGTCGTTCCAGATGATGCTGGGCCGCTGCCCGCTGGTGCTGGTCACCGGCCAGGAGGTGTCCCGGTTCGAGGATTGGCGGGTGCGCGCCGCCGAGCTGCCGCCCGACCACCACCTGCTGGGCGAGTTCTGCATCGTGGCGCTGTCACCGACCGAGTCGATGGCGCTGGTGGCCCGGCGCGCGCACGGCCTGGAGGTCACCGTCGACCTGGCGATCAGCCAGCAGCCGGCCGCGTGCCGCGAGCTGATGCGGTTGATCACCGACACCCTCGACACGGCGGCGGGCGGTGTTCTGCATGGGCGGCCCTGAGCAGCGGATTCTCTCAATCGGGAGCATCCCGTGCCGATCAGTGCCCCCGGACCGACAGCTGTAAGGGGGCACCGTGGACGAGATGGCCGAGATCGTCGAGGAATTCCTGGTAGAGAGCCACGAGAACCTCGACCAGCTCGACCGCGACCTCGTGGCGCTGGAGCAGCAGCCGGGGTCTCGCGAGCTGCTGTCCAGCATCTTCCGCACGATCCACACCATCAAGGGCACCAGCGGGTTCCTCGCGTTCAGCCAGCTGGAGAAGCTGACGCACGCGGGGGAGTCGCTGCTGTCCCGGCTGCGCGACGGTACGCAGAGCATGACCCCGCAGTCCGCCGACGCGCTGCTGCGCATGGTGGACGGCGTACGCGCGCTGCTGGACCAGATCGAGACCGACGGCACCGAGGGTGACGTCGACGTCGAGGAGACCATCTCGGCGGTCAGCGCGTGCATCGAGGACCCGGCCGCCGCCAGCGCCGCACCGCAGGAGTCGGCCGCGGCGCCGGTCGTGGAGGCCGTTGCCGAGGCGGTGGCGGAGGCGGTCGCCGAGGCGGTGGCCGAGGCCGTCGCGGAGGCGGTCGAGCCGGTCGCCGGTGCCGCCGCCGAGGCCGCCCTGGACGGCAACAGCTCGCCGGCCAAGCACACCCGCAAGCCCGCCAAGAAGGCCGCGCCCAAGGCCGCGCCCCAGCCGGGTACGGAGTCCGCCGCCGCGCCCGCACCGGAAACTCCGGAGGCCACCATTCCCGAGCCCTCGCCCGAGCCGGTGCCGGCCGCGCCGCCGGCCCAACCCGCCGCGGTCGCCGCCGGGGAGTCGCCCGCCGACAACGCACCGGCCAAGCGTGCCCTGGCCGACAGCTCCATCCGCGTCGATGTGGACCTGCTCGACACGCTGATGCGGCTGGTCGGCGAGCTGGTACTGACCCGCAACCAGGTCCTGCGCAGCGTGCTGGAGGTCCAGCACCCGAGCCTCACCCGGACCACCCAGCGGCTCAACCTGATCACCAGCGAGCTGCAGGAAAGCGTCATGAAGACGCGGATGCAGCCCATCGAGCACATCTGGAGCAAGCTGCCCCGGGTCATCCGGGACCTGTCCTCGGCGCTGGGCAAGAAGATCCGGCTGGCCATGGTCGGCGCCGAGACCGAGCTGGACCGCAGCCTGCTGGAGGCGGTCAAGGACCCGCTGACCCACCTGGTGCGCAACGCCGTCGACCACGGCATCGAGACCCCGGAGCAGCGCCGCGCCGCCGGCAAGCCCGAGGAGGGCACGCTCACCCTGCGGGCGTACCACGAGGGCGGCCACGTGGTGGTCGAGATCGCCGACGACGGCGCCGGGATCAACCCGGAGAAGGTCGCCGCGACCGCGGTCAAGCGCGGCCTGGTCTCCCAGGAGGAGCTGGCCAAGACCAGTCAGCGCGACCTGGTCAACCTCATCTTCCTGCCCGGCTTCTCCACCGCCGCGGCGGTCACCAACGTCTCCGGCCGCGGCGTCGGCATGGACGTGGTGAAGACCAACATCGAGCGCATCGGCGGTGCCGTCGATGTGGAGTCGGCGGTCGGCAAGGGGACGACCTGGCGGCTCACCATCCCGCTGACCCTGGCCATCATCCAGGCCCTGACCGTCGAGTGCGGCGGCCAGCGGTACGTGATCCCGCAGGTCGGCGTGCACGAGCTGGTCTACCTGGACAGCCAGAACGGCGCCCGCGTCGAGTACGTCTCCGGCGCGCCGGTCTACCGGCTGCGCGGCCGGCTGCTGCCGCTGATCCGGCTGGACGAGACCCTCGGCCTGCCCGTCGGCGACGGCGAGCACGGCCAGTACGTCGCGGTGCTCCAGGTCGAGGGCCGGCGCTTCGGCCTGGTGGTGGACCGGGTGCTGAACACCGACGAGATCGTGGTGAAGCCGCTGTCCAGCAGGCTCAAGGACATCGGCGTGTACGCCGGGGCGACCATCCTCGGCGACGGCGCGGTGGCGCTCATCCTCGACGTCACCTCGCTGGCCAGGCGGGCGGCGCTGGCGGTCGAGGCCGTGCAGCGTGCCGAGCTGGCCGAGATCAAGGTCGACACCGGTCCGGCGCAGACCACCGGCCGGCTGCTCATCACCGGCGTGGGGGACCGGCGGATCGCGATCCCGCTGGACATGGTCACCCGGCTGGAGGAGTTCGCCGCGGACCGGATCGAGCGCATCGGCAGCCGCGAGGTCGTGCAGTACCGCGGCAAGATCCTGCCGCTGATCCGGCTGGCCGACCTGCTCGGGGTCGTACCGAACAACTACGCCAGCTACGACATGGAGGACCCGGCCTCCGACGGCGCCGCCTCGGCGAGCGTGCCGGCGGTCGTCTACACCGAAGAAGGCCGCAGCGTGGCGCTGGCGGTGGAGCGGATCGAGGACATCGTGGACGACGCAAGCGGCGCGCGTAGCGACCTGGACGCCGCCGGCGTCAGCGGCTCGGCGGTCATCCAGGACCGGGTCACCGAGCTGCTGGACGTACGGCAGGCGATCCTGGCGGCGGACCCGCGGTTCTACGCCGAGGACACCGACCCGTCGGCCTACATCGACCCGTACTCCGACCCGTTCGACCCGGCCATGGCGGGGGTGTAGGGCGTGGCGAGCAGGCAGTACGCCACCTTCGAGGTGGACGACGTGCTGTTCGGCGTGGATGTGGCCGACGTACAGGAAGTGCTGTCCTTCCCCGAGTACACCCCGGTGCCGCTGGCGGCGCGGGCGATCGGGGGGCTGTTCAACCTGCGTGGCCAGGTCATCGCCGCGGTGGACCTGCGGGTACGCCTTGGGTTGCCGCAGCGCGACCGCGAGGGCACGGCCATGAACGTGATCGTCCGCGACGGCGAGGAGCCGGTCAGCCTGCTGGTGGACCGGATCGGCGAGGTGATCCAGCTCGACGACGAGAGCTCCGAACCGCCGCCGGACACGCTGACCGGGCCGAACCGGGACCTGATCGTCGGCACCTTCAAGCTCGACAACCGGCTGCTGCTCGCGCTGGACGCCCAGCGCGCGGTGAGCCCGCCGCACGACAGCTGACCTCACCCTCCTCCCTGACCCCTGAGAAGGAACTCCGATGTCTGAGGTGTTGGCGGCCGAACCGGCCCGGAGCCGTGGCCCGCTGGGCTGGGTGCACGACCGCAAGATCCGTACCAAGCTGCTTGCCGCCGTCGCGTTCGCCGGCATCGCGGCGATCGTGATCGGCGTGCTGGGCCTGTCCTCCCTGGGCAGCTCCAACACGCGCAACCACGGGCTGGCCGAGCAGAACCTGCGCGGCGTGCTGACGTTGGAGAACACCCGCGCCTTCATGCTCCAGAGCACCGCCGACAACAACGTCGCGCTGCTGTACCCGGCCGACCCCGCGCTGAAGAAGCAGCTGTACGACGCGGTCACCAAGGACGACGCCGACCAGGACGCGGAGTTCGCGAAGTACACGCCCGACTCCGGGCGGCAGACCGAGCTGACGGCGGCGTTCACCGAGGCGACCAAGACGATGCGTACGGTCCGCGACGCGCTTGCCGCGGCCATCGCCAAGGGCGACGGCGCCGCGGTCAACAAGATCTACAGCGAGCAGATGCTGCCGCAGATCACCAAGCAGAAGGCCTCGCTGGACGCGCTGATCAAGGACGAGGTGGCGCAGGCCAACCGCGAGGTGGCCACCAGCGACAGCGACTACAAGCACGACCGCCTGGTGATCATCATCGTGCTGGTCCTCGGTGTCGCGCTGGCCGCGGGCATCGGGCTGTGGGTGGTCCGGCAGTTGGTCGGCCCGCTGCGCCAGATCTCCGGGGTGATGACCCGGGTGGCCGACGGGGACCTGACCAGCCGGGTCGAGGTCGACCGCGCCGACGAACTGGGGGAGATGGCCACGGCGGCCAACCGTGCCGTGGACAGCATGCAGTCGACCGTACGCACGATCGACGCCTCCGCCTCGGCGCTGGGCCACTCGGCCAACCAGCTCTCGTCGGTGACCACCGGCATCGCCGGGTCGGCCGAGGAGTCCGCGGAGCGTGCCGGCATGGTCGCCTCGGCGGCGGATCAGGTGTCGAGGAATGTGCAGGTGGTGGCGACCGCGGGTGAGGAGATGGGCGCGTCCATCGGCGAGATCGCCCAGTCGGCGAACGAGGCTGCCCGGGTCGCGGCGCAGGCGGTGTCGGTGGCGGAGTCCACCAACACCACCGTCTCGAAGCTGGGCGAGTCCTCGACCGAGATCGGCAACGTGGTGAAGGTGATCACCTCGATCGCCGAGCAGACCAACCTGCTTGCCCTGAACGCCACCATCGAGGCCGCGCGTGCCGGCGAGGCCGGTAAGGGATTCGCCGTGGTCGCGAACGAGGTGAAGGACCTGGCGCAGGAGACCGCGCGGGCCACCGATGACATCGCGCGCCGGGTGGAGGCCATCCAGGCCGACACCGCGGGTGCCGTCGACGCGATCGGGGAGATCTCGCGGATCATCGCCCAGATCAACGACTACCAGGTGACGATCGCCTCGGCCGTGGAGGAGCAGACGGCCACCACGACGGAGATGAACCGCAGCGTGTCGGAGGCGGCCACCGGCTCGGCCGAGATCGCCGCCTCCATCGCCGGCGTCGCGGACGCGGCGCAGGCGACGACGAACGGGGTCGAGGAGTCCCAGCGCGCCGTGGGTGAGCTGAGCAGGATGTCCACCGAGCTGCAGACCCTGGTGTCCCGCTTCACTCTCTGATCACTTCGTACGAGCGAGGACATCCGCGATGGCGCCCACGTCCCCGATCCGCCGGCTCCTGGCCGACCGGTCGATCAACACCAAGATCATGCTCGCCGTTGTGTTGCTCGGCCTGGTGGCCACGGCGGTCGGGGTGCTCGGGCTGGTCAAGCTGACCGAGGCCAGCAACGCCGCGCGGGCGGTGTACGCCGACGGGCTGAAGCCGCTGGTGCACGTGGAGGAGATCCGCCGGCTCAGCACGGCGGTCGGCGCCGATGTGGCGCTGCATGCCACCGCCCCGGACGAGGCGGCCATGCAGCGCTACGTCGAGGCGGTGCGAACCCACTCGGCCAGCCTGGACGCCGAGCTGGCGGCGTACCGGGCGACCGTCCACGACGACGCGCGGGCGCAACACCTGGCGGACTTCGCCGAGGCGTGGCCCAAGTTCCTGAACCTGTTCACGACCCAGCTCGAGCCGCTGAGCGCGCGCAACGACTCGGCGGGCTGGCTGAAGGTGTACGTGGCGCAGGGCGCGCCGCTGCTGGCCACGGCCGACGGCGCGCTGGAGAAGCTGCGCGCGATCGAGGATGCCGACGCCGCGGCCGAGGCCGACGACGCCATCGCCGACGCCGCGGCCGGCCGGGAGGCGGTGCTCATCCTGCTGCTCCTCGGGCTCGCCGTCGCCGTACCGCTCGCCCTGTACGTGGCGCGGATGATCGTCCGGCCGCTGCGCCGCGTCGCGAACGTGCTGACCGCGGTCGCCGACGGCGACCTGACCCAGGACGCCGAGGTGGACAGCGCCGACGAGGTCGGCCAGATGGCGCACGGCCTCCGCCGCGCCTCCACCACCCTGCGCGAGCTGATCGGCGAGATCGGCCACGACGCCGTACTGCTTGCCGCCAAGGCGGACGAGTTCGCCGTCACCACCGGGCAGATCACCACCAGCGCCGAGCAGTCGGCCTCGCGTGCGGGTGAGGTGGCCTCGGCGGCGGATCAGGTGTCGAGGAATGTGCAGGTGGTGGCGGCGGCCGGTGAGGAGATGGGCGCGTCGATCGGTGAGATCTCGCAGTCGGCGAATGAGGCGGCTCGGGTCGCGGCGCAGGCGGTGTCGGTGGCCGAATCGACCAATACCACGGTCTCGAAGCTGGGCGAGTCGTCGACGGAAATTGGCAACGTGGTGAAGGTGATCACCTCGATTGCGGAGCAGACGAATCTGCTTGCCCTGAACGCTACCATCGAGGCCGCGCGTGCCGGCGAGGCGGGTAAGGGATTCGCCGTGGTGGCCAATGAGGTGAAGGATTTGGCGCAGGAAACGGCGCGGGCTACCGATGATATTGCGCGTCGGGTGGAGGCCATTCAGGCGGATACGGCGGGTGCTGTCGACGCGATCGGGGAGATTTCGCGGATCATCGCGCAGATCAACGACTACCAGGTGACCATCGCGTCCGCGGTGGAGGAGCAGACGGCCACGACGACGGAGATGAACCGCAGCGTGTCGGAGGCGGCCACCGGCTCGGCCGAGATCGCGGCCTCCATTGCCGGCGTCGCGGATGCGGCGCAGGCCACCACCACCGGCGTGGAGGAATCCCAGCGCGGCATCGGCGAGCTGACCAGTATCTCGACCCGGCTGCGATCCCTGGTCTCCCGCTTCACGGTCTGATCGCCGCAGGCCGTACCTCTGAAACCGTAGGAGCGCACACCCCATGTCCCGGATGTCACTGTCCATCGGTCGGAAGCTGTTCGCGGTCTCCGCGCTCGGTGTGATCGCGGTCGGCGTGCTCGCCGCGATCACGCTGGCCACCATCGGCCACTTCCAGGCGACCACCGCCGAACTGGCCAAGGTCAGCACTGCGCAGCAGCTCACCCTCCGGCTGGACACCCGGGCGAGCGAGCTGAAGGTGGACGGCTACAAGACCGTCGTACGCTCCGATCCCGCCGCCGAACTGGACGAGTTGAGCGGCGACATGGCCGAGCCGACCGACCTGCTGGCCCAGCTGGACGCGGTCGGGGTGACCGGCGCCGGTGCCGCCGAGATCGCCGCGCTGAAGGAGAAGTTCCAGGCGTACATGGCGGCCATCGAGACCTACGTCAAGGGTGCGGTGGCCGACCAGGCGACGGCGCGGCGGAACTGGGCCGACATCCAGAAGGCAAATGACATCACCGACAGCGCGGTGGGCGCGGCCAAGGATGCCCTGGACGCGCACATGCAGGATGTGACCGCACGGCTGGCGTCGGCCGAGGCCACCCTGAAGCGCAGTGCCGCGCTCACCGCGCTGGCCGCCGCACTCGTCCTTGCGGTGGCCGGCTGGATCATCAGCCGCAGCATCACCCGGCCCCTCAGCCAGACCTCGGTCGCGCTGCGCCGGGTCGGCGAGGGTGACCTCACCGTGCACGTCGAGCCGGCCGGCGACGCCGAGATCGTGAACATGCGCAACGCGGTGAACTCCACCGTGCAGCGGATGCGCGAGGCCCTCGGCCAGATCGCCGAGACCAGCTCGCGGCTGTCCACCTCCTCCGACGGGCTGTCCACCGTGACCGGCGACATCGCCTCCTCCGCCGAGCAGTCGGCCTCGCGTGCGGGTGAGGTCGCCTCGGCGGCGGATCAGGTGTCGAGGAATGTGCAGGTGGTGGCGGCGGCTGGTGAGGAGATGGGCGCGTCGATCGGCGAGATCTCGCAGTCGGCGAATGAGGCGGCTCGGGTCGCGGCGCAGGCGGTGTCGGTGGCGGAGTCCACCAATACCACCGTGTCGAAGTTGGGCGAGTCGTCGACGGAGATCGGGAATGTGGTGAAGGTGATCACCTCGATTGCCGAGCAGACGAATCTGCTTGCCCTGAACGCGACGATCGAGGCGGCGCGTGCCGGCGAGGCGGGTAAGGGCTTCGCGGTGGTGGCCAATGAGGTGAAGGATTTGGCGCAGGAGACCGCGCGGGCCACGGACGATATCGCGCGTCGGGTGGAGGCCATTCAGGCGGATACGGCGGGTGCTGTCGATGCGATCGGGGAGATTTCGCGGATCATCGCCCAGATCAACGACTACCAGGTGACGATCGCCTCGGCGGTGGAGGAGCAGACGGCCACGACGACGGAGATGAACCGGAGCGTGTCGGAGGCGGCCACCGGCTCGGCCGAGATCGCCGCCTCGATCGCGGGCGTCGCCGAGGCGGCGCACGCGACCACCACCGGCGTGGAGGAATCCCAGCGCGCCGTGAGCGAGCTGACCCGCATATCCGGCGAGCTGCACACGCTGGTCACCCGGTTCCAGCTCTGATCTGTGTACACACTGGTCAGCGCCCCCGTACTCGGATTCGACCTGGTCCGGATGGAAGGCGGCGCCGCAACCGCCGAACTGCTGCTGGCCGCGCTGGCGCTGGGTCCGGAGGACCTGCCGGTGCTCGCGGCACCGCTGCCCACCCAGTCGGTACGCGCCGAGCTGTGGCTGGAGGTGGCCGCCGCGGCGATGCGGCAGCGGCGCACCGCCGACCTGTTCGGGCTGGACGCCGAGCGGGCGGCAATGCTGTTGCAGAGCAGCCCGATCGGCTCGCTCGACGGCCTGCTGCACTGCCTGCGCAACGACGTGCTCGACTGGCTGCCGGCCCCGCGCGAGGCCGAGCCGCTGGAGCCGGCGGCCGAGCACCACGGCCACGGCTCCGGCGACCCGCCGGCCGAGCCGCCCGACTTCGTGCACGACCCGACCGGTGACGCGGTCGCGGTGCTCTGCGACGTGGCCGCGGCCTGCTACCTGCGTGCCGAACTGTCGCCGGTGGCCCGCCGCCGGCTGTCGGCCGGCTGGGTGGTCGCCTCCCGCCGGCTGCCGGCCCGGCCCGCCGACCTCGGCCCGCAGCACCGGGCGGTGGCCCGGCTGCTGGACCGGATCCGGCTGCTCACCCCCTCCCGCGCGGCCCGGCTGCTGAGCACCACCGAGAACATGCGCCAGCAGCGGGCCGACTGGTCGGTCGCCATGCACTCGGCGTCCTGGGCCGTCTACCTGTCCGGCCGGGTACGGGCCGCGGCCGCGGCGCAGTTGGCCCTGGTCTGCGCGGTGGACGCCGCCGGGGTACCCGTCGCCGACCGCGCCGCCGGGGTCTGGAACGCGCTGTCGGGTGTCGTACACGCGTTGATCGTTCGGGACGTGACCGACTACGAGACGACCCACCGGCTGTTCGAGCCGTACCTCGCGGCCTTCGGGCCATCGGGTCTGGACTGACGATGCGTAACCGCTCAGCTACCAACAGCTTCCGTCGATAGCAGGGATCGTCGGCGTCCCGCCGACCACGGGGGGAGGTGGCCGGATGATCTCGGTGCTGGTGGTCGACGATTCGGCGGTGATCCGTCGGCTGATCACCGAGGTCCTGGCCACCGACCCTCAGATCAAGGTCGTCGGCACTGCCCCGAACGGCGCGATCGCGCTGGACAAGATTGAGCAACTCCGCCCGGACCTGGTCACTCTCGACATCGAAATGCCGATCCTCGACGGTCTGAGCACGTTGAAGCGGCTGCGCCCCAAGTGGCCGAAACTTCCGGTGATCATGTTCAGCACGCTGACCGTGGGCGGTGGTACGGCCACGCTGAACGCGCTTGCCCTGGGCGCCTCCGACTACGTCACCAAGCCCAGCAACGTGGGCAGCTTCGCCGAGTCCCGGGCCAGCGTGCAGCGCGAGCTGTTGCCCCGCATCCACGCCCTGGCCGGCCGCCGTCGCCCGGCACCGGGCAGACCCGGAGCCCCGCCCGCCCCGGGCTCGACCAGCGGCGCGATCCGCCGGCCCACCGGCGTACGCGGCCGCATCTCGGTCTGCGCGATCGGCTGCTCCACCGGCGGCCCGGACGCCATGACCAAGCTCGTCGGCGGCCTGCCCGGCAGCCTCCCGGTCCCGGTCGTGGTGGTGCAGCACATGCCCGCCCTGTTCACCCGCCTGTTCGCCGAGCGGCTCAACCGGATGACCCAGCTCACCGTGGTCGAGGCCGAGGACAACCAGCCGGTCACCCCGGGACGGCTCTACATCGCGCCCGGTGGCCGGCACCTGGAGGTGGTGCGGCGCGGCACGGTCGTACTCACCAGACTGCACGACGGCCCGCCGGAGAACCATTGCCGGCCCGCCGTCGACGTGCTCTTCCGTTCCGTGTCCAGCGTGTACGGCAAGGAGGCGATCGCCCTGGTACTCACCGGGATGGGGCATGACGGCAAGGAAGGCGCCCGGGCGATGCGTGCCGCCGGCGCCGAGATCGCCGTCCAGGACGAGGAGTCGTCGGTGGTGTGGGGGATGCCCGGGGCGATTGCCCAGGCCGGCCTCGCCGACGCCGTACTCACGCTGCCCGACCTCGCGGCGCACGTTGTCAGCAGGGCCGGTGCCGGCCACCCAGCTCGTCCCGTGGCGGTGACCCGATGACGCTCCCCACAGCCGACTTCACCTACATCGCCGACATGGTGCGCAAGGAGTCGGCCATCGTCCTGACCCCCGCCAAGGACTACCTGGTGCAGGCGCGGCTGCTGCCGGTCGCGCAGCAGCACGGCCTGTCCGGCGTACCGCAACTGGTCTCCGAACTTCGTACCCGCAACGACCCGCAGCTGCGCCAGCAGGTGGTCGAGGCGCTGACCACCAACGAGACCTCCTGGTTCCGCGACAACGACCCGTACCGGCTGCTCGGTTCGACCGTGCTGCCCGAGGTGGCCGCCGCCGCCCGGGCCGCCAACCGGCCGGTACGCATCTGGTCCGCGGCCTGCTCGACCGGGCAGGAGCCGTACAGCATCGCGATCGTGCTGCGGGAAAACCTGCCGCCCGGAGTCCGGTACGAGCTGGTGGCCAGCGACCTGTCCGCCGAAATGGTGGCGCGGGCGCAGGCCGGCCGGTTCAGCCAGCTGGAGATGAACCGCGGGCTGCCGGCCTCGTTGCTGGTCCGCTACTTCGACCGCGAGGGCGCGCACTGGCGGGTCGGCCCGGACCTGCGCCGCGACCTCAGCTTCAACCGGATCAACCTGGCCGCGCCGCTGCCCGCGCTGGGGACCTTCGACATCGTGTTCATCCGGAACGTACTCATCTACTTCGATGTCGACACCAAACGTGGCGTGCTGGACCGGGTCCGCCGGCTGCTGCGGCCCGGCGGCTGGCTGTTCCTCGGCGCCGCCGAGACCACGATGGGTGTGACCTCGGAGTTCGTCCGGGCTCAAGACGCGAAGACCTCGGCCTATCGGTTGCGGGTCGCCGACCCGGCGCCCGCCGGCGCCGCGGGAGTGAGGTGAACAGCACGTGCTGGCAATGGTGATCGATGACTCCCGTGCGATGCGGCTGATCCTGCGCCGAATCGCCTCCGGGCTCGGCTTCGACGTGCAGGAGGCCGGCAACGGCAAGGAGGCGATGGAATACCTGGACAGCACCGACCAGGTGCCCGAACTGGCCCTGGTCGACTGGAACATGCCGGAGATGAACGGCCTGGAGTTCGTCACCGCGGTCCGCGCGGACGCCAAATTCCGGAACATGACGCTGATGATGGTGACCACCGAGAGCGAGCATTCCCAGATCGTCCGGGCGCTCGCCGCGGGGGCGCACGAATACGTCATCAAGCCGTTCACGCCGGAGGCCATCACCGAGAAGCTGGCGCTGCTGGGTCTTGTCCAGGATGGAGCGAACGTATGAGCGCCCACATTACCGGGACACATCCTGAAGCGGGAGTTGGCGACGTGAGCGATGCCGTTTTCATCTCGGTGGAGGATCTGTTCGAGATCACCCAGCAGGTCTGGGAATCGTTCCTCAACCCGACCGGCGACCCGACCGCCGGTCAACTCCACCCGCCCAGTTCGACCACCAGGGCCGACGAGGTATCCGCCGCGGTCGCCGTCACCGGAGCGTGGCGCGGCCACATCGTCGTGTCCTGTTCGATGGCCGCGGCCCGCGAGATCTCCGCGCTGCTGCTGGAGGTGCCGCTGCCCGAGGTGTCGGAATCCGACGTCGCCGACGCCCTCGGCGAGTTGGCCAACATTATCGGCGGCAACGTCAAGGGCCTGCTGCCCGGGCCGTGCGCGCTGTCCCTGCCGTACCTGGTGGTGGGCAACAGCGAGAACGTGCGCTGGCCGGCGGCCACCGTGGAAAGCCGGCTGCTGGCCGACTGGCACGACGAACCGATCGTGGTGACAGTGCTGAACGGCACCCGGGATGAGGACGAACGGAAAATCACCGCATGAAGATCCTGATCGCCGATGACAGCCGGGTGATGCGCCAAATTGTCACCCGTACGCTCCGGCAGGCCGGTTTCGGGGGGAACGACCTGGTTGAGGCAGCCGACGGCCAGGAAGCGTACGACACCATCAAGAGCGAGAAACCAGACCTGGTGCTCTCGGACTGGAACATGCCCCACATGACCGGCGTGGAGGTGCTCCGGGCAATTCGCCGGGACGGAATCGAAACACCATTCGGGTTCATCACCTCCGAGGGCACCGAGCAGATGCGCGAGATCGCCGCGAGCGCGGGTGCCCTGTTTCTGATTGTCAAACCGTTCACTGCGGACCATTTCCGCGACGCACTGGAGCCGATCCTGGGATGAATACCACGACCGCCATGCCGGACGCCAAGGGTGTCCGGGACATGCTTGCCGACATGCTCGGCCGTGATGTCGAGGTCGCGCCGGGCGTGCCCGCGCTTGCCGCCGACCTGGTCCGCGCCATGGTCGCGGTGTATTCGGACGACCACTACCACCTGGCCGCCGTCCTCGGCATGGACCTGCAACTGTCCGCGTTCTCCGCGGCTGCCATCGGGCTGGTCCCGGTCGGCGCGGCGGAGGACTGCATCTCCGACCGGGAGCTCAGCCCGAACCTGCGGGAGAACGGGTTCGAGGTCTGCAACGTGATCGGCGGGCTGCTCAACCGCGACGGCTTCCCGCACGTACGCATGGACAAGGTGGTCTACCCGGGCGAAACCCCGCCGAACGACGCGGCCAGCAAGCTGCTGGCCCTGGGCAACCGGCTCGACCTGACGGTGAAGGTGCAGGGCTACGGCGGCGGCCGCTTCTGGTTGTCGGCGTCCTAGGCACTCACGGTCGCTTTCGGCCGCCCGGCCCATCGAGGTGGGTCGGGCGGTCCTCGTACGTGCGCGACTGGTCACTCTGTGAACGGCTCAGCTACGCTGGGTAGCAGTCGATCAGCACACCGCCAGGACGGCACCCGACGGCCACGGTAGGCCGCGATCCCCCTCAGGGAAGGGTTGCCCGTGCCCAACAGGCGCTTCAGCCAGCTTGTCGTACCGGTCGGCGTGGTGCTCGTTGTCGTGATGATGGTCGTGCCGCTGCCCACGCCCCTGCTCGACCTGCTGATCGCGGCGAACATCACCAGCGCGCTGCTGATCGTGCTCATCACGATGTACGTCAGCCGGCCGCTGGATTTCTCCGTCTTCCCCTCGCTGATCCTGGTGGCCACGCTGTTCCGGCTCGCGCTGAACGTCAGCGCCACCCGCCGGGTGCTGCTGGACGGGTACGCCGGCAAGGTGATCAACGCCTTCGGCCACTTCGTGGTCGGTGGCTCGCTGATCGTCGGCATGGTGATCTTCCTGATCCTGATCATCATCCAGTTCGTGGTGGTGACCAACGGCGCCGGCCGGGTCGCCGAGGTGGGCGCCCGCTTCACCCTGGACGCGATGCCGGGCAAGCAGATGGCCATCGACGCCGACCTGAACGCCGGGCTGATCGACGAGAACGAGGCGCGGAAACGGCGCGCCGACGTGGCTGCCGAGGCCGACTTCTACGGCGCCATGGACGGTGCCTCCAAGTTCGTGAAGGGCGACGCGATCGCCGCGGTCGTGATCACGCTGGTGAACCTGCTGGGCGGCTTCGCGGTCGGCGTACTGCAACGCGGCCTGTCGCCGGCCGAGGCGGTCAAGACCTACAGCCTGCTGTCCATCGGCGACGGCCTGGTCTCGCAGATCCCCGCGCTGCTGCTGTCGGTGGCCACCGGCCTGATCGTCACCCGGTCCTCCACCGACGACGACATGGGTACGGCCGTGGCTCGCCAGTTCGGCCACCACAAGCAGGCGCTGCGGATCGGCGGCGGCGCGGCGCTCGCGCTGTGCCTGATCCCGGGGCTGCCCAAGCTGCCGTTCCTGACCATGGGCCTGATCGTGCTGTTCGCGGCGCAGCGGCTGAAGACCGAGGAGGAGCCTGCCGCGGCCCAGCAGGATGCCGCCGAGGGCGCGGTGCCGGACACCCCCGAGGGGCTGCTCGGCGAGATGCGGGTCGACCCCCTGGAGCTGGCGCTGGCGCCGGACCTGCTGGACCTGGTGGACTCCGCCGGCGGCGACCTGCTGGACCGGGTCCGGGCGCTGCGCCGCAAGATCGCGCTGGAGATCGGCATCGTGCTGCCCCCGGTGCGTACCCACGACGACCTGTCGCTGCCACTGTCGTCGTACTCGATCCGGATCTCCGGGGTGGAGGCCGCCCGCGGGCAGGCGCCGCCCGGGACCGTCCTGGCCATCGGCGACGCGCTGACCGGCCTGCCCGGGCTCGCCGGCCGCGAACCGGTGTTCGGCCTGGAGGGCAAGTGGGTGCCGGCCGAGCTGCGGCACCAGGCGGAGATGGCCGGCGCCACCGTGGTGGACCGCGCCTCGGTGCTGATCACCCACCTGTCGGAGGTGGTCCGGGCCAACGCCGGGCGGCTGGTCGGGCGGGAGGACGTCCGCGCGCTGGCCGATGTGATCCGGCGGACCCACCCGGTCGTGGTGGAGGAGCTGACCCCGGCGCTGCTGACCATCGGCGAGGTGCAGCGGGTGCTGCACGCGCTGCTGGCCGAGTCCGTACCGATCCGGGACCTGGTCCGCATCTTCGAGTCGCTGTCGCTGGCGGCGCGGGGCGGTACCGATCCGGACCGGCTGACCGAGGCGGCGCGGGCCGCGCTGGGGCCGGCGATCGCGGCGCAGTACGTCCACGAGGGCACCCTGCCGGTGATCACCCTCGACCCGCGGATCGAGCAGCAACTGCTGGAGTCGTTGCAGGTCACCGACCAGGGCATCCGGCTGGTGGTCGACGCGAGCCGGGCCGAGGAGCTGATCGGGGAGGCGGCCCGCATTGCCGAGCGGGTGGAGCAGCGCGGCCTGTCGCCGGTGCTGGTGTGTTCGCCGCAGCTGCGGCTGCCGCTGTACCGGCTGGTCAAGGTGGGGGTGCCCCGGCTGCCGGTGCTGTCCTACAGCGAGCTGGCCGACTGTCCGTGCCGGGTGGAGACCATGGGGGTGATCAGCAATGCCCACGCGATTGTTGCTTGAGGGCCCTGACATCGAGCAGCTGCTCGCCCGGGTCCGCGACGAGCACGGGGCACACGCCCGGATCGTGTCGGCGGAGAAGGTCCGTACCGGTGGGTTCGGTGGGTTCTTCGCCAAGCAGCGGTTCGAGTTGGCGGTCGAGGTCGACGATGAGGATCTGTACGAGGAGGAGCTGGTGGCCAGCAGGAACGGCACCGCGCGCGTGGCCGCTGAGCCGGCGTCCGTACAGGACCTGATCGACCTGGTGGAGGCCCGGGAGGTCGGCCTCACCTCTCCTGAGGGCGCCGGTCTGTCCGGCACCGGCGGTGCCGGCGGTCTGGGCAATGGTGCCTCCGGTCTGGCCGGCAACGGTGCCGTCCCAGCCGCCGGCCGATCCCGGTCCAAGGCCGCCTCCTCCGCTGGCGCTGCCGGGCGCGGAGCCGCCGCGTCGCGGGCCGGCGCGGCTCAATCCGGCGCCGCCCGCCGGGCCAGCGGCGGCGCCCGGCCCGCCGCCCGTCCCGCTGCACCCGCCCGCCCCGCGGCCGGCCTGCCCACCTCGGGCGCTGGGTCCGCGGCCGGTTCCGCCGCCGGCCTGACCGGCGCGGCTGGCGTATCCGGCGCCGGGCTGCGCCCAGCCGGCGGGTCCGTTCCCGCGACCACCGCCCGTACCGACCCGGCCGCCACCACCTCGGTGGCCGTGGTGCCGGCCTCACCCGCCGTGCCGGGGACCGGGGTCGCCGTCGGCCCGGCCACCGTGCCGGTGCTCCCCGCCGCGTACCTGAACGCCGGCCTCGCCAACCTGCCGGGTGCCCTGGCCCGCCCGGTCACCGCGCTGCTCGCCCTGGGCCTGCCCGAAGCGCTCGCCCTGCGCGCGGTCGGCACGGACCGCTACACGGCGGTGCTGACCGCGGTCGGCGGCCTGCCACCCGCCCCGCCCCCGCCGGACGCCGCCGGTGAGATCCTCGCGCTGGTCGGCGACGTGGCGGCGTGTACGGCGCTGGGCGAGGCGCTGAGCGAGCTCCAGTACCTGGACGGCACCCGCGTCCTGGTCGCCGGCCCGGTCCCCGCCGGCACCGGCGTACCGCCCGCGCGCCGCATCCTCGGCCCGGACGACGCCGCCCGCCGCGCCGGCAAGCTGCGGGCCAGCGACACCGCCCGCGTGGTCGTGGTCGCCGCCCCGGTCGACGGCCGCTCCGGTGACTGGGCCCGCGCCGTACTCGCCGCGCTGCGCCCGACCGCCACCTGGGCGCTGATCGACGCCACCCGCAAGATCCACGACACCGCCCGCCACCTGGCCGACCTGGGCGAACTGGACGCCCTGGCGGTGCACAGCGCCGCGGTGACCGCCGATCCGGGCAGCCTGCTCGGCCTCACCCTGGACACCGGCCTGCCCATCGGCTTCCTGGACGGCCGCCCCGCCACGCCAGAGGAGTGGGCCGCCCTGCTGTGCGCACGCATGAGCGAGACCTAGCCAGGAGGAGGCGACACCGATGCCCAAACCGCGCGGCCTCGGCCTCACCCGGGGCTCGACCCTGGCCGTGGCGGCGGCGATCGACAGCCCGGCGATCTACCACGCGTTCATCGCCCACGACATGCCCGCCGACACCGCCATGTCCCGCTACCTGATCTGCGTCCCCATCGCCGCCGTCCTCCTCATGCTCTGGCACAGCATCATCGACCCCTACCGCCGCAAGGGCGCCCCCGTCCGTGCCCTGGCCGAACGCCTCGACGAGGACCAGGAGCCCCCACCCAACCGCCGCCAGACCGACTGACTCGCCGTAAGGGACTCCACCACTCTCACGGGGTGGGGATGGACTGGATTGCCCAACCCGTGCCGTTCCAGCCCTCGGCCATCGCCGTGTAGCTGGGGTTCAGGGCGTACCCGACGGCGCTGCACGTCGGACTCGAGGTGCACGACACTCCGAACAGGTAGCTGGCCGTGGCGCCGCTCGGGTTGGGAGTGGACTGGATCGTCCAGGCGGTGCCATCCCAGCGTTCGGCCAGCGTCTCGTACTCGCCGGGGCCGGTCTCGTACCACCCGACGGCCGTGCACGCGGAGGCCGACGTGCACGACACCCCGTTCAGGTAGCTGGCGATGGCGCCGCTCGGGCTCGGCGTGGACTGGATCGTCCAGGCGGTACCGTCCCAGCGCTCGGCCAGCGGCACGGTCGCGCCGGTGCTCGTCACGTAGTGCCCGACGGCGGTGCAGGCCGAGGCTGAGGCGCACGACACTCCGTACAGTTGGCTGGCCGTGGCGCCGCTGGGGCTTGGCGTGGGCTGGATCGTCCAGGTGGTGCCGTCCCAGCGCTCGGCCAGCGCCGCGCTGACGCCTGCGCTGGTCACCGAGAACCCGGTGGCGGTGCATGCCGAGGCCGACGTGCACGACACCCCGAACAGGTAGCTGGCTGTGACACCGCTCGGGCTCGGCGTGGGCTGGACCGTCCAGGCGGTGCCGTCCCAGCGCTCCGCCAGCGGCACGGTGACGCCGGCACTCGTCCGGCTGTAGCCGACGGCGGTGCACGCCGACGCCGAGCTGCACGACACGCCGTCCAGGAAGCTGGCCGTGGCCCCGCTCGGGCTCGGCGCGGACTGGACCGCCCACGCCGTCCCGTTCCAGCGCTCGGCCAGCGGCACCGTGGCGCCGGTGCCGGTCACGTACTGCCCGACGGCGGTGCACGCCGAGGCCGAGGCGCACGACACCCCGTTCAGATAGGTGGCGGCCGCACCGCTCGGCGTGGGCATGGACTGGAGCGCCCAGGCTGTCCCGTTCCAGCGTTCAGCAACCGTCACCGAGACGCCGGAGCGGGTCACGGCGTCCCCCACGGCGGTGCACGCCGACGCCGAGCTGCACGACACCCCGTACAGCTCCGACTGGAGCGTCGTACCCGCCGCCGGAGCACCACCACCCCCACGAGCCGCAGAGGCAGGCGTGCCGGTGCCCACCGCCATCAGAACCGCCACCGCGATCAGCAGACCACGAGCAAACGTGACCGTCCCGTGCCGCATGTCGTATGCCTCCACACCTCGATCAGATAGAACAGCGCCGCTGCCGCATAGGCGCGCGCCGGAAGCCTTCTCCGCGGACAACGCGGGCGCCGAAGTAGACAAGAGGCCACTCTCCACGGCCCGCCACGATGACCGCCCTCCAGCACACCGCTGGAACCGACCGATCCACACGGACATGGGAGTCTCCGGGGCAATTCCCCGTAATTGATGGCCAAAGAGTACGCCGCCCCCCGCGCTCAATCCCCCAGCCGCCAGCCCTCCCACCCACCGCTCACCCGACCGCGTGGCCACCCAACTCCACAGCCGGCCCGCAACCCCGCGCTCGGCCTGGGCGCGTGCCAAACCCGCGGTGGCCCTGGCCCATGGCTATGCCGGGCACGTCCAGCCGCGCCCGCCGATCGCTGGCCCTATTGGCCCGGCAGCCGGCCGCTCTGTGCGCCCGGCCCGGGCGCGTGCCAAACCGCCGCCGCCCTCCTGGCTACCGCCGGGCGTATCCAGCTGCACCGGCCGCGGGTCGCTCGCCTGACTGGCCCGGTGGCCGGCCGCTGCGCTCGGCCCGGGCGCGTGCTAAACCGACGCCACCCCAGCCCGACGGCGCCATGCCAGGCATGTCTGGCCGCGCCGGCCGACTGTCCCACTCGGCCCGCCGGTCTGCGTTAGTTGGTCCTAGAAGCTGCCCTGAGCGCCGGCTGGACGGGATGCCTTGCTCGGCCTGGGGCGCGGCGTTCCGGGACCGGCGTTGGCGGCGATCGCGGTCGGTGTGGGTGGCGGGCTTGGCTCCGGGATCGAGTCCGCCGCCGACCTCGGACCTGCGCCCCCGCCTTCGGTGGCCGACTTCGACGACACCGTGCCCTCGGACGCCTTCGGCGTGGCGCTGGCCTGCGCGGTACCGCCGCCCGCATCCGTACCGGCGCCCGTCGGGTCATGCGCCGAAACGCTGGCCTGACTGCCGGTCGCCGGCCCGCTCCCGGATCGGCTGACCTCGTCGCGAACACCGACCGTCGGGGTGGACCCGGTCGCTTCGGCAACGCCACCCGGAGTCGGCCGGGGTGACGGAGTCGGCCTGGGGGAGGGACGGTTCGCCGGGCCAGGATTCGTACCCTGAGCCTGTCCCTGATTGGCCAGCCCTGGGTTCCCGCTCTGGCTGGCCGGCCCGGGATTCGGGGTCTGACCGGTCGGACCCGGGTTCGAGGCGGGACCTGAGGCGGTCGGGCCCTGGTTGCCGGGACCGCCGGTGACACGGTCCAGCGCCTCCTGCTCGGCCCGTTCCAGGGCGTCCGCGGTGGGCATGCCGTCGAGGGCGCCGCGGATACCGGACAGGTGCTCCAGCACCTGCCGCCGCGCC
>Ga0081455_10000324_pt1 | contig 62520 bp, 49 predicted proteins | sample TabmetS3T2R1_FD_70207 | JGI IMG/M metagenome (GOLD analysis project Ga0081455, IMG submission 70207) | Tabebuia heterophylla rhizosphere microbial communities from the University of Puerto Rico - S3T2R1 | ecosystem: Host-associated > Plants > Roots > Rhizosphere ...
CGATAAGCCCTGCTCATGGTGGTAACGCGTGAAGGTTTCGATGACCTGCCGGTTACGGTCAATTCCGTAGGGCCACCACTCGCGTCCGAGGGTCGCGATCGTGTCCTCCACGGCCGCGATCTGCCAAGGCAACATCGTTTTGAGTGAAGCCGATACGAGCAGCTCTTGATAGCTGCGACGTTGGGCTTCGGTGAAGGCCTTGGTCAGCGCCTGCGCTGTCCAGCGGTGACGTTCATAGATGTCGCGACGTAGCACAACGACATGCATGATCGGAAAGATCCTGGTTTTCGCGAAATATGCTCTTTCGACCTCTACGAAGTTCGTGAATAGCCGCCGCACATTCCCGGGTTCGGAATAAAAGGTCGACGGCGCGCGCGCCGTGTACATGGCATCGATCTCGCCCGCCGCGAGCATGCGCGCCAATGTTTGAGTCGGCCCGATGGGCTTTACCTTGAACCTCTCCGGCAGGTTCAGCTTGAGCTTCTCCTCTCGTCCGGGCTCTTCTTCGCCGCCTGTCCAATAGGTAACCGATGCCGGGTCGATTCCAAACTCATCCTGCAGGATGCCTCTGATCCAGACCGGTGCCGTCATCTGATATTCGGGTACGCCGATCCGCTTGCCGACCAGATCTTCGGGTTGCTCGATTCCACTCTTCGTGGAAACAAAGATGCAGGAGTGCCGGAAGAAGCGCGAAGGAAATACCGGAATGGCGATGAACGCTGGATTCTCCCGCGCAAGCGTCACGCAGTACGACGACATCGACATTTCGGCGACATCGAATTCTCGATTGCGCAGCATCCGGAAAAACGTCTCTTCGACGTCGAGCGTCTGGCAATTGAGATTGATGCCGTCAGGTCGCACTTCCCCCGAGCGAAGAGCCTCGGTGCGGTCATATCCCCAGCAGGCGAATGATAGGTCCAATTTGCTCATCGGCGGTCTGCTCTGTCTATCCGGCCCATCTTTACTTTCATCTCGGCCTCTCGTCGATCTGCGCGTTCTTCGAAGAGGGTTACAGTGCAGGCCGTTGTTTCGTGTGCTGAGCGTCCCTCAAAGCGCAGCGCAGCCTCCGCCGCGGCAACTTCGATCCTGCGCCGGCGGTAGTCACCTCACATCCCTCCGTCGGTCACCAGGGCTTGCGTCGTTTTGCGTTCCGCAATATACTTCGATATAGAAGCATATGGAAGAGGAGCGAGCTCCCATGGACGGGTGCACCCGGTTGGATGATGCGGGTTATGAACTGGAGAAGCCGATCTGCGCAGAATCCTCCGACAAGAAGATTCACAACGCTCATGCGGCCGCTCCTGCATATCTTCGCGCTCGTCGACGCTGCTTACTGTGCTCAGTTTCCGCTGCTGTTACTGAGGTTTGCGCAAATGAATGACAACGATCCACGCGGCAGAAGATGTGACCTCGCTGACCGGGTCGCCGTCATCACTGGGCCCCGCAGCGGTTTCGGCGTGGCGCGCTCGGTCGAGCTGCACAGCAAGGGATGAGGGTGGCGACTGTCGACTCGCATCACGCGCGTCGCGGCCCTTGGGCGCGATCGGGCGCGCGTCCACCGCACGCTGCGTGCAACTTTAGAGCTCTTCCGGCAGAACGTCTCGATCGCGTTGCGCATCCGCCGCGGCTTCGAGTGTGCGCTCATCTGACTCGGATCGAGCGCAACGCGTGAGCCACTACAAAAATTTGCAGAAGAGGTAATGACCCGATATGCGTAACAACGTGACGAGCCAAGGCGTCTATTTAGAGTCGCCTACGAAGAAGCGCCTCAATCATGGCCAGTTCCCCTGTACTGGCATCTACCACACCCCAGAGGGGAAAAAGCCGCAGACGGCGATCATTGCCTCGCACCCGGTGGGCAATTGGGCGCAGCACTATCTGGCACCGTATATGGCTCGGCGCGGTTACGGCTTTCTGGGTTGGAATACCCGTTATCAGGGGGTGCCTGTCGCGACCGGCTTCACCCTCGAGCACTCCCTGATCGATATCGGCGTCGGCGTTCGCTGGCTTCGTGAGGAAGCGGGCGTGAAGAACGTGGTGCTCCTGGGCAATTCAGGTGGCGCCTCGCTCATGGGGGCGTATCAGTCGCAGGCTCTCCACCCGAATATCGACCCTGGATCGGCACCCAAGGATCTGCTTCTCAGTCTTCCTCCCGCAGACCTGTACATTTCTTTGGCTGCGCATCCGGGACGCGCCACGGTGTTGACGGAATGGCTCGATCCGTCGGTAACGGATGAGAACGATCCGTTGTCGTGTGATCCAGAGCTCGACATGTACAACCCAAAGAACGGCCCGCCTTACTCAGCCGAGTTCCTGCAGCGCTATCGGGCGGCACAGGTAGCTCGCAACGAACGCATTACGAAGTGGGCCGAGCACGAGCTGCGGCGGATCGGTGAAGGGCGTCCGAAAGGCGGGAAGGCGCTGACAGGGGAGGGCACGTTCGGCGCTCCATCCGTCGATGGCGTGTTCGACCGATTCTTCAGTGTGCCCCGCCAGTTCGCGGAGCCGAGATTCGTCGATCTCACTCTCGACCCGTCCAAGCGCCCGGTCGGGTGCTTCGCCGGCGATCCTCTCCAATCAAACTATTCGGGCTATGGGCTCGCACCGGTCACATCGGCCCGGGAGTGGTTGGCGATGTGGAGCGTGTCGCGTACTCAGGTGCGCACTGATCGACAGTTGCCTCTGATCCGTCAGCCGGCGCTGGTGATCTCGGCAAACCATGACGTCGGCTGCTTTCCGAGCCATGCGCAGACGATCTACGACGCGCTCGGGTCCAAAGACAAGCGCTTGGTTTCCATCGACGGCGCTCATTACCTGGAAGGACCGGGTGATCGCGACGAGCTTGCCGCTCTCATCGCGGCCTGGCTCGAGGAGCATGGCGCAGCGCCGGTCTGAATAGAGCCGTGACGAGGGTGCTGCAGTCTGAGTTAGGGGGACGGTGTGACTCGCCTACTGCAAATCAACTCGAGCATCTTTCATGAAGCGGGTGAGTCCACGAAGTTGGCCAATCGGTTCGTTGCGTTGTGGAAAGCAATCGACTCGACGGGCGTCGTAACCGTCCGCGATTTGGGAGATTGTCCCATCCCGCATCTCGACGCGGCACGATTCAGTGCATTCGTGGCGCCACCTGCTCAGATGACCGCGGAGCAACGCGCCGTGCTCGAGCTATCCGACGTGTTGATCGCCGAGCTCAAAGCGGCCGACATCGTGGTCATCGGCGCGCCGATGTACAACTTGACCGTTCCGTCAGGGTTGAAGGCATATATCGATCATATCGCCCGTCCCGGCCACACCTTCCGCTACACCGAATCGGGTCCGGTAGGTCTGCTGCGGGGAAAGAAAGCCGTGGTCGCTACGGCGCGCGGCGGGGTGTACGCGAAAACCGAGGATCCGCTCATAGCGTACCTAGTCGGCTTCCTCAGTTTACTCGGCATCGTAGATGTCGATTTTGTCTGCGCTGAAGGTTTGAACATCAGCGATGAGGCTCGTGCTCGTGGGTTGAAAGCTGCCGAGGGTCAGATGTTGGCGCTGCTGGAGCGGTTTGCGCCGAGTGTCGGAAAGCCCTGCGGCCAAACTCTCGTGCGAGAGACATCGTTCTGACGAGAGAGACGTGTCGATAGTCATGACTTCCACGGAGAATTGCAATGAGTAGTGTGTCATCAGCAAAGAGTGGCGCGGTCCCGCCTTCAGCCCGACCCGCTGTTCGCTCACTTCATCATCTCTGCTTTCGCTGCTTTGATGCTGAAGAAACGCGCCGTTTTTACGAGGATTTGCTCGGCCTCGAATTCTACGCGGCGCTGCCGTCTGGCGCTGACCTGGCGGGCAAACCGGTCGAGTCGCTGCAAATACTCTTCCGCATGGCCGCCGGCGACTTCATCGGATTTTACGATGTGCCCGACGATCTGAAGCCGGACATGTTCGAACACCTCGGCGGGCTGGACTTGCACTTGGGCATGAAGGTCTCATCGGAGGCCGAGCTGATGAAGTGGGCGGAGCGTCTGACACAAGCCGGCATACAGTTCGCCGGTCCGCTCGATCATGAGTTCATCAGATCCATCTACTTCAAGGACCCGAATGGTCTGTTGTTGGAGCTCACCTACAAGGTTGCTCAACATGACGAGATCATCGAGCGCGAGAAAGCCAACGCGAAAGAAGCGCTGGATGTGTGGACTGTGAAAACATCGGCTCGAAAAGCCAAATTCAAGAAAGCCGGGGCCGCGGCCTGACTTGGTGCAACACGCGCCATCTCTCCATATCAATTCAAGAGTTCAGAAGGTCGCCCGAGCCCTCGGGTTCGGGCGTCAAAGGAGCAAAGTCATGAGCAACAGCTCTTCGTCGACGAATGCGGGCGGCACCGCGTCTGCCGCGCGTCCGCCAATTTATTCGTTCCACCATCCGGCCCTGCGGTGCTTCGATTCCGAGGAAACGCGGCATTTCTACGCAGACATTCTGGGTCTGGAGTTCAGCGCCGCTTGTGTGTTCGACAACGACGGCCTGGGTAACAAGGTCGATTTCATGCACACGTTCTTTCGCATGGGCGACGGCGATTTCGTCGCCTTTTTCGATCTGCCCGACGACATCAGGCCGGACATTTTCGAGGCGTATCGGCCGATGGATTTTCGGATCGCGCTGAAGGTCTCTACGGAAGCGGAGTTGCTGGCCTTGGCGGGCCGGCTAGCCGCGGCCGCCGTCAAGTATTCCGGGCCCTTTGATCATGGCTTCATCAAATCGATCTATTTCAAGGACCCGAACGGGCTGAATCTGGAAATCGCGGCGCCCACGCCGCGCCATGAAGACATTTTGGCGCAGGAGAAGAAGCGAGCGCGGGAGGTTCTTGCCGCATGGACTGCGAAGACCGCCGCTCGCAAGGCTGCCGTCAAGAGACCTCACGCCGTGGCCACAGCGTAGATCGACGACCTGTGGGAGAGCCGGTCCCCCGAGTCGAAGGGGACCGTCTCCCGAAAATGATGTTGTGTTGCTGAACAAAAGGCCGGTTACGTGTTGTCTTCCGGCAATGAACTAGGGTGCGAGAATGCAAGCGAGTCTTGAACTGTATACAAATAGCATGTCGCCCTTTACGCAGAGGGTCGAGCTGCAGCTGGAGATGAAGGGCGTGGAGTTTGCCCGCACGTTCCCACAGCGCGATTACGTGCGGCAAGGCGAATTCGGCGCGATCAGTCCCATACGGAAAATTCCGGTTCTCGTCGTGGGCGGGGTACCGATCGCTGAGACGCAGGTCATTTGTGAATTGATCGAGGATATTCATCCGCAGCCGTCGCTTCTGCCCGATGGTGCGCTGGATCGGGCGCGCGCGCGCCTGCTCGCGCGCATCATCGAGATTTATGTAGCGGGTCCTTTGGTGCTGCTATTGAACAATCTGTGGGACAAGCGCAGCGAAGATATCGCCGCGTATGCAACGAGCACGGCTGAGCGCGGCCTGATCTCTCTCGAGCACTGGATCGCCCCGGGACCGTATGCGGCTGCCGGGAAGCGCACCATCGCAGATTGCGCGATACCACCGGCCCTGTTCTTCTTGCAAACCATCCTTCCGGCGCTTGGGATAGAGCGAGTTCCGGATATCGGGCCAAATACCGCACGATATTTCGAAGCGATCCAGAAGGATCGCGATGTCTCGCACTGCCTGACGCGGATGGAGAGCGGCCTGCGAGACCGTCTGGCGAAGGCCCGCGCATAGCGCGCTCGATCACCATCTCAATCATTGAAGAAAGCATTCACCATGGGACTCGCAGGAAAACGCATCGTCATCATCGGCGGTAGCTCCGGAATTGGGTTGGCCGTGGCCACTGGCGCCATTCAAGAGGACGCGCACGTATTCATCGGCTCCAGCCAGGCTGCGAAGATCGACGAGGCAAAGCGGCAGTTGGGCGGTCGCGCCACTGGCGCTGTCGTCGATGTCGCGGAAGAGGAATCGGTCAAAAACTTCTTCGAGCAGATAGGAGCCTTCGACCATCTGGTCTATACCGCCGGCGATTGGGCTCACAGAGCGAGAGGCGCCCAGGTCCTCTCAGAAACCAAGGTGGAGGATTTCGGGCGATCGCTGACGGTTCGATTCTCCGGTGCGCTTCTCGCGGCCAAACACGGGGCACCCCGGATTCGGGAAGGGGGTTCGATCACTCTGACCGGTGGCATCGTCGCGCATCGGCCTCGCAAGGGCGTGCCGCTCTTCACCGCGATGGCAGGAGCCGTTGAGCATCTGACGTACGGATTGGCAGTCGATCTCGCCCCGATCCGCGTAAACGCGGTGTGCCCGGGCACCACGGGTACGGCAGTTTGGGGCAAGAACGCCGAAGAGCAATTTCGCGCGATCACGGCTCCATTGCTGTTGCCCCGCATGGCAACTCCGGCGGAGGTGGCGGAGGCATACATTTATTTGATGAAGGCGGGCTATACCACCGGACAGGTCTTGCGTGTCGATGGCGGGCGTTCATTGATTTGAGGGCCAGAGCCAGAGTCTCGTCCTGAAAACAGCGAGGCGGAGCGCGGGTCACCCATCACGGAGCGCATCGTCAGCGACCCCACAGGCACGAGACTCTTATGGCGGGCTCGGCGCAGCCGCGTCGACGAACAAATCAAGCTCCAGCGGCTCCGCGGGATTGAGGGCATAGTCGGAAAAGTCGCGAACCCCTTCCTCCGACAGAACTTCGTCGTCAATGAAAAATCGACCGGTACATTCGCGGGCCGGTCGGTTGAATATGGCGTAAGCGGCATCCGCCATGATCGCCGGCTTACGGGAGCGCGCGAATTTCGATGCATCCCCGATTGCGAATTTCACAGCGGAGGTCGCCACGGTCGTTCGCGGCCACAGCGCGTTGAAGGCGATTCCGTCACGCCGAAACTCTTCGGCCATGGCCATCATGTAGATGCTCATGTTGTATTTGGCCGTCGCATAAGCCGGGAAGGGCGCAAACCATTCCGGCCGGAAATCCAGCGGCGGTGAGATTGCGAGCACATGCGGATTCGCCGCCTTGCGAAGGTGCGCAATACACGCGCGCGATACGACGAAGGTCCCGCGCCCATTGATTTGATGCATCAGATCGTAACGCTTGATGTCCGTCTCGAGCGTGCCGGTGAGATTGATGGCTGAGGCATTGTTCACGCAGATGTCGATGCCGCCGAACCGTTTCACCGCCGAGCTCACTGCGGTCTGCACCGAAGCTTCGTCGCGGACGTCGAGCACCACCGGTAACGCACGACCGCCGGCCGCTTCAATTTCAGCGGCAGCCGTATATATCGTTCCAGGCAGCTTAGGATGAGGTACGGCCGATTTGGCGGCGACGACGATGTTGGCGCCGTCGCGCGCAGCTCGCAATCCGATCGCAAGTCCGATACCGCGGCTGGCGCCGGTAATGAAGATCGTCTTTCCTCGCAGGCTCATCTGCGTTCATCCGTCCGCAAGCGTGATCGTTATGCGTTTCGCAAAATAATTCGATATAGAAGCGTAGCGCTGGCCCCCTCCAGCTGCAAGGCTCACTGCGGCACCTGAGCGGATCGTTGTCCGCAAGCATTGATGGATTGGAGTTGTCTGCACCGTCAAGGTCGCGCCGAGAGCCATGAGGCGGCACGCTGCCTCGGCCGCCACGGGCCCCCGAAGCGACGTGTCCGACCCGTTTGGGTCGATCCCCCCTTCCTTGTGCGCTCTCAGCCGCATGAGCGTGCAGGCGCAGACGCGACCTCGTCGTGCCAAAAGGGCTATCGTATGACCGCCGGTCCGTGGCGTTTTCCGGAGCGGCGCTGGAATGATGTTCTCCGGTTTACGCGGCTCTGAGAGAAAATGAAGAGAAGGCACTTCATCCGAGCGGCGACGGCATCCGTGTTTCTTCCCGCTGTCTTGGAATCGCCGTCTGTCCGTGCGCTCACTGCGCTCTCTCCGCGTGACGATTACACCTTTTTCGATGAGCGATTCGAGAAGGCCCGTCGCATCGCTGCGTCATGGTCGGGTTCGAGCCGATCTCGCGCGGTTCAGAGCGACATCACGCCGCTCTGGACCGACGGACTGGATCGCGCGACGCATGAGCGCGCCCTTCGGCTGCGAGGCGTCACAACGCATTCCGCGCGGCAAGAATTTCGCGTATGGCGGGGCGGCGCCCGTGCTGTCCGGCTCGGTCGTTCTCGATTTGAGCCGCATGAACCGCATCCTCGAGGTCAACGAGAAATTCGGCTACGCGCTGGTCGAGCCCGGAGTCAGCTACTTCGATCTCTATAACTACATTGAAGAGCGGAAACTGAAGTTGTGGCTGGACGTTCCGGACCCCGGTTGGGGGAGCGTCGTAGGGAACGCTCTAGATCACGGAGTGGGTTACACGCCCTACGGCGATCACTTCACCATGCAGTGTGGCATGGAAGTAGTGCTCGCCAATGGCGAGGTGGTGCGAACCGGCATGGGCGCGATGCCCGGCAACAACACTTGGCAATTGTTCAAGTATGGTTTCGGCCCGTACGTCGATGGGATGTTCTCGCAGTCCAACTTCGGCATCGTCACGAAGATGGGCATTTGGCTGATGCCCGAGCCCTCGGGCTATCGGCCGTACCTGATCACCTTCCCGCGTGAAGAGGACATCGAGCAGGTCGTCGAGATCGTGCGGCCGCTGCGGCTCAACAACGTCATTCAGAATGCCGCCACGATCCGCAGTCTCGTGCTGGATGCTGCGCTGTTTGCGCCGAAGAGCAAGTACTCCTCCGCCAAGGGTCCCATTCCGGACAGCGTCGCGAAGCAGATCATGGCCGACCAGGAAATCGGCATGTGGAATTTCTGCGGGGCGCTCTATGGACCACCGCCCATCACGGATGCGTTGTGGAGCGTCATTCGGGACTCGTTCGCCAAGATTCCAGGCGCGAAGTTCTACTTCCCGGAGGAGGTCTTCGATCATTACTGCACCTATTGCCACGGCTCCGGCGATGGGCCAGGCACGGTGCAGTTGAGCCGAACACGCGGTAAGGAGAAAGCGCTGCTGACTCGGCGCACCGATCTTGCCCCGGATTACATCGAATACATCGTCCGCCGCGGCTTGAAGTCCATGCCGCCGTTCGTCCCGAGCGATCTCACCGATGCGAAACTGAAGGCGCTGGTCACGTTTCTGACGAAGCACCAGTAGTCGGTCCCTGGCGTCGGGATGAAGCGGTCGGGACCGCCAAGAGGCGCAGGCGCTGTTACGCTGCAGGAGGCAGCACATCACTGGGGCTCATCGATCTCGCGCGCGCCACTCGCGAGAAATTGCGCTCCGCACCTGATGACTACCGCACAGCGCTCTGTGGTCAAACACGAACGATACAGCCTTGCCGATGCGCAGTTGGGCGAATGCGGAATGGCGCGGGTTTAGCACGTAGTTGAGCTCACCACGCGTGACGGCGCTTGGAACGCGCAAGACGGGCGTCTTCGCCCGTTTTGCCCAGGCTGCGGCGAATCTGCGTGTCGCGCTCGAGGGTGGGGTGCACCACCAATTGTGGGGCAGAGTCCGGGGGGCATGAATCAGTGATTCATCGACCTCGACCGGGACGACTACCCAGCGTATCGCGGCGAGCAGGCTCGTATCTTCCGCGTGTACCAATATCTCGAGAGACGCTAGAGACCGGCTCTCTGCCGTGTACACGACAGGTACGCCCGCTGTGTTCCAACGCCCGGGATTGAATGCGGCGCCCTTGCCGTCGAAAGCGGTGGAGACGCGGTTGGCCCTGCAGATGCGCCAGACCGTGATCAGGAATGTGTACGTGTGTCGTCTCAGCGCGATCTCCGTGCGACCTGAAGGACACTCTCAATACGCAATTGGCCGATGGCAATCAACCGACGTGGCTCACGGAGGCGCACTCCGTGAGCCTGCTCACCGCGTTCACGAGCCCCGCCGTTTCGGAACCGCTTGGTTCGCCCGCTTCAGAAAGCGCCGTAGCCGGGCTGTTGCCGCCCAAAAGCATTTTGATTTTTTGATACCCGTCCGCGTGCACCGCGCCCCCTCGTGGGTACTATCGGCGGCATGAACACACGTCTCAGACGCTCGGCCGCGCTGACTCTGCTCCTCATGGCATCCCTGATCTTTGCTGGGTGTACGACGACAGGCGGCGCCGGTGATGAAAGCGAGCCCCCGCTGGTCGATGCAGAGCAAGCCCCTCCGGCCGATGCGGCAGCTTCGATCGAAGAAGCGGCTGCCACCGCGGGAGAAGGTTCGAAGCAGGAAGAAGGCGAGGTCCCGCTTGCCGTTGCCGAGTCGGAGCGACCCGAGAATGCGCCCAAGGAGGTCGTCGTCCAAGGCAGCCGTAACCGTCATGACGCAATTCACGATTTCGTTGCCGAAGCGCAAACCCTTCTCCGTGATGTCGATCTCCAATACGTCTTCACCGGCAAAGGCAAGAGACAGGCGCTCCGCGGACGCCCGGTTGCCTTTGCGCTGTGGAGCGAAGCGAAGCAGGAGTGGTCCGTCGCCCACATCGAGCTCCCGCGTCCGCCGATCAAGTGGAAACCCGGTCGGAAGCCGCTCGCCTTTCGCATCCTCACGCCGGGAATCCAGGCGCGGCACGTGAACGGCACCGGCGCCGAGCGGCTGATGTTCGCCTTCTCCCAGGACGGGGTTCCCTTGAAGGTCTACGGACGCAAGTTCCCCGTGTTCGACAACACCCTGGTCAAGCGGAGGCAGTGGAGCGCCGTCGTCCAGACCGCGAAACCGATCGTCTATCTGCCCTTCACCGAAGACACCTTCGACCCGGGTTTCGTCAGCAGCGGGAAGGAGTTCCTGGTCGGCACTGCGCGCAAGGCGCTCGAGCAGCTGCGTGACGCGGGCGTACCGAGCTCGGCTTTTCCCGGTGAGCTGCTCGCCGATGCCATCCCTCTCCAGGTGATCACGACACTCGCGGTCATCGAGCAGACCGATGACCGCGATTACGTGGAGAAGCAGGCGCTCGCCTTCGATGAGGTACTGAGCCAGTACGGGCTGAAGCAGGAGGAGGCCTATCGGTACAGCGTCTCGAGCGCAAAGGCGTTGGGGCCGATGCAATTCACCAACCGCAAGGGAAACGGAACCTACGCGCTCGTGGTCCGGCGGTGTCCTGGCGCAAGGCTCGACCCGGTGTTCGAGCGTGGCGCGACGAATCTGCTGAACGCCATGAAAGCGGCGGCCTGCCTGTTGGATCTCGAGCTGGCGGGGATGACTGCGGACATTCGCCTTGCCTATCGTGCCAACCCGACCGTGCTCGGCATCTTTCCGGTCGCCGCGTACAACGGTGGACCCCGCAACGTTACGAAGCTCTACCGAGTCCTGAACAGAATGAAGGTGAAGCTCGACGAACTGAGCCGGCCGGGAGTGCAGCTCGCAGGATCTCCGGTGACTTGTCCGTGCGTCTGGAAAGTGGACGCCACGGATGTCCGTCCGGTGGCGATACCGAGATACAACAACGAGAACCGGTGGTACATCGAAAAGTACCAGAGCATCGTGAGGCTGTTCGAGTGAGAGGGTATGAGGTGCTGCGGGCTCGGTGAGGGCGCGCACGAGGCCTCACGGTGTCGCATTCCTACTGCGCCAAATTGCCGAAGAATCGCCGCAGATCTCGCACGAGCAGCTGCGGCACCTCCATCGCAGGGAAATGGCCGCCCTCGGCAAACTCGGACCAATGCGTCACCTTCTTTTCCGGATCGAGGTTTGCTCTTGCAAACGGCTCAGCGTTGAACAGAGCGACGCCTCGGGGTGTCGGTGTCGGCGGCGCCCAACCCATCGCCCGGAAGCTCTCCCAAATGGCATTCGCCGAGGCGGCACCGCCTTCTCCGAACCAATGCAGGCTGACGTTCGTCAGGAACTGATCGATGTCGACCGCATCCTCGAGCCGCTTCTTGTGAGGATTGACCCACGCCTGAAACTTCTCGGCGATCCACGCCAGTTGTCCAACGGGCGAGTCCGTTAGCGCGTAGCCCAGCGTCTTGGGCCGCGACGACTGAATGGCAATGTATCCATTGCGATCGGGCAGGGCAGCAATCCTCTTCGCCACGCGCTGTTTTTGATCCGTATCGAGCGGGCTGTTCTGCAGAGGATCGCTCCCTAGGAACGCGGCTACTGCGATCACGCTATCGGGGTCTTGGCGATGATCTTGGCCGGTATCTATATCGTGGATGCGCGCGAGCGAAGTGTGCGGCTCAACGAGGAGCTCTCCAAAGCGCAGCTCGCGGCGTTGCGCCGGCAGATGGAACCGCACTTCATGTTCAACACCCTGAACTCCATTGCCGGTTTGGTGCGCGAACAGAGAAACGATGCTGCGGTGAGCATGATCGTCGGGCTCAGCGAGTTTCTGCGTCGCGCGACCGAGGACTCGCATCGAACGCGGGTGACCCTTGCTGAGGAAGTCGAGTATTTGCAGCGCTATGTCTACATTCAAAAGGTTCGCTTTGGAGAACGCCTGCGGGTTAGCGTCGATATCCCGCCGGAGATGCTGCGCGCGCAGGTTCCCAATCTGCTACTGCAACCGCTGGTGGAAAATGCCATCAAGCACGGCATCGGCAGGCGTGTCGCCGGAGGAACCGTGCGCGTCACCGGCGCGTGCGACAACGGCACTCTTCGTCTCAGTGTCTGCAACGATGGCCCGAGCGTCCTGACAGACGAGCCGCCGGCACACACTGGCGTTGGCCTCAACAACTTACGAACGCGCCTGCGCATTCTGCACGGCGAAGAATCCGAGCTGCAGTTGCGGCTCGCGCAGAGTGGCGGAGCGGAAGTGGTCGTGACCCTGCCGCTCAGGGAGGCGTGAATGGCGCCCTCTGAACAGCGGTTACCCTGAACGTCCTGGTCGTTGACGACGAGGAGCTCGCACGCAGCAACCTGACCCGAGTGTGACGGCTTCGACGTGCTCGAGATGTTGGGGAGCGAGCGGCGCCAGCGGCAATCATCTTCGTGACGGCCTACGACACGTACGCGCTGCGCGCTTTCGAAGCGGGCGCACTCGATTACTTGCTGAAGCCGTTCGATGACGCGCGCTTCCATCGCGCCTTGAAACGCGCCAAGGAGCGGCCCGCGCAGTCCATGGCGCTGGAACCTGCGCGCGCGCAGCGGCTCGTCGTAAAGAATCAGGGCCAGGTGCTGTTCGTGAATATCACCGACATCGACTGGATCGAGGCGGCCGGCTATTACGCCTGCCTGCATGTCGCCGCCGAGACGCACGTCATGCGTCGAACGTTGTCCGAGCTCGAGCAGGATTTGGGAGAGGAGCGGTTCATCCGCATTCACCGTTCGATCATCGTCAACTTCGAGTGGATTCATGGGCTGGAAGTGCGCGAGACGGGTGAGTACGAAGTCGTCCTGAAGTCGAAGGTGAGATTGCGATTGAGCCGACGGTTTCGCAAACGACTTCAGGATCGCATCGACGCGACACTAATCACCCGCAGAGAACACCAGTGTCGCCGGCGGCATGCAGGAGACATCGAGCTCACTTTGCTTCGATGTGCCGCGCAAGCGCATCGTTCCAGGCCGCTGTGAAACGTTTCGACACCGTCGCCTGCGGCGCGAGCACGTCGAAAGCATGGAATGCACCGGGCACCACGTGGAGCTCTGTCGGGACGCCCGCCTCGAGTAAGCGCTGTGCGTAGGTCACGTCCTCCCGGACGAAAAGATCGATCGCACCGGTACCGATAAACGTCGGTGGCAGGCCAGCCAGATTCTCGACTCGAGCCGGCACGGCACCGCGCGGCACGGATGGTGCTCCGGCCGGGACACCGAGCAGCGATGTCCACCCGAAACGGTTAGAGGCTGCCGTCCACACGAATGCGCCGATATGTGTCGGCACGGCGTGAATGCTCCCGGTTCGATCGTCGAGCATCGGGTAGATGAGAATTTGCATTGCAATCGGCACCTCGGCGCGATCACGCGCAGCGATGGCAAGCGTAGCCGCGAGGCCTCCGCCGGCGCTTTCGCCCAGCAATACAATGCGCGAAGGGTCCACTCCGAGATTTCTAGAATTCGAATACAACCAAACCAGTGCAGCGTAGCTATCTTCGAGCGCTCCCGGAAAGCGAACCTGCGGTGCAAGGCGATAGTCAACCGTGACGACGACACAGTCATGAGTCGTGGCTAGCTGCTGAAGAGAGCGAATGTCCTGTCGCGCGGTGCCTGCGACATATCCGCCGCCGTGAAGGTGGAGGACCGCTGCCTTCGCTGAACCTTCAGACAGTGCACCGATGACGAAAACCCGCACATCCGGAGCGCCTCGGCGGCCTCGGATAGTGCGTTCGATGACCGGCGGATACGGGAGCTGCGGTTGCGTGAACGACTCGACCATCCTGCGCATTGCGGGCAGGTTGTCCTCCGACCAATCGGACGTGGGATTCTGCTTCAGCCACGGCTGCAGAACCGCGCGCAGCTCGGGATCGACGAGTGCGAACGCGTCGGCTTTCGGCGCCGTGGCTTCCGTGTCGGCGCGTGAAATGGAATGACCGAGTGCGCCGGTCGCCGCGAGTGCCGCGCCGGCCAACATGAATTGCCTGCGTGTCATGCGATCTAGATATCCGGCCGGCTGCACGTTTTCGGGGTGGCTGCTCATTACACAAATCCCACATGGTAATACTATGTCTCACGCCGAAAATGGAGGGGGTTTACGAAATGAGATCGATAGAGATCACCGACGGACGCTGGAGCTCGACGCCTACCGGCGCTGCGGCCGACTACAAGGTGCGAATGCTCGTTCTCCTATAGTTCGTCGCCTTCGCGGCGAATTCACAGGCGGCGGCGCGCATCGGCGTTGGCTGTTTGAAATTGCTCGTCAGACCCATGCCATGCATCTAGAGCGAGCTCAGCGGTCTCACCCATTTCAGCCGCCGAGCGGCCAAGTGCGAAACGATACGCGCCGGCACGGCGATGCCACTCTCCGCCCTCCCATTTCGACAGCAACCGCGGGTCGATCGTCAGGGTGATTGCCTGCGTCTCGCCCGGAGCGAGCTGCACGCGCGCATAGCCAACCAGGCGGCGAGTGGGCTTGCCCGCAAGACTGATGAGATAGAGCTGCACAACCTCGGCGCCGGCAAATGCGCCTGTGTTGCGGACGCTCGCTTCGGCAATCAGCCCTTTCTTTCCCGTCGACACCCGCAGCTTCGAGCTCTCGTACGTGGTGTACGAAAGTCCATAGCCAAATGGAAAGAGCGGCGTCAGGCCCTCGCGTGCATACCAGCGATAACCGACATCGGAGCCCTCGAGGTCGTAGTTCACCGTGAGTGATTCGCCGGGCCGGGGACGACCTTCGAAATTGGGCTCGATCGTGTCCTGGCCTGGGAGAGCAGGCCTCGGGAGCTGTGACTCGCTGGCGGGAAAGGTGATCGGCAGTCGCCCGGAGGGGTTGGCCTTACCGAAGAGCACAGCGGCAATCGCCTCACCGCCACGCGCGCCCGGATACCAAGCCTCTAGCACACCTGCAACGTTCTCCAGCCAAGGCATCAGCACCGGGCCGCCCGTCTCGAGCACGACGATGGTTCGCGGATTCGCGGCGGCTACGGCAGCAATCAGCGCGTCCTGACCGTCCGGGAGCGACAGCTCGGGTACGTCCAGGCCCTCACACATCGGCTGCGTCGCAAAGACAATGGCCACGTCCGACTTGCGCGCAGCGGCAACCGCATCGGCAATGAAGCGGCCATTGCGGAAAATCACTTCGGCATTCGGCGCCAGCGCGGCGATCGCCTTCAGCGGATTGGAGCGGTGGTATTGCTCCGCGAGGAAGTGCGCAAACGGGCTGTTACCACCCGCCGGGCGCGCAAGCGCGGGGCCACCCACCATGTGAACCTGGCTCGAACCGCCGCCGGAGAGCACGCCAGTGTCGGCATAGCCGCCAATCACTGCTATTCGCTTCAGCGATGCCCCGGTGAGTGGCAAAGTGCTGTTCTTGTTGCGCAGGAGCACGATCCCTGCAAGAGCGGTCTTCTCAGCAACGGCAGCGTTCGCAGCGTAATCGATGGCGCGGATCGCCGGCGGATGCGTGTCGATCCCGACCGCGAGCATCGAGCGGACAATACGTAGATTCATGTCTTTCAGTCGCGCGGCATAGCGAGCATCCGTCAGCGCCAACTTCGCGAGCTCGCTGAAGCGCGTATCCGAATCCAGCTGCTGGCCCGACTGCTGATCGAGCCCCTTCAGCGCGTAGTCCAGCGAATGCGTGGCTCCCCAGTCCGACATGACCCAGCCTTTGTAGCCCCAATCGCGCTTGAGAACACGATTCAGCAGTGTGTCATTGCCGCAGCCCCAGGCTCCATTGATCCGATTGTAGGAGCACATGACCGCCGCAGGGCGCCCACGCTCGATTGCGATTTGGAAGGCGAGCAAGTCACTCTCGCGAGCGGCGGCCTCGCTCACGTGAACGTCGATGAACTGACGGCCCGTTTCCTGATCGTTGAGCGCGAAGTGCTTGATCGTGGAAATCACGTGCTCTGATTGGATTCCAGCGATCACCGCGCCGCCCAGTGTGCCGACGAGCCAAGGGTCTTCTCCGAGGTACTCGAAGGTGCGCCCATTGCGAGGTTCCCGCGCGAGGTTGGCGCCGCCGGCCAAGAGCACATTGAAGCCCTTGGCGTGCGCCTCGCCGCCGATCATGGCTCCCGCGGAATGCAACAGATCCGGATCCCAAGTGGAGGCTAGTGCGGTCCCGGAGGGCAGGGGCGTAGCTCCGTCCTTCCGAATCCCATTCACCCATGCCACGCCGAGACTGGCATCGGTCTCTGTGAGCGCCGGAATTCCAAGACGCGGAATGCCCGCGATGAATCCTGCACCGAGCACGGCCCCGGGCGGAATTCCCTCTGCGTCCATCGGCAGCGCCATGGGCCCATGCACGAGCACGCCGAGCTCCTCGGGTGTCATCTGTCGCACGAGAGCCGCTGCGCGCGCATCGGGCGTTTCGCTGACTGGAGCCGCGCCAAGAGCTACGCGCGCGATAGCAACGGTGAATAGGACGATGACTGTGAGGCGGTGGCCCATGCGAATCACTCTCCTGGTACATCGATGCAAGCTCGGGTACAGAGGGCCGGGTTGCGCGGACGCCTCTGACGGATCGAAGGCTCACTGTCGAGCCGATACGAGCCTTGTTGATCTCGCGCTCGCGCATCGCCCGGCGAGCACTCGCGTCGGCATCGCATGTGGTGCGGCCATTCCCCGCTTCACAGTCAGTTTGAGCCAAAGCCCGGCGGATAATCAATCCCACGTATTGACACAACGTAAAACTCGGCCGAGATTCGCGGCGACGTTGGTGCGCGCGAGGCCGGCATGCGCTGCTGATCGAACCGCGGCGATGGGCGCGAGCTCGTCCTCACGCGTACGCGGACGGGCATGCGAGAAAGAGGGGTCCGCTCGGTACCGTGAACCGGTCTCTGCGAAGGAGGGGGGATTCCTTGTCTGCAAATAGCCGGCTTACGGAGTGGTTCCACCAACTGCACGTGCCCCTGCGACGCTTCATCGCCCGACGAAGCGTAGCGAGTGCCGATCTCGAGGACGTGGCGCAGGAGGTGTTCCTGCGATTGCTGCGCTACGATCGGGCGGAGCTGATCGAGGACCCAAGGAGCTATCTGTTCAAGATCGCAGCGAATGTCGCCTCCGAATGGTCGATGCGGGCCCGGCACCGGCTGCCCCATGCGGCCGCCTGGCTCGACGATCTCATCGATGAGGCGAACGTCGCCGACGAAGTCGACATCGCGCAGCGAGACGGGGAGTTCCGTCGCGCTCTGGCCGCGCTGTCGCCGCGTGCTCGCGAGGTCATGCGTTTGCATTTCAGCGAGGGCCTCACTCACGAAGCCATCGCCAATCAGCTGCAGCTCTCTCAGCGCATGGTAAAGCGCGAGATCATCAATGCATGCGCAGGATTGCGCATGAGGTTGTCCCGTGTGTCCGAGCCATCCACTGCGCTGACCAGAGGCTCTATGGCTGCATCGGCACGCCGACTATGAGCACGCCCTCTGCACAGACACGCCGCGCACGCGCAGTGGTTGAGGCGGCGGCCTGGGTTCAGCGGATCGGTGCGAGCGATCTATCCGAGACAGAGCGCGGTGAGTTCGTGGATTGGCTGCGCGAGTCTCCCGTGCACGTGGCGGAAATGCTCCGCATGGCTCGCCTCTCTTCGGCATTGGCCGATTTCGATGGCTGGTCGGGCTTGCGCGCAGCTGAACATACGTCATCCGATACGGTCGTTCGAGTCGACCTGCGCCGAGCGCCACGACTGACCGGACGCATCCAACCCGCGCGCTGGCGCACGCGTATGGCTGCCGTTGCGGCCGTGCTGGCACTGCTACTGTTTGCCGCCGGATGGCTGTATCAGCAGTTCTCGGAGATCCGCCTCGTCACGCATGACGGCGAGCGGCGCGAAGTCACCCTCAACGATGGCAGTGTGGTGCGGCTCTCACCGCGTACCGACGTACGCGTGAAGATGCAGGCGAATCTGCGCTCGCTTGCGTTGAAGCAGGGCGAGGCCGTATTCAGAGTCGCTAAAGATCCGCAGCGCCCCTTCGTAGTCACAGCCGCGCGGGCGCGCGTGCAGGCTGTCGGCACAGTATTTGCGGTTGCGCGTCGCGCTGACACGGTCGTGGTCACCGTGAGCGAAGGTCGCGTTTCGGTCCTGCCAATTCCTCAGGAAACTCAACGAGGCAATGCGGCAGCGCAGGCGGCGCCGATCGCGCTGAATGCGAACGAGCGAATCTCCATCTCGTCCGTTGGCGTCACGGGTGGTGTTCGACGAGTGGCGCTCGCACACGAGGCGCAGTGGGAGGACACTGAGCTCGTCTTCGAAAATCTGCGCGTCGCCGAGGTCGTGAACCGATTCAATCGGCGCAATCGCGTGCAGATCCGCATCGCCGATGAGGCACTCGCCGCTCGCAGGGTCAGCGGCATTTTCGATGCCGATGATCCGCAATCCTTCGTCGCCTTCCTGAGTACCATTGCCGGCGCGAAGAGCATCGAGCGCGGGTCCGACGAGATCCTCGTGACAACAGGCAGTGCCAGCGCCGCCGCACCGGCGCACTGACGTTCGAGCGCTCCACGACAACTGCACATAGGGTTATGCGGGGTCCATACCCAACGCTCACCCAGTCATATCTCTCCAATGGGGCGCTGCACGCGCTGCGCCTCTTGGGGGAGATCTTGATGACGGCGCTGCGCACCGGCCTGCTCACGGCTTTGATCGGCTCGGCGCCACTTGCGATGGCGCAAGCAACCCACGCTCACTACAAGCTCAACATTCCGCGTCAAAGTCTCGCGACGGCTCTGCGCAGTTTCGCGCGGGAAACAGGCTTGCAGATCGCGCGATTCTCCGACGGCGACGACCGGACGGTTAACGCCAACGCCGTTGTGGGTTCCTATACGGCCGAGCAGGCTCTCGAGCTCATGCTCTCCGGTAGCGGCTTCCAGTTTCGCTTCATCAACGAGCGCACCATCGCAATCGTCAAAGCACCTCCCCCGGTGAAAGAAAACGTGGCGACCCCGGATGCAAAGTCCGCGGCGCCACCTCAGGCCACCGAGCTACAAGAGAAGAGGGGAGACTCGCAGATGAAGAAGCACGGATTACTCGCGCGCATCGTCGCATCGCTTTTTGCATGCACGCCGTTCGGCCTGCCCAAGGAGGCGTGTGCGCAGGACTCGAGTGCGGAACAAGCCGTGTTCGAAGAGGTGGTCGTCACGGCGCAGCGCTTTGAATCGCCGCTGTTGAAGACTCCGATTGCCGTGACCGCGATCAGCGGTGATGCGCTTCGATCTTCGGGCGTCACGGACCCGACGCGGCTCGGTGAAGAGGTTCCCAACCTCTCGATCGACCGCGGCAACGGACTGCAGATCACGATTCGCGGCGTCACGAGCACCGACGGTACCGAGAAGGGCGATCCGTCCGCCGCATTTCTGCTCGACGGCGTGTACATCGCAAGGCCTCAGGTGCAAGAGGTGAGCTTCTTCGATCTCGCTCGCGTCGAAGTATTGCGCGGCCCACAGGGCACGCTATACGGGCGCAACACCACGGCAGGCGTCGTGAACGTGATCACCAATCGGCCGATTCACAAGTTCGAATCCGCTCTGAATGCAGGCATCGGCAGCTTCGGCACTCAGCAGGCCGATGGCATGGTCAACGTACCGCTCAACGACGTGTGGGCGCTGCGCGCGTCCGCCTCCTACGACCGGCGCGACTCCTACCAGAGCACCAATCCCGGCGATCCGTTTTCACTGGATCCTTTCAAAAAGAACACGTCGGCACGCATCCAGGCGCTCGCAGACTTCAACGAGAATGTGAGCCTGCTGCTCCGCACGGACTATTCGGATCTCGGGGGAACCCCCAGCGGCGCCGGCGTGCGGGCGACGAACTTCTACGACCTCACCGATCCCCTCAATCCCGTTTATCTGGGCGGCGGCGATTCCAAACGCGAACGCATCCTCAACTACACTCTCGCCGACGCGTCCGACATGAACAACAAGACCTGGGGTGTGAGCGCGGAGCTCAATTGGAACCTCGGGCCGCTCGCGCTCACTTATCTCGGTTCGTATCGGAAGTTCGACCGGGACGAGACCGGCAACGTCAATCTGAATGGTCCGAACAGCTTTGCGAGCCTGTTCACGGGCAATTACTCGCAGAGCTCGCAAGAGCTGCGCTTCGCGACCACTGCGGATGGCCCATTCAAAGCGCAGTTCGGCGCGTATTACTTCAAGGAGCGCTCGGGCATCGGGTTCTACCTGTTCAACTTGGTCGGCCCGGTGTTCGGCTTCCCGCAAGATCCCACGATCGCCGAATCGTATGCGGCATTCGGACAGGGCACCTACAGCATCACGGATCAGCTGCGACTCACGGCCGGAGTGCGCTATTCACATGATGACAAGTCTCGCATCGGCGGTACGGTGACCCAGCAGACCCTGACTTTCAATCCGGCAACGGATACCAAATTGCTGAATTCCGCGGCGGTGACATTCGAAAAAACGACGTGGCGCCTCGGCTTGGACTACGACCTGAACGAGCGCACGCTGCTCTACGGAGTGATCTCGACAGGCTACAAAGCGGGTGGCTTCAATGATGGATGCGAAGCCGGCACGGTGACCAACGGACAACCCTGCAATCAGCCGAGGCCGCTGTCACAGATCTACTATCAGCCCGAAACGCTCACCGCATACGAGGTCGGTCTGAAGACGCGCATTGCAGCCGATCAGATACAACTGAGCGCGTCGGCCTTTCACTACGACTACGAGAATCTACAACTCAGCACGGTGGCAAATTTCGGCGGCGGTCCGGCTCAGACCACCACCAACGCCGCGAAGGCCACCGTCGACGGCCTCGAGCTCGAGGCGAATATTGCCTTCTCGCGGCGCCATCGCCTCGACTTTACGGCCGCCTACCTCGATGCCACATACGATGAGTATTTCCCGTTGGGCGCCGGTACTCCGCCCGACTATGCCGGCCGCGATTTGGACCGCTCGCCCAAGGTCACGCTCAGCGGGGCCTACACGTTCAGCCATCCGCTCGGCAATGGCGCGCAACTCTCGGCAACTCTACGTGAGCGCTGGAGCGATTCGTACGTGGTGACCGCGTTCGCGACGCCCGCGCAGTTCACTCAACCGAGCTACCACAAAACGGATGTGACGCTGACCTACACGGCAGCGGATGAGCGCTGGTACGCCCAGGCTTTCGGCAAGAACCTGGAGGATGAGGTACTCGTCACCGGCGTCGATTCGTTTGCCAATGTGACGCCGGGAGACCCCCGTACGTACGGTGTGCGCGCGGGAGTGAAATTCTGACGAGGGTTCGATTCATTGGGCAGCGCCAGAAGGTGCAGTCGCGTACCGATGGGCGCGATGAAAGAAAAATTCGCGGCGGGCCGTTGCCCGCCGCGTCTCTTGTCGCGATCGAGTCAGGCGATCCGCAACACGATCTGCGCACCGTCCGACGTCTGTAGCCGCGCAGCTCTCAGGTCTTCCAATCAGACATCACGCTCGCCGGAAAGAGCTCCTCGGGACCGACGTGGCGGACGGCGATGTGCTGATCGACCATGTAGCGGCTCATCGCATTGAGTGTCGGCAACGCATTCGCATAGCCGTACGGGAAGATGTCGTTGCCGAAGAGCGCGCGAGCGCTCTCCGCCGAGCTCACGAGCCACGGCAGCCCGATTTTCAGCGCGGCAGTTTCGAACAGATCCTGTTGCGATAGGCGTTTCGCCTCGCTGAATGCCTGGTAGACGTTCGCTGCCAGCCAGGGATGCTTCTCATGCAGCTCGCGGCGCAGGCCGATCGGATGCATGATCGGAAAGATACCGGTGCGTGCGAAATAGTCCTTTTCGACGGCTTCGTAGTCCGGAAAGAGTCGCCGCACCGGCGCGCCGGGCCGATGCATGGCACGCGGCATACGCGGGCAGATCATCGCGTCGAGATCGCCCGCCTCGAACATCGCGTTGAGCGTTGCGCCCGCACCCAGAAAATTCAGCGGAAATCCCTGCGGGAGATTGTTAGGCCACTTGTCCTGCCGGCCCGGATCATCCATTCCGCCCTGATACCAGATGCAGTCGTCCACGTGGACACCGTACTCGTCCGCGAGGAAACCGCGTGCCCAGACCGCCGCGGTGATCTGGTACTCCGGGACGCCGATCTTGCGGCCTCTGAGATCCGCCGGTTTTTCGAGACCGCGGTCGCTGCGAACGTAAATGCCGTTGGCGCGAAACGAGCGCGACAGAAACACGGGCAGCGCCACGTACGGGCTGACTCCGAACGGCTGACCCGTGCCTCGCGACACCGCGACGTAGTAGCCGCTCAGGCCGATCTCGGTGACATCGAACTCCTGGTGGTACCAGGCGCGATGGAAGCACTCCTCCAGCTCGACGCGAATGAAGTTGATGTCGCAACCTTCGATGCGAACGCGGCCGTCGATGAGGGGCCGCACCCGGTCATAATCCCAGGTGGCAATCGTGAGCGGGACTCTCGCCATGGTTCTGCGTGCCGATCCAGCGGTCGCCGAGCGCGACCATGGAGCAGAGCCTATTGGGATGTCGGGACGACGTCTGTCGCTGCGATATGCGACACGTCCGCGGGCTGGGCGAAATGGGTACGGTCGAGGGCTCGGAGCACCATCGCGAACAACTCGTTCTGCGAGGTCACCGCAAGTTTGGAGTAGGCGCGGCGGCGGTACGTGACGATCGAATGAAAAGACAGCTGCAGATTGAGGCGAATCGCCTCGTTCGAGTACCCGAGCAGGACGTACGCGCAGACCAGAGCCTCGCGCTCCGACAGTCGTTTGGGCCCGCTGAAGGCGAAGAGGGCGTCCTTCAGTTTCTCGATGAGAGAGGCGCGATCGTCGCAAGCGTGGACGAAGTGTCGCTGTACGGCAGCGAGCAGACAGCCCTGGAATGCCTCGAGCTTCTTGCAGTCCACCTCTGAAAACGCGCCGACTCCCTCGTCACGATACATGGTCACTGCGAGCGCTTGATCCGGCAGCCGCACGATGAGCGAGAGCTTACCGGCGAAGCCGGCCGACGCGAACAGGCTTTGCCGGTACTCCCTGTCACGGATGCGTGCGGCGTCGACGTTGCTGACGTGAATACGGCGGGCAGGGGATGGCGACAGCAGAGCGCGATTCGGATCGCGCCGATACAGCGAGCGCAGGTACTGGTCCACTTCGCGCGGAACCTGCCGTATGCCGTCTGCACGCTCCACCGCCAACGCCTGCGCGCCGTCGTTGACGAAACGATGCACGACGATCTGCCGGATCGTGAACTCGTCGTTCAACACCTCGAACAGCGTGCGTCCAAAGCTGGCGCTGCCGATCGAAAGGATGATGTCCTCTACCACGATTCCCCCGCGATTCGCCGCCTGCATCGGCGCCGCCTCGAGCGCCGCGCAGGGTTTTCCCGGCAATATCGGTACTTCCGGACCCGTTGTCCAGTCGCGCGGCGCTGTCCCCCAACGGTGCGACAGCGTGCGCGCCGACCCGCCCGTATGATCTCCCGGGTGGATCAGACGAGCCGAGGCCGGGGGACGATGGATTCAATCTCAGACAGCCACAGGCGGTTCGCCCCGCCGCCGCGCACCGGCTCGGACACGGTGAAACCCTTTCTCGTGGGCAGCGACTGGCGCCAGGGCACGCGGGGCGCATTCGAATCGATCGATCCGAGCGACGGCACTCTCGCGGCGCGCATCGCACAGGCCGGTCCCTCTGATGTCGCCGATGCCGTGCGGGCCGCACGGCGAGCCGTGGATGGCACGTGGGGCAGGCTGCTCGCTCACGAGCGCGCGAAGAGGCTATACCGCTTCGCCGACCTCATCGAGCGCGATGCGGAGAAGCTGGCGGCGCTGCAGACCGCGGACAACGGCAAGACCATCGCCGAAAGCAGGTGGCAGGCGAGTTGGGCGGCCGATCTGTTCAGATATTTCGCAGGCGTATGCGAGACCTATCAGTCCGCCGTGATTCCGCCGCGCGGGGCGCAGTTCTCGTTCGGTCTGCACGAGCCGGTGGGCGTGGTCGCCGCCATTACACCTTGGAACTCGCCCGTCTCGCTCGAGGCGCAGAAGATCGCGCCGGCGCTCGCAGCGGGAAATGCCGTGATCCTGAAACCGTCGGAGACTACGCCGCAGGTCGCTCTGGAGTACGGCCGTATCGGTCTCGAAGCGGGACTTCCTCCGGGCGCGCTATCTGTGCTGACCGGTATGGGACCGACGGTCGGAGCGGAGCTGGTCGCGAGCCCAGGCGTCGACATGGTGACGTTCACAGGCGGCACGGCGAGCGGCCGCAAGATCGCGCGCGCCGCGGCGGATCGTCTGATTCCTGCGCTGCTGGAGCTCGGCGGAAAGTCGCCGAATATCGTGTTCGACGACGCGGATCTCGACCAGGCTCTGGCGGGCGCGGTCTATGGCATTTTCTCGAACGCCGGCCAGTCTTGCATCGCCGGCTCGAGGATTTTCGTACAGCGCTCCATATACACACGCTTCGTGGCGAAGCTCGCGGACGCCGCGCAAGCGCTGCGGGTCGGTCTGCCGCACGATCCGCTCACCGCGGTCGCACCGCTCGCGAGCTTTCAACATCGGGACCGCGTGGCCGCGATGGTCGAGCAGGCGCGAGCCGCCGGCGCGCGCGTACTCGCCGGTGCGGAGATTCCGCGGGAGGGCGCCCTCGGCAAAGGCGCGTTCTATCGACCCACCGTCTTGGAAGTCGACAACGATGCGCACATCGCGCAGGAAGAAATATTCGGGCCGGTGGCGTGCGTCATCGCCTTCGACGACGAAGCGGATCTCATCACGCAGGCCAACGACACCGTCTACGGCCTGGCCGCCGGCATCTGGACCGAGGACTACCGCCGCGCTCTGCGCGTCGCGCAGCGGATTCGCGCTGGTATCCTCTGGGTGAACACCTACAAATTGGCCGCCGTGAACATGCCGTTCGGCGGCTACAAGGAGAGCGGGATCGGGCGCGAGTGCGGCTACCATGCATTGCGTTACTACCTTGCCGAGAAATCGGTTGTGATGGATCTCGCCGGTACCGCGCTGCCTTGGCCGCCGCGGCCGTGAGCTGCCGCCGGCGGACCCACAACTTTCCTGCACATCCGGAGAAGCCATGGGCTATGAAGTGATCAAGGTCGACATCGCGGACGGCATCGGCCTCGTGACGTTCAATCGTCCAGAGAAGCGCAACGCCATGAACCCGCGCTTCATCGAGGAAATGACGCGCGTGCTCGCCGAGGTGCGCTACGACGATTCGGTGCGGGTGCTGGTGCTGACGGGTGCCGGCACCGCGTTCTGCGCCGGCATGGATCTGAAAGAGTTCTTCCACGACAACCGCGCGGACCCCGCGCGCTTCGACAGCCTGTTCCGCGCCTCGATCGAGTGGCGGATGCGCACGCTGCGCTATTTCCCGAAGCCCACCATCGCCATGGTGAACGGCTTCTGCTTCGGCGGCGCGTTTCCCATCGTCGAAGCCTGCGATCTCGCCTTCTGCGCGGAAGATGCGACGTTCGGCCTGTCGGAGATCAACTTCAAGCTGTTTCCCGGCGGCGCCGTGAGCAAGTCGCTCGCGAACCTGTTCCGGCCGCGCGATGCGCTGTTCTACGGGCTCACCGGCCGTCCCTTCGATGGTCGCACGGCCGAGCGCATCGGGTTCGTCAATCGCGCATTGCCGGCCACAACGCTGCGGGCGGAGACGATGGCGATCGCAGCGGAGATCGCGCAGAAGGATGCCTTTGCACTCAAGGCCACCAAGGAGAGCTATCGCTACTGCCTGGAGATGACGAGCGAAGCGGCGATCAACTACGCCGCTGCGAAGGAAGCGGAGCTCATCCTGCGACAGCAGGATCGTTGGCGCGAGGAGGGCATTCCCGATTTCCTCGCCGGCAAGTTCAAGCCGGGTCTCGAAGGACACGAGTCCGTGGGGAAAGATCGCTGACGCCCATGCTCGAGGATATTCGCGTCATCGAGCTCGGAACGGTCATCACGGCGCCGCTCGCCGCGATGCTGCTCGGGGACATGGGCGCCGAAGTCATCAAGGTCGAGCGCCCGGGCGGCGATCCGCTGCGCAACTCGCACGGCGGCGCCTACGACGCGACGTATCTCGCCTACAACCGCAACAAGAGCAGCGTCGTTCTCGACCTGGCCGCGGCCGCCGACCGCGAGATCATGCGACGTCTCATCGCGGACGCCGATGTGTTCATCGACAATCTGCGGCCGGGCGGGCTCGAAAAGCTCGATCTCGGCGCGGCGACGCTGCGCGCGGACAATCCGCGCCTCGTGCATTGCTCGATTAGCGGCTTCGGCAGCGTCGGCCCCTCTCGTGACCGGCCAGCCTACGATACGGTGGCTCTCGCGCTCAGCGGCATCGCGAGCCTGCTCGTGGACCCTGAGAAACCGGAGTCGTTCGGCCCGACGATCTCCGACAACGTCACCGGGCTCTACGCGGCGAACGCCATTCTGGCCGCGCTCGTCGAGCGCGCACGCACGGGCAGCGGACGGCGCATCGAAGTCAACATGCTCCATGCCTCGATGGCGTTCATCGGGGATGCGTTTACTCGAGTGACGGCAGCCAACCTCGTGCCGGACCGCTTCACCCGCGCGGCGTCGTCGCAGTCTTGTGTCCTGCGCTGCGCGGACGGGCTGCTCTTGGCGATCCATACGTCCATGCGCGAGAAATTCTGGCGCGCTCTGGCCGCGGCGGCTGACGTTCCCGAAATGCTCACCGATCCGCGATTCGCGACACACGTGGACCGCGCGCGCAACTATTTGCGCTTCCGAGAACTGCTCGGTGCGGCGATCGGCCGACGCAACAGGCAGGAGTGGATGCAGCGACTCGAAGCTGCCGGCGTGCCATTCGCGCCGATACACGACTGTGCGCAGGCCCTCGCTGATCCTCAAGCCGTCGCCCTCGGTGTGCTCGGCGAAGCGGTGCACCCGAGCCAGGGAGTCGTGCGCACGATCCGCTCGCCGGTGGTGCTCGATGGCGCCCCGCTGAAGCCCTTCCGCGCGCCGCCGGTGCTGGATGAAGACGGGGTCGCCGTGCGCGCCCGGATGACGCAACGACACGACTCGCCGCAGAAATGACGGCGGCGCCGCTCCCACGAGGAAACACTGTGACTGACGTCCGCATCACGAAAATCGAGATGATCCCGATCTCCGCGCCCTGGAAGACGCCGTTTGCCATGGGCCCGGGCGAGCTCATCGTGAACAGCAACAGCTTGCTGCTCAAACTGCATACCGATGCGGGCATCGTCGGCATCGCCGATACGGGCAACACATCGCCGTGGTATCGAGGGGAAACCGTCGGCTCGATCATGGAGATGATCACGGAAGTCATCGCGCCGCAGATTCTGTTCGTCGAAGACCCGCTCGCGATCGAAAAGATCGTCGCGCGGATGGACTTTCTCATTCTCGGCAACAATCACGCGAAGATGCTCGTCGATTTCGCGCTTCATGATCTGAAGGGCAAAGTCTTCGGCCTGCCGGTGTACCAGTTGCTCGGCGGCAAGTCCGTGCCCAAAGTGAAGACGGCGTTCGTCATGTCCGCCAGCATGGGCGTGCGCACCGGCTCGAGCGGCCAGCGGGCGCGGCGCACCTCGGTGCCCGGCAACGACCCGAAGCTCGCGGTGCCGGTGATCGAGGAAGGCATCCGCAACGGCTACACCGCATTCAAGCTGAAGACGGGGCACGGCAAGGTCAGCGACGATATCCGCATGGTCGCCGAGATCCGCGCGGCCGTCGGCGACGACATCGAGCTCTGGGTCGATCCCAACGGGCGTTGGACCTACGAGGACGCGCTGACCATCATCCGCAAGCTCGATCGCTACCATCTGAAGCTGATCGAGCAGCCGCTGCCGCCGCAGGACAAGAACGGGCTCGCGCGCCTGCGCCGCAAAGTCGGCACGCCGATTTGGGCGGACGAGGCCGCGCAAGAGCCGATGGACCTGCTCGAGCTCATCCAGAAGGACGCGGTCGACGGGCTGATCCTGAAGGTGAACAAAGCCGGCGGCCTGCTCCGCTCGCAGCGCTGGATCACGCTCGCGCAATCCGCCGGGCTGTCGGTGATGTGCGGCTGCATGGGTGGCAACGGCTTGGAAGCCGCCGCCTATACGCACTTGCTCATCGCCAACGAATGGGCATCGCGCTCGCCTCACGAGAACATCGGCCCATTGCACATCCACGATGTGTTCAACACTGTGGATGAGCCCATCACGGACGACCTCGCGCTCCACGTGCCTCGCTACGAAGGCGGGTACACCTTCGCGATGGAAGGGCCGGGACTGGGCATCGAGCTGAACGAGCCTGCGATAGCGCGCATGGCGACGCCGGGCCGGCCGCCACAGACGATACTGCGCAAGTCGCGTTGAGCCGGTCGAGCCGCAAGGACTGAACGATGCGCAGCCCTGCGACAACGGCCGTTGCGGCACGCGAGCAGAATCCCGCGCTGGTGCTCGGGCTTCTGACGCTCGTGCAGATGAGCGGCTATGCCGATCGCAACATCATCAATCTGCTGATGGATCCGATCAAACATGAGCTCGGAGCGTCGGACACTCTGCTCGGGCTCGTCACCGGTTTCGGCTTCACGTTCTTTCACCTGCTGTTCGCAATTCCCGTGGCGCGCTGGGCCGATCGCTGGAGCCGACTCGCCATTCTGACGACGGGCCTCGTGGTGTGGAGCGTGATGACTGGCTTGACCGCCTTTGCGACCAGTCTGCTGCTCATCGGTTTGTGCCGCGTCGGAGTGGGCCTCGGCGAGGCGACGATGCAGGGCCCGACGCATTCCATGATCTCCGACAGCTTTCCGAAGGAGCGCCGTCCGGTGGCGTTCTCGATTCTCTCGTGCGGCGTCGAGCTCGGAATCATGGCGGGATTGTTGATCGGCGGTTGGGTCGGGCAGATATGGGGCTGGCGCGCGGCCTTCCTCGTAGCAGGCGCGCCTGGGCTCGCCATCGCGCTGGCATTGCGCCTGCTGATACGCGAGCCGCCACGCGGCGCGAGCGAAGCCGCGCAACGACCGCCGCCGCCGCTGCCGTTTCGCAGAGCCGTGCGCGTGCTGTTCGATCAGCGCAGCTATGTGTTGTGCGTCGTCGGTGGCGTCTTCATCGGATTCACTGTGTTCACCACGCAGGCGTGGGGTCCCACATTTCTGCGCCGCGTTCATCACCTCGATAGCGCGATCCTCGGAACTTACACGGCTTTCGTGCGCGGACCCTGCGCGATAGCGGGCACCTTGATCGGCGGCTATCTGGCGCAGCGCTTGGGCCGCAAATCCGATGTCTGGCGTGGGCGCGTTCCGGCGCTCGCTTGCTTGCTTACCGTGCCGTTTTTCTATCTCTTTCTATTCGCAGATTGGCTGCCGATGGCATTTGCGGCTTTCGGCGCCTTGACGATCTGCATCGGCATGCAAGTCGCGCCCGTGCTCGCGGTATGCCAAACGGTGGCTCCCCAGCGGGCACGTGCGCTCGCCTCCGCGCTGTTCTTCTTTCCGGTGCAGATGATCGGACTCGGCGTCGGCGCTCTGCTGATCGGTGCGCTGAGCGATTGGCTCACGCCGCTCTACGGCGCGCTCGGGCTGCGCTATGCGCTGCTGTTTCCCGCGTCGACCGGCATTTTGGCGGCACTGGCGTTCTGGCTCGCGGGACGCAGCGTCGCCGCGGATGCGGAGCGCGCCAGGCAGTTCGATGGGCCGGGCGCGACGCCTTCCTCTGTCGCAGTCTGACGCTACAGACGCGATTTCGACGGCCGACTATCGTCCGCCGACTAGCGCAATCGATAGCGCACCAGGGGGACGGCGATGAGTACGCGTACCGCACACCTTATTTCATACGGCTCGATGACGCTGCTTGCGTTCGCGGGCCAAGCGGCATGGGCGCAGAGCGCGCCACCCGCCGCGGAGCCCGACCAGGATCCGGAGCTCGAACAAGTGGTCGTCACCGGAACGCAGATCCGCGGCATTGCACCGATCGGCGCTTCGCTCGCGACGCTGGATGCCGAGGCCATTCGCGAGACGGGCGTTGCGACTCCAGTCGAGGTGCTGCGCCAGCTGCCGCAAGTGCTCGGGGTGGGACCCGGCGAATCCGTAACCAACAGCAGTGCGAATGCTGCCGGCGCCAACGTCACCAACGCCAACACGATCAACCTGCGCGGTCTGGGTTCGCAGGCGACATTGCCCCTGGTCAATGGCCGGCGGCCCGCGCCCGGCGGCACTGCGGGCGGTTTCTACGACCCGAACAACTTGCCCGCGCTCGCGATCAAGCGCGTCGAAGTCGTTGCCGATGGCGCTTCGGCGCTGTACGGCTCCGATGCCGTCGCCGGTGTCGTCAATTTCGTGCTTCGGGACGATGTGAGAGGTGTCGAGACGCACGCGCGTTACGGCTTCGCGGACGACTACGACGAACGGCAGGCCGGATTGATCGGCGGCTTCGCGTGGGATAGCGGTCGCGTGATGCTCGCTTACGATCGCTACGAGCACAGCGAGCTCAATGCCAACGACCGCCCCGATCTGTTTCAGGACGATCAGCGGCCATACGGCGGCATCGATCAGCGCTCCTTCAATGCGGTGCCGGGCAATCTGCAAGTGGGCACGGTCCGCTACGGCTTGCCGGGCGGCTCGGGCCAGGGGCTGCGTTTCTCGGACCTATCGACGACGCCGCAGCGCCTGAGCTCGTTCGTCGACAACAGTGTCATCGGCGAGGTGGAGCGCAACAGCGCGGTGCTGAGCGTGCACCAGAACGTTGCCGATGTGGATTTGTGGCTCGAGGGCTTGTACAGCGATCGAACCAACCGGCGCGCCGGCACGGCGACGACGGCAAACCTCGTGGTGCCGTCGACGAATCCGTTTTTCATCCCGGGCGTTCCCGGCGCGACGACGACGCAGACGGTGTTGTACTCATTTCAGAACGATTTCGGCTCGCAGCGGCGCAAGAGCAGCGAGACCTCGTGGCAGACCGCCGCGGGCGCTACCAAGCAACTGGGCGAGAGCTGGCGTGCCGAGCTGTACGGCGCGCACAGCGCGAACACGGCAACCGAATATCGCGACCTGCAGGTCAACGGCGCGGCGCTCAACGCCGCTCTCGCGGACACGAATCCGGCGACCGCCTTCAATCCCTACGGTTCCGGCGGCAACAACAATCCGGCGACGCTCGATCGGATCCGGGCATTCGGCGAATTCGGCGGCGACACCAAGTTGGACGTCGGCTCGCTGAAGCTCGATGGGCGCCTCATGGCGCTGCGCGCCGGTGATCTGCGCATGGCGGCCGGCGTGGAATACCGCAAGGAATCGCTGGTCAACATCGATCGCCGCAATACGACGACACCGAACAACACGATCATTGCGTATCCGACGAACTTGCGCTCCTCACGCAACGTCAAGGCGGCGTTCGCCGAGCTCTACGTCCCCATCGTCGGCGTCGACAACGCCTTGCCTGCCCTGCAGCGCCTGGAGCTGAGTCTCGCCGGTCGCTATGAGAAGTATTCGGACTTCGGCGATACGAGCAATCCGAAGATCGGACTGCGTTGGGTGCCGCTCGCCGGAGTGTCCGTCAGCGCAAGTTACGGCACTTCCTTCCGCGCGCCGACGCTGTCGAACTCCAACCCGCTGTCGCTCGCTGCTGTCCAGGCCGTCGCGCAACAGATCGACCCGGCATCCCCGACCGGCACCAGCCCCATGATCCGACCGACCGGAGGCAACGCGGACCTGAAACCGGAAGAGGCGACCACGTGGTCGCTCGGTGTGGAATACGAGCCGCAGTGGCTCGAGGGCGCGAAATTCGGCGCGAACTATTTCCACGTGAGCTACACCGATCTGATCGAGCAGCCGGGCGCAAACAACACGACGATCCTGAATCAGCAGGCGCTCTATGCTTCTCTTATTCGCCGCGTGGATCCGGTGAACAACCCTGCAGATCTCGCTTACGTGCAGTCGATCTACGCGCTGCCATATGCGGGCGTCATTCCGTTTCCAGCCACGGCGGTGCGCGTCGTGGTCGATGGCCGGTTCATCAACGCCGGCTCGATCAAGAGCGATGCGCTCGACTTGCAGGCGAGCTACACGTTCGAGACGGCACTCGGACGCTTCACACCGGGTGTGCTCGGCTCGTACACCTTCAAGTACGATCGCTCGGTGATCAGTGGCGGTCCGATGACCGACTTCGTCGGCTTCATCGAGTATCCGCAGCGTGTCCGCGCGCGCGGTTATCTGCGCTGGAACAAGGGCGGCTTGCGGGCGACGGGTTTCTTGAACTATATCGATAGCTATACGAACAACCGAGTGCTGCCGTCGCAGGATGTGGCATCGTATACCACGCTCGATCTCACGCTCGGCTACGACACGCCTGAAGGCAACGCGTTGCTCGACAATGTCTCGCTGTCGCTCGATGCCCGCAATGTGCTGAATCGCGCTCCACCTTTCACATTGGTCGGCACGCAGTTGTACGACTCCACCGCGGCGAGCCCGATCGGCCGCATGATCGCACTGGATATCGTGAAGAGATTCTGACGGGCGGCGGTTCCAACGAGGCAATCAAGGGGAATACAGATGGATCTTCGAGCTCGATGGCGACACCTCGTGGTCTTGCTGGCAGCATCACTCGCGCCGCCCGCGCTCCTGCACGCACAAATCGTCGAGCGGCCGATTTCCGGCGATCCGGTGACGACCGACAGCGGACGGCTCGACGGCAAGCTCCTTGCCTCCGGCGTAAAGGCGTACTTCGGGATTCCGTTTGCAGCGCCGCCGGTGCGGGAGTTGCGCTGGCGCGAGCCGCAGCCGGTGCAGCCATGGTCGGGTGTTCGGCATGCGGATCGTTTCGCCCCGATGTGCATGCAGGCGCTGCGCGCACACGACGGCAACCACTACTTCGGCGAAGAAGCGACGAGCGAGGACTGCCTCTATCTCAATGTATGGGTGCCCGCGGATGCGGCGGCCGGCGCAAATCGTCCGGTTCTCGTGTGGATTTATGGCGGCGGCTACCGGAACGGCTCCGCCGCGATGGCGGACTATCAGGGCGAGAGTCTTGCGCGCAAAGGTGTCGTGTACGTGTCGCTCGCCTACCGCGTCGGCGCGCTGGGATTCCTCGTGCACCCCGGGCTCGCGGCCGAATCGCCTCATCATACGTCTGGCAACTACGCGCTCTTCGATCAGATCGCCGCGCTGCAGTGGATCCAAAAGAATATCGCCCGGTTCGGTGGCGATCCCGGCAACGTCACGATCTCGGGGCAGTCGGCGGGCTCGATGTCGGTCTCGATTCTGCAAGCGAGTCCACTCGCAGCCGGGTTGTTCCACCATGCCGTCGGAATGAGCGGGTCGTCGCTGACGCGTGAGGCGGGCGCACCGCAACCGCGCGATCGTTCCGAGAAGATGGGGCTTCGTCTGCAGGAGCAGCTGCAAGCGCAGACCCTCACGGCAATGCGCACCTTACCCGCGGATCGCATTCTGGGCGTGCAGAGCAGCTCGGGAGTGCGTTACGAACCCGTGATCGACGGCTATTTGTTGCCGGCAACCCCCATCGAGATCTTCGCGGCCGGCAAGCAGAACGACGTGCCGCTCCTGATCGGCTTCACACGCGACGAAGGCTTCAGCGACCTGTCTCGCGCGCTGACGCAGACAGAGTGGCGCGAGTCGGTGCAGCGGCTATACGGCGAGGAAGCGTCGACGATCCTGAAGATGTACCCGGCGAAAGACGACGCCGAAGCGCGGCTCGCCGCGACGAGCGCCGGACACGACAGCAGCACTGCCTTGCAGATGCGAACGTGGGCGCGAGCGCAGGCGGCGACAGGCAAAGCGCCGGCGTACGTGTATATGTTCTCGCGCGTGCATCCGTACGTGCCCGGTATCACATTCGCGGATCACGATCCGAACAGGGTCGGCGCCTATCATGCGGGCGATGTTCCGTATTGGCTCGGCACGCTCGACACGTTGAATCTGTTTCGAGTCACGCGCAACTGGACGGACCAGGACCGAAAGCTCGCAGAGGAAATGACGGACGCGATCGTGGCGTTCGCGACCACCGGCGATCCGAACCCGCGAGGCGCGGCGGCATGGCCGAAGTACCGCGCGAACCAGGAGCAGATTCGCGAGCTCGGGGACACGACGCGCGTCATCGCGTGGCCGAACAGGAAGCAACTCGATTACTTCGCAGCGCACCCGCCGCTGTCTGCCCCATCGGTGGTGGGTCGCGCGCGCGATTGAAGGCGCAAACGGTCTGGTGACGTGCGGATTCGTCTCGTTCGAGCTCGCATGTGATCAGTGGTGTGACCGACAGCAACCACGGTAAAGTAAACGAACTATCCACTCTGTTTCGGAGGGCCCGACACCTCCGCCTAGAATAGAGGCATGAAGTACTTTCCTCTGGTCTGGTCGGCTCTTTGGCGCAAGCCGGCGGAGGCAGTGCTGAGATGGCTTGCCGTGACGGCATCGTTCGCATTGGTTGGCTCGATGGTCGGCTTACATGCGACCTATGACCAGTTGATCGAAAGCTCCAGGATGGATCGCCTGGATGTCAACGCGCGATTTCCCGCTGCGAGCCCCACCGGAGTCCTGTTGCCTATCGCGCTCAGGATCGACAGGGGTTGATCAACTCCAGCACGCCGACGATCACCATTCCCGATCGGGCCAACAAGTCGGCGCTGCGCGAGTGTATGGTTTGCATGTCGGAGACAACGTCGTTCTGCTGGGCGGGTCCTGGCCGATCGTGGGCTGCTTCTCCGACGCCGACAGCATCCTGGAGAGTCAGCTCGTTGGTGATGCGGCCACCTTGATGGCTGCGGGACGCATGTCAGGCTTCAGCAGGGTTCTGGTCCGTCTCGACGGACCAGAGGCCTTCGAGCGCTCCGGCAGTGGCTGGCTCACCACTAATTCAACGCTCATGGTGAATCCGGAACGGCAGTCGGACTACGCGTTGCGCACCGTACATCGCGCGTCGGCATTCTTCACCGCGCTGACGTATGCCCGGCGTTGCAACCCGTTGACTTGGAACCCGCAAATCCGCCATCTTGTCGGGGTGTTGGTGAGCATTGGGGCTCATTCGGGTGGATCGTCTGCGTCGCTGGATCATTGCGCTGTTCATGACGGCGGGCCTCATTGGTCTCGCGTCGCCGGCGCTTGCCTGCGCGTCGCTTCTGAATCCGCCGCGCGACTGCTGTCCTGATGGGGCTCCCGCGCCCTGCAAGGATATGGGGCAAGGCGGAGTAGCACTGTGTTGCGCCCCTTCCGCTTCGCCATCCGCAAACGCTTCGCTGATGTCATCGCGCCAACTTGCGCCTGCCGATGCGCCATCCGACGCACCGGATACCGCGGTTCTTCTCGCTTGGATGCTGAGCGCACGTGCCCCCGAACACGGTGTCCCGAGTCTCGAAAAGATTGCGTCTGCCAGAGCTCCAGACGGCTCGAGTACCTACCTGCGAACGCGTCGACTTCGGTTATAGAGCCGCCACTCGCATGACCGGCTGTCTGCCGGTCGACTAGCTCGCCTTCGATCCATTGAGCGCCGCGCACCGCGTGCGAGCGCTTCATCGATCGCCGCGGCGAAGTCCGTTTCTGCGTTTCCGAAACAGCGAAGAATCGAGCGCAACAGCGTGCCGTCGGCTCGCTTTGTTCGATGCCTCGCTCTTCGGACGGAGCGATCCGATGCGCTCGTTCTTTTCGATTTCTATCTTGCTGATGACGTCGTTGGCCTTTGGCGGCAACGACGAGCCGCTAACCCTCGAGTCCGCCGTGCAGCAGGCCATTGAGCGAGCGCCTCAAGTCGCCGCGAGCACTGCGAGCGTCGATGCCGCTCGCGCAGTCGTTCAGAGTGCCGGCCGGCTACCGGACCCCTCGCTCATCGTCGGTATCGACAACTTCCCGATCGACGGACCGAACGCGTACTCCACCACGGCCGATTTCATGACGATGCGAAAGATCGGCGTGATGCAGGGATTTCCGCGTCGCGAGAAACGGCGCCTCCAACATGCGCGAGCCGCGGCCGACGAAGACCTCGCGAACGCGCAGCTCGCAGCGACACGACTCGACGTGGCGCGCGAAACGGCAGAGGCCTGGGTCCGGGCGGCGAGTGCGGAGTCATCTCTCTCCGCGTTGCGCGAACTGCGCCCGCAAGTCGAGCTCGGTGCGACGGCGGCCCGCGCCGGATTGTCCGCCGCTCGAGCGTCGGCAACCGAGGCGCTCGCGAGTGAAGCCGCGCTCGCGCGTCTGAAGAACAGAATCATCCAGATGCAGAGTGAGGTGCGACGTGCACGACTCGTGCTGTCTCGCTGGATAGGTGACGAGGCCGAGCGTCCACTCGCAGCTCTTCCTTCCTTCGATCAATTGCCGGTTCCCCCGGACGCGCTGGTTCAGACAACCCATCTGCATGCCGCGATTCTTCCGTTCGAGGCGCGACTCGCAGCAGCGCAGACTGACGTCGAGCTCGCGCGCGCCGAGCGGCGCCCTGACTGGAGCGCCGAAGTATCGTTCGCGAAGCGGGGGCCGGATTTCTCCGACATGGCCTCGATTCAGCTCACCGTCGGACTGCCGCTTTTCGCGAGGAACCGACAAAACCCGGTGATTGCGGCGCGAGTCGCCGACGTGAAGCGCATCGAGGCCGAGCGGGATAGCGAGATCCGCATGCACACCACTGAGCTTCAGGAAATGATCGTCGAATGGCAGCAACTCGGCGCGCAACTCGAGCAATACGACACAGAGCTCCTGCCGCTTGCGCGCGAGCGCTCGCAGGTCTCGCTCGCGGCATATCGGGCCGGCGCGTCGAACCTCGAATCAGCCCTCGATGCGCTCGAAGATGAGAGCAACTTGATCGTCGAGCGAGCCGCCCTGCGAAACGCTCGTGGCCACGCGTGGGCCGCGCTTCGGTACCTCGAAGCGCAACATCTGTATCAGTGAGGATCGCCATCATGAACCGCAAAACCATTCTGCTCGCGATGGTAGGAATGATCGTCATTGGGGCTGTGCTGGGCTATTGGTATGCGACTGCGGGCCTCCTGCAGAACGACGGACGGTCATCACAAGCCTCAACGTCGGTCGGCGGTCGAAAGATTCTGTACTGGCACGATCCGATGGTCCCGAACGCGAAGTTCGACAAGCCAGGCAAGTCCCCTTTCATGGACATGCAGCTCGTCCCGGTCTACGCCGGTGAGAATGGAGGAGGAGGCGGTCCAGCTGTGCAGGTGAGCCCGGCTGTCATGCAGAACCTCGGGATTCGACTCGCGAAAGTCGAAAAGGCAGAGCTGCGACCGAAGCTCACCGCAGTCGGTAGCGTTGCGTTCGATGAGCATCTGCTCGAGGTCGTGCAGGCTCGTGTCGAGGGGTACGTCACGCGACTCTACGTGAAGGCGCCACTTGAAAAGGTCCGGCGTGGGCAGCCGCTCGCCGACATCCTTTCACCTCAATGGTTATCGGCGCAGCAAGAGTATCGCGCGCTTCTGCAGGCGCAGTCGGAGCGCGGGCGATCGATCCGCGAGGCTGCGCGCCAGCGGCTCACCGTGCTCGGCGTGCCCGAGCCGACGATCCTGGCGCTCGAGCGCGATCACGAGACGGATGCATCGACCACAGTATTCGCGCCCATCGATGGCGTGGTCACAGAGCTTGCCGTCCGCGAGGGCGCGGCTTTCATGCCCGGTGCGCCGCTGTTTCGGGTGAATGGGCTCGAGACCGTCTGGGTGAACGCGCAAGTGCCCGAATCGCAGATCGCTCTGCTGCCCGAGGGCGCGACTGTTGCTGCTCGTGCGATTGCCTGGCCCGGCGAGTCCTTCAGGGGTCACGTGGTCGCGTTGCTTCCGGAGGTGAACGCGCAAACGCGGACGCTCACGGTCCGTCTCGAGCTGCAGAATACTGAGCGCAAGCTTGCACCGGGAATGTTCGTCTCATTGGACTTCAGCGCCGGCGCGGTGCCTGCGCAACTCGTCGTTCCCAGCGAGGCCGTCATCATGACGGGTGAACGAAGTGTGGTGATCGTCGCGCGCGAAAGTGGCGGGTTCGACGTCGTGGACGTGAAAGTCGGCACGGAGGTCGATGGCAGAACAGCCATTCTCTCGGGTCTCGCCGCGGGGCAGTCCGTTGTGCGCTCGGGACAATTTCTCATCGACTCGGAAGCGAGTTTGCGCTCCACCGTTGAGCGACTGGCTGTGCCCAGTCGCGCAGCTGGAAGCGCGTCGTCGCAGGAGCGCGCGCCGTGATCGCGCGGCTGATCCGCTGGTCCCTGGCGAATCGGTTTCTCGTGCTGCTCGCGACTCTGCTGGTCGCGATCTGGGGAGTGTGGTCCGTCGCGCGTACGCCGCTCGACGCGCTGCCTGATCTCTCGGACGTGCAGGTGATTATCCGCACGACCTATCCGGGGCAGGCATCGCGCATTGTGGAGAATCAGGTGACCTATCCCCTGACGACGACCATGCTTTCAGTGCCGGGTGCGAAGACGGTCCGGGGCTATTCCTTCTTCGGTGACTCGTTCGTCTATGTGCTCTTCGAAGACGGCACTGATCTGTATTGGGCGCGCTCGCGCGTGCTCGAATATCTCAACCAGGTACGTGGTCGATTGCCCGAGGGCGTGCAACCCGCGCTCGGCCCGGATGCCAGCGGCGTCGGCTGGATCTATGAATATGCGCTCGTGGATCGCAGCGGTCGTCTCGACATCTCGCAACTTCGTGCCTTGCAGGACTGGTTTCTGAAGTACGAGCTGAAGTCCGTTGCCAATGTCGCGGAAGTGGCAACGCTCGGCGGCGCCGTGCGTCAATATCAAGTCGTGCTCGATCCGGATCGCCTGCGCGCCTATGGCATCACGCATCGTCAGGTCATCGATGCCATTCGCGGCGCGAATCAGGAGGCCGGTGGCTCGGTACTCGAGCTCGCCGAAGCCGAGTACGTCGTGCGTGCGACCGGCTACCTGCAGAACTTGGACGATTTCCGCAAGATTCCGCTGCGCACGGATGCGACCGGCGTCCCGGTGCGCCTGGGAGATGTCGCGCACCTGCAGATGGGGCCGGAGCTACGGCGCGGAATCGCCGAGCTCGATGGCGCGGGCGAGGTGACGGGCGGCATCATCGTGATGCGCTCGGGAAAGAACGCGCTCGAAACGATCGCGGCTGTCAAACGAAAGATTCACGAGCTGCAAGCGGGATTGCCGCCGGGCGTCGAGATCGTCGAGACCTACGACCGCTCGGGCCTCATACAACGCTCGGTTCGCAATCTCACGGGTAAGCTGGTCGAGGAGTTTGCGGTCGTCGCATTGGTGTGCTTCGCGTTTCTGTTCCACTTGCGCTCCGCGCTCGTCGCGCTCGTGTCCCTGCCACTCGGCGTGCTGATGGCCTTCATCGTGATGCGCTACCAGGGCGTGAACGCCAACATCATGTCCCTCGGCGGCATCGCGATCGCCATCGGAGCGATGGTCGATGCCGCAATCGTCATGATCGAGAACGTGCACAAGCATCTGGAAAGCTGGCACAAGGCTCATCCCGACCAAGACCCGATCCCGGCGGAGCGTTGGGCGCTCGTCGGCGAGGCAAGTGTGCAGGTCGGCCCGGCGCTTTTCTTCAGCCTGCTCATCATCACGCTGTCGTTTATTCCGATCTTCACGCTGGAGGCCCAGGAGGGAAGGCTGTTCGCGCCGCTCGCGTTCACCAAGACCTATGCGATGGCGGCGGCGGCGGGGCTCGCAGTCACGCTCGTTCCCGTGCTGATGGGCTACTTCGTTCGCGGCAGGATCCCGGCCGAGGAGCGCAATCCTCTCAATCGTGGCCTCATGCGGATTTATCGCCCGATGCTCGATCGCGTGTTGCAGTCGCCGCGGGCGACTATCGTCGTCAGCCTCGTTCTTCTTGCGCTCACCGTCATTCCCATCCTGCGGCTGGGCGGGGAGTTCATGCCCGCGCTCGATGAGGGCGACATTCTGCACATGCCGTCCGCGCTGCCCGGCCTCTCTGCCGGCAAAGCCTCGCAATTGCTTCAGCAGATGGATCGCTTGCTGATGAGCGTGCCGGAAGTAGAGCGCGTCTTCGGCAAGATGGGACGCGCCGACACCGCGACCGATCCGGCGCCGCTTGAGATGACCGAGACGATGGTGCAATTCAAGCCTCGCGATCAGTGGCGTCCCGGCGTGACGCCCGAGAAGTTGTTGGAGGAGCTCGATCAGCGACTGAAGCTTCCCGGCGTCGCGAATGTCTGGATACCTCCGATCCGCAATCGGATCGACATGCTCGCAACGGGAATCAAGAGCCCGGTCGGGATCAAGGTATCGGGCACTGATCCTGCCGTCATCGATCGGGTTGCCGTCGAGGTCGAGCACGCGGTCAAGGATATTCCCGGAGTGACGTCGGCACTCGCGGAGCGACTGACTGGCGGGCGCTACATCGAGATCAATATCGATCGCGACGCGGCTGGCCGGTATGGGCTCAACATTGCCGACGTCCAGAGCATCATCAGCGCGGCCATCGGTGGGGAGACGGTCGCCGAGACCGTTGAAGGACTGCAGCGCTTTCCAATCAGCGTGCGTTATCCGCGCGAGTTGCGCGACTCGCTGTCGGACCTGAAACAGCTTCCCATAGTGACGCCAGCCGGCGCGCAGATCACCTTGAGCACCGTCGCGCGCGTTCGCGTGACGAGCGGCCCGCCCATGCTCCGAAGCGAGAACGCCCGGCTATCGGGTTGGGTCTATGTCGATCTTCGTGGCCGCGACCTGCAGTCCGCGGTCGAAGACATGAAAGCGCGCGTCTCACAGAGCGTGAAGCTGCCCGCCGGCTATTCGATTGCGTGGTCCGGGCAGTTCGAATACCTCGAACGCGCTAAAGCGAAACTCCGCGTCGTCGTGCCGTTCACGTTGTTGGTGATCTTCGTTCTGCTCTATCTGACATTCCGGCGCATCGATGAAGCGCTTCTCTTAATGGGAACACTGCCGTTCGCGGTCATTGGCGGCTTCTGGTTCATCTACGCACTTGGGCACGCGGTATCGATCGCGACGGCGGTGGGTTTCATCGCGCTTGCCGGCGTCGCCGCTGAGTTTGGCGTCGTGATGCTGCTGTACCTCAAGCAGGCGTGGCAGGCTCGTCTCGCTAGCGGCGCACCACCGACGCTCGCGCTGCTCGACGAAGCGATTCGAGAAGGCGCCGTGCTTAGGATTCGCCCGAAGGCGATGACAGTCAGTGTGATCGTCGCGGGCCTGCTACCGATCATGTGGAGTCACGGCACGGGCTCAGAAGTCATGCAACGGATCGCGGCTCCGATGATTGGCGGAATGATCACGGCACCGCTCCTATCGTTGTTCGTAGTACCCGCGGCTTACCGACTCCTTCGCCGCCGCGACTGCATCGATGCAACGCGTTCTGTTTCTGAATCGAGCCTGACCATGGAGAAGATGTGAAGGCGGCTAGCCACTAGCCTTGCGAGTCCGGTCGACTCCGCTTGTATACGCAACGTCCTCGGCGTGGATCGGCACGCCGTACGTGTCGTGTGCCCAGCCGCGCTCAGTGCAGCGTAGCGCTACGGAGCGAGGTCGTCGTCGCTGGTGATGACTGTGAGGTTCAGTCCCTCGATGTCGAACTTCAGGCCTTGCGCCGAGGTACTCGCGGCGGTGCCCGGCGCGGTCGCGCCCGCGGACCCCTGCATCCCGCCAACAGAGCTCGACGCCGCGGCCACGGTCGCCGAGCTGAGTGCGGTCTGATAGCTCCGCGTGTCCGTCACGTCGATGTCGGCATGCAAGCCCACCGGCTGAGTCAGTGTGTAATTGGCCGCCGCCGAGCCGCTAAGGCTATCGGCGGCAATCACTGGAATGTTGATCCCCGGGTTCGCTGAAGTGAATGAACCCGCTTGCAGGAGTGCGACGCTGTCGTTGCCCACGACGCCGGAGAGCGTTCCGCCAATGAGCTTGGCGTCCGTGGTGCCGTCGTAGCTCTTGCTCTCAGCGACCTGACCAACCACCGTGAGCGACTTCGGTGTGAGGTGCGCCGTGGCAGTCTGGCCGCCGGCAAGCGAGTAGTTGCTCGCGAGTCCGCCGTTCGTGCCGTCGGTGAGCGACGTGCTGTTCACGGTGACGAGGTTGGCCGTCGCGACGTCCTTGCTGTTGAACGTACCGCTGCCGTCGGCGGTGAGCGTCTCGCTGCCCACCATTCCTGTGAGCCCGTTGAGCGCGACGCTTGCCGTTGTGTTGCCGTCATAGACTTTCTCGCTTGCCGTCACGTTGGTTGCACTCAGCGCCTTCGGCGTGATGTGCGCCGTTGCCGTCTGTCCGCTGGCGAGCGAGTAGTTGCTCGCGAGCCCGCCGTTCGTGCCGTTCGTGAGCGACGTGCCGTTCACGGTGATGAGGTTGGCCGTCGCGACGTCCTTACTGTTGAACGTGCCGCTGCCGTCGGCGGTGAGCGTCTCGCTGCCCACGAACCCCATGAGTCCGCTGAATGTGACGCTTGCCGACGTGTTGCCGTCGTAAACCTTATCGGTCGCGGCGGCCGTCGCCGTCAGCGCCTTCGGCGTGATGTGCGCAGTGGCGGTCTGGCCGCTCGCAAGCGAGTAGTTGCTCGCGAGTCCGCCGTTCGTGCCGTCGGTGAGCGACGTACTGTTCGCGGTGACGACGTTTGCCGTCGCGACGTCCTTGCTGTTGAACGTGCCGCTGCCTGTGGCCGTCACGGTTTCGCTGCCCACAAGGCCCGTGAATCCGCTGAACGTGACACCTGCGGAGGTATTCCCGTCGTAGATCTTGTCGGTCGCTGAAGCGACGGCGGTCAATGCCTTCGCGGTGATGTCGAAGGTCTGCGTTCCGCCGGAGAACGTGTAGTTACTGGCAAGCCCGGTTCCGTCGCTGAGCGTCAGGGTTCCAAGCGTCACGGTCTTGCCGGTGCCTGCGTTCTTGCTCGCGACCGATCCGCTACCGGTGAGCGTGAGCGTCTCGCCATGCGCGAGCGTACCGAGCGTCAGGTCGCTCGCATTGACGGTGAGGCTGCCGTCGTATGCGCGGCTGCCGGTGAGGCTGACCGCATAAGGATTGATCGTCAGCGTGCCCGGCGCGTAGGTGATGATGTATCCAAGCTGATTCGAATACAGTCCGCTCGGCGTCAGCGAGTAAGTGCCGACGTTCGTGCCGCCGCCCGTATAGCTCACCGTGCCAAGCACGTTGCTCAGATTCGGCGTGGTCGAGTAGCTCACGCCCGGCGAGCCGCTGTAACCAATGCCGCTGTAGGTGGCCGAGGCGTTGTTCGCCGTCACGGTCAGCGGCGTCATGAACGCGCGCAGCAGCGGCATCGTGCTGCCGGGATACATGAACCACACGTTCGTGAAATCCCAACCCGCATTGGTGAAGTTCGACTGCGTTCTCAGTCCCGCCGTGTTGAGGCCCGTAATGCCGGTCAACGTCCCGGTCCGGATGCCCGGCGCGCTCGTGGCCGACGTGCTCCAAAAGCTGTTGGACACCGTACCGGAGTTGACTACATAGCTGGTCAGGCCGCCGGGCCCATAGACATCGTTGAAGTTTCCCGACAGGGATCCGTATGCGTAGCTGTTTTCTACCGTACCGTTGTCCATCGCGCCGATCAGCCCGCCGACCTCGAGGTTGCTGCCGGCGCTGACGTTCGAATACGAGTTGCGGACGGTACCGCCCGTCATATACGCGACCAGGCCGCCCGCATAGAACGTCGCGCTGACACTCCCACCGGACGTCGCGCTGCTCTCGATCAGTCCAGCGCTATTCCAACCCACGAGTCCGCCGGCCTGCCGTGGCGCATAGCTACTCACGTTCTCGGAGTAAACATCGCGGATCGTGCCGTTGTTGCGGCCGACGAGGCTTCCGGCGTTGAAGCGGCTGCCGGTGCTCACGTAGGTGTTCTTCATGCGCAGACTGGTAATCAGCGCCGCCGTGTCGGTGTAGCCGAAGAGCCCGCCGTTGTCGGTCGATGTCGAGACGCTGAGGTTCGAGATCGTGTGCGCGAGGCCGTTGAACGTGCCGGAGAAGGGAGTCGAGCTGCTCCCGATCGGGACGTAGCCTGCAAACCCCGACGCATTCAGATCGCTGCCGAGCGCGAAGTTGCCCGTCAGGTTGCTGTTGATCGCCTGCAGGGACGTCATGCTGGTAATGACAGTGTAGTTCGTCACCGACCCGTCGGAACCGAGCGTCGTGCTGAAGTTGTTGCCGGCCGGCAAGGTAACCGGCGCGCGTACATTCAGGCGAGCGGTGTTCCCGGCCGCCACGGCGCCCTGGCCATACACGAACGCGAGTTGCGCCGAGCCCGAGCCGTTCATCGGCGCATTGACGTTGATGCTCTCTTGCGCGTTCAGAGTGAGTTGGTTCGCGGACCACGAGACGACGTCGTTTACGTTGACGTCACCGGCAGTGCCCGAGGCGCCGGAGCTCGACTGAATCGTCACGTTGCTCGAGGCGAGCGCGGTGCTCAGCGTCGCGCCCGTCATGTCGCCGCCGCTCGCAGCAATCGTGTAGTCGACGGGATCGATGAGCCAACGGCCGGTAGTGCCGGCGCCCGCCGCCGTCGTGATCTTCAGATCCGGTGCGATCGCAACGCGCGCAGCGGACGTTTCGATGAATCCCCCATTGCCGCCCGCAGGCGCGCTCGCGTCGAGCATGCCGCCTGCGACGACATCACCGGAATCCATGTCGCCCAACAGTTTGATCGTGCCGTTGTGATCTGAAAGGGTCTGCGCCTGAATGACGCCTGTATTGTTGACAGCGGAAGGCAGAAGGGCGCCCGCGCCCCGCGCGGTGAGGAGCACGTTGCCGCCATCCGCCTGGATGAGCCCGCCGTTCTCTGCAAGCGCGCCGACGGCGTCGGCATCGACGGATACGTTGAGCAGCCCATCGCCCGCGACATCGAGCGTAAACGCACTACCCGAAGCGACCGCGACCGTTCCGAGCTTCGCGACGACGGTGCCCTGATTGCTGACGTTCGCACCGAGCAACGCGACGTACCCGCCGTCGTGCGCTTCGATCGATCCCTCATTGACGATGGACGCGGGGCTTGCGCCCGTGAGCCAGTAGCGTCCCGCCATGAAGTCATCGACAGACAGATGCGCAGTGGACGCGACGAGCCCGCCGACCGAGACCTGCGCGCTCTTGCCGAACAGCACGCCGTTTGGATTGAGCAGGAACAGCTTACCGTTCGACGACAGGCTGCCGAGAATAGTCGTCGGATCGGGCCCCAGCACGCGGTTGAGCGCGACCGCTTGCCCGTTCGGCTGCACGAACTTCACCGACTGGCCCGCGCCGATGTCGAAGCTCTGCCAGTCGAGCGCGGCGTTCTGGCTGGTCTGGTGGATGACGGTGTCGCCGGGCGAGCCCGTGATCGTCGCGTTGCCCGCGATCACCGTTCCGCCGGTCGGCGAGGCATGAGCGAGCGAGGCCGATCCGAGCGCAATCGAGACGGCGGTAGCGATCGCGGAACGCTGGAGAATGTTCTTCATGATGGAGCTTCTCAAAAGAATTTGACGGCGCTGATCCAGACGCGGCTGTCCGAGCTCGGGCCTGCGGTGACGGGCGCGGCGCCGATCGTGTGCGCGTAGTACGCCTTCACGGAGAATTTGTTCGCGTCGAACCAGCTGAGGCCGAGGCCGCCGCCGTTGAGCGTGCGAGTGTTTTCGCCGGCGCTCCAGGGCGTCTTGCTCAGGTGGCCGGTGCCGCTGTCGAGGAATCCGGCGAGCTGCAATTGACCGGGCATGAGGTCGAACGGCTTTGGCAGCAGCGCGCGCGCTTCGACGTTGATGACGTAACCCTGGTCGAGGTACGCCTCGCCTTCGGGATACGCGCGCACGCCGTTGGCGCCGCCGAGCTCCATCTTCTCCGAGACGTCTAGGTTCTGTGACGCGAGCTGGCCTTGTACCGCGCCGTATAGGGAGTACGTATCGGTGATGCGCTGGATGCGCATGAAGCTCGCAACGACCTTGCGGTAATGGCCGTCGGTGCGAGCCGTCGCTGAATCGGCGCCGAGAGCCGCCGCGCTCTCGAGCTCGAGATTGCCGGTCGTCCAGGTCAGCGAGTACGCGCTGGCGCCGCCGCCTGCGAAGTGATCGCGGAAGTCGCCGACGAGGCTGAATAGTCCGGCCGTCGCGTGCTTGTCCGCGATCGACGCCGCGACGCCGACTTCATCCCGAAGCTTCTTCGCATCCACACCGAATTGGGCGTAGAGGTTGCTGGCGCGTGAGCGCAAGAGAGGGTAGCGACCGTAGAGGCTTGCGATCTGCGCGCTGCCATGCGCGTCGAGGGAAGCGAACTCTTTGCCGAGATCGTAGCGGAGGGCGGTGTAAGCGACGCCGACATCGGATCGCCCGAGCTGCACTCGATAGGCAGCGCGACCGTAGTTGAGGCCGTCCCACGAGGTGAGAACACGAAGCGTTGCCGCGTCTCCCTGGCCGAACGGATTGTTCAGATTCACCGTCGCGCCGGTGCGATTGGCGCCGGTGTAGCGGCTGCCCGAGTTGTCCGCGTCGAGGCTGCCGCTGACGCGCCGGCCCGGGGCGAGGTCGACGATGAGATCCGACGCGCCGACTGACGCGCCGGGCACGAGCGTCGATTTCACTTCGACGCCAGGAAGATCGGAAAGCTGTAACAGGCGGCTCTCGAGCGGCGCAATTTCGATGGCGTCACCGCCGTTCAGGCCTTCGAGCACCGAGCTCGCGACGCGGTCGGACAAGCTGCTCTGATTCCTGACGACGACCTTCCCGTACCGGCCTTCGATGACGGCGACGGTGACCGCTCCGTTTACGATGTCCTGCGCCGGAAGATACGCGCGCGCCAGGAAGTAGCCGTGATTGCGATAGTACGTAGTGATCGCGGCTGCGAAGTCGCGCAGGTTCGACAACGTCAACGCGCTGCCGGGTGTGAAGCCCGTCGTCGCAATGAGGTCTGATTCAGGAAAGGCGCGCGCGTCGATCACGTGCAGGCTGTTCACGGTGATCGCTTGCGCGTCGCCGCTGGCGCGGTGCGCGGGTGCGTCGCTCTTCTGGATGCTGAGCTGCGGCGCCGCGCGCTCGGGAGCCGGCGCTGCCGGAACCAGCTGCAGCTGGGTTCCCGCAGACGGAATCTCCGCGGCATGAACGAGCGGGCCCGACACGACCAGCGCGAGGCCGACGATGCTTTTTTTCAAAATGAACTCTGCCTCGAAAAAAGTGAGACGCGCGACACGCAGGCACGCGTTTGCGGTGTCCCGATTCGGCGGCAAGGCAGCGGACGCGTCCTGCCCGCAAAACTAGCTGCGCTGTGAGGCTAGCGCTGAGAAGTGGATCGGGTTTCGTATAACTACGCGGAGGATGCGGCGCAAAGTCCTGCTGGTCATCATCTGTCTCGGACACAGCATTCCTGGCAGGCTCTGCGCCCAGCGGCCGCACGGCGACAGTGCGGCGGGCACCGAGCGCGACCGGGCAATGGAAGACAATTGCGCTGGTTCAGATTCGCCCAACACGTCTCGATCCAGTCTGCACGGCATGAGCTAGCCCCGCGAACGTGGAGTACCCGCCGCCCGGATGCCGGCTTGCCATTGCTGACGGATTCCAGCCAGGAACTCGTTTCGATGTGCCTGCATGGCGCGAAGGGTGCTCGCCGGCGCATCAGTCTTCTCGTAGCGCGCCGACCAGAGCACGATCTCGATCAACGCGGGAGCGAGGTCGATGCCCTTCTCCGTGAGTTGGTAGCGGAAGCGCCGTGCGTCGGCTTCATCGGGGGACTTTCTGACGATCCCCGCTGCTTCGAGCTTCGTCAGGCGATCGGTGAGAATGTTGCTCGCAATGCCCTCGCCGGCGCCGAGAAACTCGTTGAACGTGTGCAGGTTCTTGAACATGAGGTCCCGCACGATGAGAAGGGACCAGCTGTCGCCGAAGATCTCCAGGGCGATGCTGATGGGACAACCGGATCGACGCGGCGGACGCGGCTTGCGTTTCATGAACAGACGCTAGCCAGAAGACTTGCAGCCCGCAAGTTATCAGTGATATTACTTGCATTGTGCAAGTTAAATAGCCGATCGCACACTCGAGCTCCATGGGAGGGTTCTAGATGAAAAAGGCATTCTGGCTCGCCGCGCTTGCGTATCTCGTGCCGACCTTTCCGCTCGGGTATTTCTGGCATCTCGCGACGTTCCGAGCGGCCTACGACCGCCTCGAGATGTACAGGCCCGATGTCATCATTCCCCTCGGGCTCTCCTCAATGGTGATTCAGGCGCTGATATTCGCATGGGCCTATCCACGTCTGTTCAGCACTCGACGTGAAGATTGGTTGAAGAGTGCGGTTGGTTTCTTTGCGGTATTTGCCGCCGTGTCATGGTCGTTTACGACGCTGGCGGTCGGTGCGAAATATCGCATGACGTCGGTTCCGGACTTCATGAAGCTCGAAACAGCGTTCACTCTGCTGCAGTTTGCCGTAGTCGCGCCTCTCATTGCGCTAGCGTATCGCGGAGTTCGTACGCCGAACTCAGCCGTTGAGCGCGCGGTCGGCAACGCCACTCGTGCCTCATGATGCGCATCTCGCATCCGCGGAAGGCGCGCGGTGAACGCGTCGGATATCGTTGACGCGTCGGGAATGCCCGACGTATAGTCCGCTGCAGTTGGCCATTGTGTCGAGGACCGCATGCCGAGCATCGACGTCTTTGCCGCGCTCGCGAATCCCGTTCGCCGGGAGATTCTCATGCAGTTGCGCCGTGGGCCGCGCGCTGTCGGCGATCTGGCGGAGCGCTTCGAGATCGGCCGTCCCGCGGTTTCAGAGCACTTACAGGTGCTGCGCAAAGCACGTCTCGTGCGGGAAGAGCCTCGAGGACGCGAGCGGTTTTACCATCTCGATCCCAGGCCGCTTTCCGAAGTGGAAACCTGGCTCGCTGCATTCACGAAGTATTGGCAGCAGCGGATGGCAAGCCTGGAAGCGATGCTTGCCGAGAAGGACGATCAGTGACCCACGAAAATGTGATTCGAGTCGATCATTACTATGCGGCTCCGCCGGCGCGCGTCTGGCGCGCGCTTACGGATCCCGATCTCCATGCCCGCTGGTGGGCACCGGGCGATGTACGGCCCATCGTCGGGCACCGCTTCGAGCTCGACATGGGCAAGTGGGGCAAGCAGCCGTGCGAAGTACTGGAAGTCGAACCCGAGCGACTGCTCAAGTATCGTTTCGCGACCGGTGTGTTGGATACCATTATTACCTGGCGCCTCGTTGCCGAAGGCACCGGTACGCGATTGGAGCTCATCCACGAAGGCTTCAATCTCGATACACCCATGGGTCGACAAGCTCGCGACGGCATGGGCCGAGGTTGGCCGGGCGTATTGAGGCGTCTGGCTCAATTTGTTGAACAGGGCTAAGTGTTCGCCCGCGCCGGCACTTCATGCGATTAGCGCGTGCCGGCGCCCCAGCGTGTCGCGAATCGCCGTTGTCCGCGCCGAGTGAGGGCGTTCTCACGATACAACCGGGCGTCGTCGAAGTGCGCGGCGCGCCGGTGAAGGTCGGCTCATGGCCGCCGCTCTCCAGCATCGCGATGTGATCGGCGCGACTGCTGAATCACGGCGCACAGAACAGTTTCATGCCCCATTTTCTCGTGCAGATTTGCTGATCGCGAATTGCAACTGTTGGTGCGGCGACTGAAAGGGCCCGCGCCACACCTTTTGCGCTGGCTTTGCGTTCATGGTCGCGGAACTTGGCTCCCAGACGCGCGTTGGCGCCGCATGAGCGGAACAGAAATGCGTACTGGTGCGCACGCGAGGCAGAGCTCTCGGCTGCGCCGCGCACTCCGCGCACTTCACCACCGCTGACACATTCGCAAGGAGAAGCCACATGAATCAGACTCCTCTCGCAGTCGCTCGCGCGTGCTTGCAGGCCTACGTGGACAAGGATCGTGCCGCGATCGAGGCGCTGCTCGATGCAGATTTTCACTTCACCAGTCCGATCGACAATGCGCTGGATCGGGCGATGTACATGAAGGTCTGCTGGCCGAACAGCTCGGCCATCGCTCGCTTCGAGGACGTGTACGAGCTCGAGGAGGGCGATCACGCGTTCATCGTGTACGAAGGACACACGGAGAACGGCAGGCGCTTTCGCAACAGCGAGGTCTACACCGTGCGCAATGGCAAGCTCCTCGCGACTGAGGTGTACTTTGGTTGGCAGCTACCGCACAAAGTGCCCCGGGGCGCACACGCTGAGAACAACGGCCAGGGTACCCGTGAGGAGTAGCTTCGGTCTTTTCCAATACGGTGGGTCTGGCGGCGCGCACCATTCCGCGTAATACAGGGCCAAAGGAGGACAGATCATGCAGCAGCCGTTCGTCAAAGGACTTCATGGCATTCGCTACCAGGTGAAAGACGTCGCTCGCTCCGTCGCGTTCTACGCGCAGCAGCTTGGTTTCAAGGTCGAGCATCAGCAACTGCCCGCATTCGCCAGTGTTTCACTGGGAAGTGTGCCAATTCTGCTGAGTGGGCCTGATGCGTCAGGTTCACGGCCGCTGCCGGATAGTCGGCGCCAGGAGCCCGGCGGATGGAATCGCGTGGTGCTGCGAGTGGCCGATCTTCCGAGCTGCATCGCTTCACTCAAACAGATCGGCGTCCGATTCCGCAATGAGCTGGAATCCGGCCCTGGCGGCCGGCAAATACAGATCGAGGATCCCGATGGCAACCCGATTGAGCTATTTGAACCAGCGGCGCGATAGCGCGAAATAGAACCGCGACTGATGTCACGTGTGACGCTGGCTGCGAGATCGAATGAGTCGTCGCGAGGCTCTGCCCCGGTTGGGCGCAGGAGCCTACGCTCCTCGACCAGATCTCGGCGCGCATTTCAACCGCGCGATTCTCGCCGCGAATTGCCTACATGTTCGTTGCACTGTTGCCGTCCATCGGCGTCCCGTTCGGTGCAATGAGGTTGTTCCGTCGAAATGTATAGTCTTTCGCAGCGGACAATGCGGCCCACTTGCAGACGAGACCCTGACCCGTGATGAACGACTCGAAACCCGACCTCTCGGGGCTCTCCTTCAACCCACATGTTGCCGGGCTTCCGAAATACAACTCCGGGCTCACGCTGGCCGCGGCCCGTGCAGCCAGTCGCTACGACACCATCGCCCGGCTCGCGAGTAACGAGAATCCGTATGGATGTTCGCCCGAAGTAGCGCGAGCTCTCTCCACCGGCGCGCTCGAGATCGCGCGCTATTCGGATCCGAGTTGCGAGCTTCTGCGAAACGCGCTATCCGATCGCCTCGGCGTGCAGGCAACGGACCTCGTCATCGGCAACGGCTCGGAAGAAATGATCGCCGCCGCGGCGCGCAGCTTCCTGACGACAGGCGCAGTCGCAGTGACCGTCGCGCCGTGTTTCGGGTTGCACGAGATCGAGCCGCTCGCCGTCGGTGCGCGCATGGTCAAGGTGCCCATGACAGAAGAGCTCGGTTTTGACGTGCCGGGCCTCGTGACAGCGCTGGCCGCCAAGCCGAATCTCGTGTTCCTGCCATCTCCTTGGAATCCCGTCGGCGCGGCGCTCGATGCCGAGCAGCTCGGTGAAATCGTGCGGGCGCTGTCGCCATCGACGCTGTTCGTGCTAGACGAGGCGTACCGCGAGTTCGTGCCGCCCGAAATTCCGGACGGCATCTCGTTTCTGCGCTCCGCCGGCGTGCCGCATGTCGTGCTGCGCACGTTCTCGAAGGCGTATGGATTAGCAGGACTGCGTGTCGGTTACGCCGTCTGCTCGGATAGCCGGATCGCGGAGATGCTCATGGCTGCAAAAACGCCGTTCAATGTGAACTCGGCCGCGCAGATCGCCGCGGTCGCAGCGCTGCAGGATGATGCATGGATGCGCAACTCCGTGCGCAAGATCGTCGCGGAGCGCGAACGCGTGCTGCAGGAGATGAGAGTGCGTCAGATTCCCGTCGCGCCCTCGTTCGGCAGTTTCGTCTTCTTCGACTCAGGTCTCGTGAGCACGGACGTGGCCAAGGCGCTGGTCCGCGACGGCATCATCGTGAAGCCGTGGCTCGAATCAGGCTATAGCAGTTTCCTGCGTGCCTCCATCGGCACGGCCGAAGAGAACGATCGGCTGATCGCGTCACTGGAGCTGCTGCTGGCCGCCCCGAGCTACGTGCCGGAGCTCGCAGGAGCGCGATAGATCCCGATCACTCGCGATAGAGGTCGATCACCAGTGCTTCGGTGCGTCGTGCGGCATCCAGCCGCACGACCTGATGCGCGCCTTCAAAAAACGCGCAGTCCTCGGTCCCGAGCTCGCCACTGCCGCTGGCAGCGGTGCAGATGAGAGCGCCTTGCTGACAGAAGATGACCGTCGACGTGGCGGCATTCAGCAACTCTCGTGATCCTGAAATGACGTGACGGTTGACGCGATGCCGGAAGCGTCCGCGTCGGGTCATCACGTTGAGATCCACGATCGGTCCATCGAGCAGGGAGGCGCTCGTCGGCACCTCACCGTCGAACGTGCACGGCTCTGAGCTCGTGCGCAGCTCGATGGCGGGCGCGTTTCCTACGCGCAAATCGATGCCAGCGCCTTGAATCACGCACAGGGTGCGTGTCACGCCTGCGAAGCTGGAGAACGGCCCATCGCTCGCCACCGAGGCGAGACTGATGCGCCACTCGAGCGCCTCGAGCGAGGCACCGGTCGGCCATACTGCGATTTCACGAGTCTCACCGCCGCCGTTCTTCCACGGCATGCGGCGGTAGGCGGCCGACCGGAGGATGCGCATGGGATGTCAGATGCTCGGCAGATCGAGGCCCATCTTGCGCGCGTGCTCGATCGCGAGGGGATAGCCCGCATCCGCGTGGCGCATCACGCCCGTCGCCGGATCGTTCCACAACACGCGGCCGATCCGTTCCGCCGCCTCACGCGTGCCGTCACACACGATGACCATCCCGGCATGCTGTGAGAAGCCCATGCCCACGCCGCCGCCGTGATGGAGCGAAACCCATGTCGCCCCGGAAGCCGTGTTCAGAAGTGCATTCAGCAGTGGCCAGTCGGACACGGCATCCGAGCCGTCCTGCATCGCTTCTGTTTCGCGGTTGGGCGAAGCGACCGAGCCGGAGTCGAGATGATCGCGACCGATGACGACAGGGGCCTCGAGCTCGCCCGAGGCCACCATATCGTTGAACGCGACGCCGAGACGATGACGATCGCCGAGTCCCACCCAGCAGATGCGCGCGGGAAGGCCCTGGAACTTGATTCGCTCGCCCGCCATGTCCAACCAGTTGTGCAGATGCTTGTCGTCCGGCATCAGCTCTTTCACTTTCGCATCGGTCTTGCGGATGTCTTCCGGATCACCGGACAACGCAGCCCAACGGAACGGCCCGACGCCGCGGCAGAAGAGGGGCCGGATGTACGCCGGCACGAAGCCGGGGAACGCGAACGCATCCTGCACGCCTTCGTCGAATGCAACCTGGCGAATGTTGTTGCCGTAGTCGAATGTCGGAATGCCCTTGCGATGAAACTCGAGCATGGCGCGCACGTGCACGGCCATCGATTTCTTCGCAGCCTCAGCGACGGCATCCGGATTGGATTTCTGCTCGTCTTCCCAGCGTTCCACGGTCCAGCCGCTCGGCAGATAGCCGTTCACCGGATCGTGCGCTGAGGTCTGATCCGTCACTGCATCGGGACGCACGCCGCGACGCACGAGTTCCGGAAGAATGTCGGCCGCGTTTCCACGCAGCGCCACGGAGATCGCCTTGCCTGCGGCGATTGCGGCCTGGATGACCTGCAGCGCCTCGTCGAGATTCGCGGCGGCGACGTCCACATACTTCGTGCGCAATCGGAAATCGATGCTCGACCGACGACACTCGATGGCGAGACAGCACGCGCCGGCCATCGTCGCCGCGAGCGGCTGCGCGCCACCCATGCCGCCGAGGCCCGCGGTGAGAATCCATTTGCCGGTGAGGCTGCCGCCGAAATGACGACGCCCCATCTCGACGAACGTTTCGTACGTGCCCTGCACGATGCCCTGCGAGCCGATATAGATCCACGAGCCCGCCGTCATCTGACCGAACATCATGAGCCCCTTGCGATCGAGCTCGTTGAAGTGCTTCCAGTTCGCCCAGTGCGGCACGAGGTTCGAGTTCGCGAGCAGCACACGCGGCGCGTTCGCGTGCGTGCGGAACACGCCCACCGGTTTACCGGACTGGATGAGCAGCGTCTGATCGTCTTCCAGGCGCTTTAGCGTGCTGACGATGCGGTCGTAGCTTTCCCAGTCACGTGCTGCGCGGCCGATGCCGCCGTACACGACGAGCTCGGAAGGCCGCTCCGCGACTTCCGGATCGAGATTGTTCATCAGCATGCGCAACGCCGCCTCGGTTTGCCAGCTCTTGGCAGAGAGGCGGGTGCCGCGCGGGGCACGAACAACGCGAGACGTGTCGACTCGGGGCATGATGGTTCCTGGATTCAGTTCGGTGAGACAGTGAATGAAATGCAGTGCTTCAGGATGGCGCGAAGGACCGCACGCAGGGGCTGTGCATGAGTAGGTTCGTAAGGGGGCGGCCAATCCCGCTCGGAGACGGGGCCCGGCGTTTCGCGCAGGTAACCGCGCGTCGCGAGCTCCATCTGAACGGCGTGGAGGTTGGACTGCGGTGCGCCGAGGCTGCGTGTGATGTAGCCGCCCTTGAAGCGGCCGTTCAGCAGGACGCTCGCGCCGGATGCCCTGCAGATGTCGAGCAGGCCTTCAGCGAGCGCTGGCGCGCAAGACTTGCCGCTGTTCGTGCCGATGTTGAACTGAGGCAGCAGGCCTTCGAACAACCGCGGCACTTCCGAACGGATCGAGTGGCAGTCGTACACGACAATGCGCGGATGCTGTTTCAGCAGGCGAGCGGCCTCGCTGCGCAGGGCCGAGTGATAAGGATTGAAATAGCGCTCGCGCCGTTCAGCGATCTCCGCTGCCGTCGGTTCGCTGCCCGCCGCGTACAGAGGCTCCCCGTCGAACGTGGTCGTCGGGCAGAGCTCGGTCGTGGCTTGGCCGGGGTAGAGCGAGTGGCCGGTCGGATCGCGGTTCACGTCGATGACGGTGCGCGAGATGTCAGTACGCACGACCGTCGCATCGAGCTCGGATGCGAAGTCGTAAAGCTCCGGCACATACCAATCCGCATCCTTGCGCGCGAGCCACGCCGATCGCAGTCGGCCTTCGAGTCCGCGCAGATCCGGGCCGGCATGAGGCATGCTCAGCAGCAGCGGCGCGGCGCCGCGGCGCACATGAAGCCATTGCGGCTCGGTTGTCACGCATTCGCTCCCGCGAAGCGCGGCAACCGCACGCCTGCTGCAGACGCAATGGCACCCCCGCGCACGAGCGAAATGGCCGCATCCAGATCGGGATGCATGTAGCGATCGTCATCCAGCTTCGCGACTCGTTCGCGAAGCGTGGCGCGCACCGCTTCGAGCGGCGTGCTGGAGGTCAGCGGCGCATGGAAGTCGCACGCCTGCGCGGCCGCGAGCAACTCGATGGCGACTACCGCAGCCGTGTTCTCGATCATGGGCAGCAGCCGCCGTGCGCCGTGCGCTGCCATCGAAACGTGGTCTTCCTGATTCGCGGAGGTCGGGATGGAGTCGACGCTCGCCGGAAATGCTTTCTGCTTGTTCTCGGAAACGAGTGCCGCCGCGGTCACCTGCGGAATCATGAATCCCGAGTTCAGGCCGGGGTTCGGCGTTAGGAACGCAGGCAGTCCCGACAGCGCCGGATCGATGAGCATGGCAATGCGTCGCTCGGCGATGGAGCCGATCTCACACAGCGCCATTGCAATCATGTCTGCCGCGAACGCCACGGGTTCAGCGTGGAAGTTGCCGCCCGAAAGCGCGGCGCCATCATCCGCCATCACGAGCGGATTATCGGAGACGCCATTCGCTTCGGTGCCGAGGAAGGTCGCGGCGTTACGCAAGAGGTCGAGACAGGCGCCCATGACCTGCGGCTGGCAGCGAAGACAGTAGGGATCCTGCACGCGCGGATCGTTCTCGAGGTGCGAGGCGCGCAGCGCGCTGCCCGCCATCAGCTCACGCAGAGCGCGCGCCGCTTCGATCTGACCCTGATGCTTGCGAAGTGCGTGGATGCGCGGGTCGAACGGCGTATCCGTGCCGCGATACGCATCGGTCGTGAGCGCGCCGACGACGAGTGCCGTCTGAAAGAGGCGCTCCGACTCGAACAGCGCTGCGAGCGCCACGGCGGTGGAGAACTGCGTGCCATTCAGCAGTGCCAGCCCTTCCTTCGGCGCGAGCACCAGCGGTTTGAGTTTGGCGAGCGCGAGCCCGTCGGTCGCGGGCATGCGGCCTTTCGGCGTCATCACCTCGCCCACGCCGATCATCGCCGCCGTCATGTGGGCAAGCGGCGCGAGGTCCCCCGACGCGCCAACGGAGCCCTGCGAGGGCACGAGCGGGATGATTTCGTGTGCGAGCATCGTCTCCAGAAAATCGAGCGTTACGGTGCGAATGCCGGAAGCACCGTGACCCAGGCTGGCGAGCTTCAGCGCCATCATCAGTCGCGTGATGCTGACGGGAACTGGCTCGCCGACACCGGCCGCGTGCGACAACACGATGTTCCGCTGCAGTCGAGCCAGATCCGCAGTGTCGATGCGAACGCTTGCGAGTTTTCCGAACCCGGTGTTGATGCCATACACCGGCTTGCCCTCATTCACGATGCGCGCGACAGCCTGCGCGCCGCGCTCCACGAGCGCGCGGCAACCCGTATCGAGCTTGGGCACGGCGCCGCGGTAGATGGATTCCCAATCCGCGAGAGTCACTTCACCCGGTTGCAGCACGATGGCGATCATCGGGCTCTCCAGATGCGGGCGAACAGTGGGTTGAAGCCCATTCGATAGACGAGCTCGGCCGGCGCTTCGATGTCCCAGATGGCGAAGTCGGCGTATTTGCCGGCTTCGAGCGTACCGACGTCCGCTTCGAGGCCGAGCGCTCGCGCGGCGTTGCGCGTCACGCCGGCGATGCATTCGTCGATGGTCAGGCGGAATTGAGTGGCGGCGAAGTTCAGCGCCAGCAGTATCGAGGTCAGGGGAGAGGTTCCGGGATTGGAGTCGGTCGCAAGGGCAATAGGCACGGTGTGGCGTCTCAGCAGATCGATCGGTGGAAGAGTCTTCTCGCGCAGGAAGTAGAAGGCTCCGGGAAGCAGGACGGCAACGGTGCCCGCGCTGGCCATGGCGGCAATGCTGTGCTCGTCGGTGTGTTCGAGATGGTCGGCGGACAGGGCGCGGTATTGCGCCGCAAGCTCCGCGCCGCGCAGATTGGAGAGCTGGTCCGCATGCAGCTTCACGCGCAGATTTAGCGCAGCGGCGGCGGCGAAGACGCGTGAGACCTGCTCCGGTGTGAATGCGATGCCTTCGCAGAACGCGTCAACCGCGTCGACAAGCTTCTCTTCAGCCAGTGCCGGCAGCATTTTGCTGACGACGCTTTGGATGTACTCGTCCTTGCCGCTCGCTTCGGGCGGCAGCGCATGCGCGCCGAGAAAGGTGGTGGAGATGGCGATCGATCGCTCGGTGCCGAGCTGACGTGCTACGCGGAGCATCTTACGTTCGGTGTCGAGATCGAGTCCGTAGCCGGATTTGATCTCTATCGTGGTTACGCCTTCAGCGATGAGCGCGTCCAGGCGCGGTAACGACTGGCGCAGCAGGCTCTCTTCGCTGGCGTCACGCGTCTGACGAACAGTGGCAAGGATTCCGCCGCCGGACTTCGCAATCTGCTCGTAAGTCGCGCCGTTCAGGCGCATCTCGAACTCGCGCGCTCGATTGCCGGCGTAAACGAGATGCGTGTGACAGTCGATGAGGCCCGGGGTGATCCACCGCCCTTCACAGTCGAACGTTTCCGCATCAGCGAAAGAGGGTGCCTGCGCCTGCGGGCCCGCATAGACGATGCGCTCACCGCGCGTGACGACCGCGCCTCGTTCGACGATCCCCAGGCCCGGGCTGGTTGCGGCGAGCGTGGCGAGCCGCGCGTTGCGCCAGATGCGAAGGGGAGCGGTGTCGGTCGAGGTCAAGATCATGACGGGGGTGGTTTGGCGCTGGTCAGGTGACCGGCTGGCTGTTAATGTATAGGCATATCCATGCGGGATGCAACAACCTCAGATGAAGGGCCGGGGACAGGCGGCATGAGCAATATCCACGCCGGGCAAGTGCTGACGCGCGAGGGCTGGCGCGATTCCGTGAGACTACGCGTGCAGTCCGGGCGAATTGCCGCCATCGAGCCTGGCGTTTGCGCTGGGCCGGGGGATGAACGACACGCCATCCTCGTTCCCGCGCTCGGCAACCTGCATAGCCACGCATTCCAGCGCGCCATGGCAGGTTTCGCGGAGGTGAGCGGCGACTCCGCCGACAATTTCTGGAGCTGGCGCGATGCGATGTATCACCTGGCGCATCAGATGAATCCGGATCAGCTCGAGGCCGTGGCGACGCAAGCTTATGTCGAGATGCTCGAAGCGGGCTTCGGGCGCGTCGGCGAGTTTCACTATCTCCATCACGACCCGAGCGGCGCGCTATACGCCGATCCGGGTGAGATGTCCGGACGAATCACTGCCGCCGCGGAAGCGAGCGGCATCGGGCTCACGCTGTTACCGGTGTTTTATGCGCACTCGACATTTGGCGGGGCCGCGCCGACACAGGCCCAGCGGCGCTTCATCAATACTCTCGAAAGCTATGAACGCTTGCTGGAGAGGGGCCGGGATTTGGCCGCCCGTCTTCCCTCGACCGTGGTTGGCGTCGCTCCTCACAGCCTGCGCGCGGTGACGCCGGAAGAGCTGACCGCCGTCACGAAGCTGGCGGGCCCGGATCCCGTGCACATCCATATCGCCGAGCAGACGCGCGAGGTGGAGGAGTGCTGCGCCTGGTCCGGGCAAAGGCCGGTCGAGTGGCTGCTCGCGCATGCGCCCGTGACCCAAAATTGGTGCCTCGTGCATGCGACTCATCTCACGCCTGCGGAAATTCAGGGAATCGCGGCGCGCGGGGCGGTAGTGGGTCTTTGTCCGGTCACCGAAGCGAACCTCGGGGACGGCGTGTTTCCCGTCGCCGAGTTCCTCGGCCGGCAGGGCCGCTTCGGGGTCGGCAGCGACTCGAACGTTCACATCAGCGTGGCGGCGGAATTGTCGCTACTCGAATATTCGCAGCGGCTCGTGCATCGAGTGCGGAGTGTCGTCAGGAGAGATGAACAATCAACGGGACGCGCTATCATGGCGACCGCTCTCGCCGGCGGCGCGCAGGCGTTGGGCGGGCAAGGCGGCGCGATTGCCGTGGGAGCCCCTGCAGACTTCGTCAGCCTGAATCAAGAACACGTGGCGTTGTCGTGCCGCACATCGGATGCGCTCTTGGATGCCTGGATCTTCGCGAGTGCCGGCGATGTAGTCGACTGCGTGTGGATCGCGGGCAGGAAGGTCGTGAAGGAAGGCCGGCATGTCGCGCGTGAGAAGATCAAAACCGAGTTCGTGAAAGCCATGAAGGAAATGCGCAGTTGAGCACCCCCGCGACGGCCGGCAAGGCCCCGATGTCGCTGCACCAGCGGATCCTGTCGGACATCCAGAACCTGATCCTGGCGGGCGAGTGGGCGCCGGGGCGCAAGATCCCCGTCGAACGCGAGCTCATGAAGCAGTACAAGTGCTCGCGCATGACGGTGAGCAAGGTGCTGACGCAGCTCGCCAACGCTCGCATGATTGAGCGCCGTCGCAAGCTCGGTAGCTTCGTGAGCCGGCCGCACTCGCAATCGGCTGTGCTCACCATTCCCGACATCAAGGCCGAGGTTACGGCGCTCGGGCAGCCGTACACGTTTCAGGTTCTGCGGCGGGCCAAGCGGCGCAGCACGCGTGAAGACAAGGCGCTGCTGGGCTCGGAGAAAACACTGCCGGTGCTCGAGCTCGTGTGCCTGCATCTCGCGGGCACTCAGCCGTTCTGCTACGAGCATCGGCTCATCAATCTGGAGGCGGTGCCTCAGGTCGCGAAAGAGTCTTTCGAGGACATGCCACCGGGCACGTGGCTGCTGCACTCAGTGCCGTGGTCGCTGGCCGAGCATCGTATTCGTGCGGCCGCGGCGAATGCCGATACGGCCGCAGCGCTGAATATCCGTCCGAAGAGCCCCGTGCTCACCGTGGAAAGAAAAACGCGTTCCGCGGAATCGACTGCCATCACCTTTGTGCGGCTCGAGTACCCGGGGGAGCTCCACGAGCTCGTGGCGAGCTTCGCGCCGCCGACCGCTGCCGGCAGCAACGCATCGAGCGGATCCATCTGATCGATCTGGCGCGTCAGGTCTTCCGACGCGCGATCACGAGCGCCTCTTTCCCGCTCGAGAGCGCGGATTGCTGCCGCCCGGCGGCGATCAAGGCATCCCGGAACGCGGCTGCAAGCGGGCGGTCGAGCGTGTCCCGATCCCAGGCGATGAGGTAGGGTTCCGGCATCGTCAGGCGACGATCGATCGGGATCGTCAGCCGGCCTTGCCGAACGTGATCGGCGAGAGTGGAGATCTGCCCCAGAGCGAACCCGGCGCCGCACAGCGCGGCCTCGACCGCTGCATCCGATTGCGAGAACGCGAGCGTGCTAGGCGTTTCCCGCGTGGCGAGTCCCACTGACCATGCCCACTCCACCCACGTGGGCGGCGAGCGATGGCGCGCCTCCCAGGCGATGTCGATGAGCGGCGCAGTGATGATATCCGCTTCAGTCCTGACCGGATGTCGCCGGAGAAGATCCGGCGAGCAGACCGGTACAACGGCGTCGATGAAAAGCTCAGCGAAGCGATCGTACTTCCTCGCGTCATCGCCGTAGCAGAGGCGGAAGTCGACTCCGTCTTCCTGGAGAGGCGCCTCTTTGTCGGTGCCTAGCAACGTAACGCTGACTCCCGGGTGTGCCTCGCGCCAGTTCGTGTCCTTCTCGCCCTTGAACGGTGTCGAGCCGCCATCAGACCATGTCACGCATTCCGCGCCGTTGTCGGTCGTGTAGACCACCACGGTGTTGTCGGCAACCTTGAGCTCGTCGAGGAGATTCAGCAACTCGCCGACATGGCCATCGGTCTCGACCATGCCATCCGGGTAGGTCCCGAGTCCCGTCTTGCCCTGCGATTCCTTCTTCAGATGTGTGAACACATGCATGCGCGTGGTGTTGAAATAGCAGAACCAGGGCTTGCCGCCTTGTGCTGACGTTGAATGAAATCTTTTGCCGCGGCGAGAAACTCCTCGTCGATGGTCTCCATACGCTTGGTGTCGAGCGCGCCGGTATTCTCGATCTTCTGCTTGCCGATGCGGCCGAACGCCGGATCCTCGGTCGCATCATCCTTGTCGGTGGCCGCACACCGAAGCACACCGCGAGGACCGAAGCGCTTACGGAAATTCGGATCTTTGGGATAGTCGGGGTTCTCCGGTTCTTCTTCGGCGTTGAGGTGATAGAGGTTGCCGAAGAACTCATCGAATCCGTGCACGGTCGGCAGATGCTCGTTGCGATCGCCGAGATGGTTCTTGCCAAATTGCCCGGTGGCATAGCCGAAGGATTTGAGCACGTCGGCGACAGTGGGATCGTTGGGACCGAGTCCGAGCGCCGCGCCCGGTAGACCGACTTTGGTCAGGCCCGTACGGATCGGCGATTGACCCGTGATGAATGCTGCGCGTCCAGCGGTGCAGCTTTGCTGCGCGTACCAGTCGGTAAACAGCGCGCCTTCCTTGGCGATGCGATCGATATTCGGCGTGCGATATCCCATCATGCCGAGGTTGTACGCGCTGATGTTTGCCCATCCGATGTCATCGCCCATGATGAACAGGATGTTTGGCTTGTTTTCCGTTGCCATGGCGCACCTCCAGCGCTACATCGCGCGATGAAGCGTCGCGCAATACCCTGCCGGCAAACATCGGACGATGGTCCACTTCCCGTGCACAGTCTCGCTGGCGCGACTGACGCAGTGGAGCTTTTGGAGATGGGCCGAAGAGCTTGGCCATGAGCTCCCCCGCGTCTGTATGTTCACGCGTGCACTGGCGCGAGCGGTACCTGAGCGAGCGCATAGAGCCAACGTCCAATTGAGGGAGGCCACATCAGCCACTGACCATTCGAGAGTGGGATTCGTCTCGCACAGGACGGTTGAGGATACCGCGAGGCGCGCTCCTCCGGACTTGGAGACCGAATATGGCCACCCACGATGACATCGCACGCGAAGTACTCCCCATCCCAGAGCGCAAGCCGGTTGGCCTGACCACCTACGATGCGCGCGATCCGGACACGAAGTTCGCGCCCATCAGTCCCGTGCATGCGCCTGCCGGCGCGCCGAATGTC
>Ga0081455_10000325_pt1 | contig 62388 bp, 52 predicted proteins | sample TabmetS3T2R1_FD_70207 | JGI IMG/M metagenome (GOLD analysis project Ga0081455, IMG submission 70207) | Tabebuia heterophylla rhizosphere microbial communities from the University of Puerto Rico - S3T2R1 | ecosystem: Host-associated > Plants > Roots > Rhizosphere ...
GCCAAGACCTCCAAAATTCGCTATCACAGAGGCCTAGCGGGCTTGGCACAAGTGGCACAATGGGGGGTCAGAACAAGTAAGCGAGAGTAAGATACGATCAAAGAAAATATATTGAATTCAACGGACTAGGCGGATATCCTTGGGTCAAGATTACATCTCGACCGCACCAAGCCCTTGAATTTTTCGATGAAATTCAATCTATTATGGGGTATGTGGAAATCGGGACCACCTTTGAGTCCGCCCTAAGTCATGCGTTTGAGCGGGCTCACGTCCCACATGAGCGACGGCGGCGTTGTGTTCGCAGATGGTATGGAACGGGATTTCCTGACCTTCGGTTGGGGAAAATCACTGTCTGTGCATCCATCGCCGACGCCTCTGGATTTTATAATTTAGAGTCCTCGAGAGGAGGAACCCCTCCGACTTCAGTCGGATGCTGGCTTCAGCCCTGGACTCGGCAGATAGCGTGTACCCCTCGGGAAAAGTGAGACCGCCGATAGGCGTGAAGTCTCACTTTTCCCGAGGGTATCCTGCTATGGGCACCCATGACCGCGAGCGGTAAGATGCTGCACTATACGTGCACCAAATCCGCCATAACCAACCACCCAGCAACAGGATTTTCACCGGCTACTTCTTCCGACAGATAAACAGATAAGGGGTGCCGGAGATAGACTGCGTGATGTGAACGAAGCCCAGGTCGATTCATCCTGTTGGGCCGCTCGGGTTGCGTATGGCTAGTCGTTGATGCTTACCTTTATTCGCTTCCCAATGTGGCGGTGAACCGTTCCAGTGTATCCGATCCGAAGACCTCGACGCGCGAAAGGCTGAGATCGGTCTCGTCCATTCCGCTCTTGCCATGCCGCGTTGTAAGGCCATGGCTGTAGCCGCACGCCGCGAGCAGGCGGGCTACGACCTCGTCGACCGCGCCGAATGGATAGGCAATGCTGTCTGGCCAGAACCCCAGCTCTCGCTTCAGTGTGATGCGGGACCGCTCGGCCTCGGCGACGATCTCGGCCGCGTCGAGATCGATTAGCCGCCGATGGCTGGCGCTATGTGAGCCGAAGACGATACCTTCATCGTGTAGCGTGCGGATCATGTCCCAGTCCATTAATGGCGCTGGGTCACCGTTCCACGCATCCCACCGCGCGCAATCCCCGACCAGATCGGTCGGCAGGAACACGGTCGCGCCGAAGCCGTAACGTCGCAGGACCGGCATCGCATGCTCAGCGAAATCGACATAGCCGTCATCGAAGGTGATGAGTACCCGCTGTCCGGGTAATGGGGCGGCCGCCGCCCTAGCGAGCCGCCACTCCATCAGTGTCGTGGGCACGAAGCCCGCCGCGCGCAGATGGGCGAGCTGGGCATCGAATTGCTCGGGCGTCACGCGCCAGCGGGCCAGCGCCTCCGGCCCATCCGGTGCGATGCGATGATACATCAGGATCGGCAGCCGTGATGTCATGGCATTGCCGGACGATACCTGGGCCTGGAAATCCAGCGGAGCCTGAGGCGCGGGTCTTAACTCGGGGATGTGGATCACGGCGGAGACGGGACCTTCGCCGATCGCGAGCGCGGGCTGGCCTTCCTCGAGCCCCTGCAGGATCAGATCACTGGCGGCGGCCGGAAGCAAACACTGCCTATGTTCCGAAGAATTGGACACAGATGGTGCTGAGCCGATCGCCAATACGCGCCCTTCCGCGCCGCCCATAACAGAATGCAGCATAGCCGCCCAGCGTTCCTGTTGATCCGGCGCGGCCGATCCGGCCAGAAGCGCTGACGCGGGCACCGATGAATCAACCGCGTCGGCTCGTTCACGTAGCCTTTGTCTTAGCGGTGTCGAATCATCAAGAGAACGGCCCAACACACCTTCACGTACGGCCAGCCGCGCCAGTTCCATCTTTCCCTGATGCAGAACAGCAGCCCGGATTGCGCTGGCCGCCACGACGCCATCGTGAATGGGTAGGCGGTTTCGCAACAACGATGCACCGCCGATGAAAGCTTCGATCTCAAGCATGTTCCCGCTGAGGTTGCCGAAGTTCGGCAGCGGTCGCGACAGCTCGACCGGCGCTGGAAAAGCAGACGTGACGAGGGATCTTATCTCATCAACGCTCGGTATGTGGGGATCATGGAGCTGGTCAATCGGCCAATCGAGTAAGCCGGTTAACTCTTGGAGGAAGATCGCCCAGCCGATCTGTTCGTGCAGTTCATCGCCCTCGGGCCGCTCGCCTATGCCATTTGCCAATACTAAGTCGCCACGCGCTATCGACCAGCCTCTTGCGCCAGCCTCCGCAGCCAACAGGGGATAGATGTGCCGCTCGAAAAGCCGTTGCAGCAACAGCCAAGCATACCGCGCTGCGATCGCGTCCGCGATGACAGATGCGGGCATGAAACCGTCGCACACCGGAAGGAAAAGCGTGCCGAGCAGCGCGCCTTCGCACTGGACCGAGCAGACCAGCCGGTGCGTTCCGGGCAAGAGCAGATCCGCTATGGGTTGGACGGTCTCGATTCGCACGACAGCTATAGAGCCAACCGAAAAGCGTGGAGTGTCTTCACTCTTGAGGAACTCGGCGATGACATATTGTTCCAACGCGCGCATGGCCCGCTCGGCCAAGTTGCGCGTTCCGGTGCGCTGCTCCACCGCCTCGAAAAAGGCAGCGGCCGATCCCCGCATTCTGTCCCAGAGAGAGACCCATTCCTCCACCGGCCGGCATAGCGTGAACGGAATCGCGCGAAATATGGGATCCGCGAGCTGATGACCCTCGACCGCAATCGGCCGGTTCTCGCCGAGCAGGTTCAAAAGGGGCCGTGGGTCTTCCCCTCGGGCAATCGCGATGCCGGCGGCCCAGCCGACAAGCTGAAGCTCCGCGCCCGCCAGACCGGACGGTGGCATCCCATTTTCGTAGAGAGGAGCGGATCGTCCGAGCGGCACGCGCGGGTCCGGCGCATGGCCGCGACGGACCACTAGAAGCGCATCGGCAGCAAAGGACATTGCATCGAACCAGGAGGCTTGTGGGCGCAGGCGGTAGCGAGACAGATCAGCGTCCACGGCTACGAAGCGGCAGCCCGACCTCGCCACGCGCTGCCACAAATCGAAATCCTCCGATGTCCGCAAGGTTTCGTCAAACCCACCGAACCGGCTCACGACCGACCGGCGGATCAGGCAAGAATGAATGGCTAGCGCGCAATAGCGTGCGAGGAGCGGGAACAGATCCGGCCCTCGTTCCTCGCAGCGGTTCCTGCCGATAAACCGGCCGTCGGGATCGGTGTATATCCAACCGCAATGCGCGGCATCGGCGGAAACGTCGGAGGCGATTCCTTCCAGCAATCGTTGCAACGTTTCCGGCTCGATCGTGTCGTCAGCGTCGAGAAAATAGAGCCAAGGAAAGCGCGTGGCAGCGATCCCCGCGTTACGTGCCGCGCTGACGCCCCGTTTCGGACCCCGCTTGACGCGGATGCGCCGATCGCGCGCAGCGTAGCTTTTGGCGATGGTCCGCGTCGCGTCCGTCGAACCATCGTCGACCACCACAGCCTGCCAATGCTGGTGGGTTTGGGTGAGCAGCGAATCCAGAGTCTCAGCAATTGTCGCGGCAGCGTTGCGGGCTGGAATGACGACCGCGACGCCCATCTTGTTCGCATCCGCCTTCCGGCGTTGGATAAAGTTGCTAAGCCAGCGCCAGATAGGCATCGGCGACCTCGTTGACCTCGCCGTCCATGCGGACGCCGCCCTGGCTCATCCAGATCGCGCGGGTGCACATCTCCCGAACCGTTTCCAAATCGTGCGAGACCAGCAGCATCGTCCCGCCGCGTTGATGGAACAGGCGCAGGCGCTCGATGCAACGGTCGCGGAAGGTCTCGTCGCCGACCGAGAGCACCTCGTCGAGCAGCAGGATGTCGGGCTCCACGCATATCGCCACCGCGAAGGCCAGCCGCGCTACCATGCCGGACGAATAATATTTGACGGGCGTGCCGATGAATTCGCCGATATCGGCGAAGTCGAGGATGTCGTCGAAGCGAGCCCGGATCTCCCGCCGGGTGAGGCCGAGCGCGGCACCGTAGATCGCGACATTCTCGGTGCCGGTCAGGTCCGGGTGAAAACCGGCGCCCAGCTCCAGCACCGCCGCCAGCCGCCCGCTGAGTTGCACTGCTCCGCCGGAGGGAGGATAGATACCAGCGATCACGCGCAGGATAGTGCTCTTGCCCGAACCATTGGTGCCGATCAGTGCCACCGCCTCGCCTTGTCTGACGCTGAAATCGATGTCGCTCAGTGCGAAATAGGGCCGGGTCAGCAGCGCCTGCTTGCGCAGCAGTATACGGATAAAGGTCTCGCGCAATGAGGTCGCCCGCTGCTCATAGATGCGGAAACGCTTGGAGACGGCGGCGCAGCGGACAGCGGCGTGCTCCATGCTACAGCACCTCCGCGAACAGATGCTTGTAGCGATTGAAGATCGAATAGGTGACCAGGAAGGTCAGTAGCGAGAAGGCTGCCGCTGCGCCCCATTCTTCCACCGACGGTAGCATACCCTTGTAGATCGTCTCATGATAGAGGGTCAGCAGCCGCGCGATCGGGTTGAGCAGATAGACTTCGTGCATCCAGTCCGGCACGAAATCGGCAGCGTAAAACACGGGCGATACATAGAACAACGTTGCGATCGCGATCGGCAGCGCGTGCTGTACATCCTTGAAAAACACCGACAACGCCGCGACCGGAAGCTGGAGCCCCAAGCAAAGGATGAACTGCAGCACCACGAGCAGCGGCACCGCTGCGTAGCTCGGCGGTACCCGTCCGTGCAACGCGACCGCGAGCACGATCATTGTTAGCAGTAGCTCGACCGTGAATTCGATCAGGCGCGAGATAGTGGTGCTGATGATAAGGACTTCCTGCGGAAAGGCGATGCTGCGCGCGAGAGGGCCGTGCTCGCCCAGCGTATAGGTTGCAGCGTTGAGGCACTGCGCCATGAAGTTCCAGGCGAAGTAGCCGCTCATCAGAAACGCCCAATAATTGGGGATTTGGATCTTCACGACATTAGTGAAGACGACGATCAGGACCGATGCCGTCAGGATCGGATTCAACATCGTCCAGAAGAAGCCGAGCAGCGAGCTTTGGTATTTCACTTTCAGGTTGCGCAGCACCAGTGCCCACAAAAGCTCCCGATAGCGATAGACCGAGCGCAGACTGCCGATCATCTGCGCGCCGATCACGCCGCGCCTGCCTTGGCGATGCGACGGGCCGCCTCGCGTTGCGCGGGTCCGTAGCGTGTCACACCCACCCAGCAGTTCCAGCACATGCGGGCGAGCAACCGGGCAGGCAGCGGATCGCGCCCGTACACGCGCCTGACGAGTCTCGCCGCCGGTTTGATCAGCCGCCACAGCAGGAATGCGGCGATCTCCCCGCGCCGCCCCGGCCGCGCCCGAACCAGCGATTTGGCGAGGAACGCCAGCAGCGCCCGCTGATGCCCGACAAGCTGTTGTTCGATGGAGGCCATGTCCCGCCGATGTTCATGCCAGGCCAGGGCCTCGGGCTGATAGAGCAGCTCATAGCCCGCATCGAGCAGCCGCCACAATATGTCTAAATCGCCCCCGCCCGGCAGCACCGCGCCGAGATCGAGCGCAATGTCGAACCCGCCGATCGCCGTGACGGCCTCCTTGCGAACCGCGAAGCTCGCCCCACAGCCGATGCTGACCGCCCAGGCGATCGCGGGCGCCTTGTGGCTGTACAGGGGGCGGTCCATGTCCTTCGGCAGCCGGATCGGGTCCGTCCCGCGCGAGAAGCCGCCGTTCGCCTCGAACAAGCGTTGCGATTCCGTCCGCACCTCGAGCGCCTCGATCCGTCCGGTGCAAGCGCCCAACTTCGGCTGGTCTTGAAATGCGGCGGCGAAGCCCGCGCACCAGCCGGTGTCGGCGACTGCGTCGTCATCAAGAAAGGCAACTACCGAATAACGGCTCTCCGCCAGCGCGCGATTGCGGGCGAAATCCAGTCCCGGTATGTCCTCGCGCACATAACGCACCTTGGGAAACTCCTTGGTCACCAGCGCGAAACTGCGTGCATCGCTCGGCGCATTGTCGATCACCAGCAGCTCATCGGGCAGTGGATCTAGCCGCTCAAGCGAAGCTAGCGCCCGCCGCAGCAGTTCGGGCCTGTCGCGCGAGCAGATTGCCGCTGTAATGCCTGACGATGAGTCCATAAACCTTGGCTTAGTATTCTCATCGTAAGCAATCTGCTAACGAACGCGCGAATGGAAGCCCCTCGAATGCCCGTGACCAACGCCCCTGAAGACGGACGGTCGCCCGGCGCACACATCGTCGTGATCGACGCCTATGATGGTTTTCTCGAACATCTCAACGACGAGCCGGGTGCGCGGATGGCGGCGCAGGGCCTGGGCCTGCCGCTCAGCGAATTGGCGGATGCGCTGAACTGCGCGATCACCCGGCTCGATTGGCGTGAATGGCTGGAGTATGAGCGGCGCCCGGACTCCTTCATGCAGTGGATGCCGTTCCCGGCAACGCGGCCGCTGATCCCGCCCGATCTGCCACCGCTCAAGGATTTCCGGCATCCCCGCATCATTACCTCCTCAATTCCCGCCCGCGATCCCGATCACGGCCGGCCTTTCGCCGAAGGGCTGAGTCCGTTGAGTTACGGCTTGCTCGCCAACAGCGATCCTTTGTTCATCGCTTCTTACATGCTTGGTTGCTATTTGGAGGAGCTTCACAAACGCCAAGCGATTTCGGCGGTCATCCTGCCGATGTGGGGCGGCAGCGGCTATGTCGCCCAGATGGCGCGCGCGACCGGCGTGGGGCTGAAGGGCGTTCCATTCGCCGTCGTTGCCACCGGCACCTCCGCGCAGCGGCAGGCCGCCAACGGCGAGGGGTTGTGGACCCGTCCGGCCATCACGCGCCGCCAAATGGAGGATATGTCCCTCGCGCTGGCTGATCTCGTGATCTGCTTCGGCACGCGCGGCGAGGAGATTGCACGGCAAGGCTGTCCCGGCGGCCCCATCGTCACCGCGCCCCGTGCCGTGGATGTGGCTTGTCTCGACGCAATTACCGAAGCCGCCGAACACGAACGGGATGAAGCTCCTTTACACATATTTCTTCATGAGCCGTTGGAGCCCGCGTCCGGGGCGCTGAGCCTGCTCGATGCCGTGCAGGAACTTCACCAGCGCGGCGCTTCCGCCGGGCCAATAAGCTGTAACGGCCCAGACATGCTTTTCGCGCCGCAGAAGCCGCGTGACTTCATTAGCTATTGGAGCAGTCGGGGCTGGGCCCGTGAATTGGTCGCACGAGGGAATTGGAAATGGCAGGCTGCACCGTCTGAGGTTTGCTATCCCGTACGGCTCTATCCCAGCCTGTTTGAGCATCTGCCAGAGATTTGGAGCGAGCTTGGCAAAGGCCGTTTCGTGCTGCTCTCCCCAGCGGCGAGCGAAGGGCTGGCACCGGGGCAAACGCTGCCACCCGAGGCGCTGCTTCCGGCTGACCCGACGCCGTCGATCGTGGCCGACAGCATAAAACAGCTCCGTTCCCTCGACTTCGCGCAGTTGGAACAAGGGCGCAGCCAGCTTTGTCGTGCCGTCGTGAAAGCGCATCGCGGACCTGAACGACAGCGACGTCTCGATGAAACGGTCAAGGCTTTTTCCGACTTGATCCAAAGGAAGCTCGCGCAGCCTAAGCTGTCCTCCGCCGCCCGGCTGCTGCTCGATCGCAGACTGCCGCTCGCGCAGATCCCACCCGCTGCTCCGATTCAGCCGTTGCCGGAAACACTGACTGTTGCCGTTATCTGCCATGAAATGGGCGCGCTGCTCACCGAGACGGTGTACAGCGTCTGGAACGCCCATCGTGTGCCCGACGAGTTGATCCTGGTCGATGATGGTTCCTACGGCGAACCCACTCTTTCCGCCATCGCTCGGCTTCAGACGGAAGCGAGGGAGAAGAGCCTGCCCCTCCGCCTGCTGCGCCAGTCCAATCAGGGTCTGGCGGCTGCGCGGAATGCGGCGCTGGTGGCGGCGACCGGCGCCTATATCTCCTTTATCGATGGCGACGATCTGATCGAGCCCGATTTCTACGGCGCCGCGCTCGCCATACACCAGGCCAATCCGGGGCTAGGCGGAGTGGCGGCCTGGGCGGTCACCTTCGGCGATGGCGTGCCGCCCGGCTTCTGGAATGCGCCACATGCAGAACTGCCGCTGCTCTTCGTCGAGAACACCGTGTTCGTGCCTTGCATGATGCCGACCGGGCTGTTGCGCGAAATCGGCGGCTACGACATCTCGCAGCGCTTCAACTATGAGGATTGGGAGCTGAGCGTGCGCCTGCTGGCGCGCGGCTGGCCGATCATAACGATTCCGCGCTATCTGCAACGTTATCGCGTGCGCGCAGATTCGCTACTGCGAACCATGTCCGACGTGCAGAACCAGGTGATGCGCGAACTGCTCCTGACCCATCATCGCGAAACCGCCGAACGCTTCGCGCCCGAGATCGCGATGCAGATCGAGCATCAGCTCATGAAGCTGCGCGAGGAGCATATTTCGCTTCAGCGGCACCAGACGCTCGCCGCACAGATCAAGCCAGTCGCGCGGACGGCGCGGACTTGGCTCTTCGAGGGCCTTTCGCGGCTGAAGGGGACGCTGGCTCGATGAAGCATCTAATTGTCTGCCGCGAATTCCCGCCTGCGCCCTATCCGCCCGGCGGCATCGGCACTTATGCCGCACACATCGCCCGCGCCCTAGCCGAGCGAGGCGAGACGGTCCACGTCATCGGCCAGCGCTGGGAAGGCGCCGACAAGGATGTCGAGACGCTGTGCGGCGGCCGGCTGATCGTCCATCGCATCTGCGCCGAGGATACCGCACTCTATCCGTCGCTGGGGTTGAGCCCGAAGCTGGCCCGTACCGAGGCCGACGCGATGATGGCCTCCGGCTTTCCGGCGCAATGGTTCTCATGGGTCGCGGCGGGGCTGGCCGAGCGGCTGATCGTCCGCGAAGGCATCGACGTCATTGAGGGTCAGGAATGGGAAGCTCCGCTCTACTATCTGATGCTGCGACGCGCGTTGGGCCTAGGGCCGGAGCGGCGTCCCCCCTGCATCGTCCATCTCCATTCGCCGACCGAGTTCATCTTCCGCCACAATGAATGGTCCAACGCGCGGGCCGATTATCTGCCGATGAAGCGGCTAGAGGATTACGTGATCCGCGCCGCTGACGCGCACCTCTGTCCAAGCCGCTACCTCGCCGCCGAATGCGAGTCGCATTACGGGCTGGAAAGGGGTAGCATCGAGGTCATTCCCCTGCCGCTCGGCGACACAAAGCCGTTGGCGCGCGACCGGAGCATTTGGGAAGAAGGTTCGATCTGCTATTTTGGGCGGCTCGAACCGCGCAAGGGCGTGATTGAGTGGGTGGATGCAGCCGTTACCGTCGCTGTACACGATCCGCGTCCCCGGTTCGAGTTCATCGGCTCGGACCTGCCCTACATCGATCATCGCACGGTGCGCCAGCATGTCGAGGCGCGCATTCCCGACGCGCTGCGCGACCGCTTCATCTTCCATTCGGCTAAACCGCGCGCACAACTTCTCAAGATGCTGGCAGGCGCGCGGATCGCGGTGGTTCCCTCGCGCTGGGAGAACTTCCCAAACACCAGCCTGGAGGCGATGTGCACCGGTCTGCCCGTGCTCGCTACCCGCAATGGTGGCATGGCGGAAATGATCGAGGACGGTCGTTCTGGCTGGCTGGCGGAAGATGGTGAGGGGCGGCTTTCCGATTGCCTCGCCCTAGCCTTACGGCGGGCGCTGGCTACCTCTCCCGAAGCGCTGGCGGAGATGGGCAGGGACGCCGTCGCCTCGATCCATAGCTTCTGCGACAACGGGAAAATAGCCGATGCACACATCGAGGTCCGGCAGGCAATCAGGGAAAAGGGGGCGTTACGTTCAGGACGCTTGCCTGCTTGTCTCCCTTGGCCTGAGCGGGCGGAACGTCCTCGCCCATTCCGTATGGCGCCAAAAACAGATGAACGCATCGCCGTGGCAGTGATCGCCCTGCGCGGTGCTGATCCCATGCCTACGCTTGCCAGCTTGGAAGGCCAGACTGCTGAGGCGACCGGCATCATCGTGGTCGGTGATGCGCCCGTTGCACCCGGCTGCGATGTTTTGGCCTATTCCGGCGCTTCGTCCGCCGTGGCCAAACAGCTTGCGATGCAGGCTTTTCCCGAGGCGACACTCTGGCTATTCCTTGAAGCGGCAGATGTGCTCGAACCTTGGGCACTGGCGACTGTAGCGGAAATCGCGAGCCGAACGCCTGACGCCGGACTGTTCACTAGCTGGGCGAAAGACCGCTTTCGTCCGGCCCCGCCAGCGTTTCCCTATCAATGGCTCGAAAACGAGGCGGATGGCCTGGTTTTCTACCGCACGCAGGCGATCGAGCAAGCTGGCGGCATTCCCGCGAATGGGCTGGATGCTTGGGAGTTGGCAAATGCGATCATGGCGGCAGGATGGGCCGCCGTGCCGCTTCCCACCATGCTTGGCCGCAGAGCGGCAGGAACGACCGACAACGATGTTCCCGTGAGTCAGACGCGGGACCGCGCCCGGCTTCTTGCCCGTTTCCCCGATCTGGTGGCGCAGGATGCGGCGGCTCTGGTGAGTTTGCTGGAAGGCAGGGCAGGCCATCGCTATACTGCAACGGCCCTCAATCGGGAGAGCATCAGTTCGGCCGTCGCCGTGCTGCGCCGCCCGCTGCCCGGCCAGGCGGCAATCATCCTCCGTGCCGCCCGCCAGCCGATCAAGACTGCGCACTGGCTGCTCTGGCGCGCCAAGAACATTATTAAGCGCCCGCTTTTCCGCGCGCGCGACGTCTTGCTAGGACGCACCTTATGACTTCGCTCGAAACGGCTCCACTGATCTCGGTGGTGATCTGCACCCACAATCGCGCCCATCATCTCCGCAAGGCGATCGCCAGCGCGCTGGACCAGGACGTACCCGCTGCGGATTACGAGTTGCTGGTGGTCGATAATGCTTCAACTGATGATACGCCACAGGTCTCTGCGTCCTTCGCCGCGCCCAATCTGCGTTATGTGCACGAGCCACAGCTTGGCCTCTGTCATGCGCGCAATACCGGCTGGCAGACGGCGCGTGGCCGCTATGTCGCCTATCTCGATGACGATGCCATCGCCGAGCCCGGCTGGCTGGCGGCGATCCGGGACGCGTTCGCGGTCGAGCCCACACCCGGCGTAGTCGGCGGCAAGGTCGATCCGATCTGGGAGGGACCGCGCCCGGCCTGGCTGCCGGACAGCATTGCCTGCAGCCTCACCATCGTCGACTGGCCCGGCGGCCCCAAGCCGATCTCCGACGTGCGGGTCGAATGGCTGGTCGGCGCCAATATGGCGATGCCGAGGGCGGTGCTAGAGGAGATAGGTGGATTCGAGCCGAAGCTCGACCGCATCGGATCGAACATGCTCTCCGGCGGCGATGTATTCCTGCAAAAGCGTATCATCGAGCAGGGTCATGGTTGCTATTACCATCCCGGCATGGCGGTGCGGCATCTGGTGCCATCGTCGCGATTGGAGAAACGCTGGTTCACCCGTCGCTATTACTGGCAGGGCGTTTCGGACGCGGTGATGGAACTGATCGTCGACCGGCCTTTGCCGCTTGGACGCTTCCGCAGCGCGCTTACCCGTACCGGCCGCCTGCTGGCCAGACCCGACGACCTGTGGAACCTCCTCGTACGCAGCGACGATCCGCTCCGGTTCGAGCGGCGCTGCTTCACACTGATCGCGATTGGCCATATCGCTGGTTTACTGGGCGCAGCGCGCGCATGAGCCACCCAATCCGACTGCGGCTGGAAAGCACGCGCTATCCCCATTGGGGCCGCTATTCGGGCATCGGCCAGTTTGCTTGCCGTCTCGATCCAGTCCATTTTTGCGTCGAGAGGCACGCCGCCTCCGACAGCGACGATGATCTGTTGCTGCCGGTCCCGCCCCTGCGCCGCGCCTTGCGCGAACGGGTGCAGCGAGGCGGGATGCGATGGTACAAGCTCAGCGACCTCGCCGCCGAGCTACGGGCGCTGGGCGCCTGCGTCACCGGCCGGGCCGACATTGTCCACTTCTTGGATGGTGAGCATGGCGGCCAATTTCTGCCGCAATGGCTTGGCCGTAAGCGGCGGGTGAAGCTGGTTGCAAGCTATCACCAGCCTTCCGATCTGCTGCCTGAGTTGGTGCCGGCGGCGGTGGCGTCGCGCTTCGATCGGGTGGTGGTGGTTTCCCCCGCCCAGCGCTCTTTTTTTGAGGCGTTCATGCCCGCGGAGCGAATCGTCACGATCCTACACGGCATCGACACTGGCTTCTTCACCCCTGATCCCGCCCCGCATCGGGACGGAGTGTTCCGCTGCGTAACAGTGGGCCATTGGCTGCGCGACTGGCGCACGATCTGCGCTGTTGTCGAGCGCCTGCGCGATCGAAGCGATATCGAGTTCAATATCGTCACCAGCCGCCAGACCGGTCTCGAAGCCCTTCCCAATGTCCGCTTCTATCGCGATGTCAGCGATGAGGAACTTCGCCGGATCTACCAGCGCGCCGACGCGCTGTTCCTGCCGCTGACTGAATCTACTGCCAATAACAGCCTCCTGGAAGGCATTGCCTGCGGCGTGCCCGTCGTCGCGACCGATCTGCCGTCTGTGCGCGCCTATGTGTACGAGGCCTGCGCGATCTTGCCGCCTGCCGGAGACATCGAAGCATTCATCGCCGCCATTGAGACGCTCAAAGGCGCTCCCGAAATTCGCACGCAATTGGGCACCGCAGCCCGCCGCCGCGCTGAAGAACTGTGTTGGAACAATGTCGCCAAGGAATATGCGGCTTTGTACATGGGTCTATTGTAGCATCGGCTGCGCATACCTTATAAAAGGGGGATTGGCTGCAATTACAACGAATTAACCGATCGGCTACTTCCACATTGACATCGCCGAGGTTCGGATCGAGGAAGGCAAGCTCTATCTGTTCGTCGCGATCGATTGCACATCGAAGTCATTTTCGCCAGATTGCTGATGCGAGCGATGGCGGGTGAAGATGACGAGAGCTTTTCGGTACAGGCGTTCACTGGCCAAGCGAACCTGATCCGACTGGCTTTCGCCAATGCGGTCAAGTTAGAACCAGTAATCCTGAGTGAGGATCAGTAAGAAAAAAATATAGGTATTTCAAGAACTTGTTTGGAATCCAGGACAAGAAAAGTTCTGGACCACACCAAACAGTCCGTAGTGACGGCCAATTTCGGAGGCTTTCCTGTCTCTTAAGCAAGGCTGCCGCAATTCTGGGCTTTTCCGGCACGCAACTTTAATCACGCCCGGCCCTGGAGAATGTCCCATTCTCTGCGATCTGTTCGCAGCGCGTCCTCGTCACTTCGTCAAAGTTTAGCGTATGGGAGAAAATTCGATCTGTGGTCCGCGCCATTCGGATCACATGCGCATACAGATAAAATGCGGACTTGGCCTGTATTCGCGGCCACAGCCTTGCTCAGCGGGGTATCGGTCTTATTGGCTGATCCTTCCCTATCGGAGCAGGATCAGTGTAGCTCAGCGCACTGCCGGACCAATACCGGCTTCGACATAACCGGCCGCCCGATATACTTCCATATAGCCTATCTTGAGCAGTCGGGTCGACTGCCCGATCAGCAGCGGATGGACCCCGAGGGCAAGCAGATCGGCATATTTCGCGTTGAAGAATAACTCGTCGTGATCTTCCGGTACACCGTACTCATCACGGACCCCTTCGCGATTTGCCTGATAGCGCTGCCATTCCTGCTTATCCACGACCAAGCGGTGGATCATCCGTTCGAGGCGGTACGGTCTCATATCAAACCTGTCTGAACCATGCCGATGCCGGTGATCCAGCTCGGGATAGGCTGGTAGGTAACTTCGGCGAACCTGTTCTGCACGGTTCCGGCAGCGACCATCCAGTTGCGGACTTCGCCCATTCCGTTCCCCGCCTCGCGCACCTCCGCGCCGGGGCTCAGATTCAGGATCGGCTCGTAGTCGGCTGAGGTGAAGCAATCCAAAAACCAGCGATCGAACTCGGGATTCAACTTTCCGGCCTGCGGGAGGCCGACCCAATGGCTCAGCCCTCCAGTGCCAAGTACCGCCACCCGTCGCACATGGTGCTGGTTGGACAGCGCTTGCCCGAGCACGATACCGACATTGTAAGCACGGCGCAGGGTCGGCATGGGTTCGACCCCGCAATTAACGAACATCGGCAATATCGGCACATCAGGATGAGATCCCAGCAGCAGCTCTATCGGAGCCGCGAAGGAATGATCGAGCCTCATTTCCGCGCAGATGGTCAAATCGATCCCGGCCTGGACCATCGCTGCAGCGACGTCTTCGCCCAGTTCCGGCACGCCTGACAGCTCCATGGCTTTCGAGTGGCCGTCCCCCCATGTCCGGAAGCGATCTCCCACGCCTATGGCGAAGCTCGGCATCACGTCCCGCGAGAATGTACAGAAATGGTCGGTAGCGATGACGACGAGAACATCAGGCCTTGCGTTCGCGAGGTTTTCGCCGAGCACGCGCCAGGCCTCGTGAACGCGATCGATCGGAGCAGCCTCGTCGCCATTGCGCGGCCCAAGCATGATGCTGGCATGGGCAGTACAGCCCGCCCACACGACGGCGCTCATCTCGCGTCGCTCATGACGGATTTTCGGCCCAGTCGCTCAGCAATCCGTCTGGCGAGGAACGTCCTATCATCCGTTTCAATTGACACAACTTCCTGGATGGCAGTCATCTGGCCAGCCAGTGATGGATTGCCAAGATCGTCTATTTCGCCGGTCTTTTCCAATCTTTCGATCGCCTTGAGCATAATCTTGCGCATGGCAATGATGGACCTGTCGCCATAGCCGAGCTTCTCCTTCGAGCGATCCTGAATCGGGCCGCAAGACTCGATCGCCCAGGTATCGTGAATCTCAAAGGCGACTCCAAATCCCGCGAAATCGCCAGCTTTCATTGAACTCCGGTCCTGAAAATAGCGGTTTTCTGCATTTGCCGCCAACCGATAATGAGGCGGGCCAACCTCATGATCACCGAAGAGGACTTTTTGAATTCGCTCTTTCTGCACCGGATCAGAGCGCTCGAAGACGATGACATACTTCCAGTGCGACACGTCATCGATCGGGACATGCCAATGGGATTGAAATCCGTCACGGGCGACAATTGCGCCCGGGAAAACGGCCATGTTCGGCATGACGAAGGATTCGACCTTGAGATATTTATCCCCATCCACCGTTTTGCGTGTGACATATTCGCGGAAGCCGAAGGGGGTCTCTTCGATTTCGATCTGCGGAGAAACGTCCTCCGCCAGCAATTGCAGCGTCGAGGACATTCCCGCGGTGGTTTCTCTATCCATCAAGTACGGACGACCCTCGTCGATGCGCACTCGGTGCAAGAAAGACAGATGCACCTGATCAAGGTTACCTTCATTTGCCTGAAGATAGTTGCAAGCTTGAAAGACCTTTGTGACGAACACGCGCTCGGACGGCTGACTCAGCCACTCAAATTGCGGCAGCGGGGGAGGATCGCCTTCTCCAAGATAAGCCAGAATGAGGCCTGCAACCTTTCGGACGGGGTAAGATCGCTGTTTGACGCGCTGCGGCAACGAGCTATTCGCCGGCTCTCCGGGTGTTTCGAGACAGTCTCCGTCGCGGCTGAATAGCCACCCGTGGTAGACGCAGCGCAAATTTTCGCCCTCACACCGCCCGTATGAAAGGTCGGCTCCCCGGTGAGGACAGTGGCGATCCATAAGAACCGGTTCGCCGGGCCCATTCTGATAGAGGACGAAATTCTCCCCGAATGCCTTCACCGGTAGTGGAACGCCATCGTGCAACTCGGCGGCCAGCGCAACGGGCTGCCAATATTTGCGCATGAGGACGCCGCACGAAGTGCCCGGATCGGTCTGGGTGAGAGTCTGGGCATAAGCTGGCTGTGAAATGACTACTCTCCTCAGATAGCAAGCCTGCCCGAAATGCCCGAGCCGTGGCTTAAAGTGTTTGGGAGAATCCTTGCGCCCGGTAAGGCGCGTGGGGCTGCGTGCGGTATTGCTGTGCTAGAGCCTTGCAGCCTTGCTGGCATCCTCTCCTCGCCTTAGAGGTGCTTCAATTGACTTGTTGCCGCAATGGTCGCTTATTCTTTCGTCTCATAATTTGAGAGGATGACGGCGAGCAGCGGAGACGGGGCGCTATCGTCTTCGGTCGGCAAACTGGGCACGTTCCTTCGATGAAAGTTGTTCCTGAGCTTCGGGAGCCTGCCTCAATGTTTGAGCCGGCTTTCAATGATGGCAGCGCAGTCGAGTAACGCCGCAGGGGGCTCCGGCCGGACATTCACGTCATATGTCGTCGACAAGGAAATCGCCGCGCGGACCTGTCCGTCATTGTCGCGGATGGGAACCGCGACGCAGAACAAATCCTCGGCGATTTCCCGATCATCAATCGCATAGCCGTGGCTTCGTGCCAGTTCGAGCGCGCGTCTGATCTCGTCGGGTTCGGTGACCGTGTGCGATGTGAGCTGGATAAACGGACTGCCGGCAAGATAAGCCTCGCGTTCGTGATCGGGCAGGTGTGCGAGGAGCATCTTGCCGATGGCCGAGCAGTAGGCCTCGAGCTGACCGTTCTCGCGCGTGAAAAGCCGACGGCCGCCGCCATGCTCCTTCACGACATAGGTGATCATGTCGTCCTCGAGGATGCCTAGATGGGCGGTGGCCTTCATCGATTTGGCCAGTTGCCGCAATGGCCGTCGCGCGACCGCTGCTAGCACTTGAGGCGCTGACATCGTTGATGCCTGCTTCATCAGGCCGAGGCCGAGCACATAGGCTCCGCGGTTCGCCGGGTGGACTAGGCCGTGAGCCCGCAGGGCATCTACCATTCGATAGGCGGTGGACATTGGGAGATTGAGTTTGCGAGCATGTTCGCGAAGCGGCGTTCCATTCCCTTCCGCGATTTCTGTCAGCAACGCCAGCGCGCGGTCGATCGCCGCAGCGCCACCTAGTCTGCGATCATTCGGACTCATTAACCCATGATATGGGAGGAACGGAGGCCTGTAAATTGCCAAATCATTGGCTGCGCCGAATATTCGGCAGCACGAACACAGGAGAGGCCCAGCAGACAACGCGGTGCCAAATGCGCCGAGACTTGCCGTCGCGCCGGCGGAGGTTTCTTCCGTGCAAATAATGGCGGTTCAGTACCCATTCGGCCGCCTTCAGCCAGCCCTAGGAGCGGATTTCATGAGTTCCGGTCAAAGCCTGTTCGAGAAGATATGGGACCGTCACGTAGTGGCATATCTCGGCGACGAAGTTTATCTCATCCACATCGACCGGCACATGGTCCATGAATGCACGTCGGGCGCTGCCTTCGCGGGGCTTGCTCGTGAAGGACGCATGACGCGCAGTCCGGAACTGACCACCGGCGTGATCGACCACATACTTTCCACGTCGGAGGGCAGGACGGGAGAAACCTTCGAAGGTGGCCGTGAGTTCGTACGGCTAATTCGCGAGAACTGCCCGCGCCACGGCATAGAGCTGATCGACGTCGACGACCCTCGTCAAGGGATCGTCCATGTAATCGCTCCCGAACTCGGCCTGGCCCTGCCGGGCACGACCCTGGTCTGCGGCGACAGCCATACCTCGACATGTGGGGCGCTCGGCGCCTGGGCTTGGGGCATTGGGACCAGCGAGGTCGAGCATGTCCTTGCGACGCAGACGATCCTCCAGCGTCGACCCAAGCGCATGCGCGTCCACTTCGAGGGTGCACCAGCCCCAGGCATATCCGCCAAGGATTGCATCATGCATCTGATCGGAGAGATCGGGGTGGCCGCGGGCAGGGGCTTCGTTGTCGAATATACCGGTCCTGTCGTTCGGAACATGTCTATCGATGAGCGCCAAACCATCTGCAACATGTCGATCGAATTCGGCGCCCGCGCGGGCCTCGTCGCACCGGACGAGGTCACATTCGCTTACTTGAAGGGCCGGCGTTACGCGCCCAAAGGCGAGATGTGGGATCGGGCGGTCGCATTCTGGCGCACGCTGAAAACGGACGACGACGCCGTCTTCGATCGCGAGGTTGTGATCGATTGCGGCCGGATCGGTCCGCAGATAACCTGGGGCACGACGCCGCAGGATGTATGCGACGTCAACGGCAAGGTGCCCGACCCGCAAGGCATTGTCGATCCGCTCCGGGCAAAGGCCGTCGCCCGCGCGCTCGAATATCAGGGATTGGAGCCTGGGCAGAAGCTCGAGGGCATCAGGATCGACGTCGCGTTTATCGGCTCGTGCACCAACAGCCGGCTCGTGGACTTCATCGAAGCTGCCAAGGTGTTGGAAGGTCGTCGCGTTGCATCGCATGTGCGCGCCCTGGCGGTGCCGGGTTCGGCGGATGTGAAGCACGCGGCCGAAGAGATCGGGCTCGACAAGATCTTCAGGGAAGCCGGGTTCGAATGGCGCGAAGCAGGTTGCTCCATGTGTGTTGCGATCAACGATGACGTAGTGGCGCCCGGAGCGCGTTGCGTATCGACTTCCAATCGCAACTTCGAAGGCCGGCAGGGACCAGAGAGCCGCACCCACTTGGCAAGCCCAGCCACGGTCGCGGCAAGCGCAGTCAGCGGCGCGCTTGCCGATCTGCGTTCGTTTGTGTGAAACTTGGAGGAGCCCATGGATAAGGTCAAGATCGTCGAGGGCGTAGCTGCGCATTTCCGTCAGCCGAACATCGACACTGATGCGATCATCTCGGTCAAGTATCAGCGCAGTCTTGAGGAGGATCCTGGAATCGGGCTGTTCGGTAACTGGCGTTACAATCTTGACGGCACGGAGAATCCGGAATTCATCCTCAACCAGGAGCCCTATCGCTCCAGCCGCATCATCGTTGGGGGTCATAATTTCGGCTGCGGCAGCTCGCGCGAGTTCGCCGTGTGGGCGATGTACCGTTTCGGCATCCGTTGCATCATCGCCGAGAGTTTCGGCGATATCTTCTATGAAAACAGCTTCAAGAATGGCCTGCTGCTTATCACACTTCCACCCGACCAGATCGACGAACTGCAAACCTATCTAGAGAGGGCGAACGATCCGCGGCTTAGCGTCGATCTTGAAACGTGTGCTATTAGCCTGGCCGGCCGCCAAATCCCTTTTGAGATTCCCCGGGAGCGGCGTGAAGCGCTGCTCCAAGGTCTTGACGAAATCGCCCAAACCCTGTCGCACGAGCCCGAGATTGCCGACTTGCAACAACGGCTGCGCGAGGAGCAGCCATGGATATTTCCTGCTTCGCCATAATGGTGCCGCGTGCGTCGAGCCGCCTGCGAACATGGCACTGGCGGAACGCTTCCGCAAAGTTCAGGGATCATTGGATGAACCATGGATCATCAATACAATCCAATTGACGTTAAGAGGGAAGCGTATACAATATCGGGAGCGTTGCTCTGATAACTCGTCTGCGTCCCTGTTCCGTGTTTCGGTGGTTGAAGTGGGGCGCCGGGGCTCGACGCGTTTAGGAGGATCTGAAATTTGGTGAGGACCGCCAGCATCGACGCCGGGAGCGCTCCAGCCAAAAAAGCGCGGAAAAAAACTAAACTGACGCGCGCCGAGCGCTCGGACCAAATCCGCGACGATCTGTTTCGGGCGGCCGCGGAAGTCGTCGGCAGCAACGGCTACCTCAATGCGATGATCAACCTGATCACTCAGAAAGCCAATGTCGCCAACGGAACCTTCTACAACTATTTTGAATCACAGCAGGATCTGTTTAATCAACTGCTGCCCAAATTGGGCGATGACATGCTATCCCGCATTGCCGAAAGCACCACTTCAGGAGAAGACTTCCGGAAGGATGAGCGTCGATTTACCGCGTTCTTCGATTATCTGCAGGAGCATCCAGAGTTTTACCGGATATTGCACGAAGCGGAAGTCTTCGCACCCGATGCATTCGATGCCCATATCACGCAGGTGACCGCGGGCTATGCCGAGATGCTGCGCAAGGCGCTCAACGCAGGGCAGATTTCGGGGTATACAATCAGGGAACTCGAAATCGTTGCCCTGATGCTGATGGGCGCGCGCCATTATATTGCAATGCGCTACGCGAGGAATGGACGTGGCGGCGAGCACGTCCCGAAGTGGGTCGTCAGGACTTATATGAAGCTTATCCTGACTGGACTGAACTTCGTCGAGAGGCGTGGTTGAGGGTTATTCGAACGAGCTGATGGCGGCCGCATAAGGCTTTGTTCACGGTTCAGCCAATTCGGCAAGCGGAGTGTTGCTTTGCCGAGGCAAGTTCGAAGGATAATCGATTGAGGAGAGGGTCGTGGCATACAGTCTTCCTCCCCTGAACGCGCTACGCGCATTCGAGGCAGCGGCGCGACATCTGAGCTTTACTCGGGCAGCCGATGAGCTTTGTGTCACACAAGGCGCGATCAGCAGGCATGTCGCCATTCTTGAAGACCACCTCCGCACCAAATTGTTTGACCGGTCCTCGCGTGGCGTAACGTTGACCAAGTTTGCCGAGGATTATCTCCTGATGGTCGGCGAGGCGTTCCAGACGATCGATTTGGCCACGCGTGGCGTTTCCCAGAAAACCAGCGCGGAACCAATGCGGGTGGCCGGCTTTCCAACGTTTGTGTCCCGTTGGCTTCTGCCCCGCCTTCCTCATCTGAATGAAATCCACCCCGACATCATGATTCGTCTTCAATCGGGAATAGAACTCGTGAACTTCGATCGCGAATCGGTCGACATATCGATTGAAGGTGCGCCGAGTTCGAATGCGAATGTAATTTCGGACAAGTTGCTCGACGTCGAATTGGTGCCCGTATGCAGTCCTACGCTGGTCAATGGCCTGCCGCTACCTACGTGTGCGGCTGAACTACAGAGGTATCCATTACTGCACACTTTGGCGCGCCCGGATTTCTGGCCTTATTGGGCTCAGCAGGTCGGAGTCGGGGGTCTCGAATCCGCGCGATCGTTCTACTTCCCGACATCCGCGCATGTGTTCGAGGCCGCGAAGGAAGGGCTTGGGATCGGGCTGGGAATTTGCACTTTCCTGGAAAAGGAGTTTGCTGAAGGTACCTTGGTTGCGCCCATCGCGCAGACTGTACGCTATCCGGGAGCCTATTATTTGAATGTTCCGCTCTGCAAGCTCCGTCAATCTCGGGTAAGCCGATTCCGCAGTTGGATTCTCGAGCAAGCGAAAGCCTCGGCCCCCGCCGACGCGGGATGAGAATGCCCGGTGATCGCTTGGTGCCGAGGGTTTCGACAGGCTCGCCCCATTCGCCGCGCAAGAAGCAGCCGCCATTTGGCGCGATACTCGTCATCAACTTTTCTGATGTCGGTTTCAAATAGTTTGCTTTGCCCCGCAAGCGATTCAGTCCGAAGCTCCGTTCGAACGGCGAACGATCTTCGGAGTGCTGCCTGATGGCCGGTAAGACCATGTTCGAGAAGATCTGGGACGACCATGTCGTCGCCCAAATGCATGAGGGCGTCTACCTCCTTCATATTGACCGTCACATCATCATGGAGTCGGCCTGTGCCCCGGCCTTCGCGGGCTTGAGCGAGCGTGGCCTCAAGGTGCGGAACCCAGAACTGACTTTCGCGACCATCGATCATATCGTCTCGACCATGCCCGGTCGAACCGGAGAGACTTTCGCGGGCGGTACGGAGCTGGTGCGGCTGATCCGCCAGAATACCGCCGAAAATGGCGTCCGCTTGTTCGACATCGACGACCCTCGGCAAGGCATCGTGCACGTCGTTGCTCCGGAGCAGGGGATTGCCCTGCCGGGGACGACCGTGGTTTGTGCTGATAGTCACACACCGTCGTCGGGCGGGTTAGGCGCCCTGGCGTGGGGAATAGGCACCAGCGAGACCGAACATGTCTTCGCTACTCAGATGCTCCTTCAACGCAAACCCAAGCAAATGCGGGTGCTGTTCGAAGGCGCCTTGGCGCCCGGCGTTACCGCCAAGGATATGGTATTGTACTTGATCGGACAGATCGGGGTTTCCGCCGGGCGCGGTTATGCCGTGGAATATGGCGGTTCCGCCGTTCGCTCGCTTTCGATCGAAGGGCGAGTGACGATCTGCAACATGTCCATAGAGTTCGGTGCCAAATTCGGCTTCGTCGCGCCCGACTCGCTCACCTATGATTATCTCCGCTGTAAACCCTACGCGCCCAAAGGAGCCGATTGGGAACGGGCGATCGAACAATGGCGCCGCTTGCCGAGCGACGACGGTGCTATCTTCGATCAACAGGTGACGATCGATTGTGGCGAGATCAGTCCGCAGGTTAGCTGGGGCAGTACTCCGGAAGAAGTGATCGGCATCGATCAACATATCCCCGATCTCTCGTCGGCAGAAGACAGCGAACGTCGCAAGGCCTGGGAGAATTCGCTCGCCTATCAAGGGCTTCTTCCAGGACAGCAGATGGAAGGGGTGCCCATCGACGTGGCGTTTATCGGCTCGTGCACGAACGGGCGGCTATCTGACCTCAAGGATGCGGCCAGAGTGGTGAGGGGGCGGCGTGTGGCGGCCGGCGTCCGCGCGCTGGTCGTACCCGGTTCAAGCCAGGTCAAGCGGGAGGCGGAAACCGCCGGACTGGACAAGATATTCCTCGATGCGGGTTTCGAGTGGCGGGAAGCCGGCTGCTCGATGTGCATCTCGATCAACGACGATATCGTCGCACCGGGTGCGCGATGCATCGCGACGTCCAACCGGAATTTTCAGAACCGCCAGGGGCCCGGTTCACGCACGCACATCGCCAGTCCCGCCATGGTCGCGGCCGCTGCCGTCAGCGGCAAGATCACCGATGTTCGAGCGTATCTTAACTGAAGTGGACGGCCCATCGATGTCGGCAATGTCCTGATAATAAAGTTTCAGAAGATAATCTTATGGGTGAGGTGACGGTGACGCAACACAGTAAGCGGATGGCGTGGTTCACCCTGACGATCCTCTGTAGTCTCTATGTGATTGCCTATGTCGATCGGGGGATAGCGGCGGTTGTCGCGACGAGCCTCAGCACGGCGCTCGACCTGTCGGACACCGAGCTGGCCCTGATCATCAGTAGCAGCTTTGCTTTCGCCTTCGTTCTGGCCGCCGTTCCGGCCGCGCAATGGATGGACAATCGCGATCGCAGATATGGCCTCGCCGCCGGCGTGGCGCTGTGGGGCGGAGCGACGATTGCGTGTGGCTTCGCCAATAGCTTCGAGATTCTGCTTATCCTCCGAGCGGGGGTCGCGGTGGGAGAAGCGGCTCTTGGCCCGGCTGCGGTTTCGCTGATCGCCGACATGTTTCCAGGGGAACGTCGCGCGATCCCGACAACGATCTACGCGTTGATCGGCACGCTTGTGGGGGCCGGGGGCCTGGCGCTTGGGGCCACGGCGTTGGACATCGGCCATGTGCTCGCGCCGATAGTAGATATGGACGCCTGGCGTCTGACGTTCGTCATCGCCGGAGTACCCGCGGTGACGATCGCCTTGCTGATCGTGTTGGCGATCAGCGAGCCGCCACGGAGTCAGGCTTCGGATGGCGAAAAAATATCGTTGATGCAGTTCGCGCGGTATATGCGCCGACGCTGGAATTTTTATCTCCCCTTCTATTTGGGATCGGGATTGGGATCCATGTTTCCCCTGGCTCTGACGAGCTGGGCGCCCACCCTGCTGTTGCGAGCGTTCGGATTCCGCGAGGCGGATGCGGCTTACGTTATCGGGATTAGCGGTATGATCGCGGCCGTGACGGGCACGCTCGTGTTTTCGATGCTGGCGCGGCGCTCCGAACGTTTGGCACCGGGGCAGGGATTGCTCCTCGTCATGGCCGGCGCAGCGTTGTTCATCGCGGCCATGGCGTGGGCTCCCGCCGCTCAGAGCCGCGACCTGTTCGTTCTGGGGGCCGCTTGTGCGATCGGGGGGTGGACGGCATGGATATTGCTGCCCTTGTTTATCGTCCAGCGCTTTGCCCCAAATCGGGTGCGGGCGCGGGTCTACGCCATCCACCCCCTTTGTACGAGCGTGATCGGGTTCGGGTTAGGGCCGATGACAGCAGCAGGCTTTTCAACGTCGTGGAGCGGCGATCACGCGCTCGGTTACGGCCTGGCTGCCCTTGGCCTCGTCGCCTCCCCGATAGCGGCCTTATGCTACTTCTTTTGCTATCGAGCCGCGCCCTCGCTGCTTGGCGAGGATGACGTTGCAGCGGCTGGTGACGGTTCGACGCTGCCTGCCGCCGTCGCTCCTTCCTAGTGTCGATGCTGGACGTTTGGACCGGGTCGGTTTGTGGAGAGAACTATGTCAACATTGTGGTGCGATCTGCTTGGAGCCGAGACGAGTTTCCACGTCGTGGACGGCATTCGAACACGGGTGATCTGTGCCGGCGCCGGACCCGCCTTGATCCTCTTGCACGGGAATAGCGGGCATGCCGAGGCGTTCGCCAAGAATATCGTCCCGCTGTCATCGACATTCCGGGTGATTGCCGTCGACTATCTGGGAAGCGGCCTCACTGACTATCCCGGAAAGAAGCCGACCATGCGCGAAAGGGCCGACCATATCGTCGGATTGATGGATGCTTTGGGGGTGGATACCGCCTGCGTGGGAGGAGTTTCATTCGGAGCAAGTGTGGCTCTGGCCTGCGCGAAGTACCATCCCAAACGATTTTCCAAGGTCATGGTAATCGTGGGCGCCAGCTTCGAGGATAACGACACGGAGGTTGCTCTGGATGTCGAAGCCGCGCTGAAATCGCTGGTGGGCCGGCATCGCGCGGCGCTCGCGTCGCCTTCGCGGGAGAAGACCCGGCAACATATCGCTGCCCTGCTTCACGATCCGGAGCGGACTATTTCCGAGGAGTTGGTCGACGTGCGCTGGCACTTCGCTCAGCGGGATCCGGTGCGGCGGGCCGTTTCCGACATGTGCGATTTTTCAGAAGAGGAAGAGCGGGCCCGCCTGCTTGGAGTGCCCATCGAGGAACGCGACGAGACGTCACGCCCGTTGTCGATCGCGGCGCTCGAGGCGATAAGCCACCCGACGCTGTTCTTGTGGAGCGAGCACAACAGCCCGATCAGCGCCGACGCCGCCCGTGAGGCCGCGACGCATGTTCCGATCTCGGAATTCGTTCTGATGAAAGAATGCCGCAAATGGCCGCAATGGGAGCGGCCGGACGAATTCAATGACATCGTCCGGAAATTCGCGGGTTCGGTCGCGGAGCCGGCGTCTCGGGATTAGTGCGACGGCGGGATGAGCGTTTACGATGATCTGCCGGGCGGCACCCGGGCGAAGCACTGTCGGGCGAGCACATCGATCTTGGCATGGCCGGGCTGCCACGGATCGCTTTTGCGTCCGCCGACGACCCAGGATCATCTCTGGACAGCAGTGATTGCCCAGGCACGCGTCGCTCCCTTGAGGGAAGATGCTTCGATTGAAACGCCATGAGTTTTCGTAATCACGCCGTCAGATAGTTTGCTTGGTCACTGCTTCAAGCCGAGGGTATGATTTGGATTGTTGAATTGTCTGGAGCGAAAAGAGTCGCGTGGTTCAGAAGTAAAGAAAGAGAAACGCGATATTGGAGGGGAGACGGGTCATGCAGCAAGGTTCAAATGAAACTGGCGGTTTAAGCCGTAACGAGACTAAGCCCAACTGGGCCGAAAAAAGGAAACGACTTACAGCGACTCTCGCAATATCGTCGGCGATGGCGATTTTGACCGTTTCCTCGCCTGCCTTGTCGCAGGTTGGCGATCAGCATGAGGCGGCAACCGTCTCTACGGCTTCGCAATCCCGTTCCGACCAGTTCGGCACGCAGGACATCGTGGTCACGGCGCAGCGGCGCGAACAACGTCTGCAGGACGTGCCGATCGCCGTTTCTGTCTTGTCCGCCGACACGGTTTCCAATCGTCGGATCGAAAGCCCGATCGATCTCAATGTAACGGTCCCCGGCGTGAACAGCTCCGCCGCGCTGGGCTTTTTCAGACCCTTCATCCGTGGGGTGGGGGCGACGGCGACGACCGCGGGTGTTGAGAACACGGTCGCGACTTATGTCGACGGAGTTTATCTGACCTCATCGGCGGCGACTTTGCTCGAGTTCATGGATATCGAGCGGATCGAGGTTCTCAAGGGACCACAAGGAACCCTGTTCGGCCGGAACGCGACCGGTGGACTCATCAGCATTGTAACCAAGCGACCCAGCCAAGAGACGAAGGTCAACGCCGAGTTCACGTACGCCAACTATAACGCCTACAAAGTGTCCGGCTACGTCTCGAGCGGAATTGCGCCTGATCTGGCCTTCAGCGTCGCCGCACAATATTCCGATCAAGGGGACGGATACGGCGTCAATCGCTTTTCAGGAAAAGACATCTACAAACTTAATCACGATCTCGGGGTCAGGGGAAAGTTGCTGTTCAGCCCGGGTGATACCGAAATCACGCTGAGCGGAGATTATTCGGACAGAAGCGACAGCTTCTTTGTCTATTCTCCCTATAGGGGATATCCGGTGCGCTTGCCGGTGGCGCCGTTGAAGCGATGGGACGCCGACAACAACTTTGAACCAAATACCACGCTCGAATCCGGGGGTGGAAGCCTTCGGGTCGAGCATGATTTCGGCGCCGTGAAGCTGCTCAGCCTCAGCGCTTACAGGAAATCAAAGAACACCTTCGCTTCCGACAACGACACGTCTCCTCAGTTCATCCTCCAAACGACTTTTCTTGAGAGAGACAAATCCTTCTCACAGGAGTTGCAGCTTCAATCTTCGGCGCCCGGTCGAGTTTCTTGGGTCGTTGGCCTCTACTATCTCGACGCGAGCGGCAAGCTCGATCCGCAGAGATCATTCGCGGGAGGCTTCCTCACGCCCTTGCCAACATCCACGATTCTGACCCAGACGATAGCCGATATCAAGACGAAGTCTTACGCCGCGTTTGGTGACGTGAGCGTCGAATTGACCGACAGGCTCACCGCCACCGCCGGCTTGCGGTACTCTCGCGAAAAGAGATCGAAAGAGGGACAGCAGACATTTTTCCGGCGGGACGGGTCGATAGTTCTCGGGCCCGTCATTGACGCGTCGACGACCTTTCCCAAGCTCACATGGCGGCTTGTCATGGATTACAAGCTCGCTGAGCATGTCATGGCCTACGCGTCGTTTAACCGCGGGTTCAAGGCCGGAGGGTACAATCCGGGCTTCCTGGCGGCAGCACCCTTTCGTCCCGAAACTCTCGATGCATACGAGGTTGGACTCAAGTCTCAGCTCGCGGACAACCATGTCCGGTTGAACATCGCGGGCTTTTATTACGACTATTCCAGCCTGCAGGTGCAGACGACCGTTTCGGGAATCCAGAACATAACCAACAGCGGTACGGCGCGGGCCTACGGCTCGGAGGCGGAGCTCGACGTGATTCCGGCTGACTATCTGACCCTGAGCGCGGCGGCGACCTATCTCGATTTCAAATACCGGTCCTATCCGAACGGGACAGAGGTCGTTGCCAATCCCACGGGAGGGTTCACCAATATAGTCGGTGCCGATTTGAGTGGAAATCGCGTGCCGTACGCTCCTAAATACACCGTATCACTGACGGCGGATTTCCATTTCGATACTGGCAGCGGAAGGTTCAGTTTCGTCCCGAGTTGGTTTCACAACGCCGGCTTTGTCACCGAAGCCAATAATGAAATCCATCAGCCCGCTTACGACTATTTCACGATCAGCGGCCGCTGGGAGGATCCGTCGGAGCATTACTATGTGCAGGCCTGGGTCAAAAACCTGGCTAACGAACGTGTCGCCAACCAGGCCTTGGCTCTTCCGACCGGTGCAAACGTCGTATGGCAGCCGCCACGGACCTACGGGCTTACCGCGGGCGTCCGGTTCTAATGGCGGCTAAGGTTCGGCCGTTTTCCTCAAGCTCGCATATGAGGTGAGATCTTGAAGCCCTTCATCAGTGTGACCGCTGTTGCGGCGCCGATCCCGGACGCCAATGTCGATACCGATGCGATCATCCCCGTGACGTTTCTGCGGGGAGCCACGAAAGATGTGAGCTCGGGGCTGTTCGATCTGATGCGGCGCGGCAGCGACGGCAAACCGAGTGCCGATTTCTCGCTCAACCAGCCTCGATATCGGGACGCCGAATTGATCGTCGCCGGCCCCAATTTTGGGTGCGGAAGCTCGCGCGAGGCGGCGGTGTGGGCGCTCACCTACTCCGGATTCAGATGCGTTATCGCTCCAAGCTTCGGCGAGATTTTTTACGAGAACGCCTTCAAGAACGGGCTATTGGCGGCCATCGTCGACACTGATGCCAGCCGAGCGCTGCTTACGTTCGTTGCCACTGCGAGCGAGCCCGTTCTCACCGTCGATCTGTGGGATTGCAAAATCCGCTATGGCGATGGCGCCGCGATGGGTTTCAGCATCGCGGACGGACGTCGCGACGCCCTTATGCAGGGGCTCGACGAGATCGGAGTATCGCTCTCATATTCGCGACAACTTGCAGAGTTCCAGGATAGAGATCGCAAGGCGCGGCCCTGGATCTATGCGGCTGGGGCAGCTCTGTGAAGGCGCGCGCGTCGTTCCGAGCGCTCTATGCGGAACAACTGCCGCTAGTTCTTCCCGCCGCGCACGATGCTCTTTCCGCGAGGCTGATCGAGCGAGCCGGATTTCGGGCGATGTCCACCAGCGGCATGGCGATGCTCGCGGCCCGCTTTGCCATCCCCGATCTCGGCCTGGCTGGCTTGGGGGAGATGGCCGACGGAACGCGGGAACTCCTGGCCGCCACCCAATTGCCCTGTTTGTGTGACGGTGACGACGGCTATGGAGGCCTCAAGTCGGTTGTCCGTACGGTTCGGGTCAACGAACAAATGGGAGCCGGAGCCCTGGTGCTCGAGGATCAAGGCCGCGAAGCCAAGCGTCCAGGCCAGTCGAAGGCCGTCTCGGTCGTTCCCGAGGAGGAGATCGACGCGAAGATAAAGGCTGCGGTGCAGACCCGCGACAGCGCGGATTTCTGGATTTTCGGCAGGACCGATGCGTATGGAACTTCCGGGCTGGATGCTGCATTGCGGCGTGGCCACCGCTTTCTGAATAGCGGGGCGGACGGCGTGTTCCTGGCGGGTATCCGCACGCCGGAGGATCTCCGGACGGTAGGCGAGGAATTCCGCGGTGTTCCTCTGATGGCGGTCATGTATGGCCGGCCGGGATGGCCGTGGTTGACGATCTCCGAACTTCATGCGCTGGGCTTCACCCAGATCGCCTACCCACTGGCGACAATCCTTCCGGCTTGCGCCGTGATCTCGGAGATTCTGCAGGATATGAAGGAGGCGATGGACGGCGGTTCGGCGCCGCGACGATTCGAAGATGCCGAGCGGTCGCTTGCTATTCTTCACGACGCGACAGGGACAGCTTCGTGGCAGGCACTTTCGGCATCTGAGAAACCTCTGTCGCCGGCAGCGCATGCGGGGGAAACGCTAGATTCGGCCCAGCGAGCGGAGCCGGGAGGGTGAAAGCTTCGGCGAAGCTCGTGCTTGACGAAGCTTGCGGGGCGATGCGCCTGCGAGACAGGGTAGCGATCGTGACAGGTGGCAGTAAGGGTATCGGCGCCGCGATTTCCAGGCGGTTCGCGCAAGAGGGCGCGGCGGTGGCCATCGTCTCCCGGTCAATAGAAGCGGGCGCCGCGGTTGTCGACGCGATCAGGGACGCTGGCGGGCATGCCGCCGCATTTGAGGCCGACTGCTCGTGTATCGCGGACATCCGGGAGGTGGTCCGCAGCATAGTCGAGGTTTTCGGCGGCTTGGATATCGTCGTGAGCAACGCGGGCGTTCATCGCGGGGTGCCGATAGAGGAGACGACAGAAAAAATCTGGGACGAAGTGCTGGATCTGAACCTCAAGGGTCCGTTCTTCCTGGCGCAGGCCGCAGCGCCGCATTTGCGGCGACGTGGCAGGGGCAAGATGATCTTCATTTCGTCCGTCGCGGGCGTTCGCGCATTCGCTGATCGTCCTGCCTATTGCGCCGCGAAGGCGGGCCTGGTGAACCTCGCCAAGGCGTTGGCCGTGGACCTTGCCCGTTGCGGCATCAACGTGAATGTTATCGCGCCCGGAAGCGTGGCGACGCCGGCGACCGCGCATCTGCTCGAGCCTGAAGGCCAGGCCTATGTTCAGTCGAAGCGTGATCGCACTCCCACCGGGCGAGCATTCCTGACCGCGGAGGAGGTCGCCGCGGCGGCAGTGTTTCTCGCCTCGGATGACGCATCGGCCGTCCACGGCGATGTGATGATGGTGGATGACGGCTGGTGCACCTGGTGAGGCCAGATTGGTCCAACCTGGATTGTCGCGTCGTGATGCGCGCGTCTCCGGACGAGGGTGAGCAAAGCGAAGACAAGGAGATGGCCGTGGCACCCGTGGCAACAGAACCTGCCTCTCTGCCGTGGAGCGCTCGCATCGGCAGCGTAACCGACCTGCCTGTTGAAGGCGGATCGAATGTTGTCGAGGTGGATGGGCGAACCATAGCGCTCTACCGCGTTGACGGGAATCTGTATGCGGTCGATGACATATGCACGCACGCCGCCTCTTCGCTTTCGCGGGAGGGCGAGCGCTGCGGGCTGGTTGTCGAATGCGCCCTGCACCGCGCCCGGTTCAGCTTGGAGACCGGCCAGGCTCTCGTCGGCCCGACACGCAAGCCGCTTCGCCGCTACCACCTCGAAGTTCGCGGGGACGATGTCGTGGCGACCCAGGGTGAGTTGGCCTCGATGCGTCGAACCGCAAGCCGGTAGCGTGTGACGGCATACACAGCGCAATTCAATCTTGGGCTCCGCTCCATTCAGCCGGACCAATCCATTATGACAGCGTGTAGAAAAATTGATTCATGAACCATGATTCACTTGACGCACCGATACGCCCGGGCGTATCTTTAGAGTGAGGCAGAAGCTCCGGATTGGGCGCGCCCCAAATCCTATCGTTCGACCCAATTGTGAGAGGGAGGTCTTCCATGGCAACGTTGTGGACGCAAATGCTGGGGGCTGAAGTCCGCTTCCTCGACATCGACGGCATTCGAACCCGCGTCATTGTTGCGGGTGAGGGGCCCGCTCTGGTGTTCTTGCATGGTTCAGGCGGGCACTCGGAGGCCTATGCCCACAACATAGTGCCTCTGTCGAAGAGCTTGAAGGTGATCGCGATCGATTATCTTGGCCACGGTCTTACCGACTATCCGGACAAGCCGCCAACGATGCGCGACCGGGCGGACCACGTCATTGGGGTTCTGGATGCTCTGGGTGTCGAAAAAGCCTGTATAGCGGGGGAATCGTTCGGTGCCACGATCGGCTTCGCTTGCGTCAAGCATCACTCGGAGCGAGTTTCCAAGCTCATCGCTATCGTTGGCGGATCGTTCGAACATGCCGGTGCGAGCGAGGCAGCGAAGTACTTCCAAGGCGTGGATGGACTGGCGGGGCGGATGCGCGCCTTTCTCGAAAATCCCTCGATCGAATCCGTTCGGGCACGCCTCAACTGGCTCTTTCACAAGCCGGAGCGCGACGTCACCGACGAGTTGGTCGAGACCCGCTGGCGGCTTTATCAACAGGACAGCGTTCGTCGGGCCATCGCCGATCTCTGCGTCGTGCTCGACGAAGATACCAAGGCCAGGGCCCGGGGCCTATCGCCCGAGGAACGGCATGAGATCGTACGCCCAATGACCGAGAGCGAATTGCAATCCATCGAGCAGCCGGTGCTGTTCATCTGGACTGACCATAACCCGACGTTGACGATCGCCACGGCTAGGAAGGCGGCAAACATGATCCCTAATTCTCAGTTCGCGATAGTCGAAGATTGCGGCCATTGGCCGCAATGGGAGAGCCCTGCCGAAGTGAATCGGCTGATAGAAGAGTTCATGGCTCCGGCACTGGTGGCAGCGTGATCTCTGGCCCTTTTGCAAAGAGAAATGCTGATCGCGACAGAAAGAGATGTGATATATGAAGATCGACCTGCAGGAAGTTGAACGAAAAATCCGCTCCGGCCTCGTCGACCAGCGCATCTTCCACGATGAAGATATCTATCGCCTGGAAATGAAGCGGATTTTCGGAAAGGGCTGGCTCTTCCTCGGCCATGCTTCGATGATACCCGATGTCGGCGATTACATCACTACTTACATGGGCGAGACGCCCGTCATAGTGTCGCGAGGCAATGACGGGTCAGTGAAGGCATTCATCAATCGATGCAGCCATCGCGGTCTCCACCTGTGTCCATACGATCGAGGCACCGCCAAGCGCTTCATCTGCCCCTATCATGGCTGGACCTACTCCCTCGATGGCGAACTGACGGTCCTTCCCTCGGCTGAATCCTTCCCTTCCGATTTCGATTCCGCGAATTTCGGACTCATCAGTGTTCCTCGGGTTCAGGATTACAAAGGCTTCATATTCGGCAATCTTGATCGGGGCGCTCCCACGTTTGAAGAATATCTCGGCGACCTCAAATATTATTTCGATTATTTCATGGTGCGGGATTATGTCGGCGGTGTAGTTGCTTCGCCTATCAAGCAACGCGTGATCTCGCGGCATAACTGGAAGATCCCAGCGGACAATGGGTCAGACAATTATCATGCGACACCGACGCACGGCGGCGCGCATGGGACGATCCGCCGACTGGAAGAGTTCTATGTGAACGACCTGCACGGAACCATGCTCACCATCACGAACAAGGCCGCGGCTGACGCGGGGCACACGGTCGCCACTGGAAGATCGTTCGATAATGGCTTCGACTACGACCTCGCCATGGCGGAGGAACTGGGCGAAGATTGCGTGGCGTATATCAGGCGACGCTACGAACGAGCCCGGAGCCATGTCACGGATCTCGCCCCCGGCCAGTTCTGCGTTATGCATGTGTTTCCGGGGATGCTTCAGGTGGATCTGGCCTCGGTGTGCAGCGTCGGGACCGCGATGGAGGTCTGGCATCCCAAGGGGCCGACCAAGACGGAAACATGGATTTACACGTTCGTCGAAAAGGAAGCCCCCCCAGCGCTTCAGGAATTCGCGGCCAAGCAGTCCATGCGGTTTCATTCGGTGAGCGGCAGCATCGTGCCCGACGACCACGAGAACTGGGAAAGGGCTGATCTCGGTTACAGCATTCCGGCGACAGAGGAGGTTCCGCTGCGATATGTCCTCGGAAACGACGATGCTGGACTTTCGGAAGAATGGAGCGCGTCGGGATATGACAAAGTCCCGGGCAAAATGAACTTCGGTATCACGGAAGCAGGATCCCGGTCGGTATATTCCCGGTGGATCAAGATGATGCAGGAGGCTTGACATGCTCCTGGATAGGACAATGGACGACTTGATCGCCAATCACGAGATTTCTCAATTCCTCTATCGCGAAGCTCGGCTTCTGGATGAGGCGGATTACGGTGCGTGGGCGGAACTGCTGGACGATGATATAGAGTATATCGCTCCCCAGGCGGAGTTTACCGATCGGCCCAATAACGCGCTGGACCATATCGGTTCACATCATTTTCAGGAGAACAAGGACTCGATCCTTAACAGGATAGATTGGTTGAGCAGCGGCTTCAGCTCATCGGAAACGCCTCAGCCGATCCGCAACAGGATTATCGCCAACATAATGATCACCAGCCGGGAAGGAGACGATTTCGAAGTTTCGTCCCAGTTTCAACTGATTCAATCTCGCTGGGATGGCACGCAAGTCGATTTTTCCGGACGGCGCGAGGACAAACTCAGGCGAACTGGGGATGGATTGAGAATATTCCGCCGGGTCATCTATCTATCGACCCCGGTGTTGCCGCGAGCACTTACGACCTTCTTGTAAGGAGGGCCGCCGGCGCCGTCTCGCCTTCACGACATCAGCCGAAGCTGGCTGGTCCGGCAGAGTCCTGCTGATCCGGCTATATCGAAATTCGCCACGGCCGGATCATGGCGGTGCATGCGCTTTATTTGAGCGATGCGATCTCGCAAGTCATTGCCGCCATGGGCCGTATCGGCAATATGGCGTCAGCCCTCTGACCTTCCGGGAGTGATTGGGCGGCAGGATGGGGGACGAACATGGACAAGCAGTCACAGGTCATTGATGATCTGGTCAAGGCCAATCGGATCCTCGCGCAACAAGGCGTTCTTGACAGTTTCGGACATGTCAGCATGCGCTCGTCGTTCCATACCGATCGCTTCTTCCTCTCGACGAACAAGGCGCCCGCGCGGGTCGAGGCGGCGGACATCATGACGCTCGACTTCAATGGCGAGGCGGTCGGCGACGAGCGACGTTCCTATCTGGAAAGATTCATTCATAGCGAGATCTATCGCGCCCGCCCGGATGTCCAGGCCGTGGTGCACAGCCATTCGCCATCCGTCATCCCCTATAGCGTCGTCCCATCACAGCCGCTGCGTCCGATCTGTCATGTGGCGGCCGGAATGGGCCAGACGGTGCCGGTCTTCGATATCGCCGATACCGCGGGCCCGGCGACGGATATGCTGGTCCGTGACGCCGGGCTGGGCAAGGCGCTGGCGAGCGTGTTGGGATCAAATTGCACGGTGCTGATGCGCGGTCACGGCATCACAATTGCCGCCACCTCGCTGAAGGCGGCGGTCTTCAACGCCATCTATGCCGAGCTGAACGCGCGCCTGCAGACCCAGGCCATCGGCCTCGGGCCGGTGACCTATCTGAGCGAAGGCGAGGTCGACGCGGCCTGGGCGACGAGCGAGCGGGTCCTGGATCGCGCATGGGACAATTGGTGCGCCGAGATCCGGCGATAGCCGTCGCGCGGATCATCAGCTCGGGCACGCCACGAGCTTTGCACCAGCCCTGCAATGTTTTCTGTGAAGCGTCCCTCACCGTCGCGAACAGCACCAGTGTTCGCCTTTCTTGGGGTTGGGCCTGGTGACCACGGCGTGCTCGCGAGAATAGCCGTGAGCAGGAGAACCAGCGATCACTGGCGCGTCGATCGCGGCACCGGTCGATATGCCTCGATGAAGTCGGCTTCAGCGAGGACCACGGAAAATTCGTCCGGCATTTATGCGTCTATTGCGCGAGCACTTCCATTTTCATGATCCGGTTGATCGGGTTTTGAATGGAGATGCCCGACTGTTTGGCCACCTCCTCGGCCCTCCGCCGATATTCAGCCGCCATCGCCAGATGCATCTTGCGCGCGGGTGCGTCATCCGTGGTGGCCGCGAGCTGTTCGTGCATCGCCGCGCGTTCCAGAAGCTCCCCCGGATCGTCCATCGTAAACATGCGCCCTCCTGCTGGTCGGCTTCCGAGGCCGATCGTCGATAGGGATCAATTGCCCCACTTACCCTGAATCGCGGGCGGAGAGAAGCGGATTTCCGGATCAGACCGGAGCCAGCCGGGGCCCGGTCGTGCCCGGCTTGGCCTTGTGCTCCTTGAGCGCCGATCGGGCCCCCTCCTCCTCGACCTCGCGGAGGCACACTTCATAGCCCCAAAGGTCCGCGAGATGCTGGAGCACGCGATCGGCGTCCGCTTCGTCAAGAAGGATGCCGTTCGTCACACGATGTTCGAGAATGAGCTTGCGGTCGCCGGCCATGTCGACATCGACGATCTGGATGTCGGGTTCCTGCGAGCTGATATCATATTGCCGCGCGAGCGAGCGGCGAATCTCCCGATAGCCGCGCTCGTCATGGATCGCGTCCACCCGAAGATTTGGCTTTTCCCTACGATCGCTGAGCTTGAACATCTTCCAGGAACGGATGAGGCGCGGGCTCAGATACTGGGCGATGAAGCTCTCGTCGCGATAGTTCGCCCAGATATGCTTCAAGGTTCCCTCGACGTCGCCGCCGCCGGCGATGTCGGGAAACCATTGCCGGTCCTCCTCGGTCGGATTGGTGCAGATCAGCGCGATGTCCTGCATGATGTTGAAGCCCAGCCAATAAGGATTGAAACCGCCGAACCGCCCCGAATCGAACATCGGCTGGTTCACGACGCTGGTGTGCGAGGTCAGGAACTCGAGGAACGCGCCTTCGGTGATGTGCCCCTGCTGGTGAAGGGCGGTCATGATCCGGTAATGGCAATAGGTCGCGGCGCCCTCGTTCATCACCTTGGTTTGCGTTTGGGGATAGAAATATTGCGCGATCAGCCGGGTGATCCGAAGGATCTCGCGTTGCCACGGCTCCAGGCGGGGCGCCGACTTTTCGAGGAAATAGAGGATATTCTCCTGCGGCAGGTTGAGCTGCTGGCGGCGGTCGTCCGCGGCGGTCGGCGTGCGCTGCTTTCCGCGCGGCAAGGTGCGCCACAGATCGTTGTAGATTTGCTCCTGATGCGCGTGGCGCTCGGCTTCGCGCTGCGCCTCGGCCTTGAGGTCGCGGGCCTGCGCGCGCGGATAGCGGTGCACGCCCTGGTGCATCAGCGCGTGGGCGGCATCGAGCAGACGTTCGACCGCCGCCTGGCCATGGCGCTCCTCGCAGGTGGCGATGTATTTCTTGGCGAATTCGAGATAGTCCAGAATGCCGGCGGCATCGGTCCATTGCTGGAATAGATAATTGTTCTTGAAGAAATGGTTATGGCCGAAAGCGGCGTGCGCGATGACGAGCGTCTGCATCGTCGCCGAATTTTCTTCCATGATGTAGTTGATGCAAGGGTTGGAGTTGATCACGAGTTCGTAGGCGAGCCCGCTCATCCCCTTGCGGTACATCATCTCGTTGATCACGAACTGCTTGCCGAACGACCAGTGCTTGTAGAGCAGCGGCATGCCGGTGGACGAATAGGCGTCGAGCATCTGCTCGGCGGTGATCACCTCGAGCTGGTTGGGATAGGTGTCGAGCGCCAGCTCGCTGGCGGCCACCCGCTCGACCGTGTCGTAAATTTTCTGAATGACGTCGAAGTTCCAGTCGCTGCCTTCGAACAGCGGTTTCGTTGCGATCGACGTCATGACGCCTGCTTCCGTTCGCCCGCGCCGCGCCGCTGGAAAAGTTCGCGGAAGACGGGATAGATTTCGCGGCGGTGGTGCACTTTGCGCATCACGAAGCGGCCCTGGGCGGCGGTCAGGGGATCATAGGCCTGCCACAGGTCGCTCGGGCGCCCGATCGGGCCGTCAGCCATCGGATCCTCCTCGCGGCCGACCTCGAGATAGGCGACATATTGCGCGATCGGCAGGATCGAATCCTTCATCAGCGCGACCGTTTTGGGATTGTCGCTACCCATATTGTCGCCGTCGGAGGCCTGCGCGACATAGATGTTCCAATCCTCGGGCGAATAGCGATCGGCCACGACCGAGAGCATTTTTTCGAGCGCGCTCGAAACCAGCGTGCCGCCCGTCTCGCGGCTGTAGAAAAAGGTGTTCTCGTCCACTTCCTCCGCGCGATCGGTGTGTCGGATGAACACGACGTCGACATGCCGGTAACAGCGCGACAGGAACAGATGCAGCAGCGCATAGAAGCGCTTGGCGAGATCCTTCATATGCTCGGTCATCGAGCCCGATACGTCCATCAGGCAGAACATCACCGCCTGGGCGATCGGCTTGGGCGTCGGCTCGAAGCGGCGGTAACGCAGGTCGATGGGATCGATGTACGAGATGAGTCTGCGTCGCCGGTCGAGTTGTTCCCATTGCTCGCGCAAGCGGGCGACCTCGTCGCCATGGTCGCCGTCGAGCGCCTCCAGTCGCGCGATTTCCTCCTCGATGCGCTTCATTTCCGCGCTGCTGGGCCGCTTGAGCGCGATCCGGCGCGAAAGCGAGTTGCGCATGGTGCGGCCGATCGAAAGCGCCGCCGGCGATCCGCTCGTCATATACCCGGCCTGGCGTACCCCCTGCGCGTCGCCGGTGGTCAGCCTTTTCTTCGCGAGTTCGGGTAGCTCGAGATCGTCGAGGAAAAGATCGAGAAACTCCTCACGCGTCAGCATGAAGCGGAATTCGTCCTCGCCCTCGCCCTGGAAACCGCCGGTCCCGTCGCCGCCGCCCGAGGGACGGGGAAGCTCGTCGCCTTCTACATATTTTTTGTTGCCGGGCAGGATGTGGTCGCGATTTCCGCCGGTACGGCCGCGATGGAGCGTCGGTTCGTGAATCTCGCCACGCTGGATCGAAACCTCGCCCTCCTGATCCAGATCCTTGATGCTGCGATCCTTGAGGCTGTCCCGCACCGCGCGCTGCACCAGCGATTTCGCGCGCCGCAGGAAGCGCTGCCGGTTGACGAGACTCTTGCCGCTTGGGTTCAGGCGGCGGTCGATGATGTGCATCTAGGGTGACTCGCCTCCCTCAGCCTGCCTGCTTCACCCGCATATACCATTCGACCAGCCGGCGGACCTGCCGCTCGGTGTAGCCGCGCACGATCATGCGCTCGACGAACTCGTCATGCTTCTTCTCGGTATCGCTGTCCTTCTTCGAACCGAAGCTGATCACGGGCAGCAGATCCTCGACCTGACTGAACATTCGCCGTTCGATCACGTCGCGGATCTTCTCGTAGGAGGTCCAGGATGGGTTGCGGCCGTGATTGGCGGCGCGCATCCGCAATGCGAACTTCACGACCTCATTGCGGAAGTCCTTGGGATTGGCGATCCCGGCGGGCTTTTCGACCTTGGTGAGTTCCTGATTGATCACGTCGCGATCGAGCAACTGGCCGGTGTCGGGATCCTTGAAGTCGAGATCCTCGATCCAGGCATCGGCATAGGCGACGTAGCGATCGAACAGGTTCTGGCCGTAATCATGATAGGATTCGAGATAGGCCTTCTGGATCTCGTTGCCGATGAAGTCCGCGTAGCGCGGGGCCAGCTCGCCCTTGACGAACTCCAGATATTTGGTCTCGGTCTCATTCGGCAGTTGCTCCTGCCGCACCATCCGTTCGAGCACATACATCAGGTGGACCGGATCGGCGGACACCTCGGTCGGGTCATGGTTGAAGGTGGCCGACAACGCCTTGAACGCGAAGCGGGTCGAAATGCCGTCCATCCCCTCGTCGACCCCCGCCGCGTCCTTATATTCCTGCATGCTCTTGGCGCGGGGATCGACCTCGCGCAGGCTCTCGCCGTCATAGACGCGCATCTTGGAATAGGCGTTGCTGTTCTCATGCTCGCGCAGCCGGGTCAGCACCGAGAAGCGCGCGAGCATGTCGAGCGTGCCCGGCGCGCACGGCGCCTTGGAAAGCTGCGAGCCGCCGATCAGCTTCTCGTAGATCTGCCGCTCCTCGGTCGCGCGCAGGCAGTAGGGCACCTTGATGACGTAGATGCGGTCGATGAAGGCTTCGTTGTTGCGGTTGTTCTTGAAGTTCTGCCATTCCGATTCGTTGGAATGGGCCATGACGATGCCCGAGAAGGGGATCGCGCCGATATTCTCGGTGCCGATATAATTGCCTTCCTGGGTGGCGGTCAGCAGCGGGTGCAGCATCTTGATCGGCGCCTTGAACATCTCGACGAACTCGAGCATGCCCTGGTTTGCCCGGTTGAGCCCGCCCGAATAGCTGTAGGCGTCGGGATCGTTCTGGGCGAGCATCTCCAGCTTGCGGATGTCGACCTTGCCGACCAGCGAGGAGATGTCCTGGTTGTTCTCGTCGCCCGGCTCGGTCTTGGCGATGCCCACCTGATGGACGCGCGAGGGCATCAGCCTGACGACCTTGAAGCGCGAGATGTCGCCATTGAACTCGTCGAGCCGCTTGCGACACCACGGGCTGATCAGGCCCGTCAGCCGCCGGCGCGGAATGCCGTAGCTGTCCTCGATCGTCGGGCCGTTGGTTTCGGGGTCGAACAGCGCCAGCGGGCTTTCGAAGACAGGGCTGATTTCCTCCCCCGCCTTGAGAACATAGATGGGGTGGACCTCCATCAGCGCCTTGAGTCGTTCGGCGAGCGAGGATTTGCCGCCGCCCACCGGCCCGAGCAGGTAGAGCACCTGCTTGCGCTCCTCCAGCCCCTGCGAGGCGTGGCGGAAGAAGCTGACGATTCGCTCGATCGTTTCTTCCATGCCGTAGAACTCGGCGAAGCTCGGATACATGCGGATCGTGCGATTCATGAAGATGCGGCCGAGGCGCTGATCCTTGGCGGTGTCCACGACCTCGGGCTCGCCGATCGCCGCGAGCAGCCGTTCGGGCGCGCTGGCGTACATCATGGGATCGCCGCGACATCCGCGCAGATATTCCTCGAGGCTCATCTCGGTCTGACGGCGTGCCTCGTACCTTTTCGCGAAATCGGAAAACAGATCGCTATCAGCCACCGCTACCTCCTCTGACAGACCTACAACAATGTAAGACTGAATTGTGTTTCAAGCCATGGAAATAAGGGAAGAGTCGGAGGCTTGAGACGAATGGAGCGGTTGGCCGCCCAAGAAAAGCGGCAATGGAAAATCAAGCGGCGAGGAAGGCTCTCACCACGCTCAACATGTAGTTGCGTCGGTCATGGTGAACCTAACGTCCGGCATTGTCGAACGAATTTCCAGCCATGGCTGCTGCCTCGCCCTCATGATGCCGCAAATAGCGAGGCGTCGGGCCGTTCAGAGACTGAGATTGCGGTTCTCGTACGCGCCCGCTGCGATCGAAATACCAAAACGGGCCTACTCTAGCTGATCACCTTGAGCGCCGTCTGGCCGCCCCTGACAGCGCTGGGGGAAAGCCTTCGGTCGAGCGTTGCCAAGCGGCCCTCCCGCGCAACCGCGAGGCCGAGAAGATAGCTGTCGGTCACCTGCGCGGAACTGAGCAGCCGATCGGCATCGACATGAGCGGTATCGAGCAGGCTGATCGAGTCGGGCCAGAATTCATGGCCGGGATGCGCCTTCATCTGCTTGACTATCACGGCCGCCACGGCCGGGGATCCAGGGCTGTTGGGATAGCGCGGGTTGCCGAGAATGCGGATGACGCCGTTTTCGGTAACCGGGCAGGTCGCCCACCCGCGATGGCCTTCCTCCGCGAACCAGTCATGCGCTGTTTCATGCGCGACATGCGCGGGATCGATCAACGCGATCAGGACGTTGACGTCGAGCAGATAGATCATGCCCCTTCGTCACGAAGCCCGTTCACGATCTCCATGGTGACGACCGTTCCCGGCTTCGGCACCGGGAGCAGCGGCAAGCCGTTGCGCGATTGCCGTTTCGGCGGGCGACGGAGCGAAGTGCGGGCCAATTCGGAAACAACCTCGCCAACCGTCCTGCGCTGTTGGCGGGCCAACGCCTTTGCCGCAGCAAGGACATCGTCATCGATGGCAAGAGTGGTGCGCATGTCCGCAGGATACCGCATCACGCATCACGCATCAACAATTACGCGGCGAGGAAGTCTCTCACCACGCTCACGAAACGATCGAGTTGATCATGATGCACCCAATGCCCAGCATTATCGAACAGTTCGACGCGGGCATTTTTGAAATAGGCGGCGCGGCCGTCCTCGGCAGGGTTGGAGGCCCAGCTTTCGCGGCCGTAAACGAGCAAAGTGGGGCAGGCGATGCGCGACCACAGATGGTGAAGCTCGTCGGTGGTAATATCCGCCGGTGCGAGCGAGCGGACATAATTGTCGAATTTCCAGCTATAGCTGCCATCCTCGTTCTGCATGATGCCATGGATGGTCAGGTGCCGCGCCTGTTCCAGGCTCAGATGGTCATTCTCCTCGCGCATGCGGGCGAGCGCGTCCTCAACCGAGGTATAACGGCGCGGGCTGCGCGCGCTGAGCGCGCGGAGGCTGTCGACCCATTCGCGCATCCGCTGGTCGACCGGCTTGCGCGCTTTTTCAGCAAGGACCGAGGGCATGTCGCCAAGACCCTCGATCGCGACGATCTTCGCGATATTTTCGGGGTAAATGCCGGCATAGCGCAGTGCGATATTGGCGCCAAACGAATGAGAGACGATGGAAACCGGCGCGAGCTTCTGCTGGTGGATGAGCTGCGCCAGATCATAGACGTGAGGCGTCATGCCGTAATTGCCGTCGCGCGACCATTGGCTGTCGCCATGACCGCGCAGATCGGGCGCGATGACATGATAATCGTCGCGAAACGCCTTCGCGACCCAGTCCCAGTTCCGGCAATGATCGCGGCCGCCGTGAAGCAGGATCAGCGGCGGCGCGTCCGGATTGCCCCAATCGACATAGTGAAGCCGCAGCCGTTGCGAGATGAAGCTGTGCGAACTGGGATCGGAAAATTCTTGCGACATGACGGGGGTCGTAGGACGGCCGATCTCCCATCACAACCTTCTATGCGCCGTTCGTCCGCTAATCTGGAAAATGCTCGACATGGGTCTCGGCGGTCCGGCCGAAATAAAGCGCCCTGCGGCCGGAAAAGGACACTATGTAGCCCGCGCATCCGGCCGATGCGGCCTTTTCGCAGAAGCCCCTGTAGGTATAGCCGTCCACGAGCTGCTGCGCCTCCCTGAGGGCGGCCTGCATTCGCGCGGTGTCGAGCATCGGCGCGATAGCGGTCTTCACCGCGTGCGCCGTCAGTTCGATCGCTTCGCCGTTCGGTAGGTAATAGGTCGCGGTCGCGCGCCGGAAGTCGATCGCGTAGCTCTCGAAGCCGGCCTCCAGCAATGTCCCGACAATTTCGGGAAAGGTCATCGCGCCGGAGTCCGCCGCTTCGAGGCAGGCCCGGGCGGTTGTTCGCTGACGATCGTTCATGGTTTTCTCCATGTTGGGCGTTTGGCCGACTGGCGGCAGTCTAGCCAATGATCGCAGCCAAAGGCTTGCACTTTCTTTCGGCCCGCCGCTTCCGTCTTCCCCTCTGCCAAGCCTCTCGTCTATCGGATGGGCGTGAGCGATATCCGCGACATCGTCGTGTTGACCGGCGCCGGCATTTCGGCGGACAGTGGCCTCGCCACCTTCCGGGGGCCGGACGGATTGTGGGAGGGGCATCGCGTCGAGGATGTCTGCACGCCCGAGGCGCTGTCGCGCGATCCGGTGATGGTGCACCGCTTCTACGACGCCCGCCGCGCGGCCTTGGCCACGGTGTTGCCCAATCCGGCGCACGAGGCGCTGGCGCGACTTGATCGAGAATGGCCGGGCGAACTGCTGATCGTGACCCAGAATGTCGACGATCTGCACGAGCGCGCCGGCGCGGGGCGGCTGCTGCACATGCATGGCGAGCTGCTCTCGGCGCTTTGCGCGGCCTGCGGCGGGCGGCAGCGTTGGGAGGGGCCGATGCTCGAACTCCAGTCGTCGTTCCCGCGAAGGCGGGAATCCATAAACTCTGAAGCTCGGGAGTCGGTTGGTTCGGAGAATGTGGATTCCCGCCTTCGCGGGAATGACATGATGGGATTCGTGGCGCCTACCTGCGGTCATTGCGGCGCGACCGCGCTTCGGCCTGACATCGTCTTTTTCGGTGAAATGCCCTATGGCATGGGCCGGATCGAACAGGCGATCGCCTGGGCCGATCTGTTCGTATCGATCGGGACGTCGGGCGCGGTCTATCCGGCGGCGGGGTTCGTGCGGACGGCGCGGCACCATGGCGCGCGGACGCTCGAACTGAACCTCGACCCTTCCGAAGGCAGCATCTTTTTCGAGGAGACCCGGCTCGGCCCGGCGGCGACGCTGGTGCCGGCATGGGTCGAGGAGGTGCTGGCATGATCGCGCTACTGCTGCTCGCGGTCGCCCTGGCGATGGACGCTTTCGCGGTCGCGCTCTGCCAGGGCGCGGCGGCGCGGCCCTCCTACGCACAGGCGCTGCCGATCGCGGGCGCGTTCGGGCTGGCCCAGGCGGTGATGCCGGCGGGCGGGTGGCTGCTCGGCACCGCCTTCGCGGGCGCCATCGCCAGCGTCGATCACTGGGTCGCGTTCGTGCTGCTGGCCGGGCTCGGCATCAAGATGGCGAGGGAGGGGTTCCAGCCCGCGCCGCCTTGCCCGCCCGCACTGCTCGGCGGCCGGGCGCTGTTCATCGCCGCCATCGCCACCAGCATCGACGCCGCCGCCGCCGGGATCGCGCTGCCGACGATGGGCGTGCCGGTGCTGCTCGCCTGCCTGGTCATCGGCGTGGTGACAGCGCTGATCAGCTATGGCGGCGCGCTCTCCGGCGCTCGGCTCGGCACCGCGCTCGGCAAGAAGGCGGAGGTCGCCGGCGGGATCGTGCTGATCCTGATCGGCGCGCGCATCCTCGCCGACCATATGGGCTGGCTCTGATGCCGCCCTGCTTCACCATCGAGAAGACCCATGCGGCGCCGGTTGTCGGCGTCGACGAGGCGGGCCGGGGACCGCTCGCCGGGCCGGTGGTCGCCGCCGCCGTGATCCTCAACCGCAGGCGGGTGCCGAAGGGGATCGACGATTCGAAGAAGCTCTGTGCGGAGCGCCGCGCCGACCTGTGCGGCGAGATCCGCCTCAAGGCGCAAGTCGGCGTCGGCATCGCGACCGTCGAGGAGATCGACCAGCTCAACATCCTGTGGGCGACGATGCTCGCTATGACCCGCGCGGTCGAGGCGCTCGGTATCGAGCCGGGCGACGTGCTGGTCGACGGCAACACGCTGCCCAAATGGCGCTATACGGCGCGCGCGGTGGTCGACGGCGATGCGCTATGCCTCTCGATCGCCGCCGCCTCGATCGTTGCCAAGCATGAGCGCGACTGCATGATGCTCGCCTATGACCGGGATCACCCCGGCTATGGCTGGGCCAGCAACAAGGGCTATGCCACCCCCCATCATCGCGCGGCGCTGGTCAGGCTGGGGCCGACGCCGCTGCACCGCAGAAGCTTCGCGCCGGTGGCGCAGCTCCGGATGGATTTGTAGCAGTCAAATCGCGAGCAGGACGATCGGAACCTACGCTGCCCCTAGAGGTACACGCCGACATTTCCCATCCCCAAGCGCCCAATTTCTACCATAGGCACGCAGATCGGGAAGCGATTTTGGGTCGACCGGTTTAAACGGAACCCAGCCATCGAAGGTCTTGGGATTGGCGATGACGCTGTGAATGCGCTGTCCCGACAGAACCGCGCTCATGGTTGGCATGGTCCATTCCCAATTCCATTTCTGGAATGGGTTCGACGCCAGCGGCGAGTCTTCATAGGCGCAAATGCCGTCCGATCGCGCCAGTTCCCGCTCGAACGTCGCGAGGTAGCTGGTCCAGCCTCGAGCGATCGTGATCGTTGCGGCCAGTTGAGCTAGCAGGATCACCAGCGTAGTGGCCAGGCCGGCGGTCCATGTCGACGCCGGCAGCCGGCGCCCGAACCGGTGGCATCCCGCCATCGCTATCGCGAGAGCGAGCGGCACGATGACATTGAGAACGCGCGCGCGATAATGGCTGATAGGTAGGAAGTCGTCGGGCTTCAGGATCATCCGGCAAACCGCCGCGGCGACCAGTGCGGCAGCCACGATCGAAAATATCCGGAAAGAGCGGCCGCTCAGCGTCGACAACGTCATTCCGCCAAGGACGATCGCCGCGCCGAGACAGGTCGCGGCTGGCATGACGTTGACATGTCCGCCATCCACGAACGCAAGCACCAGCGATTGCGAGAAACTGTTGAGATTTCCCGGTGACCGAGGATGAAGCGTCCAGTGAAGGGCGATGGCGACGCCGGTTAGAAACCAGAGCGCGAGGCCCGCATAGGCGATGCGTGCTGGCATGGTTTGGTTCGCATAGGCGCGACCGCCCGCAAGTATGGCGAGCCAAGATCCCAGAAACAGCATGCTTTCATAGCTGCGCAGCGTGGGCAGGGCAAAGGCAGCCATCAGGGTCCACCCCTTCCATCCCGGTTTTTGATCGATGGTGAGCAAGCAGGCGAGAGGCCAGAACATGGCAGCCAGCACATGGCTTTCCGAGACGATGAAGAGCGTTGCATTGAGACCAGCGCACGCAAAGGAAAGCAGCGGAAAGATCATCAATTGCGGCTGAGCGCGCAGGACGTACCGGCAAGCAAGCAGCGACAAGCCATAGGGGAGATACTGCAACGTTCCGAACGCAGCGGTTATCGCCGGTAGGGAAAGCGGCGTCCAATCCGCGAGCAGCGCCAGCGGATATTGGCCGATCAGTTGCGCAAAGTAGCGCGCATAATCGAAATCAATCGGTGCGCGGTGGCCAAGTACCCACAGCAGGTAAAAGGCACCGTCGGCGTAGAGGGAAAGGCGCGCGACTACCGCTAGTCCGAGCACGGCGAAGGCAGCGAGCAGACAGAGGGTAACAAGGCGACGGTGCTCGAGCAGAGCTATTTCCGCCGAGGTATCTGTGAACCACCCTGCTCCCCTATCATGCCACGATGCCATTTGATTTGTTTCGGCGCTATAGCAGTCAAATCGCGAGCAGGACGATCGCGCCAGCCACGACGATGCCGAGGCGGCAGATGCGGTCGCGCATGGCCCAGACAACGGGATCATCAGGCATCTCGCGACGATGGCTCAGCATCAGAGCACGGCTGAGCAGATAGAGCAGCAGCGGACACAGCAGCCAAAGCATATCAGGGTGCGCATACATCAGGGTTACGGCTGGGGAGACGAGGTAGAGCGCGAATACCATAACCGCGTTGACCCCGGTTGCGGCGGCAAGCGCGGCGAGGACCACAAGATCGTCCTTGCGATAATTGCGATTGCTGGGATCGGGCAGGTTACGATCAAGCAAAGTCGCGACCTCGGTATAGCGCTTGATCAGCGCAAGCGCGGTGAACGTGAACAGCGAGACGCCGAGCAACCAGGGCGAGATGACCGTTCCGGTCGCGACTCCTCCGGCAAGAACGCGGATCGTGTAGAGCAACGCCAACGCCACCACATCCACCAGCAGACGGCGCTTGAGATAGAAGGAATAGGAAGTGGTGAGGGCGACATAACCCGCCAGGACCGCCGTGTAGAATGGCGAGATGGCCAACGCGATGGCGAGCGCCACGCCAAACAGAAGGGGAATGGCGACGATCGCGGCCTGCAGCGAAAGCGTGCCGCTGGCGAGCGGCCGATACCGCTTGGTGGCGTGGCGCCGATCGGCATCGATATCTATCAAATCATTGAGCAGATAGGTGGCCGAGGCCGCGAGCGAGAAAGAAATGAACGCCAGGAAAGCATCCAGCCATTGCATTGCGTTGAGCGAATGGGACGCCATCAGCGGCAGGAAGATCAGCAGGTTCTTGGAATATTGATGGACGCGGAGCCCGCGCAGCCAGACCTTGATCGAAGCCTGCGCGCTTTCGACGTGGTGTACATCGATTCCGATCTTGCCGAGCCTGCGGCGTACGCTGGAAGTCGTGCGGATCGCGTAGGCCGCATTGGCATGGCGCCAGATGGCGAGATCGTCGGCGTGATTGCCGATATAGTCGAAGCCGTGGTCGCCAAAACGCTCGAGAAGGGCGGCCGCCTTGTTGACGCCGGAAAGATTGTGATCCCTGGTCGTCGCAAGCACGCCGTCGAAGACCCCGAGATGCGCGGCGACGGCTTGAGCATATTTTTCGTGACTGGCGGTCGCGAGATAGATCGGACGGCCCGCGGCTTTGGCGTTCTCGATGAGATCGAGCACCGAAGGGTCATAGGGCAGCGAGCCGACTTCGAACGCGGCAAACTCCGCCACGAAATGTTTGAGCTCGGCCTTGCTCTTGAGCAGCGAGCCGATCGCGCCGAGCACCATGCGCGGCTTCGATCCTATCACCGCGAACAGGCCCTCTATCAATAGATCGGATGCGATCAGCGTGCCATCAAGGTCCACGACCAACGGTCGATCGGTACCAATGGCGGCTGCAGTCTGGGTCAAGAGCCCTACTCCTGTCAGATCGGAAAACGATAAGCTATCGGCATCGCGGCAATCACGCGGATATGCTCGATGAGATTGAACAGGCCAATCCCCGCGATGGCGACGAATATACAGTAGCGCAAAATTACGCTGTCCACGATCCGGCTGGCGGCGACGACCAGCAGGATAGAAAAAACCGCGACATAATTGGGCGCGCAGATGAATGCCTCATCGCGGGCGTAAATGCTGTGCCAGACGAGGATAGCGGGCAGATAGAGGGTCAACATGCGCAGTGTGGGGGTGGCGCGGCGCAGCCCGAAAAAGATCGTGCCGACCGCTATCAGGGTTACCAGCAACCCCGCCAGATTCACGATACGGTTGGGATATGGCGCGAAAAGGCCGAAGGCGAACAATCCGTTGAGCTTGTAGCCGAAGCCACCCTTGAAGAAATATTTGTGATCGCCCTCGAAGCTCAGGAATTGGCCGAGCGCCGTATTCGGATAGAAATAGGCGCTCTGCGCGAGTGAGGCGAGGTAGAGGAGCAACAGTCCCAACGCCAGTGAGATGGTAAAGGGAAGCAGATTGCGGCGGATGATGCTTACGATCCCGGTAAGTCCGAACCTGTCCGCGCGTTCCACGAGGCAGGTCGCGAACGCCCAGCTCAGAATGTTGGTGAAAACAGCCGATGAGGCGATGACGAAAAGGCCCGCGGAAGCCAACACACGTTGCGGCAGGGCCGTAGGCAGGAAGTGAGCCCCGATAAGGCAGATCAGGACCGAAATTCCACCCCACACATGGGATTCCGGGATCGATGACCATGCTATGAATCCGCCGGAGGCACAGAATAAAGCGACCGCGGCCAGCGCCCATTGTTTCTCCGCGCCGAATAGCCGCGCGGTCACATAGGTCAGCCCGCCGGACAGCGTTCCATAAAAAACGGACCCACCCGCAAGCATCGCCTTAGTGCCGATCCCGAAGCTCTGCTGGATATTTGCGAACATCGCGCAAAAGGACGCGAAAAGCGGATGGAAGGGGGTGCGGTGAAAATCGGATTGGGTGCTCCGCAGATTAGTAAGCACTCGCATCGGATCGCCGCCGTAATAACGGTCGTCGACCGGTAGTAGCCCATCCCACAGAAGCCAGAGCCCGTATGCGCACAGCGCCGTGAACAGCATGGCAGCCAGCAAGGGCAGCAGATCGCGGCGGTCCAGCGTGGCGCCGGCCGGCCGTGACGAGACCGCGCCGGCGAAGATGTTCCCTGGGTTGAGCGCAACAGCGGCTGAAAGATCGCTGGACGCCATGGTTACTCCGCCAAATCACCGTCGCCAGCCTCTTGAGGTCAGCCCCGATATCCTTGCCGCGATGCAACAGCATTGGCAAGTTTCGCATCGAACCCGATCAGGCTGTTTTGGGACAGGTTTGCTGCCGCAAGCCAGGATGCGCGACGGCGACGCGCTTCATTGTGGGGTTTGGCGGAGCTTCCGGAGCGTTTCCCGGCGAAGCCGGACCCAGTTGCGAAACATCGGAAACGAAGCGCCAAACAGCCCCGTTTTCCCGGCCCGGCCCAGAAATTCCGTCATTAGGGCGCGACCGCGAGACCTTGCTTCCGCTGCTTGGCGGCCAGCCTGCGGGCATTGCGCTTGCTGGTGAACACGGGCGGGGGAATGTCGCGGAGCGCGCGGAGTTCCTCGCGGAATTGGGCGCCGGTCATCTCCTCCTCGTCTTCCGCCTGGGTTGACGAAGTTGACAAGAGTGACGCCGGAATGTGCTGCCGCAGCGGAAGCTTGTCGTTCGCGGGTTTGGGCCCGTAAGTCTCGGGATCGAGCGTCTTGAGCAGGAACATGAGCAGCCGATCGTTATGGCGGATGCGGATGCCGATCTGTTCACCCTTGTGGAAGACAGGCACCTCCACGCCGTTGATCGCGCGATCGAAGGCTGTCTCTGCCAGGACCGCGACGGCCTGTCGCAGGCGCCCGTCCCACGCGGCCCGGAACGCCTCGCCCGCCGCATCGTCGCGATTGCGGAAATTATAGGCGGCGGTGCGCGAGACGCCGGCGGCTTGCGCGGCCGTCGAAACGCTGCCGCTGCTCGCGAGCGCATCGAGAAACAGAGTCTGCCGTTCGGGCGTGAAGCCGTCGTGGCGGGGTGTGGGATTCGGGTGATCGATCGGTGCGGCTGTCGCCATATGTGCCTCCTGACAAAAGAGGCGATCCATCTATCGCATGCGGGGCGCTGTAGGACAGGGAAAATAAGACGATGACCGTAGCGGCCCCCGATGCCCGCCGGGGTCCGTGAGACGCCGGATGCTGAAGCATGTTCGGCGTAACGGGGAGTCCGACCGCCGCAGCCGTACTTGAGTCCTGCGGTTTCGACTCATGGCAACGCCCCGGCATGGGACCGGGGCATTGCAGCTTGGAGCCTTTATTGAGCTGTAGGCGCAGTCGTGTTGGTAGTTGCTTGCGCGTTTTGATCGGTGTTCAGCCCGGAATTTTGGTCTGCATGGGTGTGTGCATGCTCATTGGCTTTGGCGGAATGCCGCTTTGAACGCTTCTGCTCACGGGTTGCAACGCCATGGCTTGTCGTGCCGCTGGCGTTGGCATCAAAGCCCGCATTGGAATTCGCGTTGGCCTGGCCTGTCACATTGGCATGCTCTTCCGCCTGCCGTCCAGACCGCGCCATATCGCGCTGCGTGACGCCGGTATCCATGCTGCCGTGCATGCCGCCGCTCATGCCGACACCGGGGCTGCCTACGCCTACGCCAGCACCCATTCCGGCGCCCATTCCACCGCCAGGCCCGTGGGCATGGCTTGCGGTGAGCGGAAGTGTTGCGGCAATTGCTGCGAGAAGGAGACCCGACTTGAGCATAATCCTCTCCATCTATCCCCGCGCCGAGAGAGGACGCCTCCCGGCCTGAACCGCGCATTAATTGGCGGAATGACACGGCAAAAGGGGTAGGATAGGCTATGACAGGAGCGAGAGTCCGTCCCGTTCGCCGCCATCGACACATAGGCGAACTGGTGAGTCCCGGCAGTCACACTACAAGCGATGGAGTCTCGTCGGTTCGGTCTATCGCAATATCCGGTATAGGACTCCTTTCGTTCCGCCTTGTTAACCATTTTCTCAAGGCTGGCCGCTAAGTCTTTGTGCTTGACCGGGGAGTCCCGAGGACTCACCATGGCGGTCTTTGATTAACGAGGCAGGGTGCGGATGGGGGTCGTGCAACCGATCGGGACGAAGCGGAACGCGCGCGTCAGGAGCGCGCCCGCGTCGCCGCAGCTTCATCTGCTGCCGCTCGACGACATCATCCAGAATGATTGCGTCGCCGCGATGGCGGGGCTGCCCGACAAGTCGGTCGACATGATCTTCGCCGATCCGCCCTATAATCTCCAGCTCGGGGGCGAGCTGTTCCGGCCGGACGGCAGCCATGTCGACGCCGTCACCGACGACTGGGACAAGTTCGACACGTTCGAGGCCTATGACCGCTTCACCCGCGCCTGGCTGCGCGAGGCGCGCCGCGTGCTGAAGGATGACGGCACGCTCTGGGTGATCGGCAGCTACCACAATATCTTCCGGGTCGGCGCGGCGTTGCAGGACGAGGGCTACTGGATCCTCAACGACATCGTTTGGCGCAAGGCGAACCCGATGCCCAATTTCAAGGGCACGCGCTTCACCAACGCGCATGAGACGATGATCTGGTGCTCGAAAAGCGAGAAGGCGCGCTACACCTTCAACTATCGCGCGATGAAGGCGCTCAACGATGACGTGCAGATGCGCTCGGACTGGTCGCTGCCGATCTGCTCGGGCGGCGAGCGGCTGAAGGACGACGACGGCCACAAGACCCATCCGACCCAGAAGCCCGAGGCGCTGCTCTATCGCGTGCTGCTGGCCTGCACCGAACCGGGCGATATCGTGCTCGATCCCTTCTTCGGAACGGGGACGACCGGGGCGGTGGCACGGCGGCTGCGGCGGCGCTGGATCGGGATCGAGCGCGAGCCCGCTTATGTGAAGGCGGCGCGGGCGCGGATCAATTCGACCCTGCCGCTCGACGAAAGCGCCATGACGGTAATGCCCGAGAAGAAGGGCGCCCCGCGCGTGGCGTTCGGCGCGCTGATCGAGGCGGGGCTGATCGCGCCGGGCACGGTGCTGACCGACGCTCGGCGGCGCTGGCGGGCCGAGGTGCGGGCGGACGGGTCGCTCGCCGCGGGGCTTCAGAGCGGATCGATCCACAAGCTGGGCGCGGAGCTGCAGGGCGCACCGTCGTGCAACGGCTGGACCTTCTGGCATGTCGAGGCGGACGGGGCGCTATCGGTGATCGACGGCTTCCGGCAGCGTTATCTGGCCGAGCTGGGCTGAATCCCGCCAATTTTTTGCGCAGAGCCGCAGAGGAAAATGAGACGCGGAGAGGTTGCGAAACATCTTTGCGTTCTTCGCGGCTCTGCGCGAAAAATCAGCTTATCTCCCCGCAGCACCGGGATATGAGCGGTTCTTCCGCCTGAAGAAGTATCAGCTCCGGTCGTTGCTGACCGTGTTGTCCTCAAGATCACCGGCCAGCAGCAGATAGGCGAGCCGCGCCGTCTGGGGATTGGGCTTGAGCACGTTGAGGCCCGAGCGCTGCTCCAGCATCGCCATCATGGTTTCGCTGCTGTCGTCCGCATCCGGGGACGATTGCGCGGTGGGCATGTGGCCCTGCGCGAGCACGCGGACAAGGTCGCCGTCCGGACTGCCCTCCGGCACGGGCACCAGATCGCCCGCCCGCGCCATCCGCATCGCCGCCATCGGGTCAGTGACCGGCGCGACGTCGCCGCCGCCCGCGCCGCCGCTGATCTTGCGCGACATCAGCGCGTAGAGGTCGTCCAGGCTGCGCGCCTCGCCCGAGCGGGAGTAGAAAAGCCCGCGGTTGACCGCCGCCTCGCGCGGGAACAGCGCCGCCGCCGCCGCATTCGGGTCGGCCTGGTGCGCCTTGAGATAGCGGGTGGCGCCGGCCAGCCCCAGGAAATGGCCGAAATAAAGGTCGGTCTGGTTCGCGGGCCGCCCCAAGGCCTGCGACAGACCGGCGGCATTCTCGCTGGCATATTCGGCGGCCATCAGCGCGGCGGGTTCGGGCTGCTCGCGCAGCGCGAACACGGCTTGCCGCATCTGGGGGTCGGCAACGGTCCAGCGGCCGCCCGACGTGCGCTGGATCGCGTCAGCGGCCCAGCCCATGCCGTGCTTGGCGCCATGTTGCTTCACCACGCCGAGCCAGCTCTGGTCAATGAACTGGAACAGGCCACTTGCGGATGAAGTCGTCGCCCGCGCGTTCGGATTGAGCCCGCTTTCGCTCTTCGCCTGGTTGAGGAGATAGGAGAAATCGACCCCGGTGCGCTGCGCTGCGCGGCCGATCGCGTTGCGAACCATGTCCTGGTTCGCCCCGATCATCATCTCGCCGGAAAGGCGGGGTGTTGTCACGCTTGCTGCCCTGTCGAAATTGGTCCGCGGGCATGATGCGCGGGGAAGGTTAATTTAGCTTTACCATGATTGCGGCGGCCGCGCGGCTTGACGCTATGCAAAGCGCGCGCTTGGCGCTAGGAGCGCTGGCCTCGGTCGGGGAGTAGCGCAGTCTGGTAGCGCATCTGCTTTGGGAGCAGAGGGTCGCAGGTTCGAATCCTGTCTCCCCGACCAGCGCCGGACTAAGCGTGCCGGGTTTCGACGTGCTCGGCTGGGAAATCCGGTCGAGCGTCATCAGCTAAGTATTAACACCAATTGGATGCATCGCCTCATCGGCGGATTGAATCCGGACAGCCTGTGGAGGTCGGGATGCGAGTCCAGCGAATATATGTCAGGTCAATGACCCATCAGGGCCGGCACGATCGCCGGGCGGCGATCGGCATGCTGCTGTTGATCCTTTCTATCCTCGTCCAACTTGTCGCGCAGCATGCTTTGACCTAGCGGGTGGGTTGGCCTCTGACTGCGGCCTTCAGAACGAAGCGTTTCAGCGCTTCGGCACATATGAGATAGCCCAGAACGAGCAAGGTAACCACGCCGAAGAGCAGTGGGGCGGGAGGCGCGAAGCCGAGCAAATGTCCCCACGGGCCAAACGGTAGGACGAGTGCCGCTGCGAGGCCCGGACCAGTGTCGGCCACTGTAAGCTGAACGAAATCGTCGGTGGTGACGGCGGAGATCAGAATTTCGCCCGCGCCCATGGGCGTCATAGCCTCCACGGCATTGCGAATGAGATTTATCAAAACCTGCTGCACCTGAACGCGATCGATGAATATGTGACCGATCTCTGGCTCGATTTCGATCTGATGCACGATGCCCTTTTCGCGCGCGCCAGCCAGTCCAAGGACGCATGCGTCGTCGATGAGCTTCGGAACCCGCTCGACGGTCTTGTCGATCTCTCCTCGCTCCACGAAGTCTCGAAGCCGTTGGACTATGCCGCCTGCCCGAAGTGCTTCTGCACCAGCCTCGGCAAGCGCCTCGCACACCATATCATACGTATCAGGATCCGAATTTCCGAGAAGCGCGACCGACGTTTGAACATAGTTGGCGACAGCCGTCAGCGGCTGGTTGAGTTCGTGAGCCAGCGTCGAGGCCATCGTACCCATGGCGCTCACCCGTGATACGTGAAGCAGTTCAGCCTGCAATTCCTGGAGATGTGCCTCCGCTTCTTCCTTTTGGGTAAGATCGCGCATAAAGCCGGTGAATACGCGCTTGCCGCCGCCGATTGCCTCGCCAATCGCGAGTTCCAGCGGAAAGATGCTCCCGTTCTTGCGGCGTCCCATTACCCGCCGACCAATCCCGATTATGTGCCGCTCGCCCGTCGCCCGATACCGCGCAAGATAGCTGTCATGCGCCTCATGGTCTGGGGAAGGCATCAGGATCGAGACGTTTTTTCCATTCACTTCCAATTGGGAATATCCAAACACCTCCTCGGCGGCTGCGCTGAACGAGCTTATGATCCCACGGTCATCGATCACAACCATGGCTTCTGGAACGGTTTCAAGAATCGAGCGCAAATGCATTTCGCGTGCTTCGATCGATGCAGCATTGGCTTGCTCTTCGGTAATGTCGCGTATGACCTTTCCGTAGCCCACCACCACGCCCGATCCGTCTCGAATCTCCGTGACCGTTGTGCTTGTGAGGAATTCGGAGCCATCCTTACGGACACGCCAACCCTGCTCCTCGAATTTGTGGTTGGCTCTTGCCTCGGCAAGATGCCTATCCGGGATACCTGCCTTCCTATCTTCCGCGGCAAAAAGCAGCCCATGATTCTTTCCCAAGGCCTCGGATTCGGACCATCCAAAGAGGCGTTCCGCGCCCCTGTTCCAAATTACAATCCGGCCAGCGGCGTCCAGCATACAGAGAGCATAGCTCGTCGCGCTATCGATGAGCAGTTCCAGTTCGGTCGCCAGGCGGCTCGCCTGTTCTTGCATGTCACTGCGTTGCTTCTCGGAGACGAGAGCCTGTTTGTCGCGGCGGTCCTCAAGAACCGTGAGCAATACTACCGCGGCGGAAACAAAAAGAAAAAGGACCAGTTGATTCCGTTCGGCGGAAATAAACCCGTGCGGGCGGAGAAAATGAAGGCCGACGGGAGCCGAAACCGCCGCTGTAAGAATGCCCGCCCAGGGCCCCACGAGCCGAGACGACATGAACACGACGAGCGCGAACAGAAGGAACGGCGATCCTTCGCCAAGCCAAGGCGACAGCGAGGAACCGATGAGCGCCGCCACCGCCACTGCAGCGATGGAAATGACAAACGCCAGACCTTTCCCAGCGAACGGGCGAGATGTTCGCACGATATTCGCCAATGGCATGGTCGCCCCCTTAATAGCCCGTCTCGCGCCAGGCAAAGGCAAGTTAACGCAGCTCGGGATCGTCACGCAAAGCTAATGTCCGACGGGAGCACCCCGTTGGCCCGCAAACGTCGAGCTTCCGTAAGAATGTGGCCCGAAAGATCACGCACCACCTGACACATGGCGACCAGAACTTTCATTTATGTAGCGCGGGCAGCCTGGGCAGGTTCGTTGCCGATCCTTACCGCTGTCTCACTGTGTCAGCGCCATCGTCAACGTGCTTCGGTTCAGCCGGCGGCGCTTAGAGCCTGTTTGGAAAAGCCTGGAACCGTACGTGAAAAGCGCTCTTTCGCGCTTTTCCAAACGGTCTCTCATGAGATGCTCCGCTTTTCGACCTCATCCCGCACCGGCGGCTGTAAGTATTATTACCAATCATATCGGCGTGGGGCGCCGCATTAAGAGAGGGCGCGTTTCAGGGGAAAATCGATGCTGCCCTTTATAGGAAATAATTACCAGTATCTGGTGATGGCCGGAATGTTCGCTTTTGTCGCGGTGTTGCTTTTCGTCAGCATTGAGGATGCCATCACACGTCGGCGGAAGCCTTAGATCCTCGACCAACGTTTCAGCGTCGGCCGGTCAAGCTGACTTCGGTTCCGCGCTGGCGCGCGCCAGGGTCATTATTCCAGTAGACTTTTGATCCGCTTTGGCACAGCTTCCCGGCTCAAAGTCCGGCTTCTAATATGTCGCCGTTCTGTTATCGGAGGCCTTTATGGGCACCGGTAGTATTCGAAGCGTGGGGGTTTTATGAGTTCTCGGCTTACATCAGCCTGCGGCCTTTCGATAATCGCTGCGGTTACGCTGATGCTCGAGCTGCTGCTGATGCGCGTTTTCGACGCGATCATGAACGGCGAAATGTCGCACCTCATCATCACCTGCGCAATGTTTTCGATCGGGCTTTCGGGTGTCTACGCCTCGCTGCGGCCGCTGCCGGAGACTACGGATCCGAGCAAATATGTCGCCAAGCTGGCAATCGCGTTCGGTGTCTTTTCGGTTCTGCTGATTCCCCTGCTCAATTGGAATCCTTTCAATTATACGATCCTGATGAAGGATCTGCCCGCCCAGGTCTTTTATTTCGGGCTGATGTACCTCACGCTGGCGATCCCCTTCTTTCTCGCCGGGCTCATCTTCACGACCATCTTCTCGGCCTATGCCGCGCAGATCCGCTTGCTCTACTGCTTCGATCTGTGCGGCGCCGCGCTCGGCTGCGTCGCCTTCATTCCCTTCATTCCGCTGATCGGTCCCGGCGGGCTGATGTTCGCGGCCCTGGCTCTGAGTCTCAGCGCGGCCGTTTTGTTCGCCGGCAAGGTAGGAACGTTCGAAAAGGGGTTGCTTGTGGCGGCGCTAATCGCGGTCCTCATCCCGTTCGCGCGAGGCGGACATTATATCGATTTCAAGGAGCACGAGAACAAGCGCGACGTGATGTGGGCCAAGCAGAACGGCATGCTCGAAATGACGCGGTGGGATCCGGTCGCGAAGATCGAGGTCGTGCGGGAGAAGCCGCGCCTCGGCTATAATTTCATCATGGATGACAAGACTCACGAGCCCTATTTGCTCTACAAGCATGTCGCCTATGATGGCGGTTCGCAGAGCAGCCGCCTGTTTCAGTTCGACGGCAATTATGCGAAGCTCCGCGCCGATCTCGATCGCGATCCGAAGCGGTTCGTCTACAATTTCTGGAACCGCGCCGTCCCGGCCTCGCACTGGTTCAAGGCGGACCACAACTCCGAGGTGCTGATCATAGGCAGCGCGGCGGGCCAGGAAACCAAGGCCGCGCTCCTGTACAATCCGCGCTCGGTCGACGGCGTGGAAATGGTGAGTGCAGTGGTCGATCTCGCCAAGAACGCCTATGGCGATTTCATCGGCAACATCTTCAGCGATCCGCGCGTTCATCTGCACGTTGGCGAGGGCCGCACCTTCCTGCGCAACAGCGACAGGAAATATGATATCATCCAGATATTCAGCAACCACACCTCGTCGTCGATGGCGGCTGGCGGCGGCGCGGGGCGCGGCGTCTATCTGCAGACGGTTGAAGCATATAAGGAGTATTTCAGCCATCTGAAACCGGACGGCATCCTCCACATCAACCACCATTTCTATCCGAGAATGATCGCGACGGCGGCGGTCGCGTGGAAGGAGATGGGACGAACCGATTTCCGCAGGCATGTGCTTGTCTACGAGCGTCCCTATCTGGACATGCTTCCGCTGATGCTCATCAAGATGACCCCATGGACGCCCGAGGAAGTGGCGCGGATGAACGGCTTCATGCTGCGTCCCGGTGTCCCGGACAGGCGCGACGTGTTCCATGTCAGCGAGGATCCGCTGCATCCCGAGAAGAGTTTCCTGTCGGATGAATTCTACAGCGGCAGCCTGTCACCCGCTCTCGTGAAGCGCGTGCCGTATCAGATAACGCCGCCCACAGACGATCGGCCCTATTTCAACTTCCTTCGCAAACATGTGCGGCTCGAAAAGGTCGATCTCAAGAATTTCGTAAATGAATCCGCTGCCGGTTGGCTCAATTCCCAGCTTTCTGGCAAGGGCAAAACCGCGATCGTCCCGCTTGACATCGCCCATTATATCGTATCGGCGGCGGTCGGATTGTTCTTCGCGATATTGTTCGTGGTGGTGCCGCTGTCCTTTTCGGCGGCAGGCCGGACGCGGTGGCCGGGCGAGTTCACTTCACTTTTCTATTTTTCCTGCCTCGGCGCGGGTTTTATCATCATCGAGTTGACGCTGGTCCAGGTGTTCATGAAATTGATCGGCGTGCCACTTTACACCTATTCGGCGGTGATCTTCACCATGCTTGCCGCCGCGGGGCTTGGCAGCAACGCGGCCAACAAGCTCAACGTTTCGCCTACCAGCCGCTCGTGGCTGCCGTTCGCGGGGACATTGCTGTGCGGCGGTGCGCTGTTGGCGCTCTATCCGTCCGTGTCGGAAGCATTTCTGTCCGCCGAGATGCCGATCCGGATCCTGATGTCAGCGTTGATGATCTTCCCGATTTCCTTCTTCATGGGAATGTGCTTGCCGATCGGCATCCTGGCGATCGAGAAAAAACCGCGGGGTGCGATCGCCTGGGCATGGGGCATGAACGGGCTTTTCACCACCATAGGCGGCCTGGGAGCGGCGGTCCTTTCGATGTTCCTGGGGTTCAGGGTCACATTGCTGATCGCGCTGGCTGTATATCTGTTGGCCGGCATCGCGTTTCGGCGGCTTGCGGCGCTCGCAGGCGCCACGGAGGGTCCAGCAAGCCCAGTCGAGCCAGCTCCTAATCTTGCGACGCAATCCGCCTGAGATCGGTACAAGCGGCATCCAGATCCAGAAGCCCGATTTCCAGGCGCGCGCGCTTGACCTCGTACATCACGCTGTCGGCGGCGGTCAGGACGCCTTCCACGCCGGTTTGGGCTCCCGGCCTGATCTGGACCCCGCCGATGCTGATGCTGATCCCCCATTGCGTCGCGCGGGAGATCTCGTTCACGGTCTGGCGCAGACGGCCGAGCAGGCTGAGCGCGATCCCGCGTGGAGTATCGGGCAGGACGACGACGAATTCGTCCCCGGCGATGCGTCCGACGATATCGTCCCTGCGCAACGCCGCCCTAAGCGCGCGCGCGACGGTGATCAGGCATTTGTCACCCTCGGCGTGGCCGAAACGATCGTTGACGCTCTTGAAGCCGTCGAGATCGAGATAGGCAACGCAGAGCGGGCGCGAGGATTGCCGGCCAAGCTCGGTTTCCAGCCGGTCGAGCAGCCAGCGGCGATTGGGCAGGCCGGTGAGCGAATCCTGCGACGCCGCCTCTTCCGCCGCGCGGCGGCTTGATATGTCCTCGATCACCGAAACGAAGAAGTCCGGCGTCCCGTCGGCGTGACGGACCAGCGACACGGTCAGGTTGACCCAGACCGTCGTGCCGTCCTTGCGGATGTAGCGCTTTTCCATCGCATAGTGGGAGGTCTCGCCCCGGATGAGCGCGTTCACATTATCGAGATCAGCCTCGAGATCGTCGCCATGGGTGATCTGCTGAAAACCGCCCCGGATCAGTTCTTCGCGCCTGCGGCCGGTGATTTCGCAGAAACGGTCATTGACCAGCAGGAACCGCCCGTCGGGCGAGACGTGGGCGATGCCGACCGCCGCCTGATCGAACGTTGCCGAGAAGCGCTTGGCCGCGTCCGCCTGGGCGGCATTGGCGAGCCCGATCGCGATCTGCCCGGCCAGAAGCTGCGCGGTCAGCAGGTCGCGATTGTCGAAGGCCGCGGGAATATCGGCGACGATCTTGAGCACACCGATATGCAGGCCCTGCATCGAAAGCGGGGCGACGATGATCGATCGCGCGCCGATGCGGCGACAGGCGGGACGGTTCACGCGGGGATCGTCCTCGGCGTCGAGGCAGACCTGCGGCTTGCCGGTGAAGACGCAGGTCCAGGAAAGACCGTGCGGCATAGGCAGCCGCAATCCGGCATGGTCGGAGCAACTGCCGCTCACCGCCCGATAGACCATATCGTTGCCCTCGCGGACCTCGACGACTGCGCCGGTCGCGTTCGGCACGGCGCGGAGAGCGCCCTTGACGACCACGTCCATGACCTTCCTGAGATCGCCGACGGCCTCGATGACCCGCGCCTGCACGGCCAGCAGTTCGCCGGACCATCGGCCCAGCGTGTCGCCATCCCCCGAAAGAGGATTGAAGATCATCGGCACATGCGCGGCACCGCTCATGGTGCGCGCCACCCCCCATTCCATAACGCAACCCACTTTTTTGGTCCGGCGCTCAGTTTTATAACTAAAGGCAAAGATCGCGTTAACGCTGACTCAACTCGTCGTATTTCGGCAGGCCGAATTTTTAGCCGTAGGGGCGGATTTTCGCCGTGATGGGGCGGTCGGAACGGTATCACCATTCTTGTCCACGTAAAAATTTCGTAAAGGCTCTTGCATCCCGATTCAGTTTAGGCACAATCTGTTGTGCCGACACCAGGGGGCCGGCACAAGATTGAGTTTCGGCACGCTGCACCCATATGGGTTGCAGGATATCCCGCCGTTATCCTGTGGATAGCGGGGACGGATGGATTCGTGCCCGTGCAATCCGATCCCTTGGTGCTATGCTCGGGTCGCATCCCGAGTCGAACGGAACGAGAACAGGGGATGGCGGATTATGGATCTTTCCACAGGCAGCGAGATGGGTGCAGGCGACGTGGCGACGATATTGGAAAATCCTCCCGTGGATGCGAAGGCTGAAAGCTCGGTCAGCAGCCATGGCGCGCGCGAGAAGCCCTATGCGCTCGAGGTCGATCATGGCCGCGACGCGCTCCTCACCGATTTCGGCAAGGAGACGCTCAAGGACCGCTACCTCCTTCCCGGCGAAAGCTATCAGGATCTGTTCGTGCGCGTGGCCTCGGCCTACGCCGACGATCAGGAGCATGCCCAGCGGCTCTACGACTATATCTCGAAGCTCTGGTTCATGCCGGCGACGCCGGTGCTGTCGAACGGCGGCACGGGGCGCGGCCTGCCGATTTCCTGCTACCTGAACTCGGTCGACGACAGCCTCGAAGGCATCGTCAACACTTGGAACGAGAATGTCTGGCTCGCCGCGCGCGGCGGCGGCATCGGCACCTATTGGGGTTCGGTGCGCGGCATCGGCGAGCCGGTCGGTCTCAATGGCAAGACCAGCGGCATCATCCCGTTCGTGCGGGTGATGGACAGCCTGACGCTCGCCATCTCGCAGGGCTCGCTGCGGCGCGGCTCGGCGGCCTGCTATCTCGATATCTCGCATCCCGAGATCGAGGAGTTCCTCGAAATCCGCAAGCCCTCGGGCGATTTCAACCGCAAGGCGCTCAACCTGCATCACGGCGTGCTCGTCACGGATGCCTTCATGCAGGCGGTGCGCGAGGGGCGCGAATGGGATCTGGTCAGCCCCAAGGACGGATCGAAGCGCGGCTCGGTCGATGCGCGCGCGCTGTTCCAGAAGCTGGTCGAGACCCGGCTGGCGACCGGTGAGCCCTATATCGTCTTCTCGGACACCGTGAACCGGATGATGCCCAAGCATCATCGCGACGTCGGCCTCAAGGTCTCGACCTCGAACCTCTGCTCGGAAATCACGCTGCCGACCGGCCGCGACCAGCTCGGCAACGATCGCACCGCCGTGTGCTGCCTCTCCTCGCTCAACCTCGAGACCTGGGATGAGTGGAGCGGCGACAAGCGCTTCATCGAGGACGTCATGCGCTTCCTCGACAATGTCCTTCAGGACTATATCGACCGCGCGCCGGACGAGATGGCGCGCGCCAAATACAGCGCCGGCCGCGAGCGTTCGGTGGGCCTCGGCGTGATGGGCTTCCACAGCTTCCTGCAGGCGCGTGGGCTTCCCTTCGAAGGGGCGATGGCGAAGAGCTGGAACCTCAAGATCTTCAAGCATATCGCGGCCGCCGCCAACGAAGCCTCGATGCTGCTCGCGACCGAGCGCGGCCCGTGCCCCGATGCCGCCGATCAGGGCGTGATGGAGCGTTTCTCCTGCAAGATGGCGATCGCGCCGACCGCTTCCATCTCGATCATCTGCGGCGGCACGAGCGCGTGCATCGAGCCGATCCCGGCCAACATCTACACCCACAAGACGCTGTCGGGCAGTTTCTCGATCCGCAATCCCTATCTGGAAAAGCTGCTCAAGGAGAAATCCAAGAACAGCGACAATATCTGGAACTCGATCCTCGAGAAGGGCGGCTCGGTCCAGCATCTCGATTTCCTCAGCCAGGAGGAAAAGGACACCTACAAGACCAGCTTCGAGATCGACCAGCGCTGGCTGATCGAGCTTGCCGCCGACCGCGCGCCCTTCATCGATCAGGCGCAGTCGCTCAACCTGTTCATCCCAGCCGATGTGGACAAATGGGATCTCTTGATGCTCCACTTCCGCGCCTGGGAACTCGGCATCAAGTCGCTCTATTATCTGCGTTCCAAATCCGTCCAGCGCGCCGGCTTCGCGGGCGGGGTCGAGGCCGACAACACGCCCGACCTGCGTCAGATCGAGGTCGAGGCGAAGGACTATGACGAGTGCCTGGCGTGTCAGTAATTAGATCCTCCCCAGCTTGCTGGGGAGGGGGACCAGCCGAAGGCTGGTGGAGGGGCGCCGCACCAGCGGCGAGCGTGCTAGGGCCCCCCCCCCCCC